>Ga0256407_10005667_pt1 | contig 19827 bp, 23 predicted proteins | sample RumenRJG_04DNA_FD_193489 | JGI IMG/M metagenome (GOLD analysis project Ga0256407, IMG submission 193489) | Bovine rumen microbial communities from Lethbridge, Alberta, Canada - RJG_04 | ecosystem: Host-associated > Mammals > Digestive system > Stomach > Rumen | place: Canada: Alberta... | reverse complement strand
TCCTTAGCCTCGCCTAGCGAATTCGACGTCGTTGCCGTCGTTAGGCTAGATATAACGACGCCTAAACTGTAGGCGCCGCTAGGGGAACTCCTTCGGACCCGGGTTCGACTCCCGGCGGTTCCACCAGATGAGATACCAGAAGAACTTTGTCTATGTAGATGACAATGTGTTCGGATTCTCCATAAATGCGGCCGAATACTTAAAAAAGTACTCCCGAAATAGGGCTAAGTAATCGGTAAAGAGAAAGAGGGACTAAGCGTGTCCCTCCTTTTTCTTTGCGTAAACACGACGGTGTCGAACATTCGTCTTAATGGACGATAATTTCTTTTTTCCCTCTTCTGAGCAAACCCAAACTAGATACCGATCGGCCAAAAAATGGATCAAAGACCTTTCGACATCTTCAGGCATTTCAATTTCGCATTCGGCTCTAAGAGAGGCGAAGATAGGCAACTCATTCTTCATCAGAGCGGCCTTTCTTCGCACCTCTACGTTGGATTAACTCCTTTTTGGTGCCTTTTTCGAGCAATAGAGCGGTCAAATCTTCTTCGAATGCGAAGACTATGTCAGGCCTATCGAACAGGTATTCTTGCAAATCTTCAAGCGAAGAGAACTCATAGTAATTAAGCTTTTTCCGATACTGGTTAATGTACTGGAGATCGGCCTTTGTCAGTTTTCTAAGGGCTTTAAGCACCAACGCGCTGCCAATGGAGGCGATGTCGCTACCATCTAGCGAAGCAAGGATCCTGACGAAGCTCTTAGCCCCTTCTTTTACCAGCCAAGAGGCGTTTGATTCCACCGTCATGATTCTGGGCGCGTTGGCGAACAAACTGGCTTCGGACCCGTTCTTCATGAACTCGAACCATTTGGACCAGGTCTTCGCGTCGGAGCGGTGGTGGTCATTCATCTCGGACGGTTCCTTGAAGTCGATGATCGCCGCTAGGCAGCCAACGATGTGGCCGGATAGATTGTCCTCTTTCAGGGCCTTCAGGAGCTCGTGGATTTCCTGGGATGCCCGATCGTGGTAGAACCTCACCTCGTATCTGATCCATGTGTCGACGTCGGGGTCGATTCCCTTCGCGAGCCTTTCGGAAAGCTTGTCGTAGATGCAGAGCTGCAGGCTCTTTCTGGTCCCGAAGGTAGCGGAGTACCCGGATAGCTTGGAATCGCGAATCGTCTTCACGTCCTCCAACCCGTCTTTCTTCTGATCCGTAACCTCCAAGGCCCTGAGGGTCGTCGAGTATTCCCTTCTGGCGACCTTCTTTTTGATCTCGTCGACGGTTATCCTCCCCGAGAAGTCGTCGGTAGGGAGGTCGACGCGCTTGCATTCCCCGTTCATGCGGAGACAGAGCTCGATGAGCTTAGCCCAGGCTATGCGGATCGTGCTTTCGCGATCGATTGATTGGTTCGCCATGAACAAAGGGGAGAAATATCTGTCCTCGAAGTCCCTGCACCCTTCGCCGGTCATCTCCAGCATCGTCGTCGACTCCCCGGATTTCCGGTTCGTCATCGTGCCGCCGAACATGAGGTTGGTCCCTGGCGCGACCCTCATGACGTCCGAGAAACCGTGCATGCTCCTCAGGCCGTTGGCGAAGTCGAACCTTATTCTCATCAGATTAAGCAGATCGTCGAAGAACCCCGGATCTTCTGCGAACCCGACGGGGAAGGTGAATTTCAGGTAGTCGATGCATGTGGAGTACCCATCAAAGTGGGAACTAGGAGGCGTATTACAGGACGCCTCCTCCTCGCTGCCGCTCGGTCCGTTCCCTGACGACCCCTCGACAAGCGGGAAGAGCAGCTTCTTACACATCCAGATCATAAGACCCCACCCCCGCTCCCTTGCGAAGAGCGGTTCGCGCCGGATCGGCGCCTGGAGCCGTCTCTTCGCCTGGTCGCTCTAGGGGCTGTGGAAAACTTTGCTTCTGGGTTTTCCAAATCCGTGACCAGGTAAGATCCCTGCATATCCCACTCGCTTTTCGTCGGCATCAGCTTTCCGTATGTCGGGATGTCGAAGAATCCGTGATCGGCTTGCGGTTTCCTAGAGTTAAGGAATTCCTTCATGCAGGCGGATTCGAAGCGGCTTGCGTAGTCGATGAAGTTGATGATGTAGAATTTCTTGCATTCGCCTTCCGTGAGGTTTCCAGAGGTGTCTGCGGTACACATAGGGAGCTTCACTTCCTTGTAGCCGTAGCGCATGTAGATCTTCGTTTCGATTGAGTAGCAGAAGGCCCCAAGTTTGCTGATCAGATAGAACGGCAATGTGTTGTCCTCTCTGACGTGCCGGTATTTTTTGTAGAACCAGTCGCGGAAGCCTCTGAGGGCGTCCAGTATCGCGGATTCGAACTCGAAGCCATGGAGCGCCATCTTCTCTTTCTGGTTTGCCTTGTCGGCGGTGAAGATCGATTGGGCGACGGTGACCAAGTTCGAGGTGAGGCTGCCGCTTCTTTGCTCGTCGGCGATGAATTTGAAGAAGTTGGTGTGCCAGATGTTCGCGAGATGGCCGCCGAGCTTAAGCGAGTAATCGAGGAGGTCGTTCTTCGGGTTGGCGCCCTCGTCTTTGGCGGAGTAGGCGGTGTTTGAGACCATGTTGCCTTGCTCCTTGCCGAACTCCGTGGCGACGGCGATCATGGGCCCGTTGCAGTCGCGAAAAACGTTATACGGGTCCTTCTTTTTGCCCAAACGGAGCATGTCGAAGACGAGGATGTGGCTGAAAGAAGAGTCCTTAGGCTGATCTAGGACCTTCCTCCTGAAAGCGTTGCTGTCATAGAGGACGAGGTGCCCTTTGTCCAGGCGGAGGTCGTCGGTCCTGATTGGGAAGTTGCTGGAGATCAGGTTTCCGGCATGGAAGTAAACCCAATATGACTCGGCATAGATCATCAAGGCTTCCACCAGATTGATGCGGTTGGCACCATCGATGAAGTAATTTCTCTGTGATTTGATGTCATAGCCATACAAGGCGATGGGCTTGCGCTCGCCAACGTTATATATTCTCGTGGCGAACGCCGCTGCCTGGTCCATGTTAACGATCCTTCTCTTGCTGGCGAGTCTGACGATGTCCCTTTCGAACGGCATCCAAGGGAAGTCTGGGAACATCATGGCGCAGCGGTCCATGTTCTCGAAGGCGTTTTTGTGGTAGACCGTGTTAAGGATCCTGGCCATCGATGCGGCGAGCGTCGTCTTTCCGCCCCTCATCTTGCCGAGGATGAGCGTGAAGACGCCGGTGTCGTTATCGACCATCGCTTCGTTAGCTGGCATCAGCTTACCTTCGATGAGTCTTCTAGCCCTCCAAAGGGTAAGGAGCCTGAATAGGATGAGAAGAATGACGATCCGTAGCGACTTTGGGATGGTAAACCAGCCGACGAGGATCGTGGCGACGTCGGCCAACAGGGTGTCGAGCAAGGCGACGAAGTCGAAGCTCGTGAAGAAGTAGAAATACTCGGCGATGAGGTCGAACGCGACCATGGGAAGGCCGAGCAAAGCGGCGACAAGGATGACGGCGATTTTGAAGTGCCAGCTTTTCTTCCACCAAGCCCAATATTCGGCGAACCAGCGCTTGATCGAGGCCCATGGACCGTTCTCGAAACGCTGAAATCTCTGCAAAGACCCGGTTTTTTCCATCCAGGCCTTGTGTGATTCGTTGAAATAGGTGCTCACGACGCAGAAGACCACGAGGGCGACCATAACAAGAACCATTAAGGCTCGGGTGACAAGCATCATGAAGTCGGAGAAATCCAGGAGCCAGCTCAAGGCGTTTGGCGCGGAGAACAGGATCCGGAAATACTGGCCGATGCTTTCGCCCAGGGATTTCCAGTCGAAGTTGCGGAAGATGATCGGGTAATTCTCGATGTCGTTGATCGTCTCGAGCAGATACGGCGCTTTCTCGTCCGTCCCGCAGTAGAAGAGGAAGACGCTTCTGAATTTCATCCCGAAGACGTAGCCGGAGCTGATGAGGCGATCGATCATCCACATCTGGTTGAAGGCGAGGAAAACGATGAGGCCGACAATTATCAGCAAGGCAACCACATGGAAGCCGAATTTCCTTAGCTTGCTCATGCTTCTGCCCTCCTATAGAGGTATGTGTTGTCGTAACCGTTGAACAGTGATCCGTCGCCCAGGACGCGGATCTTGAAGTCGAAGTAGAGAGACCTGCATTCGAGGACGCCTTGGTTGTAGGTGTAGAAGAAATCCTCGAACGTATTCTCACTGATTAATCGGCCGACTTCGCCGTCGTAGATCATGATCTGGTGCTCGGAGGTGTTCGCATAGCTCCCGATCAATGATTCCGGATCGACGTTTTGGCCGTTTGCCATATCAATGGCGGGTTTGGAGGCATACCATGCAAGAAGAAGCCCGAAGGCGATGCCAGCGAGCTTCAGCTTGCGATGCCTTTTGAAGACATCGAACATGGTTTATCTCCTTTTGCCCTTCTTTGCGAAGCGGACCAATCCGACGGCGATGAAGCCAGCGGCGGCGATGACGAGCAAGGCGGACAATGCGTAGAAGACGTAACGGAGGACGTCTTTCGCGGATGGCCCGGTGTAGTCCTTGATCTCGATGATGTTGCCGCTTGTCGAGAAGACGCCGGTTAATTCGACGGCGTGCATCATAGCGTTTAGCTCGACGTCGCCATCGACAGTGTTGAAGGTGAGCCTGGTGAGCCTTGGAGAGACAAGCTCATGGGCGATAGAGGTGACCTTCTTGCCCGCGGAGGTGGTCCAGGTAGCCGGAACGGTCTCGACCTTTTCGCGGTAACGGGTGTCCTCCTTCATCATGAGAGCGTACTTGAAGGTGCCGCTTTGGCTCTGGAAGAAGTCACGGGTGTCCTCGTCTTCGATGGCCTGGATCGAGGCCTGGTCGAGGGCCTGGATGGAGTTGTAGCTATATTCCACTTTGTGGGCATTAAGCCAGAACTGCCACCAAGTCGGCTCGTCGGTGATCGTTGAGATCGTCCTCGAATACGGCGTGATCGTGGTCTGGCGGAGAGCATAGACCTCGTTGAACATCTCGATATCCGTGATATTCGCATCCGGGACGTTCTGCACGAACGGCTCGGTATGGTCGTGGGTGCCGAAGTAGACCGGAGTCAGAGGCTCGTTCCAGCTGGTGCTGCGGATCGTGTAGGAGACCTCATACTGGAGATACTCGTAATCCAGGACGACTTCCTTCAATTCGCCAAGCTCGTACTTATCGGCGATGGACGTGCCAGACCAGGTAAAGAAGAGCCAATTGAACTCCTTAATTTCGGTCGGGTAGTTTTGGTTGGAGTCGTTCCATTTGGTGGCGAGCCATTGCTGGTAATACTCTGCTTGATCGATGAGGATGTAGTCGTCCTTGTAATACTGGTAGACAAGGTCCTCGGATTCGGCGGTGTCCTCCCAGAGCAATTCGGCATCCTGGCATTTTCGCGAGAACACGAGATCCTCGTCGTTGCTGGTGTAGCCGTTAAGCGTCTGAAGGAAGATCCGGTGCGTGGACCCGACCTCTTCGACGTAGAAGTTCTTAAAGACGCATTTGTAGAAGATATTCATCTTCCCATAGGTGTCCTTGACGAGCGCCGATCGAAGATCTTGGTCGCCAAGGACGTGCCAGTTCTCGATTGCGTTGCCCTCGTTGTCGAATGTAGAACCATCGCTGTATTCCAGGATGACGGAGTCGATCGTCCATCCTGCCCGGGCGTAGAAATAGAAGTAGAGGTCGCCCTGGTAAGGGTAGAAATTGTAGAACTTGAAATCGTTGTAATCGTCACCTTTTGCCTTAGAAGGCGTCAGGTTTGCGAGGATTTTGTCCCCGTAGCTTTCACCGTAGAAGGCTTCGAGGTCGTCGGTAACGGAGCTCTTCGTGATGTCGAGCGGCTCGGCGTTTGAATTGGCGTATTTCGGCGCGGTGACCATAGAGACCAACGTCGCGAGGCCGAGGCCAGCTGTAAGCAAGGCGTTCATTCGTTGATGCCTCCGTAGACGATCTTCTCGGAATAATAGGCGGCGTATTTGACGTTAGGCTTTTGGCCGGCTTCCTTGGCGACGTCGATGAACCAGATGCCGGCCTTCGGAATGGAAACGTCAGCGGATTCGATGACGTCGGACCAGGTCGTCGAGACGGTGATCGTGTTGTTGCCGTCTGCGAGCCAATACCCGATGCTTTGGCCTTTGGTATCGACGACCGGGTCGGAGGCGTAGCCGTAGAAACGCGCCTTTTCGTCCTGACCGCTTAGCTTAGGGAGGTCGGCGCTAGAGATGGTGGCGGTTTTTACCCCATTGCTTCCTTTGGCAGTGATCGTCAGGATGACGGGCGCTTCGTTTTGCATATAAGGCACGCCGATGAAGAGCTTCGTGTCGTCGACATAGCTGACGGTTTTCGAATTGGCCCTGACGGCGGCGATAACGCCAAGCCCAACGCCGATGGTTCCTGCGAGGATGCCGAAGGTCGCTAAAAGGTAGATGCCTTTGGATTTTTGTTTTGCCATAGTTTTCCTTTCTGTAAGAAGGCGGGCACTTCGGATTTCTCCATGGCTGCCCGCTCACCATTAGGCGACCACCAAGGTGATGGCGCGGTTGAAGGTGCAGAACGCTCCTTCGAGCTCGGCGCCGTCACTGTAGTAGTGCTTGAAGCGGATGGTGTAGGTGCCTTCTTCGAGCGGCGAGTACATCGTTACGTGGACGTTGCCTCCCGTTTCCGGCACAGGTGTCATCTGGTTCTGCCAAGACGTGCCGCTGCTGTTGTAAGCGGCGTAATAATCGCTGGACAAGGTGAACTGGACCTCTGGGTGGTTCTCCATGTAGATCTCGAGCCAAGCGGTCTTGCCTTCGGTCGAGTGGGAGAAATAAATGGCGAAGTCGTGCTCGAAGTAGCCGTTGTTGGTCGTGATCGTCTGATTGTTCACGCCTATGATGGTTTCCCAGTTAGGGTTGTAGATGGTCCTTCCGGCGAAGCATGCTTCGGTCCTCTCGAGCACCCCGTCGTAGTAGTACAGGAGCTCGTAGCGCTGGTAGTCGCCCTCGTTGAAGGCCGGGTAGGAGATTGAGACGGTTCCGCCGTGCGAGACGCTGACTCTCTCGCCGTTTGATGAAGTGCCTTCGAGGGTGATGCTTCCGCTTACGGTTGAGCCAGCTGTCGCGACGTTGCGCAGCGCCATCTCGCAAAGATCGGATTCTCGTTTTCCTTCAGGGAAGTAGACGTGATAGGACTTGCTCGTGGCGTTTCCATTCTTCATTAAAACGGATTCCGGGCTAAACCAGAGGAGGGGGTCCTCAGAAGTTCTGTAGTAGGTAAATGTCCAGGCCTGCCCGAGGCAGCGGATCGTGACTGACCCGCTTACGCCTGGCTCGATGTGGCCGAGGTGTACGTTGACCCACTGGTCGGCAGCACAGTAGTCGATGTTCGTGTAGTGGTAGTACGAGGAAGGGGAGCATGAGGATGTCCGATCGTATTGGTTGATTGACGCGTACATGATCTCCTTGATGTTGTTGTCGAACTCGACTTTAGAGCTCTGCAAAATGTTGCAGGAGTCGTTCCTCACCGGAAGCAGGGTTTTGACCCTGATGTCGGCCCCGTCGATGAGCGGATCGTAGGCGACGTCTCCCTCTGGGTGAATCATGATTGGATCGGAAAGCGTGGTGCCGTAGTTGGAGATGTGCTTCGTCCATACCTCGGCCTCGCCCACGAAGTTCATCCTCACGCGGTAGCGGTCGGCCTCTCCCTGGGTCTTTTTCGGGAACTTGAAGCGGATTTCCGTGCCAACGGGTACCGTCAATTCGGCTGGATCGGACCCGAAGTCATCGGTTTCGAGGAGTACGGTATCGCCATCTTCCCAGGCATCAACCTGGACCCTGACGAGTTTCGTCGAATCCCTGTACGTGGACGCGACGTAGTAGGAGGCTGTCATCGCCGTGTCGTTGTCGATCTGGGTGGTTTTGCCGTCGGTGTTGCCGTCCCTAAGCGCAATGGTGATGCCACTTGAGAGGAAGCCGCCCTGATACGGGGCGTTGCTGACGGCGCCGTTACTGCAGAACTTGGCCTGGCTGACGTGCCGCTCCTCGCCTTCGTGGATCGTGGCCTTGAACTGGTACACGTAGAAGGCGTCGTAGGCGGCTTGGCTCATCGTCATCACGTAGTGGCCACCGCCAGGGAGATCTCCGGTATAACCGGTTATCGCTTCCTCTTCACCTTGAGGGGTGAGGGAGATTCCGGTTGCGACCTGTCCTGAGACGCCGATGACCTCATAACTTAGGGTCGCTTCGCCGCCCTCTTCCCAGCCGGTCGTGTAGATGTCGATCGGAACCTGAATGGGGCTGCAGCCTGTTTCGTGGTAATACTCGAATGGCTCAATCTTCACCGCGACGCCCAGTGGCTTGGACGGATCATTGTAGGGGACCTCTGCCGGAAGCTCGCTAGATGAGCTCGGAGTTGGAATCGAGGAAGAGGATGACCCAGAACTAGGAGGTTCTGAAGACTTCTCTACATTCGAACCGGCACTAGACGTGTCGTCGCCCGTGATCCAGTCCTTTATTTTCGATCCGTTTCTGCTAAAGGCATAAACAGCCCCAGCGATCCCTGCTAGGATGCCGAGGCTGCCGACGGTGATGAGCAACGAGGAGGTGATTTTCTTCATCGTCGCTCTCCTTGATTAAGCCGCGTGGGTGACACCGATATTGCCTAGAGGCATCATGAGCTCAGAAGCGGAAGAAGAGACGACGGGGGTCGAAGAGCTCTCGTTTTCCGCTTCCTTCTCGTAGCTGAAGGTCACTTTGGTGTCGACGTAGACGCTGGGGTGGGCGATCCAGTAGGTGCGGATCGTGTAATTCTCCTTCGCGTTCTTCTTGAAGACGTCGTGGCAGAGGGAGAGCTCGTCGTTGTCCTCCAGGGTGATGCCTTCGTACTGGGTCACCGCGGTGTCAGCGACCTCTACCGCGAAGTAGGCTGTCTTGGTGTCGCCCTTGATGATGTTGCACTGGAGCCTCACAGATTCCGAGTCGATCTCGGACGGGAGGTCCTTGATATGGAATTGGAAGCGGGCGAAGGCGGGGGTCGAAGCGTCTTGCTGGACGCCTTGCTGCGCCTTCTCGGCTTTGGTCAACTCGATCACGTTCTCAATCTTGGTCTTGCTAAGGTCGAGGGCGTCATCGTTGACCACGTGGTTGACTTGGTTCTGCACGTAGTCACGGACGTGGGCGTTTAGGCCGATGGTGATGCCGAGGGCTGCGCCGATGAGGCAGATGCCTCCGGCGATTCCGAGCCCAATGGCTAATCCTTTTTTCATAGTGTGGTTTTGTTCCTTTCTGTGAGAATAGTCCTCATCTCACCGTTCGCAGGTCGATATCCACGAAGCTGCGGACGACGGACGAGTCGTAATAAGGCGAATAGACGCGGAGCCTTATCTGATAACCGCCGGCGATGGGCGGCTTCTGCTTCATCTTGACCTTGACCCTTTTGCCGGATCTGACGATGACCCCGGTCCCAGACGTATGACTGACGGCATAGGTGTCGCTGTTGTTCTCGTCTGTGACCCAGAAGTCGAGCCAATCCAGGAAGGATCCATCACTCGGGCAGCATATCGCCAGGTAACTGGCGGCATTGGCGCCGTCTTCTGGATCGGGGTTATGGATGGTCGGGGTGAAGTAGCCGTAGGGCAATTCCGTGTCGCTGTATTGCACGGACAGACTCATCGCCGATTTGTCTACCGTGATGTAGGGGCCGTCCCTTAGCTCATCATTGGAACTGATAGGGACGGAGGAGTCCGGCGTTTCTGCCGGCTCGGATGAGGAGGCTCCGCTGCTGTGTGAGTCGGAGCTGATTAAGGATGTGGATGTTTTGCTATCGACGGCCTGGTCCCTCTTGTTGGCGGCTTTTGCCAGGGCGAAGGATCCGCCGATGGTGGCGAGGAGGGCGGTGAAGCCCAGGACGCCGAGTAAGATTGATTTGGCTTTTTGGGTCATTCTTTGGCTTTCCTCCAGGATCGCTAGGGAGAAACGCGGCCGTCATTTCTCCCTAGACCCCGTCGCTGGGCGAGGCTTTTGCCTTTTTTCGAGGATTTTTCCTTACGCTGCCTATGGTTACCTAACCGGTAGATGGCTTTCATTTAGCCCATGGGATTCAGGCAGCTTTGGGAAAACCATTTCGAATTGCAGGCTTTTTTGGCTTTTCAGCCCTTAGAACGGAAGCGGGTCTTCTTCGACCTTCTTCTTTTTCCCTTTGGCTTCAGGCGCGGCCGGAACTTCCTCTGGGGTCTCTTCTTCGATGACCTCCTTTTCTTGCTTCCCAGGGAGGCGTTCGATCGGCTTGAAGGCGACTAGGGATCCCTGTTTGATACCCATCTTGAGAACGGGTAAGAACTGGGCTTTTGTGATGTCGAAGGACCATCTGAGGTCTTCGGTGACATAGATGTCTAGGCGGTAGGAGCTATGCGCTTCCCTGCCGTCTTTCTCGGGCCATTTGGTCTCGATGACGCGGACGTGGGCCCTGACGGTGAATTGGTTGCTGATGTACTGCTTTCCGGAGAAATAGTGGAGGAGAGCGAAGTCATCGTTGGTGATGTTGAGCTTGAAGCTCGAGAGGCGGTCGAATTTGACGGCGGCCTGGTAGCTGTCCCTGTGGACGTTGTTGGTTTTGTTTGTGATGGTGGTTTTGGTGACTTCGAGATCAACCAAAGGCATCGCCTTGATTTCCTCTTCGGTCACATAATTGATTAAGTTGATTTGCATATGTGCCTTTCTATGAATTGATAAAGAGTTGTTTTACCAGTCGATCAGAATTCCTGGAACTCACCGAACCTGACTCCTCTATAGAGGAAATAGCTTAAGGCGATGTAATAGCCTTTATAGAAGTCGACGGTCGATTCATCCTCGACACCAATGGACTTGTAGTAGCGTTTGACCGCCTTGCTCTGAAGGGTTTCGAGGCGTTTAAGCATGACCGCGTTTTTCTTATTGAGAAGCTTGTCGATCTTCTTGTTGGCCTTGCGAACCCCGGATTGGAAGTGAATGGAAGTCATTTCTGTTCTCCTGGATCTGCAGAACCATCTAGGGAGTAAGGACGGATGAGGTCCGTTTCTCTTTCTTGCCTAGGATATTCGGAGCTTTGTCCTCCCTAGGTGGCTCTGACATCAGTATTGATGCACTAGCCATGGTGCCTAGGGTTAGAAATGAAAAAAGCCGCTTTCTTTCGATTGCGTCTGATGTATTTCTATATTGATGGTCGGATTTAGGACCTAGGTTCGGTCGGTTTTAGTACCGAAATACCCTCTCAAAAGATAAAATTTGCATAGAAAATGGTGTCACTATGAAGAAAATCATCGCAATTTTATTTCCTCTGATCTCGGCTTTCCCAATATCCGGGTGTAGCAACGAAGAAAGTGCTGAGAAATTTGAGCTAGTAGGTAAATGGGGGATGGTCTCCGGTTCTATAACTAATTCTGACGGCACAACAGACCGCTATGGAGAATTGGGCAAAGACAACTATTATCAGACATTAGAATACAAAGCAGACGGAACTTATATAAAAGTTGCTATGCCAAGTGGTCCAACTAGTTACGGCACTTACACATACAACAATTCTAATCAAACCATGAAATACAAGCTCGATGGCGATCGCTATTACACCAACGCAACCATCACAATACACAAAGCAAATAAGATAACTTTGTTTACGGATTGGGGATCTGTTGGATCAATGACGCAATACCTCGTTAAAATCTAAACCCTTCCTCGCTAAAAAAGCGGATATTTTTCTCTGACAAAACAACGCATATAACCAGTTTTCTGCGGAAGAACTAGCAATAAAGTGTTATACTCAACCTCAGATTTATGGATTGGGCAACAGAGATTAAAGCTTATCGTGATAGAGAGCTTATTACCCAGGAAGAATTAGCGGCCAAAATGGGCGTTAGCTTTGCCACGGTTAATCGCTGGGAACGTGCCCATCACGAGCCGACCATAAAAATGAAAAGAAAAATCCTCAACCTAATTAAACAAAGAGCAAAACTATGAGTAAAAGAACTGAATTAAAGCTGGAAAACCTATTTAGCGAAGCTGTAAATTTCGTGAAGCAATTCGAAGAAACTCCATGCCCAGAATTGGCAGGCGTAACAGACGGAAAAGCAATAGGCACATTTGTTGAACACAAATTCAAGGATTATCTTTCAGAAAGGTATTTCAATTTAGAAGGAAATAGCGCTCACGGCGTGGACCTTTCCAACCCGGCTTTAAACACAGATATTAAAGCGACATATATAAAACAGCCACAATCTTCATGTCCATATAAATCTGCTAGCCAAAAAATATTTGGACTAGGTTATAACCTCATAGTATTTGTATACGATCGCGTTGAAAGCAGCCGCGATCATTCTATTACCATTATTAACGTCACTTTTATAAGCGCCAACAAAACCGGAGACTATACTTTAACAACACGTTTACAAGAGATGATTAAAGATAAATGTTCTGTTGAGGACATTGCCGCTTATTTTGCGGATCGCTGCTTACCTGGTGATGACATCACTTATGAAGCCCTGGCAAAAAAAGTATTAGATGAAGGAGTCGAGCAGGGCTTTCTAACCATATCGAACGCCTTGCAATGGAGATTGCAATACAAAAGAGTAATTGAACTCTCAAACAGCCAGCCCGGAATTAAAAACTATGACAAAAACTGAACTCGGTGATTATCAAACGCCGCAAACTTTTTCCTTGGAAGTAGCAAAACTCCTTAAGGAAAAGTATTCAATTCGACCATCTTTCATTTTAGAACCTACAGTAGGTTTAGGATCATTTATATACGCTTCTTTAGAAACGTTTGAAGGCGTGCAACAAGTTTTTGGAATTGACATAAATCAGGAGTATATAGACCAAGTCAAAAAAAACCTGGCCCAAAAGAAAATAAGCCATCTTTTAGAATGCACATCTATCTTTGAATTCGACTTCAACAAGATATTGCAGAAAATTCCAGAAGACCAGGATTTGTTATGCCTAGGAAATCCACCTTGGGTAACAAATTCCCAACTTTCGTCTAACGAAAGCCAAAATCAACCTATTAAAATAAATTTTAGAAAACTAAGAGGCATAGAGGCCATAACCGGAAAAAGCAATTTCGACATTGCAGAGTACATTCTATTAAAAACCATGGCAGAAATCTCTAACAAGAGAAGCGGATGGTACGCATTTTTAGTCAAAAGCATAGTAGCAAGGAACCTGTTTAAAAACTACAGAGATGAGTTTAATTTTAAAACATTTGACGTCTACCATTTTGACGCAATGAAAGTTTTCGATGTAGCTTGCGACGCAGTGCTCATGGTTATCCAGTTATCATCAGAGAATTCTATAGAAAGGGTTAACGAATTCGATTTTAGCGAACCATATGTGCTAAAAAAACAATATGGATTTGTTAATGGCCGCTTTGTCTCGGATGCAATAGCATACGATACGTTAAAAAATATTGACGGAAGCTCTCCCATACAATGGAGGCAAGGAATAAAACACGATTGTTCAAAAGTAATGGAACTGACACCAAAAGGAAACGGCTACATAAATGGTCTGGGTGAAGATGTGACGCATCTTTCAAGCAGCCCCTTTGTTTATCCGCTAATAAAAAGTTCCGAAATCAAAGGGGGAAAACTCAGTACAACCAAAAAGAAAGTAATCGTAACGCAAACGAAACCGGGGGATCCAACCGAAAAACTAAAAAAGGATCAGGCACTTTGGGAATATTTGAATAGTCACACCAAATATTTCGAGCAAAGAAAGTCGGTTATATATAAAAAAGCACAGAAGTTCGCTATATTCGGGATAGGATCTTATTCTTTTTGTGAATATAAGATTGCCGTCTCCGGCCTATATAAAGAGCCACACTTTACTTTTGTTCACGCAAGCAAACCAGTAATGTTAGATGATACAGGTTATTTTGTTTATACCAGTGATAAAAAAGAAGCCGCTCTACTGTTCGCAATATTAAGCAGTCCAGCATGTACGGCTTTCATAAAAGCTATTTCTTTTTCCGATTCCAAAAGACCATTCACAAAAGAATCGCTTCAGAGAATAGATTTTTATAACCTAATGGTTCATTTGGGATACGATCACATAAAAGCGGTCATTACAAAAGAGTTTAATGAGGAAATAACAATCGAAGAATTTGAGAAATATTTAAATAAATATCAATCACCACGAGGACTTATTTAGTTTTCAAAAAACAACTCTCGATGAGTGAAAATCATCCAGCCTCCGCAAGACATATAATCGTAATCCTCGCCACGGTCTTCCACAAATTTAACAAGAACGGATTCCCCACTGCCCCTAGGCGCTAGATAGGGAACCATTTCTTTTTCCATCTCTAGAGCTCTTTCAACGGTTACAGGATCGCTTTTGAAAAGAGTTTCATTTGTCCGCCAATTTCCCTTGATAACACGGACTAATACTTCTTCTTTTTCCATAATTAAGCCTCGTTATTTGTTTTCTTTTGGCCATTTTCAAAGGACGCCCAAAATCCTTGATTCCAAAGCTTGAATTCTTTGGCCCCTTTTTCGCTTCGATGGAGATAGCAAAGCTCGAAATATTGAATTTCATCTTCGCTTTGACAAACGGCTTTTAAGGCCCGTTCCCTATAACGCATCATGATGGACATAGGATTTTCGACGTCATCGCCGAGTTTTGTGAGAACCATTGCCCCTTCTTTCCGAGCTTTGTTTGCCGCTTCCCGGATAATGGCTTTTCTTGATTTGTTTATCATAGTTTTGCTCCTTAAGCTTGTGGGATGTTGGCTTCGTATTCCCGGGCTTTGATGCCATCACGGACCCCGCTAAGAAAAATCATGGCTTCCTTGGCGGCCTTCTCGCTGCCGAATACGAAAATCCACTCGAAGAAGTTCTCTTCGTCTTTTGTTTTGCAAACACGGCTTCTGGCGCATTCATACTCTGGCATGAATTTCCAGGGATGCTCGTTGTAATCGTCGATGTTGGGGACCATCTTTTTCCGCAGGGCTTTAGCCGCGTCCCGGATGATGGCTTTCCGGTTTTTGCCGATTTGATTCATGCATCCTCCTAAATCGGTAGGAGGAGAAAGGCCCCCACGGTTGCATCGATTGGGAACCCATTCAAATGAGTCTATCTATGTTAGTTAAAAGTCAGGAAACGTGACCGCCGTTAAGCCATGCGATCAAACTCTCCCTCGAGGCCGCCTGAGCTTCTTCCGCCAGATCGGAGACTTCGCCGCACACGTCGCCGATTATGAAATCTAGCGAGGCGCAGAGCTTATCCAGGTAATCCTGGCTGAGGGTTTCGGCGCGGCCGGGAACCAAGTCCGGGTACTTCGAAAAAAGCGACTCGAGGTTAGTCGAAAGGTATTCGCTAATCTTCTCGTCTTTCTTCATTTCCTCGACGGCGGACTTGATGTCATCGAATTTTGTGGAGCACTTCTCTCCATAATGGAGACGGAAAAGCTCGGCGATGCAACCGAAGAGGAAAGAGAATTTAGACCGCAGCAACGGCGGTTTAACAATCAATTCAGGACTCATTTGAATCGTCCTCCTTTGAACATATTAATTATACCATGCCTATTTTGGAGTGGTGATACCATCCAAGACATTTTTTCTTAGGCTGTTTTAGGAAGCTCTTGTTGTTTCTCTTTGTGTCTCTTGCAAAAGAAAACGATAAGCCAGGTGATTACTATTGCAGCGATCAAAGCCGCAAGGCCAATCCCGATGTAAAAAATGTATTGTTCGAGCGCTCTAACCACACAAGAAAGACCGAAACCGACCAAGACAGAAATAATATAATAAGAAACTGACATTAAAATCTTCTCGTGATAGCCAAGAAGGTTAAAGAAGAGACCGACCAATCCAAATGAGATGAGGAAGGTTAAAACTCTAACGACGATTCCAGCAAGAAACGAAGTTTCTGGGGCTGAATTATCCAAGATAAAGAGCCATAAGAAAAAGTTTAAAATATCCCCGATAAAACCGGAGGCAAGTAGCAAAATTAAACCGATGCCTAAAGCGAACCCTATGATTTTACCTTTCATACTTCCTCCTTTCCCTGATATTTGACGCCACAAACATAGCGCCCATTGGATTATGAATCATTGATTCATAAAAAAAAAGAACCAACAAGTATATTGCCGGTTCTCTTCGCTACTTTTTGTTGAATTCGCTCACCCTGGGGAAATTTGCGTAGACCCTGCAGACAGAATAAATGCCATCGGGGATGAAGATGCCGAAGCGGTCCTTCTTCCGGATGTAGCGGCAGTAGACCCAGGTCCCTCTCTCCTCGTCTAGGAGGATGAGGTAGCGGACCCTGGAGTCGGTGTCCTGGGCTATGTGGCCGGTCTCGGAGACGGAGACCCTTAATGCGTTCTCGAGCCGATGGTACGCGGCCCGGTCAAGGCAGAACTGCCTCATGGCTTAGTTGCCCCTCCGTGGCTCGGTGTGGACTATGAAATCGAACATCGGTTCGCCCTTGTCCAGCAGCCTTAGCCTCGTAGCGCCTTGCTCGATCCTGAATTCGTAAAGCACAAGCGACTTCCTCTTCTTGACGCTGAAATCACAGTCGAGAGTCAGACGATTCTGCTTTGTTAACTCAGAGTAAAGCTCGTTGGGCATGCCTATAACAGGTATGAACCTTTCGGGAATGGCGCCGAGCATGAATATCTTCGCCAGGTATTTCTCGAGGATCGGGTAATAATGCGGCTCGGACATCCATTCGGGCAGGAAAACCCTGGCGATGGCTTCGCCCAGTTTGTTCATCGGCCCGGGGACTATTACGGTCTTGGGCCTATCCATGGAGCGCTCGTCCATGAATAATTCCACGTAGCGTCTCCCATCTTCGAGGAATAGTGATCTCTCTCTAACGGTGAAGCTGATCTGTGTCCTGGCCGAGAAGGTCAGGAGTCGCCAGATCAAGTTGCGGTATGGCGGGTTGACATCGGATTTTGGCATGGTGCATTACCAACGCAGGACTTTGCCGGTCTCTTTGACGATGATCCTCACGGGGAGGAAGAGCAGGGCATCGAAATAGGCGTTGATGCACATGTTGTGCACCCCATGGCCCTTATCGACGATCCAGTAGTGGAACGAGAAGGAGTCTTTTGCCTTCTCCATGTTTCCGTCGAGCAGGAGATAACGCTTCTCATCCAGCTCCTTGCATAGCGACTCTGGAAGCTCGATGGAGGGATAGAACCTCCTTCGGTCCGGGGCCTTAGGAAAGAGCTGCATGGCAAGCCTCCTGAATTCGGAGTATTGGAAGACGGACGTCACGCTCCACTGGAAGGTGTAGACCTCTTTGTTGAGCGATGGTCTTACGTTCTGGAACACGGTTCCGTCGTATCTGCTGCCCAGCATGAGGCAGAAGACAACGGATCTGTCGCCATACGTCAGTATCGGGCGCCCATGGTCCTCGGAATAGAGGATCCCGAGCTCATAGCCCAACCTTCTGACCTGCATGGCGAAAATGGATTCGAATTCTCTGCTTATCTCGTAGCGGTAGTCTCGGTATTGGATGTTTCACCTCCTTTCTGGAAACAATTGTGGGCGCACAATTTTCCAGGGAAAGGGTTAGAAACTGCCCTGACCAGGAAAACCGCGACAGTCCGCCCTAAAAAAGCGCTGGGTGGGGGTGTCTCGGTCGGATTCAGTCCCGCGATGCGGTCGTTTTCAGTACCAATTCAACTGGGATGGGCCTATTGCATACGGCCCTGTTCATCCCTATCTAGCGATACGGGCTGATAAAATTATAAGTATTACTAATAGAAAGTAATAGATTGTGCAATTAACTGAAAAAGAGGATAATGAGGGGCAGGTTATACGCATGAACGTACGCAAAGAGATCGCAGCGAATCTTAAGAGTATCCGCAAGGCCAGGAAGATGAATCAAGCCGAGGCCGCGGAATATTTGGGTCTGACCCAGGGTTTGATCAGCCAATACGAGAAGGGCATCACGGTCCCAAGCGTTGACGTTTTGGCCGATTACGCCGTCAAGTTCCATGTTTCTTTGGATTATATCTTTGGTTTCACGGAATCGATGCTCGGTGGGATCATGAAGCCGGAGATCGCGGAAGCCCTGTCAGCTGGCGTAGCTTCCATATACGGAAACCCGGATGCGCCCGGTGTCATGGACATAGACGGTCTGAAACGGATCATCGATGCCGAGCTTAAAAAGAAGACGGAATCCGAGTGAAAGACGAATCCGTTTTTTCTTGTTCATAAATATTAGCACTACTAATAAATGTGTGGTATAATCCTCTCAAAGGAAGTTCATTTCCACGGAGGAACCGCCCATGAAGAAAGGCGTAATCTACGCGAGGTACTCTTGCGACAAGCAAACCGACAATTCGACCAAAGCCCAAATCAGGGAATGCCGGCTTTGGGCCGAACACAACGACATCAAAGTCATCGACATCTATAAGGACGAAGCCATTTCTGGCAGAACCGATAGAAGACCGGCCTTCCAAAAGATGATAGCTGACGCCCAACGCGGCTATTTTGACTGTATCATCGTTTGGAAGGGTGATCGTTTTTCCCGTTCCAGGGCCGATGCGGCAAAATACAAGACCTTGCTTAAGAAGCTTGACGTTCGCGTTTTAAGCGTGACCGAACCGAATATCGAGGGGCCGCAAGCAATTTTGATGGACGGCATTAATGAAGCCTTTGCCGAATACTATTCCGTTGAGCTCGCTGCAAAAATCAAACGTGGCCAAGACCAAAATCTGATAGACGGAAAATGGAATGGCGGTTCCGTCCCTTTTGGCTACAACCATGACCCTAAGACACAAAAGCTTTCCATCAACGAAGAGGAAGCCCAGGTGGTTCGTAAGATTTTCGATATGTACGCGAACAAGGGAATGAGCACTCTTACAATATCCAAGATTCTTGCCCAAGAAGGAGTCTTAACCAAGAAGGGGAAGCCGCTTAGCACAGCAGGGGTTCACCATGTCCTTTGCCACGAACAATACATTGGCAAATACAGTTGGAAAGGCACAACTCTAGACAACATCTTTCCACCAATCATTACCGAAGACCTTTATCGAAAAGCAGAAACGGCCAGAAAGAGCAAATCCCATAAAGTCGGTTATAAAGAAACCGGCGTTGTCTTTCTTCTTTCCGGCAAACTCTTCTGCGGCAAATGCGGCGAAGAGATGCGCGGCACTTCTGGAACCAGTCACCATCAGAGCAAGAAGTACTATTACTACGTTTGCCCAAACCAAATTAAGAATCACGTTTGCACGCTCCCTGGGGTTCCTAAGGAAGCGCTCGAAGACGCTGTCATTAAACTCATTAAGGAGAAGGTGTTGTTTGATCCGGCCAATCGTGAACACTATATCAACGAAATCCTTGCGTATCTGAATTCCCAGGATCCGGAGCTTCCAGTTTTAGAGAAGGAACTCGATGGCATCAAAGTCAAAATCCAAAAACTCATTGCCCTAGCTGAAGTGGTCGACGACCTCGATGAAGTGGCACCTAGATTGAAAAAGCTAAAAAGAGATAAAGAGGATAAGGAGGCCGAACTTGTTCGGGCCAGGATGCGCTCCAACACAATGGACCGCAGTCAGCTCGAAGCATTCTTCGATGCGCTCGCCGAAAATAAGTTTACGGAGGTTGAAGACCGCAAATTCCTCTTCGATTCCTTTGTAAAAGCAGTATACGTAACGGACGATTATTTCCTTGATATATTCTTAAATTATCGCGGCCAATTCGGAGCTTTTGCCAAAAAAACAAAAGTTCTAGTGGCATCTCCTGTGGTCCACCACCAGTACCCGTATCCCAAGCCTTAATCGGCTTGGGATTTTTTCATGGATAAAACCTCCGAGGTGAGATTTCAAAGAGTTGGGACGACCCTGACAATCTTTGCTTGGGAACGCG
>Ga0256407_10005665_pt1 | contig 19830 bp, 17 predicted proteins | sample RumenRJG_04DNA_FD_193489 | JGI IMG/M metagenome (GOLD analysis project Ga0256407, IMG submission 193489) | Bovine rumen microbial communities from Lethbridge, Alberta, Canada - RJG_04 | ecosystem: Host-associated > Mammals > Digestive system > Stomach > Rumen | place: Canada: Alberta... | reverse complement strand
GTTTTAGACCTGCTTTGCGAACTAAGTGACCGCACAAACCTTACCGTCGAACTCGGTATGCAGACTGTTCATGAACCTACTATCGACCTGATAAACCGGTGCTGTACGCATGAAGAATTCCTTGAAGGCTATAATAAGCTGAAAAGCCGTGGTATAAGGGTGTGCCTGCACATAATAAACGGACTGCCGCACGAAACTCCCGAAATGATGACCGAGACCGCAAGGCAGACTGCTAAGCTTGCTCCTGACGGTGTAAAACTGCAAATGCTCCACGTCATTGAGGGTACAAAACTTGCAGAGATGTACAAAAGCGGCGATATATCGCTTCTTTCGCGTGACGAATATATAGATATTATCGTCAGTCAGCTTGAACTTCTTCCGCCTGAAACAGTGATTGAGCGCATAACCGGTGACGGCGACAAACGTAAACTCATTGCACCGATGTGGAGCGCTGACAAAATTGCCGTCCTTGGCGGAATCGACAAGCGTCTCGCAGACCTTGATACGTGGCAGGGAAGGCTATATAATCTTAAAAAAACAGACGACTGAGGGATACCCGAAGTCGTCTGTTTGCGTTTTTACTTGGAAATTACCGCAATCATACACGGCATATTGCCTTCAACTATGTGGAATCTGACGTTGTCATATCCGGCATTCCGGAAGAATTCTCTGTAAGATTCCTCGCTGAATTCGCGTGTAAACCGCAGTCCTATCATTTCGAGGAATCTCGCACTTATGCTCAGCTTGCCGCCTTTGTCATTGATATAGGTCGGAATGATGACCTTTCCGCCGGTCTTGCACGCTCTGCACAGCTCCTTTACGGCAAGCTCAGGCTCATCAAGGAGATGTATGACATTTCCGGCAATCACCTTGTCAAAACTTCCGTCCGGACACTTCAGGTGCATTATATCAGCATACCGGAACTTTACATTGTCGTATCCTCGGCAGTTTTTCTCGTTCTGCATCAGCATCTTCTTCGACATATCAGTCGCCACAAGTTTACTGCAAACCGGTGCGATATACTTCGTTATAGCACCGGTGCCGCTTGCACATTCAAGCACAACATCATCGGACGATATCTCCCCTGTTATCCACTGTCCTGTACCGCTGTAGACCTTATGGTTTATCAGGTCCTCAAAGAAATCATATAGAGGTGCAACTTTGTCCCAGAACATTTCAGGACCTCCTTACTTGTATTTTTTAGTATTGAGTGCACGGATAGAATTGAGTATCAGAAGCATTGCCGTACCTGAGTCTGCGAATACCGCAAGCCACATATTAGGGTGACCAATAAGTCCAAGCATGAGGACTGCCGCCTTTACAGCAAGTGCAAAAATAATATTCTCATAAGAAATGCGAAGTGTCTTATCGGCAATACGCTTTGCTGTAACTACCGAATCCGGTTCACTGCTCATGAACACCGCATCCGCCGCTTCAAGTGCAAGGTCAGCACCGCTCTGCATAGCTCCACCTACGTCTGCACCTGCAAGAACAGGTGCATCATTTATACCGTCGCCTACAAACATGACAGGTCCGTATTTTTCGCGCAGTCTGCCGAGTTCAGCAAGCTTTTCATCGGGCAGAAGTCCACCCTTTGCTATGTCTACTCCAAGCTTGTTTCCGACCTTTTCAGCTGTCTCAGGAACGTCTCCTGTGAACATCGCAGATGCTATTCCCATGTCCCTCAGTGACTTTACAGCTCCCTCAGACGACTTTTTGACAGTGTCAGATACAAGTATCATGCCTTCGGATTTACCGTCTACAGCGATGTAAACCGCGGTACCGATGACGTCAGCCGATGTCTCGGGGACGACAACTTTGTTTTCACTCATCATCTTCATGTTTCCGCATAGCACAATTTTTCCGTCAACTTTTGCTTCAACTCCTCTGCCTGCAATCTCAGAAGCATTTTCGGGGTCTGAAAGGTGTATATCGTTTTCACGGCAGTACGCCGCAATACTCTCAGCAACAGGGTGAGTCGATATCTGCTCACAGCTTCCGCAGAGACGAAGAAGTTCATTATTATCGCAGCTTCCGAAGCTGTTGACCTCAGTAACTGAGAAGCTTCCGTCAGTAAGAGTGCCTGTCTTATCAAATGCTACTGCCTTTACCTTGCCGAGTGCTTCAAGAGAGTTGCCGCCCTTGAAGAGTATACCAAGCTTTGAAGCGGCTCCGATTCCCGAAAAATAGGCAAGCGGAACGCTCAGTACCAGTGCGCACGGACAGCTGATTACAAGGAATGTAAGTGCCGAATAGATCCATTTCTGCCAGTCACCTGTCAGCAGACTTCCGACCACGGCAGTCAATACTGCAATCGCAATGACAAACGGTGTGTACACCTTTGAAAAGTGCGTAATAAAGCGGTCTATCTGTGGCTTTTCAGCGGAAGCGTCCTCGACCGCTCTCGCAATTTTCGATATCATTGAGTCGTCTGCAACAGCTTCTGCTCTCAGCTCAAATGCACTCGAAATGTTGATACAGCCGGAAAATATACGGTCGCCCTCGTTCACAGTAACAGGCACAGGCTCGCCGTTTACAGCTGATGTGTCTATTCTCGAACTTCCCGATGCTACAACTCCGTCAACAGCAATACGCTCGCCGACCTTTATTCTAAGAATGTCGCCGACCTCGATATCGTCTGCATCTATTCTTACAAACTCGCCGTCACGAAGTACGTCCGCCTCATCTACGCGAAGCTCCGCTACATCTGTGATAGCCTTACGGCTTTTCGCTACTGCGATGTCCTCGAACATTTCACCAATACTGAAGAACAGCACAACTCCGACTGCTTCCGCGTACTCACCGAGTGCAAAAGCTCCAAGCGTCGCAATAGTCATGAGGAAGTTCTCGTCAAAGAAGTTTCCGGCAAGTATATTCTTGACCGTTGCTTTAAGAACATTCAGTCCAAGAATAAAATATGCCGCGACGTAAAGAGCAATTGCAAGCGGCAGAAGTCCCGTCAGGTGATGTACCGCAACCGCCGCCGCAAAAAATACGACTCCTGTTATAAGCGGAATAAACTCAGTCTTTTCACTGCTATGCTCGTGATGATGTTCATGCTCGTGGTCATGTCCGCACTCACAGTGCTCTCCGTGGTGATGTTCATGCTCATGGTCATGTACACACTCGCAGTACTCTCCGTGGTGATGTTCATGCTCGTGGTCATGTCCGCACTCGCAGTGCTCTCCGTGGTGATGTTCATGCTCGTGGTCGTGTCCACACTCACAGTGCTCTCCGTGGTGGTGACCATGTTCATGACTATGTTCATGGTGCTTATGCTTTTTCGAGTCCGCCGGAACTATCTCAACACCCGGCTCTATCGAGTTCGCAATACTGTTCATCTTCGCAAGAACTTCTTCACTGTACTCGCCTTTTACCTTGATTTTTCTCATCGGGAAATTCAGTACCGCCGACTCTATTCCCTCAAGCTTATTTATAGCTTCCTCTATCTTGCCCCCGCAGTGCGCACAGCCGAGGTTGCGGATTTCAAAAGTTTTTTCCATATGTTCAGCCTCCTTCAAACATATGAACAGTTGTTCATATGTTTATGATATCATATGTTCAGGCATTTGTCAATAGTTTGACGAAAAAAATTTCAAAAAAATCGACCCGGAAACAGTTCCGGGTCGATGATACATATTATTCGGGCTTAATATAGAGTTTCAAACGCTGTGCTTCGTTGGAATCAAATCCGAACTTTTCGTAAAACGATATCTTGTCCGGCATAGCACAAAGCTCAACAAAAATTTCAGTTCCACTGACTCCATTCTCTTCAATGAACTTCAGCAGTTCCGTTATAAGCATACGACCGATACCTTTGCCCTGATATTCGGGTCTTACAATAACATCTTTGATATAGTAATCAAGTCCCATATCCCCTATCATTCTCGCCATTGCAACTATAGTATCGCCGTCAAATACGGATACGCGGAAAAGAGTATGCTCCATTGCGAGTTTTGTCTGTTCTAAAGTTGGACCCTGACCCCAGACAGTCTCCCATAGTAAAATAAATTCTTCCGCAGTCAGTTCGTTATATTTTACAGTATACTTACTCATATTGTAACACTCTCCTTACAATTAAGCCGTCAGTGAAGCTTTATCTCAAGGTATCCGCAAGTAAATGGGAAAAAGTCAAATTTCCGGGTACCGGTGTGGATAAAGCCATGCTTTTCGTACCACTGCCGCAGTACGGTATTTTCCTCGACTATGCTGAGTTTCATAAGTGTGCATCCAAGTAATTTCGACCTCGAAAGCGCGTCACTGAGCAGAGCGTCGCCTGCCCCTTTATGTCTGTATTCCGGCAGTACACACAGACTTCCGAGTTCACATTCATCGCCGCTGACGAGAAGATTATAGTAACCGACAAGCTTGCCGCCTTCGTAATAGCCGTACATCGGACGGTGCTGTTCATCTCGCCACTGAACTATCTTCGCTTCATCAACAGCAAAGGCAGTGAAAAGAGGGGCATTTTCTTGTGTAAAGCCGAATTCGTCGGCAACTGTCATGAAGCTTTCTCTGATAACCCGGACACATTCGGAAACATCGTCAAGTCCGATTTCTCTGATCATATTTGCCTCCATAGTCATATCCGGGAAAGGTATGCCGCGGGGAGCTGATTCTCCGCATATAAGCGCGATTTTCTGAGGTCGGCGCAGCTTCTTTAACGCATATTCAAGCTTTGAAGCGGCACTCCTGTCGGGACATTTCCACACAGCTTCTATCCTCTCAGGACGGTGCGAACGTGTATATTTTGCACCATTCGCAGCCTCGCCGGAGTGTTCACGAAAACGACGCTCTATATCGGTCGCGATACCGGTATAGAGCGTGTCGTCCTTGCATCGTATAATGTATACGAAGTACATTACTTCTGCTTTATACGGAATGCACTGTTGTGAATCTTATTTGCGTCAAACCCCTTGTTTTCGCGTTTTTCACGCTTCGGACGAGGTTTACGCTGCTGCTTTTTCTCTTCTTCGTCGTTGAGGCGCATTGTCAGGGAGATTCTGTTGCGCTTGAGGTCAACATCAAGTACTCTTACCTTTACGACCTCGCCAACCTTTACAGCTTCAAGCGGGTGCTTGATGTATCTGCTGCAAATCTGCGAAACATGGACAAGACCGTCCTCATGTACACCGATATCTACGAACGCACCGAAATCAATGATGTTTCTGACAGTACCAACAAGCTCCATACCGGGTTTGAGGTCCTTGATATCCATAACATCGCCGCTTCTGAGGAGCGGAGGCGGAAGCTCGTCACGGAGGTCGCGTCCGGGCTTTTTAAGTTCGCCTATAATATCAGTAAGAGTAGGAACACCTATACCGAGCTTTTCGCTTATCTTTTCGATTCCCTCACTCTCAGCCTTTTCAGAGATTCCCGACGCACCGCCGCTTGAAACATCAGCGAGAGTGAATCCGCACTCTGAAAGAAGTGACGAAGCTGCCGCATAGCTTTCCGGGTGAACCGACGTGTTGTCGAGAGGATTCTTTCCGTCGCGTACTCTGAGGAATCCGGCGCACTGCTCAAATGCCTTTTTGCCGAGTTTCGGAACTTTGAGAAGTTCCTTGCGGTCAGTAAATACGCCATTCTCGTCGCGGTACGCAACGATATTCTTGGCAACAGCCGCGTTTATACCTGATATATACGAAAGAAGTGAATATGATGCAGTATTGAGGTCAACTCCGACCGAGTTAACGCAGTCCTCAACTACACCTGTGAGTGCCTCACTCATTCTTGCCTGCGGCATATCGTGCTGATACTGTCCTACACCGATAGCCTTCGGGTCGATTTTTACAAGCTCAGCAAGGGGGTCCTGAAGACGGCGTGCGATAGATATTGCACCTCTTATGGAAACATCGAAGTCCGGGAACTCCTTTGCAGCAGTCTCGGAAGCAGAGTAAACTGATGCACCTGCCTCGCTTACTACCATGTAGCTTACTTCCTGCGGAATTTCTTTGAGTATATCGGCAACGAAAGTCTCAGTCTCGCGTGAAGCTGTACCGTTACCGATAGAAATAACGTTTACATTGTATTTCTCGATGAACTTCTTTACGATGCGCTTTGCCTCTTCTACTCTTGATGCAGACGCAGATTCTCTTACCGGGTAGATTATAGCATGGTCGAGCACCTTGCCTGTACCGTCGATAACAGCAGTCTTGCAGCCGTGAGCGTAACCGGGGTCAAGACCGAGCACTACGCTGCTCTTCATAGGCGGCTGCATGAGCATCTGACGAAGATTAGACGCAAAAACCTTGATTGAAGCTTCTGCTGCCTTAGCGGTCATGTCAGAACGTACTTCTCTCTCAATAGACGGAAAAATCAGGCGCTTATAGCTGTCGGAAGCCGCAGCACGCACAAGTTCTCCGCAGGCATTGTTTGCCTTTACATATTTGCCGAAAATGATATCAGTTGCAAGACTTTCATCAAGTGTAAGGCTGACTTTAAGCTTGCCCTCCTTTTCACCTCTGTCGAGTGCGAGAACACGGTGGTCAGCAACCTTAGGAACAGGCTCGCTGTATTCGTAATAGTTCATGTACACTGTCTCTTCCTCGGGGTCGGCAGCCTTTGAGGTCATCTCACCCTTTTCGCCTGCAAGTGCACGGAGTTTCTTTCTGATATCGGCATCGTCGGAGATATCCTCAGCGATGATGTCCATAGCTCCCTGAATCGCAGCCTGAACGTCGGCAACTTCCTTCTCCTCGTTAACGAAGTCTTCGGCAGCCTTCTCAGGTTCTGTAGAATTATCCTGAGCGAGAATGAGTTCAGCAAGCGGTTCGAGACCTTTTTCACGGGCGATACTTGCTCTTGTTCTTCTCTTAGGCTTGAACGGACGGTAGATGTCCTCAACCTCGACAAGTGTCATAGCGGCACTGATAGCGTTTTCTATCTCGGGAGTCATCTTCTCCTGCTCCGTGATAGAATTTGTGACTTCCTGCTTGCGCTTTTCAAGATTACGAAGGTACATGAGTCTGTCGTAGAGCTCACGGAGTATCGTATCATCGAGAGAGCCTGTAAGCTCCTTACGATAACGCGCAATGAACGGGATAGTCTTGTCATCGTCGATAAGTTCGACGGTGTTGTCCACCTGTTCCTGTCTGAGTCCGAATTCGTTTGCAAGGGTCTTGTTGATATCCATGTGTTTGATTATCCTTTCTCTGCTGTTTCACGCGCCGTAACTCAGAACCACGGATTCGGGTTCTTCATACGGTCGAGCCATGAATACAGCGACTTTGCTATGTCTTTATAAACGTTCTGCTCGTTTTTCTCGAACAGAACGAGGTGACGCATATTGTCAAATAAGCGGTGCGAAACGCTCTCGTAGCCGACATCGTCGAGAAGGAGCAGATTTTTCATGAATCTGTGCTCCGATATCAGGCAAGGGTCATCGCGTCCGGAAATAAAGCGTATCGGCAGACCGGGATTAACGTCGTTCCAGCCGTTTTTACTGTTTGCTTCGCGGAGAAGGTGCATATAGCCCTCCCAGCCGTTTATAGTATAATTGAAATTACAGAGCGGGTCGTCATTCATCTCGCTGACAACGTCTTTCCTGCTGCACAGCCATGAACGCGGTTCGCTTCCTGCACGGAAAGTTTTTTCCATTGCGTTATATACCTTTTCGCTTCTTTCACGGCTCTTGAGTCCACTCGCCATAGCTGAGCGGAGATTCCAGTAAAACCGTGTAAAAAAGCTGTAACACGGAGTTCCGAGGAGAATAACTCCGTTAAGTCCGGAAGAATCGTCTTTCAGCATACAGCGCACACCGAGTGAACCCATGCCCTCACCTATCATAAAATAAGGAAGGTCGGGATAGGCATCGTGTATAGACTTTTTAAGCTGTACGATATCGTCAACAAAGCCTTTTCCGCCGTTTCTGAACATGAATCCTAAATCATCAGGCGTACATATACTCTTTCCGTGACCGCGATTATCATGTATAACCGTCATGAATCCCTCGCCTGCGAGGTAATCCATAAAGTCGAAGTAGCGTTCTTTATGCTCAAACATACCGTGAACTATCTGAACTATGCCATTTATGTTTCCTGAGGGTTTGGCTATAAGCGCAGAGACATTCAGGCTGTCGAAACCGGAAGTAAATACAAATTCCCGGGCATCAGCATTCAGCATGGCAATACCTCCTGTCGGTAAGTTATATATACATTTTACCACATTTTGCCTGAAAAATCAAGAGTTTAGTCATATAAAAAACTGCATATTGAAGACAAATAGTCTAAAACATGCAGTTTCATGTAAAATCAATCGTATCTGAGTGCGTCGATAGGATTCATCTTTGCAGCCTTGCTTGCGGGGTAGTATCCGAAGAATACGCCTGTAAGCATTGAGAAGATGATGGATACGAATATTGCCAGCGGCGAAGGTGTCATGGTGATAGTACCAAGTACACTTCTTGCAGCCTCAGAAGACTTGATAATGAGATTTGCAATGAGACTTGCTATCTCGCCGTTTATAAGTCCGAAGATAACGCCGATTATTCCGCCTATGAGACACATTATGATTGCCTCGGTAACAAATTGTACCTTGATAGTCGATTTTTTAGCACCAAGCGCCTTTCGTACACCTATCTCGCGGGTTCGCTCTGTAACGCTTACAAGCATGATGTTCATAACTCCGACACCGCCTACGATAAGCGATATAGCAGCAATTACAGAAACGATTATCGTGATGACATTGATAATGACATCGATCATTTTCATCTCGTCCTGTGCACTGTAAATCATCGGCTTCCAGTTAGAATTTGCAGCATACTTCTCATCGAAGAAATCCTGTATAGTCTGCTTAGCAACCTTACCGTCGGTTCTCGGGTCAAAGGAGAGGATCCAGTAGAACTTTCTTTCCTCGTCATACTGACCCTGCATCTTTCTTGCAACAGAGTTAGGGATATAAATAGGAGTTACCTTTTTATCCTCGTCACCGTCAAGTGAACCGTTTATCAGTGAATTATAGTTGAACACACCTACGATAGTAAGTTCGTATGATACGCCCGAATCCGCGGTAACTTCGATTTTCTTTCCGATAGGGTCTTCGTGATTCTTGAAGTACTGTCTTACAAATATACTCGATACAAGGCAGGTATACTTCTGACGTTTAACGTCCTCCATAGTAAGCGAACGGCCTGCCAGTATACGTGAACCGTTCTGGTCGAGTGTACCGTCGTAAGCGCCGACAATGTTAACGTTGATAGTCTTATCGATAGTGTTTTTGAGTGAACCGCCGCCGATAGGATTTTCCTCAGCAATGCGGATCTCAGGGTGCTTTTCAGTAAGCTCTTCAACATCATCGAGCTTGATAAGATCATCATCACGAGCATCGATCTGTACATTGTCGTAGAAACTTTCGCTCGCTCTCTGAGTAATATATAACTGCATAACATTTGAACCGAGTGAATTGAGTGCTGTGGTTACTGTCGAACGCAGTGTATTACCAAGAGTAGTGATAGTGATAACAGCGCATATACCAATGATGATACCAAGCATTGTAAGCAGTGAACGAAGCTTGTTTGCCGCGATAGAGCCTAATGCCATTTTAAGATTTTCCCAGAGGTTCATTATGCGTTCACCTCCGTTTCAGAATTGCCGTCTCCGCCATTATAGCCGGTATCAGAGATAACAGAGCCGTCGCTTATAGTGATGATACGCTCTGTTTCAGCTGCAAGCTCGGGGCTGTGAGTGATAAGGACAATTGTCTTTCCCTCTTGCTTATGAAGCCTATGGAATATATCCATTACGAGGTGACCTGTCTTACTGTCAAGAGCACCGGTCGGCTCGTCAGCGAGTATTATCGAAGGATTATTTGCCATTGCTCTCGCAATCGCTACACGCTGTTTCTGACCGCCCGAAAGTTCATTCGGCTTATGCGTGTATCTGTCCTCCATTTCAACTATTCTGAGGAGATCCATAGCACGCTTTTCGCGTTCTTTTTTGCCGATTCCTGCATAGAGCATCGGAAGCTCGACATTTTTCAGTGCATTTGTACGCGGGATAAGATTGAATGTCTGAAATACAAATCCTATCTCCTTGTTTCTTATTTCACTGAGCTGTTTATCATTAAGAGAACTAACATCGGTATCGTTGAGGTAATATGTACCCTCTGTAGGCTTATCAAGAGCACCTATCATGTTCATGAGTGTACTCTTGCCCGAACCTGATGCACCGACTATAGAGACAAATTCGCCTTCATGGATATCAAGGTTTATGCCATTGAGTATCTGCAGTTCATTAGGCTGACCGATATAATATCTCTTGATGATATTTCTCATCGTTATCAGTTTTCTTGCCATGCTCACTCACCCTCAGTGCTCTCAGGGTCAACATAACCTTCTGAAACGGTTACTTCGTCACCGTCTGCTAATCCGGATATTTCTGTAAGAATAAGAGCACCGTCGCTGAGTTCTGAAGACTCTATCTCTGTAAGGTAGTTGGTCTCCATGCCCTTAGTTATCTTGTACTCCTTAGCAACATATCCCTTATCCTTCTTCTCGGCAACAAATACAGAGAATGTTCCGTCGTCGTTCTCCTTGATAGAATCGTAAGGAACAGCAAGAACATTGTCCTTCTGGTCCATAACGATCTTTACCTTTGCATTCATACCGATAAGGAGGTTTGATGAACCTTCGTCGATAGTTATCTCAGCAGAATAACCGCCTCCGCTTGTTTCACCTGTGATGGCGTTTTCTTTCTGACCGCTCATGATATTTACAACACGCGATACCTTACCTGTGAACTTTTCATCACCTGTTGCAGAAGTTGTGATAATAGCCTTCTGACCTTCCTGTACGTTGAGGATATCAGCTTCGTTGATAGATACGTTTATTCTGAGCTTTGAGTTGTCCTCAATAGTCATGATAGCCTCAGCAGAAGGCATACTTCCCTCTGCAACGCTGAGAGATGTGATGATACCGTCTGTAGGAGCCTTTACTGTACACTTTTCAATGCTTTCCTGAAGCTTGTCAAGCTGACCCTGTATTGTAGTATCCTTGTCGTACTTTTCGTTGTCTATCATATCCTGTGCAGCATTGATTGCTTCATTGCAGCGCTTTTCTGTTGCCGAATAAGCGTCCTTAGCGTCCTGTATAGCGTTATCGCACTGGATAAGTGCATCTGAAAGCTGTTCGCATACATCCTTTGCTGTCAGATAAGCCTTGTAGTAGTAATCCTCTTCGCTCTCGTAGAGTGAGTAGTAGTTGTCTCTCTCTTCAACAGCCTCGTTGTACTTCTTCTGTGTTCTTTCCTTTGCGGAATTAGCGTTATCTATAACGCGCTGAGCCTGTTTGAGCTGCTCTGTCTTATCCGACTTTGCGTTCTCAAGAGCCTTTGCATTTCTTGAGTGAATACTCTCGCTCTTTTCGTCAGCCATATCAGAATTTTCCTTCAGTCTGTCGTACTCTTCCTGGAAAGACGAGCTGTCGAATACGCAGAGGACATCTCCTTCCTTGACATTGCTGCCGATTCCTACATTGAGAGTTTTTACCTTTGTTGAAACCTCACTTGTCACCTTTACGATATTTGAGCCCTCTACCTTACCGGTAACGCTGATGTAGTTTTCAACGTCAGTATGTTCGAGAGTATATGTAGTATTAGGCATTTTCATAAGGTCTGCAACTCCGCAGGAAACCGTGCTGTAGAGAAGTGTAGCAGATATGGATAATACTGCTGCTGTTCTCAGTAAAGTTTTTTTGTTCATATGGAATTTTCTCCCTTCATCTTAGTATTGACAATTATATCACACACTCTTTAAATTGTCAATAAAAATTACAGTAATGTAATAATAAAAAAACTGACCGCCAGTGTGTATACCGTACTATATGTCTTAGTACAGATATATTATAGCACCCTTTTTAACGTTTGTCAATAAAAAAATAAAAAAAATACTCGGACCGCAATATATGGTCAGAGTATTTTTCTTATAGCAATTTTTGATTGATAGTTATATCACTCAGTGATTCTTCTTGCCTCTATATAGAATCTCTTGTCATCTGCATGACCCATTGAGAAGGTCTTACGCGGAAGTGCACCGTCTTTGATAACAGTCGGGAAGAGCTGTGACTTGTCCATATCGGGAAGTATGAACGCAATACCGTCATGCTTATCTGCGAGAGCCTTTACGTTTTCGATTCCGTGGATATAGTCAATTTTTCCGCCGTTTTCCTTGATATATCCGTCAAGATAATTCTGAAGTGAACCTACGGAGAGGTTGGAAGTCGCATTGTGAATGTAGAGTTTCTTCGACTTCCCACGGCATACTATCTCTACCCACTGGTCGGAAGTTTCCTCGGAAAGTGCGAGAGACTCTGTAACTCCTGCGATGAGCTTGTCACAGTCAACATCGTACACAAGGCGATATATAGCCTCAAATTTGAGCGCATCGCTGTGGAGGTCAACTATTTCGGCAAGCGCATAGCGTGCAGGGTGGTTTGAGAAGTCCTTATCCGGATTTGACTTTTTGAGCTGTTCATAGAACTCCTTAGCTGTTGCGAGGGAGTGGTTTCCGTCACCCATAGCATAAAGGAGAACAGGTGTATCAGTGAGACCATACTTCTTATTAAAAGTATCAGGGTCAGCAAGTGCAGAAAGTGCTGAATCTATCTTCTCCTGTGTACTCTCGTCCACGAGGTAGCCTTCAATACTTCCGCCGTTCTGCATAAGCTTAGTATCGTACAGCTTCTTCATGGAAGACTTGTCAAGTGAACCGATAACTGTATCATCGGGGTCGTCAATGAGTATCATTATATGAGGAAGTTCAAGCGGCGCACCCTGTCTTACCTTGATTCGAGGAGGGATTCGCTCAATAACTGTAGCCTCGGTCGCACGTACTTCCGATGTACTGCCCTTTGCAAAGTCGTACTTCTCAAGGTCGATAGCGCCAATAAGTCCTTTGCGGACAATGCCGTTGCTCTGTACACGCTCAACGTATACCATAGCGTTCTTGTACTCAGTGAACACACCGTCAGCTATATACTTTTCCATAGCCGCATGAATATTGCTGATACGGTCAGAAACGTCATCGTTTTCGAGGTAAAGCTCGGGAAGTATGAGGTTGAGCGCAGAGGGAGCTCCGCCCACATTAGCAGATACAGCGTCCCAGTATTCAGGCTCACTTGTGTACTGGTCGCAGGCAATAACAGCCCATTTGCTCATGTCTGCCGAGCTGTTCGGGATAAGGATATCAGCGTTGTGGAAAGCAGTTGAGTTCATATTATTTCTCCTTTGAATTTAATAATCTCCTGATTAAGACGTGAGACCGGAAGTCCCACTACATTAAAGTAGTCGCCGTCGATTTTCTCTATAAGAAGTGAGCCTTTGCCCTGTATACCGTAACCTCCGGCTTTATCGTAAGGCTCGTCGGTGGATATATAGTCCTCTATCTCTTTTTCAGAGAGTTCGCGGAACGTAACATCAGTCACTACAGTAAATGAGTCAGTCTTTCCGCCGTAAATCAGCGAACAGCCTGTTGCGACCTGATGAGTGCGTCCGGAAAGGAGTTCCATATAGCCGCGGCAGTGCTCTTTGTCAGCAGGCTTGCCGAGTATAGCTCCGTCCGCGATAACGGTCGTATCACAGCCGATAACGAGCTTGTCCGGATACTTCACAGAAGCGGCGAGAGCCTTTATATTTGCGAGGTACTCCGAAGCGAAAAGCGGCGGTATACCCTCGGGCAGAGTCTCGTCAGCATCTATAGCGACTGCGGTAAAATCATCTGTTATAAGCTTCATCAGTTCACGCCTTCTCGGCGAAGCAGAAGCAAGTATAATTTCCATAAATACACCTCTTAAACGCGTTGACTTAATTTTATCACATTTGCGCCGAACTGTCAAGGCAACTCCGCACAAATATCATAGCGTCATATCAACGGTTTCACGCACGTTGTCCGCCTATCTGCGCATTTCTCTCGCGTGCAGTAGCGCCCTCCTCAAAGTTCATTCCCTTCAGCACAGCGTTTCTGCCGTATCTTCGCTTTATGCCGAGTATCGCACTTTGCAGTGCCTTTTCCTTGGCAAGAGATGCTTTCATGGCAATATCACCCGCGATCTGTTCCTCCGGCGGAGAAAAAAAGTCAAGCTGACGCGGAGGTTCTTCCGGTATTTCTGATTCACGTATAACGTGTCCGGCGGCAATGTTCAGTCTTCGCACAAGAAGACTTCCGCACACTATTCTCTCATACAGCTCCGCGACCGCGTTGCGTATCATTTTCGTTGAGGAGGTGTACATTTCAAGGTTGACTGTCCCTCTCGCGTGAGCAGGTATTTTTCTGCCGTAGTGGTCAAATTTTATGCCGCCGTGGTAACTTCTCATGCGTTCAGGATACTTGAAATTCTCAGTGTCGTACCCCACAGTCAGCACAAGCTGTTTTGTCACGCACCCTTTTGAAAGCAGGTCGAGACTGAGCTGTTCAGCCATTTCGCGCACTATCAGCAATGCCGTTTCCGATTCGTACGGAGTTTTCAGCACTTGTCCGGTACTCATACTCCTGCTCGCCGGACGGTATGCCTTGATGTGTTCTATCCTGCACGGCTCATACCCCCATGCGTGCTCTATCAGGAACTGTGCCCTTACACCGAAAATTTTGTACAGCAGGTCAGCGTTCAGCCTGTCGAACCTGTCACCAAGCGAGCACCTCGCAACGTCGCCCATAGTGTACATACCGTACTTTTCAAGCCGTTCAGCAGTTCCCCTGCCGACCATCCAGAAATCAGTGATAGGAGTGTGTCCCCACAGGTACTGCCTGTACGTCATCTCGTCAAGTTCGGCAATCCGAACACCGTCCTTGTCGGGAGGCATATGCTTCGCAACTATGTCCATAGCCACCTTGCAGAGAAAGAGATTAGTCCCGACTCCGGCAGTTGCGGTGATACCGGTCTCCTCGAACACCGCCTTCACAAGCTTCATCGCGAGACCGCGTCCGTCGGTTTTGTAGGTGCGCAGGTAACCTGTTGCGTCGATGAAAACCTCATCAACTGAGTAAACGTGTATGTCCTCGGCGGCGATATAGCGCAGATAAATGCTGTAGATTTTCGCACTTGTGTTCATATACAGCGACATTCTCGGCGGTGCTGTTATATAGTCGAGTTCGAGTGAGGGGTCGCTTTTCAGCTCGTCATCAAAGTGGGAACTGCCTCTGAACCACCTATGCGGAGCGTTCCGGCGACGTTCGGCGTTTACTTCCTTCACACGCTGTACGACCTCAAACAGTCTCGCTCTGCCCGATATACCGTAGGATTTAAGAGAGGGAGACACCGCAAGACAGATAGTTTTTTCGGTACGTGTTGGGTCTGCTACCACGAGATTTGTGTTCAGCGGGTCAAGTCCCCTGTCGACACATTCGACAGAGGCATAGAATGATTTCAGGTCAATTGCAAGGTAAATGCGGTCGTTTTCTCCCATAATACAGCTCCTTTCCGGAATCTTTCAGTCGCCGCGAATATATGTTCTTTTGAATATTATAGCACATATGTTCCTTAATTGCAATAGTTTTGCGAAAATTTGTTCTGTAATTTTCAGGTAAAATAAATGAGTTGCATTTTATAATACTGTATGATATAATATATTAGTATTGTAGGTTTAGAATGGAGGTCATTCAATGGCACATAAATTTGAAGAACGTATCAACAGCTTGGTTGATGTTCTCCTCAGCGACTACGAACAAGGCAGAACTATCGACCGTACTGCCGCTTGTGAACAGCCCGACAGAGAAAAAATCATCGGCATGATATATCAGCTGAGAAATATAGTATACCCCGGTTATTTCAAAAATGACCGTTTTCAGGTGTACACGGTAAGAAACAATATCTCTATGCTCCTCGAAGACATTATTTACACGCTCTCACGGCAGACTGCACTTGTACTGCCATACGCGCAGGAATATGAAAGCGCTTCATCAAAAGAACTCAGAGCCCGCGCTGAACAGCTTACTTTCGCCTTTTTAGACACTATTCCCAGAATCAGGGACTACATCGAGACAGACGTACAGGCGGCTTTCGAGGGCGACCCTGCCGCATTCAACAAGGACGAGATAATCTTCTCATACCCCGGACTTTTCGCGATACTCGTTAACCGTATCGCCCATGAACTCCACCTGCTCGGCATCCCGCTCATACCGCGTATCATGACCGAGTACGCACACAGCGAAACAGGTATAGATATCCACCCCGGCGCTACTATCGGCAGATACTTCTTTATCGACCACGGTACCGGAATAGTTATCGGCGAGACCACAGAAATCGGCAACAATGTCAAAATATATCAAGGTGTTACGCTCGGTGCACTCTCTACCCGTGGCGGACAGCTTCTGAAAAATAAAAAACGTCACCCTACTATCGAGGATAACGTTACAATATATTCTGGAGCTTCTATTCTCGGCGGCGAGACCGTCATCGGCAAAAACGCGGTTATAGGCGGTAACGCATTTATTACAAAGTCGGTTCCGGCAGGAGCGAAGGTTAGTATCAAAAACCCCGAACTCCGCTTCAATTACGACAACAAGCAGAAAGAGCTTGAACAGGACGAACACTGGTTCTACATCATATAAAAAACAGCCATAAGGAAGTTTATTTCCTTATGGCTGTAAATTTACTTGCCTATCCGTTTGTAAAAACTTACGTGTGAGGAAAGTTCGCCGAAGCCGTTCTTCTGATAGAATCTGTACGCAGGCTTGTCGCTGTCTGTTTGCAGGAATATGCCATTCAGTCCGCGGCTGAGAATGTCCTTTTCAATCATCTCCATGAACCTTGACCCTATGCCGCAGTGCTGTAAATCGGGAGAAACGCAGAACTCTTCGATATTGTAATTCGTCCCCTCCCACCAGTGACGTATCATTCCGATAGAGACCGCCGCAAGCTTGCCGTCGATAAAGAGTCCGTAATTCAGCGAATTGAACGAACACGATATCTCTTTTATGTACTCCATAAGCTGAGTCTCGTCGTCCCAGTTGTCGTTCCACGGCTCGCGTCCGAATGCATTTTTATAAAGCTTTGCAACTTCCGGCAGATACGTTTCATCAAGTGTGATAAACTCTTCCATATAGTTTTCCTCTCTTTATAAAAAAATCCATGACAAAGGGGAGCCCCCTTTGGCGGATTCGCAGGTTACTAAATATAAGCCGCAAGTTTACGGCACGGTAACCCGCGATTTCCGCTAAGGGGAGCAGCCTAAAACTACTCCCTTGTCATGGATTTTATATTTATGAAACGGTCAATTATTCAACAGGAACGATCCAGTTGAATGTGTCTTCGATCTTGCCCCACTGGATACCTGTCATTGTATCGTAGAGCATCTGTGAGATCTTGCCGATCTTGTTGCCGTTGATCTCCATAACCTTGTCGCCCCACTTGAGGTGTCCTACAGGTGAGATTACAGCGGCTGTACCTGTACCGAATACTTCATCGAGCTTGCCGGCATCGTAAGCATCAGCGATCTCCTGAATGTCTATACGTCTCTCCTCAACTGTGAGACCCTTGCTCTTACATACTTCGATAGCAGACTTTCTTGTGATACCGGGAAGGATAGAACCCTGAAGCATAGGTGTTACTACCTTGCCGTCGATAACGAAGAAGATGTTCATAGCGCCGACTTCTTCGATGTACTTCTGCTCAACACCGTCAAGCCAGAGAACCTGTGAGTAGTTCTGCTTGTGAGCCTCGTCCTGACCGATAAGAGAAGCAGCGTAGTTACCGCCGGTCTTAGCGAATCCCATACCGCCTCTTACAGCGCGGACATACTTGCTCTCAACGTAAATATTTACAGGATTGAGACCACTCTCATAGTAAGCGCCAGAGGGTGAAAGAATGATAATGAATAGGTAGTGCTCACCGGGTTTAACACCGAGGAACGGGTCAACAGCGATGATGAACGGACGGATATAAAGTGACTCGCCTTCCTTTGAGGGAACCCAGTCCTTCTCAATCTTGAGGAGTTCCATAAGGCACTGCATACCGAGTTCTTCGGGAAGCTCAGGGATAACGAGTCTCTCATTGGACTTGTTGAGTCTCTTGAAGTTCTCTTCGGGACGGAAAAGCTGTACTTTGCCTTCAGCAGTACGGTAAGCCTTCATGCCCTCGAATACTTCCTGACCATAGTGGAAGCACATTGCAGCAGGTGAGAGATCAATAGCACCGTAAGGCTTGATCTCAGGATCATGCCAGCCCTGACCCTCGTCATAAGGCATAACGAGCATATAATCAGTGAAGATGTGACCGAAGCCGAGCTTGTCGCCAGCCTGTGGCTTAGCCTTTAAAGACTGTGCTTTTGTAAATTTGATTTCCATTTTATTCAACCTTCTTTGAAATATTTTCCGCAGTCATCATTGACGGCGGAATAATGATAAACTCAGTCAGCCGAGAAGTACTTCTTCTCGTATATCTTCTTACAGACGACTACTGTTGCAGCAGCGGCAGCGCTTACAGCGACTACAGCTCCTGAAATCGAAACTGCAAGTATGATTTTAGTTTTCTTATCCATAGTTTTTCCTCCTTTTTGGGTAAATGGATAATACACCTTCAATAATTATAACATATTTCCCAGTCATTTTCCATAGCAAAGAGTTAAAAACATAGACAAAAACCATCGGTATATTTCGTGCAATTTGACTATTAATCGTCGAACGTTCTTATCCTGAGAGTTGCTCCAAGACTTTCACAGACCTTACGTGAAGCATCTATCTGCTCCTGAGGGATAACGTCAACTATCGACATCACGACCTCGGGCTTACCGTTTTTAACGCAGTCGGAAGTAAACTTCTGCATAGCCTCCCACGCATCGTCAAACTTCGGACGTGTAACGTTCATGTACTCGTCTTTTGTGCCTGCGTTAAGGCTTACGGAAACTGTGTCCATAACGGCGCAAAGCTCATCTGCAACACTTCTTCCGTTAATGAGGTCACCGAGACCATTAGTATTTATACGCAGCTTAGGACATTCCGGCATAGCTCTGAGTGCCTTTGCGACCTGCTCGACCATGTCGATACGCTCAGTCGGCTCGCCGTATCCGCAGAATACTATCTCGCTGTATCCGCTGATATTGCGCTTTCCGAGGTCAGCCATTATCTCGTCAAAAGACGGCTCATGCTCAAGCCATAACGGGTCAGAGCCGTATGCACCGTCAGCGTGACTGCGTATGCAGAAAGTGCACGCACAAGGACATTTATTTGTCAGGTTGAGGTAAAGATTCTCTCCTACCTCATATGAAATGGTCATAGCTTTTTTCATTTCTTATCATCTCCGATTTTACTGTCATATATTTTTAATTCGCACGGCAGAGCTCCGCTGTCTAACGAAGCCGCCATTGCCATTGTCGATTCTGCTGTAAGGTTTCCGGTAATAGTTGCAATACCGTTAGTTATCTGCGTCTGAACGGCCGGAGCGGAGATAAGCTCGTCGTCGAACCATATCGAAAGCGGAATATCCGTGCCCGCAAGCTCGCCGGTAGCTTCTGCGAATTTATCCTTTCCGGCATCGAACATCGTAACAACGACTGCATAATCCTGCTGTCCGTCCTCAGTTCGGACTATCGTTGACGAGACCGTGTCAATATCCGAATTTGTCAGAATCACCTCGCCGGTCGGTACTTCCTTGCCGTCGGCGTTTTTCTCGGTATCCCTGCCCTTTCTGAAAGTCACCTCGCCGCGCTTGCATATAGTTTCAAGCGAGCGGTCGTCCCAGTTATTCGGGCGGTCGAATTGGATATATATGAAGGAATCCCTATACTTGTACCCAAGCTTGCATTCAAGACCGGGATATTCAGACTTGAGCCTTGCTTCTGCGATCTCACCGCATTCTGTGAGCTTGCTTTCGTCCTCCGGCTGAAGCCTGATGACGCTGTCATA
>Ga0256407_10005664_pt1 | contig 19831 bp, 10 predicted proteins | sample RumenRJG_04DNA_FD_193489 | JGI IMG/M metagenome (GOLD analysis project Ga0256407, IMG submission 193489) | Bovine rumen microbial communities from Lethbridge, Alberta, Canada - RJG_04 | ecosystem: Host-associated > Mammals > Digestive system > Stomach > Rumen | place: Canada: Alberta... | reverse complement strand
ATAAAAAAAGAAGGTGTTGAAAAAATTGAAAATGAAGAAGAAGAAAATGAAGATGATGATTATTATTATATTAAAAATAATTTTAAAATAAGAGATTCGGAAAAAAATTCAATTAAAGAAGAAAATGATAATTTTATTGATTTTTTAGCAGATATTAATGAAATAAATGTTATTGTAATTGGAGAAGAAAATTCTGGAAAAACTTCTTTTATAGAAAAATATACAAAAGATTCATTTAATAAAAATCATATTAAAACAGATTATATTAAAGAAAATAAAGATATTATATATAAAAATGATGGAAAAGATATATTAGTTAATTTAATTGATACTCCCTCATTAACAAAAATAGGAGAAAAAATTGATATTATACAAAAAGAAATTTATAGATCTCATTGTATAATTTATATTGTTAATTTAACTCATGAATTTCCAACTTTACCTTTATCTTTAACTTTTTATACTTTAGATTTTAATAAAAAACAAACTGTTTTAGTTTTGGGAAATAAGTCTGATATAAAAAAAAATATTGTACATGAAAATATGAAAATTTTAGAAAAATTTTGTAAAGAAAGAAAATTTAATTATGAATCAATTTCTTGTAAAGAAGATTCTAAAGATGATATTAGTAATATTATTAATAGTAAATTATTTGAAGTTTATTTTAAAAGATATGAAGGATTTGATACTCAAAGTAGTAAAAAGAGTTTTAGTAAAGGAAATCAAAGTAAAAATTCTTTTAATGATGATGAAAAAAGTCAATCAAAATATAGTAAAAAGTCTAAAAGTTCTTTTCACAATTCAAAAAAAAATTCTATTATTAATGATAATATGAAATTTAATACTCCAATTAAAGAAAATTCTGGTAAAAATTCTAATAAAGAAGAATCTATTAAGAAAAGTTCTAATAAAAGAGTTTCTTTTATTGATAATAATAAAAAACTTTCTTCTGATCGAGGAAAAAAATTTGGAACTATTAAAGAAGAAGATGAGAAAGAATCAAATGAAAAAAAAAATTAATTATTAATTTTTAAAATTATTTTTTTATAATTAAAAATATTATATTTTACTTTTAATTAAATGAAAAAATGGAAAAATAATTCAGAAGAAGAAAGTGATTCTTCTTCATTTGATAATAATTTAGGAATAAATGAAATAAATGAAGAAGAAAATTATAATATTCCTTATAATTTAGATAATAATTTACAAAAAGATTTTTCAAAAAATAAAAAATATAAAACAAATCAAAATACAAAAGTAACAATTTTATCAAAACCAATAAAAAATAATGAAGAAAAATTAATATCAGAAATATCAAAAAATGAAATAAAAAAAAATGTAAGTTTAAATAAAAATGATAAATTAGAAAAAAATTTATCAGAAAAATATGGAAAAGGATTTAAATTATTAAAAATGGCAGGTTATAAAATTGGAAGTGGATTAGGAAAAAGTGAACAAGGAATTACTGATCCAATTCAAGTTCAAATGAAAAAAGGTAAAAGTGGTATTAAAAAAGGAGAAGAATATTTTAATCCTATTGAAAATGATAAAAATAATAATTTTATTTTGGGAAAAAAAAGAAATTATGATATTGAAGAAATTAAATTATTAGAAGAAGAATTTAAAAATTTTGAAAATATTATTTTTGAATATCAAAAAAATCCTTTTAATGATTTTTTGTTTAAGAAATTAATGGAAAATAATTCTTATAATGATAAGAATAAATTTAAAAAAAGAAAAGAGGAAAAAAGAATTAATTATAGAAAAATTATAAATTTAGATATTGAAAATAGAAAAGAATTAATATCAAATTATATTAATTTAACTAGAGAAAAAATAAAAGATTATTTAATTAAATTTTATTCAATGAATAATCATAAACAAATATATCAAAAAATAAATCAAAATTCATATGATGAAACAGAAAAATTAGAATTAATGTCATCAAATAAATTAAATTTCCTAAGAAAATTAAATGAAAAAAATATGAATTTTCCATATGATAATTCAATAAAATCAATAAGAAATTATATAAAATTATACATCGATTTATTAAAAAGTAATGAAATTCTATATAAATATTCATATAATACTTTAACACAATATTGTATTAAAATGGTAATTAAAAGTTTTAATGATAATAATTTTAATATGTATCAAATATTATCAGAAGAAAATTCAAATCAAATAGTTTTATTATGTAAAGATATACAAAATTTATTAAAATTAACTTATGATTCAAATAATATAAATGAAGAAGATGATTTAAATATTTTGGGAAAATATCAAGAAAAAATTATTTTTCCAATTGAAAAAAGTGATAAATATTACGCAATGTTTTTATATAAAATTTTATTATTCAATTTTATACAACTTATTCAATTTCATTGGAATGTTAAAGAATATCATCCTTTAGTTTCTTTTTTTATTTTATATAAAGATATTATTCCAAAATATTTTATTAATTATTTAAGTGAAATTATTTCAAATAAAATATTACAATTTTTACATTCTTCATATAAATTTAAACCTGAATTTTCAGAACAATTAAATATTCATTTTTGGATTCATCCTTTATTAGATATAATATCATATGATTCAATTAATAAAATTATTATTTTTTTAGAAAATAATATTGAAAATGAAATTATTGATTGGAATATTGATGATGAATTACAATTATCAAATTTAATAAAATTATTAAATCCTTGGAAAAAAATTTTTAATAATAAATTTTGGGTTTGTATTAATGAAAAATACTTTATTCCAAAATTAAAATTTATTTTAAAAAATAGTAAATTAAATATTGAAAATCCAGATTCAAAACAATTAAATCCTATTTTTATTTTAAATAGTGAAAATTATATATCAACTTCAAAAACAATTGAAATGTTGAGAAAATATTTTTTCCCAAAATTCCTAAAAAAAATAGACAATTTCCTATATTCAAAAAACACAAATGAAAATATAGAAATAGTAAAAAAATTTTATGAATTCCACAAAGAAAAAATTCCAAAAATAATAATAGAAAATGATGAAATTCAAAAATTATTAAAAGATTCCTTAATATTAATATACAACTATTATAAAAAATTAAAATAAAATAATAAAAACACCTAAATAAAAACATTAAAAAAAAAAAAAAAAACACAAAAAAAAAAAAAAAAAAAAAAAAAAAAAAAAATGTCAAAATTAACATCTCGAAAGCAAGAAATGTTTGGTGATTACATAATCCGAAGAACAATAGGAAAAGGAACATTTAGTAAAGTAAAACTAGGAATAAATTCAAAAAATAATAAAAGAGTAGCAATAAAAATATTAGAAAAATCAAAGATAAAAGAAAAAGAAGATTTAGAAAGAACAATAAGAGAAATGGCAATATTAAAAAATTTTAATCACCCAAATGTAATTCAAACATATGAAATACACGAAACAAAAGAATCATATTTAATAATAATGGAATATTGTGAAGGTGGAGAATTATTTAATTATATAGTAAAAAATGATAATTTATCAGAAGAAGAAAGTTCATTTTTTTTTTATCAAATTGTAAATGGATTAGAATATATTCATTCAAAAGGAATTATTCATAGAGATTTAAAACCAGAAAATTTATTATTAACTTCAAATCATAAATTAAAAATTATTGATTTTGGTTTATCTAATTTTTTCAATGGGAAAAAATTATTATCTACTCCTTGTGGAAGTCCTTGTTATGCTGCTCCTGAAATGGTTTCTGGAGAAAAATATAATGGTTTTTATTCTGATATTTGGGCTTTGGGTATTATTTTATTTGCTATGACTTGTGGGTATTTACCTTTTGAAGATAAGGATAATGATGTTTTATTTCAGAAAATTATTAATTGTGATATTGAGTTTCCTGATTTTTTATCTTTTATATGTAAGGATTTAATTATTAAAATTTTAAATACTGAACCTGAAGAAAGAATTAAAATTAAAGATATTAAGAAACATAAGTTTTATTTAATGGGAAAAAAAATTTATGAGGATAAGTTTAAATATGAAAATGAGAGTTTTAATATTGAAAATTATTTTAGTAATGTTATAAATAGTAATAATGGTAATAATATTAATAATAATATTAATAATAGTAATAATAATAATTTTAATAGTAAAAATAATAAGAATAATAATACTATTACACATCATATTCCTACTAAACCTATTTTAACTGAGTATAATCTTGAGTTAAATGGATATAATTTATATAATGATTATTTTAAAAATGGGAAAATTATGTTAAAAAATAAACCAATGAAAATTAAGAAAAGAAGAAGATTTAATGATTTGAATAATGATATTAAATTTTTATTTCCTAATCATCAATTAGTTAATAGTCAAAATATTAGCATAAATACATCAAATGCTAATAGATCTAAAATGAACAGTTTAATTTCTGATTATGAAATTTCAGATTATGCAAAAACAATAACAAGTAATAATAAAATAAATAAAGAACTAAATTTATTTAAATTAAATCTTCATAAAAGAACAGATAAAAATAATATATTTAGACCACATCATCAATATCTTTTAAATCAAAATATAAATACTAATAATCCAAAAAGAATAAATAAATCTTTTTTTAATATGATTCCTCTTTCTTTTAATTCACCAACAACTGAAAAAATTACTCAAAGAATTATTAATAATCAAACAATTTCAGCAGAATCTCAAAGAAAAAATTTTTCTTTACCATCAATTTATAGAAAAGAAAAACGTTTAAATATTCATTTAGCTAATAAATATCCTTTAAGAGTAACTGATAATTTATTAAATAAAGAAATGTTAAAAATTTAATTTAGAAAGAGAAAATAATGTTTAATTGAGTAATAAATAATATAAATAATCAAAATATTTACTTTCTTTTATTTATTTATTTTTTAAATAATAAAATATAAAATTGAAACATAAATTTAAATAAAAAAACAAATAATTTTAAAATTTAAATTTTTAATTTATATAACTTAAATGTCAGTTGAAATTTATCTTCCAAAAAAACATGAAAAAACGGAAATAAATAAATCAACAGAAAAACAAGATAAATATATAGGATTATACAATCAAGGTAATACATGTTACTTAAACTCTTTACTTCAAACACTATTCATGACACCTCAATTTCGTTCAATTATATTAAATTTTGATTACAATTCTAAAATTCATGTTGATAAAAAAGATTGTATCCCATATCAATTAAGCAAATTATTTGCAAGATTACAATTAAAATTTCGTAATTCGGAAGATACAAAAAATTTAACTAAATCATTTCAATGGTTTCATAATGAAGAAAATGAACAAAATGATATTCAAGAATTAATACATATATTATTTGATGCTTTAAATAATTCTGAAATTAATTTTCTTTTTCAAGGAGAAATGGAAAATGTTATTAAATGTACTGAATGTAATAATAAATCAATTCATAAAGAAAGTTTTATTGATTTATCTATTCCTGTTAAATTTAATAAAAAAATTATTGATTCTTTAAATAAAAGTTTTGAACAATTTTTTTCTATTGAATTATTAAAAGATGATAATATGTATCAATGTGATAAATGTAATAAAAAAGTTATTGGAGAAAAATATTGTTCAATTAATAAATTACCAAAAATTTTAATTTTAGCTTTAAATAGATTTGAATATGATTATATACATCAAATGAAAAAAAAAATAAATACAAAATTTGATTTTCCAGATAAAATAACAGAAATAAATAATATTAAAATAAACTATAATTTATATTCTATTATTGTTCATTGTGGAAGTGCAATGGGCGGACATTATTATTCTTTAATTAAATCTTTTGAAGATAATAAATGGTATAAATTTGATGATAATTTTGTTTTTGAAATTTCAAATTTTGAAGAATTTAAAAGTCAAATTTGTGGAAATGATTCAAATTTAAATGATAATACTTGTTATATTTTATTTTATAAAGATTTTAATATTGAAGAAGATGAAAAAAAATTAACATTTGATATTAAAGATAATTTAATGAATGAAATTAAATTTGAAGAAGAAGAATATCAAAAATTATTAAATGATGAAAAAGAAAGATTAAGTCATTTAAAATTGAAAATTTGTTATGATGATAAATTTGAAAATGTTGATATGAGAAAATTTAATAAAATAATTGATTTAAAAAATAAATTTATAGAAATATTTAAATTAAATATTGAAAGTAAAGATTGTAGAATTATAATAATGGATAATGGAAAATTAGTAAATATAATAAATGATGATGGTGAAAATAAAAATAAAACTTTGGAAGAATTAAATTTTCATACTAGATATTATTATAGAATTGAAATTAAAAAACCAAATGAAGAATTTAAACCTTTTGATTTAGATGATACTTTTATTAATGTTATTAAATGGAATGATAATTTTATGAAAAATAATTCTTTAGATAAAAATGAATTTGTTAAAATTGGAATCAATAAAAAAATGTCTTATGATGAAATAAGTAAAATAATAAAAGAAAAATTTAATATTCCTGAAAACAATTCAATTTTAATTTTAAAAAAACAAGATTATGGAATTAATAATTATAATTTATTAGAATATACAAAAGAAACTAATGGAAAAAATTATTTTGTGAATGGACAATTAGATTTATATTTAGAAGAGAATAAAAATATAGAAAATAGTAATTTTAAAATATTTTTTGAAAATCAAATTCCAAATATTAAAGTTGTTTTTAATACACCAATATCAAAAGAAAATCTTAAAAAAATAAAAAGAATAACAGTAAATTCATATAAATTTGATAAAAGTTTAGAAATAAATCCAAAAAAAACAATAGAACAATTAAAAGAAGAAATAAGTAAAATATTAAATATACCATCAGATACTTTTATAATGAAAAAAAATAGTCATAATGGAGTAGAAATAAAAAAATTAAGTGATAAAATTGAAAAATATACTTCAAAAGTTTTAACTTTATATATTGCATTTGGAATTCCTATTAAAGAAGGAGAATTTAAAATTAAAATACAACAATATACTTTTGATAATTCTTCTTTTTCTTTATATCCTTATAAAATTATTGATTGTGGTTTATTTATAATTAATAAAAATGATACTATAGAAATGGTAATAAATAAAATTATAAATAATAATGAAAAGATTATTAAAGAAGAAAATAAAATAATGTATTTAAGAAAAGAAAATAATTTTAAACCTGGAATGTTTTATTTAAATAAAAATGAAAAAATATCAGAAACTGATATTAAAGAAAATTCAAATATAATATGTCAATATTTATATAAAGAAAATTTATTTATTTCAAATGCAAAAGGAGAAACTGATAAAAAAGAAGATATTGTTAATTTTTCAATTAGATATTTTAATCAAAGTGAATGGTTATTTTCTGAACCAATTGAAATAATTACAAATAAAACAATTTCAATTGAACAATTTATAACAGAAATAATAATGAATATTTCTAATATTAAAAAATGGGATTTAAATCAATTAGAATTATTTGGATTAAAAATTTCAAATAATGAATTATATTATTATATGGATGAAATTTTAAATTTAGATTTTATTTCTTTAAGTGTTAATAAATATAGTTTAATTGGTAATTTTCCTTTAATGCTTAATTCAGATGGGTCTTTATTTATTTTTAAAGATATGAGTAAAGATTTAAGAGAACCTAATGAAAAGGAAAAAGAATTTTATTTTAAAGATAAAAATAAAGAGATTAAAAAAATTGTTAAAAATAATAAGAAAAAAGAACAAAAAAAAGAATTCACTAAAATTAATCCAAAAAGAGAAGTTTATAAGGAAAAAGCAATGAAAATTATTGTAAAACAAAATGATAATATAGATAATGATAATGTTGATAATAATTAATATATCAATAAAATAAATTATTATATAAATTCATTTATAATTATCAGTTTTTATATTTATTATTAAAATTTTAATTAATAAAAGGAAATAATTTGGATTTATTTTATTTTTTCCATATTTATTTCATAAATTTTATAATTTAGAAATATATTCATCTATTTTTAATATATAATAAAAAATGTTTTTTATAAATTTTCATAAAAACAAATGTAATATTATTTAAAAGAGTAATGATGAAAAATTTAATAAATATTTATTTATTTGTATTTTTCATTTTTTTTATAAAGGCACTATTATTGATGATATTTTTTTTATTATTATTTTTTTGTGATTTTTCGTTTAATTTAAAAGTAATAATATTTCTTTGAAATTTACTTTTTACAGATTTAATAATTCGAATAAATAATATAGATTTATTATATTTGAATCTATAATTATTATTCTTATGCCCAATTATTAATTCTAATGATATTTTTTTTTCCTCAAATTCCTGAATTTCAGAAACAGAAATTTTACAATTAATTTTTATTTTTTCATTAGGTTTAATATATTGATTTATTTCTTCATAAATTGAAATAAATTCATTTCCTTTTGATTTTATATAACAATTTTTAGGTAACATTTTATCATCTAAATTTTTTATTTCAATTTGAATAAATTGATTTTCAGGTTGATTTAAATTAATTTCGTGGTAATTATTTGATAATATAAACTCACATTGAAATATATTAATAGAATTAGATTTCTGAAAAATTGAAAATGATTCATTATTACATTTTTCAGTTAAAAAATTCTTTTCTGAAATATCAGTTGTAGTTGAAAATGAATTTTTATTCAATACATTATATATTGAATTTAGTTTTTCATCAATATTGTGGTAAATTTCATTAATTTTTAAATTAATATATTCTTTAATTTTATTTTCTATTTTTTCAAATTTTTTATCAAATTGATTTTGAAATTCTTTTATTAATTCTTCATTTCCTATATTATTATAATCAATAAAACTATTAAGGAATTCATTGAATGATAAATTTGAATTTTTTTGATTTAAATCTGATTTATTTTCAAATAAATTATCATATTCAGAATTATTATTATCTGAAATATTTATTTTATTTTCTTTATGAAATGATATTTTATCTTTTTCTTTCTTATTTGAAATATTTTGTTTTTCATTATTATCATAAATTGAATTTTTATCTTTTTTTTCTTCATTATTTAATTTTGAATTTATATGTATTTCAAATAATAAATTACCTAAATGATCTCCATCACATAACTCATAATCACTTTGATTTTCAATATTTAATTTATCATTATCTAAATCAATATTATATAATGTTAATTTAGTATTATTTGGAATATTAAAAATTTCTTTAATCTTTTTAATTAAATCATCATATTTTTCAATGAATTCAAATTCTTTTTTTTCACCATTAAAAATAACTTTAATCTTTTTTTCATAATCCATATTTCTAAAAAAATTAAATTTATTTTCAAAAAATTAAATATTTATTTATAGAATTACCATATAATAATATAATATTTAATTAATCTTTACAAATTCTTATTATTTTAACCACTCTAAGCATTTTTTTATAAAAATTATTAACTCTAAAAAATAAAAGAAACATAACAATAATAAGAAAACTAATTTCAAAAATAAATTCAACAACAGCATTCATAGTAAAAATTAAAGTAATTTGATTCATATAATAGTCAATAGTAGGATTAAAAATTAATTTATTAATCCCAGTTCTAAACAATCTAATTAACAAATTATTATAATAAGCCGAATCAAAATAATAAGTATTATTAGTAAAAAAAATTTCCCTATTATCATTAGTCAAATTTTCAATACTCATCATTCCTCTATAAATTAACCCAAAAGTTTTTTGCATAATAAATTCCATATTTTCATAAGTTAAAAAATTCATTCCTTTACAAACTTGAATAATTTTTTCTGTGAAATGATCATTTGGATTTTCTTTATCCATTTGAACAACTCTAACATCTTGTACAGAATCATAAAAAGTATCACATTTTAATCCTAAATCATTATAAAATCTCTTAAATATTTTTTCTATTTTATATTGTTCTCTTTTAACTTTTGAAACTTCTTCTTCTTGACTAAGTAAAAATTGAATAAAATCTTTTCCCATTCTTTTACTTTTTTCTTCTGTTGTTATTGTTGTATATAATCGATTTTGATAAAAGGAAAAAAATTGATATCCATATGCTTCTATTTGAGAACTATTATTTATTGTTAAAAATAAAGTTTTTGTATGTGAAAAACATTCAATCCATAAATATAAAAAAATAAAAAATATTATTAATGAAATTAAAAGCGTTAATTCATATATTCTTCTATAAAATATACATATTGATGTATTTTTTACTGATTGTTTTATTTGATTGTTTAAATTTATATTCACATTTAATTTAGATGATGAAAATGTCTCCTCAGTTTTTTCATTTTCTTTTTCAGAATTTTTATTTTTTTTATTTTCTTTTTCTTTTTTTTTGTGATTTGAATAAAGATCTTGTAAATCTTCTAAAATTTTTTTTGGATGAACTGCATAAATTTGAAGTAATAATTTTAAATGTTTTAATTTTGTTTTAAAGGCTTTTGAAAAATCATTTGTTGATACTCTTTTCTTAACAAAAATATATATTTCAACAATAACCATTTCAAAATTATTAAGATATAAAATAATAATTACAACTTCAATTAATTCAATAACTAAATTTAAACTTAAATAAATAATAGTCAATTTTTTATAATTATCAAGTTGAGTAAAAACTTTCTTATTAAAATTACTATTAATAATATCAAATTTATCACAAAAATTTTCATAATTAATAATAATATTATAAATATCAATTCTCCATTCTTCAAAACTAACATTATAATAATTAAGTAAATAATATTTGTTTAAATCAATAATAAAAAAAGGATGTTTAACATAATCAGTCCCACTAGAAGCAACAACAATAAAAGAATTAACAGTTGCTTTAAAGGCATCCATAAAATTAACTGGATCAGAAATAATATTTAAAGTTCCATTATCTTTAATAGAACTAATAGATAAATAATCAAAAATAGTTTCAAATAAATGACTAATATCCTTATCATTTAATTGATAAATTTCATTCCATAAATTATTAGAATAAGAATTTTCATGTCTTATTTTTAATTCATTAGAAACTACTAAATATCTTATCATATCAAAAGTTGATTGTGGATATGATAAATTGAAATTTGTATTATATTCTTCAATATAATTTCTACAAGAATGATTTTTTGATATAACTAAACAAGTTGGTGCTCGAAAGGCAGAAGTCATATAATAATAAGTTCTACTTACTAATCTAAAAGTTGTAAAGACACTATAATTATTCATAAAAGAAATTTTTTTTTGTTGTTTTTGTATTAATTCAATTATAGTTAAAACAAATAAAATAAATATAAAAATTACCATTAATCTCTGATATAAAAAAAATTTATTATTTGATTCTTTCTTTGATTGAATTTGTCTTCTACCTTTAAAATTACCTAAATAAGATGTTCCTCTTGTTGAATTTATACTTGCCAAACTACCTTGTACTGAAGATTCATCAAATGCTTTCATATTAGCAAAAATTCTTTCTTCATTTATTTCATTTACTGAATTTTCCATTATACTAATTGATGATTCTTTATATTCTTCACCATAATTATAAATATGAAAAATTACTTTATCTTCTTTTTTAAATGAGTAACTTAATTTAATATCTTTTTCAGATATGTTATTTTTAATTAAAAATGTTTTAAATGTTGATAATTTATCTTCTATTTCATCTGAATATTCAATTGAACTACCATAAAAATATTCTATTCCATTTTTTTCAAATGTGATTAAATTATTTGATGTAATGTAATATAATCCATCTACAATTACAATATTAAATTCTTCATTTTGTAATAAAACTGTAAAATTTAAATGTATTATTCCATATAATTTTTTTATTTTATCAATTATATAAACTAATTTTATATTCATTGATTTTTGTTCTCCATTTGTTCCTATTTCTGGATTATATAAATAACTTTTTAATATATTTTTTTGATATTCATATAAATCAATTGGGAAAATATCAAAGAAATTTGAATGTATATTTGTATGAAATTCTTGTCCACTTCTTAAAAATTCCATTTTACCATTTAAAATATTTAATTTAAATGTTATTTGTTTATTACTTTCAAATAAATTTAAAGTTTCTTCTAAATCTGTATAATGTTCTCTTATTTGAATTATATTTGCTTTTACTAAAGGCTCATTAAATATTTCTTCATATAAAATTGAACATATTGTTAATTGATATAATATTTCTTTTACATCTTTATTTGAAAATAGATTTTTTCTAAAATTTTTATTTTTTAATTCTGCAGAACTATCAATCACATCTAAAATTTTTTCTATTTTAATTGAATTTGGTTCTGATCTAAAAATATCATTTAAACAATTAATTAAAAAAGAAGAAATTTCTATAAATCTATTTACAGAATTTAATTCTGAAATTAATAAAGTAACTTTTTCCATTTCAATTTCATTTGCTTTTGCTAATTTTTTATATATTGTAAATAAATTTAAATATTGAAAAATGTTATTTTTTTTAAATATTGGATCACTTAAAGTATTTAATATTGATAATAATATTCTTTTATTTTTTGATAATCCATTAAAACCATATGCTATATAGCATTCCATTATAAAAGTTAATGTTGTTAAGAAATCAAAATGAATTCTATTATTTATTATTTGATTTGGAGTTATTTTATCAAAATTTATTTCATTTGATATCATTAATTTTTTACATATTTTACAACATTTACAATTTTCATAATGTTCATCAAATGCCCCTAAAAATGATAATCTAAATTCATAATTTGGATTATAATAACATAAAAAAAAATAATATATATTATCATCATTATATTTAGTTAAATTAATTCTTCTAAAAGGAACAAAAACATAATATACAATAAATATAATTGATATAATAGAATTAGTTTGAAAAATTAATATTGAAGTATTTGTAAATTCTTGTCCTCTATAAGTTAAAAATATTGAAATCATTAGGAAAACAAAACTATGACATGCAATTTTTATTATATTTAAATTAATGTTTAACATAATATAAAATGGCTTAAATATAATCAAATATATAATACAAAACATTAGAAAAGATATAATTATATAACTTAATGATATTGAAAAATTTTTCATAACTTGATTTTTTAATGAAAATGGAAGTAAAAATTTTACAATTGTATATAATTGATCAAATATTTTTGAAAAATTATCATAAGGTGTTAATATAAAATCAGGACAGAAAAAATCACAATGATATAAATTAAAATGATGTTCTATCATACAAATAAAAATAATCATTATTATAATACCAAAAAAAAGATATGAACCTTTAAATTTTGCCATAATTGTAAAATAATATAAAGTTAAAAATCTAATATGAAATATTTCATAATAATTTATATAAAATTTTAATATATTATTTTGAATAAAAATGTAATCATAAATCAAATAAATCATTATATTTATTATTATAAATCATATTAAAATAGAAAATAAAAGGAAATTAGAAAGATGAGAATATAAAAATTTTGCAAATAAATTTGGTAAAGAATATAATTGTTCCTCTTCTGAATTATCATATTTTTTTCCTATTCCATCAACTGCTGTTAAGTATGTTAAAATAATATCAATAATGTATAATAAAGAATGAATTTTATAATTTTTTGAAATGTAATTGTTTTGATCTATATAATATTTAAAATAGTATTCATGTTCCATTTTCCTAAATTAAATTATTTTTTTCAAATGATGCAAGTTATTATTATTATATTATCTTTTATTTTATAATGAAGTTTTTTTTTAATAAATATATATAAATTTATATTTAAAAAAATTTTTTTCAAATTAAATATTAATTATTTGTAATGTAATATCATTTTTTACTATTGCAAAAGTATTATCATTTATTTTTGTAATTAAATTAATAAAAGATTTTCCAACATCAATTTGTTTAGCAATTTTAATAAATTCATTATTATTATTATTATATTTACAATATATAAGAACCCCCTTCCCACATAAAATAAAATTATTATTATTTAATTTTAATATTGATGATAATTTTTCATTTAAATCAATTTCTTTAAATATTTTTGTTTTATTTATATTAATTAAATAAATGGAAGGTTTATAATAACCACAACATATTCCTAAAATATTTTGATCTAATAAAACAATTGTATTATGATAATCAATTAAATTAACATATTGAATAATTTTATTTTCATAAGTTATAGTATTAAAAAATGTAATTAATCCTTCAAGATTTGAAGTTGAAACAAAACAATTATCATTTATTAAAAAAATATTTTTAATTCCTTTAAAGCTTGAAATAATACATTCACAATCAAATAAATTATTTTTATTTCTATACCAAATTTTTAAAACGAATGTATTATAACAAGAAATTAATTTAAAATTTTTTAATTCAATTATTTTATTAATTCCTACTTGTTTATTTATCATTTGAATTAAATCATATTTGTTTTCTTTAATTAAAATAATATAAATTATATTATAAGAACTTATTATACATTCATTAGAATGAATTTGAGTAATATAATATAAAGGATCTTTCCCTATTTGAAATGAGTTTAATAAATTTAAATTTATATCAAAAATTTTTAATGTTTTATCATATGATGTTGTTGCGATTTTCCCATTATTTAATGTTATTATTGAACTTATTACATGTTTATGTATAGTTTTTTCATTTAATAATTTGAAATTTTTTTTCATTTTAAAAAAATTAATATTAAATTTTATACATATTTGTTAAATAAAACGTTAACAAATATTTTTTTATACATTTAAAATATGAAAAGAGTGTTAAAATATAATATACTCAATTTATTAATTCTATTACAAATTTCATTAATAAAAAGTAAATGTGGATTCGAAGAAAATTTCCCTTTTAAAAAAGTTAAAAAAATATCAGCATTAACAGAAAAAAATATAACAAATTCTCTAAAAATTACATTTTTATATTCAACAATGGATAATCAAAAAGAATTATTAACAAAAATCTCAAATGATGATATAAATATAATAAAGCAGACTTTTTCAGAAATAAAATATTCATTTAATAAAATATTAAATTCAACATATTCATATTTAATACCAACTAATATAGAAAAAATATGTGGAGAAAAAATAAACATTTTACAATCAAATAATAAAGAAAACATAGTAAATACTGATTTAATAATTTATCCTTATTTAGATAATGAAATATCAAATTTTAAAAGTGGAATTTGTGCAATTGATAAAATAACAAAAAAACCAATTATTGCTTTAATAGGATTACCAATAAATTATAATTATAGAGATAAAAATTATTTTCTTGGTGAAATGATTCATAATATGATTCATATATTAGGATTTAATTTATATAGTATGTATAATTATGGTTTTAAAACAAAAAATGAAGCAAAAAATCTTTTATTTCATTCAAAAAAAATTACATTACTTGCTTATTTATTAACAAATAGTATTTATCTTACAAAAAAAAATATCCCTCTTTCTTTTAATTATACTATTCATTATCATAATGATATTAATTTAACTGATATTATGTCAGAGGATAATTATAAAAATTTTATTATAACAAAAGTAACTTTGAATATTTTAGTTAAAAGTGGTTGGTATATAAATAATAATTTAGGATGTAATTTATTTTTTAATACTATTAATGGTGAATGTCTTTTAATTGGTAAAACTTGTTTTTTTGAAAAAAAATATATAAATATAATTCAATTTTTTCCTCAAGATGGATTTATAAAATGTTTTTATAATCATCCTAATAAAAAAGTATTTTATATAAATTTTAATATATATCAAGAATATTTATTGAAAAGTGAATATAATTCAATAATGAAGTATAAATCAGAATATATCGATTATACATATGAAAAATATTTAAAAGATTATCCAGAATTAAATAATATTGATAAACAAGAACTTAAATTATTAAATCCATCAAAATATTGTAAAATAAATCAAAGAACAGTTTTTTTTTCCTATCCTCCAATTACAGAAATAAAACAAAACTTATCAGAATATAATATAACAAATATAACATTAACAAATAAACAAAAAGAATATTTTGTATTATCACATACATATTCAGGAGAAGAATATGATTGTTTACATAAAACATTAGATTATAATAATATTTATAGATTAAATGAATCAAATCAATCAAATTTTATTTATAATGCAAGATTAACATACTTAACAAAAATATATAAATATCAAAAAATGTTTGCATTTATTTCACATATGCAAATAACAAAAAAGGATAATTTATATAAAAATTATTTAAAACTAAAATCCAAATTTCCAGATGACTTTAATTACTTACCAAAAACATATATTTTACCTCGTCAAAAAAAATTAGTATATGAAAAATTTAAAAATTACAAACCAACATTAAAAAATTTATGGTTAATAAAACCATCATATAGTGATCAAGGTCGAGGAATTCGTATATTAAAAAGTATAAAAGACTTAAAAAAATATCATTCATGTATAATAACAAAATATTTATCAAAACCAAATTTAGTAAATGGAAAAAAATATGATTTAAGAATGTATATTTTAGTTTCAAGTATAAACCCATTAATTATTTATTTATATAATGATGGTTTAGTAAGAGTTGCTACTGAAAATTATAAATTATCTTTAAAAACATTAAATAATTTATTTATGCATTTAACAAATACTTCATTAAATGATAAATCAAAGAAATTTATAATAAATAATAATCCAGATGCTGAAATTGGAAATACATGGACTCTTCATACATTAAAAAAGAAATTTTGGAGAGAAAATTTTAATTTTGATAAAATAATAAATGAAATAAAAGATTTTTCAATAAAGACAATTTTATCAATGTTAAATAATGAAATTCATTATGAAGAATTAACTGGATATTTTGATAATAATTTATTTGGTTTATTTGGAATTGATGTTTTAATAGATTATCATTTAAAACCTTGGTTAATTGAAGTAAATGCATTTCCAAGTATAATGAGTTATACTAAAGTTGATAGTATTATTAAAACTAAATTTTTAACTGATTTAGAAAATATTTTAGGAATTATACCTTTTAATCATATTAATGGTAAAAGTTTTGATGGAGATTATTTTAGTAAAAGTTTTGTTAATGATAAAGTCGAAAGAGCTATTTGTGAAATTAGTAGAGTTAGTGGAGGATTTGAAAGGGCTTTTCCTAAGAAAAGTAATGTTGATTATTATAAAAAATTTTTTAGTAATGTTAGTCAGGAAAATTTACTTTTATGGGAAAGGTTGAAAAATATGGAAGAGGAGATATAAATTTTTTTTTTCTTATGATTTTTTTTTAAATTGTTTATTAATTATTGTTGTTAAATTTATTTGTTTATTAATTTTTTTTGTAGAATTAATTATATTTAAATTATTGTTTTTTATTTAAAAAAATAAATAAATGAATATTAAATTAAAGAAACAGGTTAATAAAAGTTTTATTGCATTAAAAAAATTAAGTCCAAAGAAATTGTATTGTAATTTTTCAAATAAATTAGAAAAAAAAAGATATAAATATTATTTAAATCCAAATACATTATCTTTTTCATCAAAATTATGTTTATTTCCAATGAAAATGTGTAAATTAAATCCTAATAAAAATTTATTTCAAAATATTAATAATGTTGAAAAAATAGAATTTTTTTTTAACAATTCTTTAATAAAAAATAAAATAAATCATATTCCAATGTTAAAGACATCAAAAAATATGAAAAAATCAATATCAATGGATAATATTTTAAAAGAAAATAAAACATATAAATATTTAAATAAATCAAATATTCAAAATTTAACTAAAGAAAATCAAGATATTGGTTTTTTAAATACTAATTCTAAAATATTATATAAAGGTTTAGAAATTAAAAAAATAAATTCAACTCCAAAATTTATAAAGATAAATTTAAAAAAAAATAATTCACCAATTTCACAATTAAAAAATATGTTTGATCAAACAAAAGAAAATAAAATGACAATGATAAATTTAAATAAAATTAAAAGAAAGAATTTATTAGATACAGAAGAATCAATAAAAGAAATAAAAAAAATAAATACAAAATTAAAATTCAGTAAAAGTAGTTTAATTGATAGATATATATTAAAACTAATAGATCCTGATGAAATTATGGAAGATTATATTCAAGATAAAGGAAAACCTTTTGATAGATTTACAAAATTTAAAAAACAAGCAAATAAAGAAAAGATAAGAGTTGATAAATTATTAGATGATTTAACTAAAATTGCATCAGATAATGAAAAACAACTTCATATTTATACAATGAAATTAAAAAGTATGAAATATTCCTATTTAAAAGAAAAATAATAATTAAATTAATATTTAATTTAATTCTTATCTGTTTTAATTTTAAAAAATTTTTCTATTATCAATAAAAAATGAACTCTCTAATTTCTTTTGATATTAAATTTAAATATATTTATATTTTGTTTTATTTATTAACTACCTTTCCTTTTGTATTTTCTATTTCACAATTCAAAGAATTTGATAATATTTATGTTCAAATTTATAATAACTTTATATATGGAATAATGAATTTAATTTTATATTTTATTTCAAAATATAGAAGTCAAATTTTAAAAAAAGAAAGGAAATTAAAAGTTCTTCAAAAGAAGAAGATATTTATATCAATATTTATTGTGTTTTTATTATGTATAATAGATAATAAATTTTATTCATTTATATTACAATACTACATTGATTATTTTTTAGACTATTCTTTTTTCTCTCTTTTATCAATTATTCCATTTTCATATTTTTTTTTTAAATTAAAAATATATAATCATCATATATTATCAATTATTATGCTTTTTATTTGTACAATTTTAATTATATATAATGAAATAAAACAATCAATTGGTATTTTAGGAATTTTTGTACAAATTTTATATTTTATTAATTTTGGATTAGAAATGAGTTTATTTAAATATTTTATGGAGAAATATTTTTTAAGTCCTTATTTAATTTGTGTTATTCAATCAATTACTTCAATTTTTTTAATTTTAATAGAAACACTTTATGATTTTTTTATTTCTAATGAAAATCCTTTCTTTAAAAGCTATATAGAATTACAATGGAATGATAAATTATTTATGAAAATTTTTATTGTTGCATTATTTTATTCATTAAATTTTACATCATCAAAATTAGCAATTTTTTATTTAAGTCCTTCACATGTAATGGTAGGAATATCTTTAGGAAATAATATTCAATCTATTATAACAAAAAAAAATATTAATGAATTAACTATAATAAGATTTTGTTTAGAAATAATTTCAATATTAATATTTAATGAAATAATAATATTGAATTTTTGTAATTTCAATACCTATACAATGAAAGGAAAAATTGAAAGAGAAACTATAGAAAAAATTGATACAATAATAAATAATACAAATTGTTCACAAAATATTGAATACATAAATGAAATGAATGATTCAGTCCTTTCTAATAATGATGATGATAAAAATACTGATGAAATAAATAGTTCATTCTAACTTCTAATTTAAAAAAGTATAAATAAAAAATAAATATTTAATTATCCTTAATAATATATAAATTTAAATGGTATCTCAGTCAAAAATTTTAATAATTTTTTTATTTTTTATTATTAAATATTTTTATTTTTTTATTCAATATTAATTAATTAATTTCTTTTGTTCTTAATATATTTTATTTTATTTAAATTTTAGAATTTTTTTCTTTATTAAAATAAATTAGATTTGGGGAT
>Ga0256407_10005662_pt1 | contig 19840 bp, 32 predicted proteins | sample RumenRJG_04DNA_FD_193489 | JGI IMG/M metagenome (GOLD analysis project Ga0256407, IMG submission 193489) | Bovine rumen microbial communities from Lethbridge, Alberta, Canada - RJG_04 | ecosystem: Host-associated > Mammals > Digestive system > Stomach > Rumen | place: Canada: Alberta... | reverse complement strand
ATGAAACCTCCTTCGATTAAGTCTTATATCCCGCCTTTTTCATCGAACACTTCACTAACCGTTTGAAACCAAGATGTAGGATCGTTTGGGTCCATTCTATTTTTTGCTTCTTCAATAATGGCGTCCTGTTTTTGCCTTTTTTCAATTGCCGCTCCAACTCCGAATGTTGTTACTCCGCCAACAACCCCATCAAGTTCCTCATTTGAAATATTATTCATGTTTTTATCTGCCATAATCAGCCCTCCTTCGTTTAGCTTCACTATGATTATAACATATAAGTGTCACAGAAGTGTCACAGTTGTTTATTGCATAAGTCACGACCATTGACATGGTTATTGCAACCTTTTTCGCTCCTTCTTGGAAGGGCAAAAGTTGCTTTAAATTTGTCAATTAGGCAAAAAAAAGAGAGAGAGTCGATATTCACCATTGCATAAAATCCCGGTTTTGTGATTTGAATCGGAACTGATTTCATTGAGAAAACCCGTGTTACGTGATAAAATATAATTGATTTTAAGCGAGTATAGGAGTTTGAATTGAAGGATCACCAAACAGTTTCTTTTGTTCTTGGAGGACTTAATTTTGAGTATGACAAGGATAAAGAGGAAACAAATATACAAAAACACGGAATATCATTCAGGGCAGCAGCCCGTGTTTTCTTTGATGAAAACTATATAGAGGCATATGATGATGACAATATGGCCGGAGAGCCTCGGTATGATATCATTGGAGATGCGTCTGTTGCTGGAGGATTAAGTGAGATAACAATTATAGGCAATGTCGAAAACTTTGCCGGAGATGTGAGAGATATTCTGTATGTAGTTTATACAGAGCGTAGAAATAAAAATGTGGATGGAAAGCCGATCGAAGTTATCAGGCTGATATCGGCACGACTGGCAAATGATTTTGAAAGAGGATTGTACTATGGTAAAGTATTCTGAACTTTCAGACGAGCAAAAAAAGGAACTTCTGTTTACTCCCGAGGAAAGACGTCAGCTTGACGAAGCTAGAAACAGACCTATTGTATACGATGAGGATTGTCCAGCGGTGACTCCGGAAATGGCTATTAGATTCCGAAGGGCAAATCCGGGGAAGTACAACAAAAGGGCTTAAACAATGATATAAGCGCATTTCCGCGCTTATATTATATGACGGAGAGGTTTACATAACTATATATTATGTAATCTATTCGCGAAAGTCAGCTTTAACGAACTGACGCGTTAACGCATTAAAGTGCTTTCTTAAATATTATATCTTTTTGTTGCGAAATGTCAATGCCTTAGACATAAATCGTATAAACATTTTCGATCATGCTAATTCACATCTTAATCCGCAATTAATTGATTAGCACAGTTTTAATGAAATTCTATTTGGGGGCGTTCTTATTCCATTCAGCAAAGGATTTGAATAGTCCATCTATACCTGCTGAAGTATGCCCTACTCCAAGAAGTTGCGTCTTTAATTTCTTCTTATTGGAAGCTGTCCAGTAATTCTTCATGTTGTAAGTGATATTCTGAGTGAGGTCAAGCCCACTTCCAAATGTAACACGCCATTGGTAGTAAAAAGCGCCTATCAGATCATTTTTCTTTGCATATTTTGATTTGTTAAGATAGAACGTATTGAACCCTTTATTATCAAACCATCCGTTCATACAATGCCCTCCCAAAATGACTCAAATATTATAATATGTGGTATAATCGGTTTCTTATATTTGTTAAGAATTATTTCCGTATAACAGCTCAGGGCATGGGGGTATTATCTTTTTCATTTTTGTATGTACCACCACTTCATGAACTGTTCTATTATTATCTCCTAGATCCACATAGTATGCTTTGGGACTTTGCAAATCGACAACACAAAACAGTTTTCCTTCCCAAATAATAGTTTCCATATTACTTGGGTTTGCCGGAATCACTTCTCCTTTTAGGTTTTGAAATGTCAGCCCCTCTATTATAGTTTCTTTCACTGAACCATCTTTATTGATTTCAATAACTCCACCGGTCACATTTTTGAATGCTCTAGTACCATCAAAATAAACCATGTCTTTGTTGAAAGACCATATTCCCTTTGCCTTCTGAAGCTTCCCGTTTTTGGAAAGTGGTCTTGCTCCAAACACATTGCTATCCGGTTCGAACCCATTTTCTTCCAGATCATTTTTTCCCAGATTGATCCAAACGGTTTTGTTTTTAATATCCAACAACCTGTAAAAACCTATAGGAACATTAGCTATTTTTGAAATCTTCCACGATGCTATGTTTATCTTTACAATATCATAATCATTGTAGCTGCCGTTTTCTCCCCAAGACACTTTATTTTCGATCAGATACAGATTATCTTCAGAAAGAATCGATTGTCCATAATTAAACGATGATAACATATAATTAAACTGAGTATCATAACATTCATATACATGATATGTTAAGAGCTTTTTACCTAATGAATAATTACATATAATAGTCATGTTATCATCTCCACGGGAGGAACCTTGGTAGTCAAGAAGAACTATTACATTATCATCACTCATCAAAGCTTCTCTGCAGGTCATATATTTCCTGCTTATATCTTCAGGCAGATCAGCAGTCGAAAACAACAGCTTTGAATCAATAAGATTTCCGTTATCATCAAGTGATTCAATATAAAATGAATGGTTATCACCAGTTCGCTCGTATCCAACTGTAGCAATTCCATCTACAGCGGGAGTTGCATATATAATCCTTTTTGCTTCGTAGGGCGAACGATCACAGATTATCTCATAGTTTTTGTTGATTTTTATATAAACACCGCTTTCAAATACAGCTAAAGCGGCATCTTTACCAACTGAATATATGCCTTTCTGCCACTGATGAAACTGATGAAATCTCATAAAATCATAATCGAAGGATTCTTTTAGATGAGTCGTTATTCTCGCGCTGTTGGCTTCAAGATTCGCGCTCTCGCATATTGGCGTGCCACATTGATCGCAAAATCTTGCTCCTTCTCTTAGTTTCTCGCCACATTTGCTACACACAATTTCTCGCACTACTTTTTCACCGCATTTGTCGCAGAACTTTGCATTATTTCGTAATTCATTGCCACACTTTTTACAGTACATTTTCTTTTTTGCTCCTTGTTGTATTCTTTATAAACGTGTATTCTTGGGATTACTTCATTTGGCACTTTCAATTATACTACCATACTTGCAGAATCCATTAAACAAGTATTTGAAAATGGGCTGTCAAAAACCAGTAGTGTTTCCGTAAATGCCTTCTTAATTCTAATCATGATAAATGCAACCATGTTATATGCCGTGAAAGTACCAAGAACGATGCAGATTGTTGTGTACAATAAAGAGCCTCTTTAGGTGCTATTTATACCTTTGAAGTCCGGTAAACAGGTTAATATGGACGAATTGTCAATGATTAGCAGGATTCGCCATTCAATTAACAAGAAAAGGACCGCCGTCACATCGGTAGCGATCCCCTCGTTTTTTATGATTGGCTTTTTCAATTTATGTACAACTATTGTTTTCCTTGTATTTTGATTAATCCGGCATTCGTCGTGCTTACGATATTATCCTTCAACTCGGAACCAACTTTCTTTATATCCACCGAAGCAACAGTATCTTTGCCAATATTAATTGCGTTTGCCACATTGGCAGGTATAATCGCTTCAAACCCATTACCGGCGGCAACCTGCATAACGATTTCTTTACTCTTATCGTATCCTGCAGACGCTATCATGCCACCTACCATGCTTCCCGCCAAGTATGCAAAGGGAACAAACGGAAGAAGAGCTTGTAATGTGGCTCCTGTTGCTCCTGCAACAACAGCTACAAATATTTCCTCAGCCATAATATCTCCGTACTGATCGACGGAAATCTCGCCTTTAGAAAGCTTATAGCCATATCTAATACTATCCACTGTAAGGACTGTTAGCATCCCGATTACATCCGGAGAGAGATTCTTTGCGGCAGATCCAAGTTTGCCGGCTTGGCAAGCAATAAGTATTGCTGAGCTAACGGATCCTTCCACATATCCCTCAGCACCGGAAAAGGCTGCGTCAACTCCAACCTTCTTTAGCTGAGCCTCGTCAATATTACCGTTTTTGATACCATCGGATATTACAGCGTATATCTCAGGCCCCACAGCCAATGCAACCTGCAGTGCAGCCGCTTGTGTTCCAGCCATCATGGACTGCTTGAGTATATATTTGGGTTTTATCATCTGGCTGGTATTGATACCTTTAAAGTCCTCAATATCAAAATCACCTTTTTCGCATAGGTCTACAAGCGCTTTTGCTTCTTCTTCCGTGAGAGGGACGGATGCCGTGCCATCTTTTGCTGTAATCTTATCTGCAAGATTATCAAGGGTGTCTTGATAGCTTTTTGCTAGTGCTTTCCTATTAGCCCCGTCCTTGACGGACTCCTTTCCTATTTTTTTTCTAAGATAAGCGGCAGCATCTTCCATCTGATCGGCAGGTATCAGCCTTGTTTGGCCAGCATATTCAGATGCATATTCCGAATTTAGAATATCATACGCATCTTTCAACTTGACATTTGCATCCAGATATTCGTTAAAAGACATTGTCTGACTTCCGCTCTTTTCAGCCTTAGCCAGATATTCATTATAGTTTTGTATGATAGATTTTGCCTGTGCCTTTGCAGAACTTGTTCCGTCTTTATAGTATTTTAATCCGATTTCTTGCTTGATTTTTCCATTCTTTTTAATTACCACATCTGCTGATGCTTTTCCGTTACTTGCAGGTCGCTCGGCCACATAATCTGATCCTTTTGCCACGGCATCAATATTGAACGTGCCTGTTGCCCATTCCTCAGCGACAAATCCAGCATTCGATGCAAGCGTTCTATTATTGTTTACGGTATTTCGAATACTGTTCTGTGCATTTGCTATTGCATTCTGAACAGAACTAACATATGCAGCGCCCATTTGAGCAGAAATATTTGAGGTTACATACTTTGAAGCGATGTCTCATCCATTTTGGAATTTCTTTGTATCAATCCTTGTTACGAGTCCGCATATATACTCAGACGATGATTGATAAGCGCTTACAATTCCCTCTTTGGCCTCGTTAGCAAGTTGAGTTGTTGTGTCTTTTGCTTGATTAAGACCTTCTTTGGCAGAATCTGTCAGCTGGTGCCCCTTTTCTTTTATTGAATCCCAACTCCAATCGTCGGCATACACATTTTGATGTACTGAGCAGACAAGTATTCCCATGCTCAGGATAACTGAAAACACTCTCGTAACGATGCTTTTTTTCATTCCATGTAGCATTCCTTTCCATGTCTTTTTATGTGACAATTGCATGTCATCTGGTGTAATGCGACTTCTCCATGTTCGTAATCGATACTTCCACACCCGCATTATACAAGATTATACAGGAAAAACCAACGAATACGACCTGCTAACCTTCTCGTATTCAAACAACAACTAACTTCATTGATAAAGAACGATTCATACTTGGCCTGACGGTTTTGGTGATGCTCCCCCTTGTGATTTTCTATGATTGTTCTTTTTGATGCGTTATTCTATGGCTATTCTATATACTATTGATTCTTGGGTCGGAATATCAGCTTGTTGCGAGATTCCATTTAGCTCTTTTTCAATCATTTCCTTAATATATTTATCCATAGTGTTCCTTTTGCTGAATAAACACCATTTTAGTTGCGGAATTAAATACCTTAGAAACGCTATCCATTCAGGATAATTTATGGCTAATGGGTTTTTAGAAAAAACAACTTTTACAGCATTAGCTGCTGTCACTCCTGTGTGCCCAATAAAAAGCATTGTGGCGAGTTTAGGGTGTTTGTTTCTATTTGTTGAGTAAGGAATACTTTCTCTGGTTGAGTACCCTTCACTTTTTCTCTTAAGGAAATATCCCAGTCGAATGATGACTTCTACGATCATAAGAGGAATAGACATTGAACAGAAGTGAATAAAATCATATCCTTCATAATACATACCCTGTACTAGTTCAGCAATGGTTTGATCTTTATCTCCTATATTTCCAACCTGTAAGAGATTAAAAAGTGCCATAAAGGGCGCTGGTAATCCCATAGATGTATTTATATCCGACTTATAATGAAGTATTAGTTTGGCTATAGCAGAAAAAATGTTCGCCTCAGTCCTATCTGTGCATCCCTCCATTATCTGAGTGACTATATGTCCGGATTTATCTATAGTTGTCATTGTTCCATTAAGAATATCTTTGGTTCCAAAGTACAATCCAAGGATCGGATCATGTCCTAAGGACAACAATCTATGGTACTGTGGAGATAATCCATCAACATCTACAGTTGTATATATATTGTGCTGAGCATCGAATGGTACTTTGCATATGCTTGAGTTGGCCAGTCTATTCATTTTATCTTCCGGAAGGATTTTTTCAAATCCTTTTCTCACCTTATCAGGCAATATACCAGCCTTCGTACCCTCATGTGTTCCGTGAGGTATTTCTATCATACATACTTCAATTAAAGCACCAAGCAGAGCTGCACTCACCGCTATGGCAACATCTCCCTTATCAAGGTGATGTATTTCCTTAAACTGAAGTTTGTATTTTTCCTTTAAAGAAGTACTATATGGTAATTCTTCACTTGTCTGCCTCGTATTCATATACACAACACTCCTTGCCGTTATAACCATTATCTTAATTGAGTCAAAACATACTCTACTCTTCGGATCGCTTCATCTACCTGTGCTCTTGCATTGTTGATCTTTGATTGTACATAGAAGTCTGCGAGCATTCCGTCAAAGAAGATGTCTGCGAATGTGGCAAAATCACCGATTCCGAAATCCACACCTGTTATATCCTCGACGTCGTCGAGCTCTCTCGCAAACTTCGAAAGTTCCCATTTTGCCTGGCTGATGTTTTCTTCGGCGTGGTTCATCCTGCTGTGTTTGATAAGTGTTGAGAGCATCCCGCCTCCGAGAATATCGTATATGCCCCAGCCTCTGGCGCTGTTAAGATCGCTTTTTGCCTGCCGGAGGCTCCTGAGGGCCCTTTCACCGGCTTCAATCGCCTCTCTTTTTTCTTTAACTATGTCATATGTCATTTCTCATTCTCCCTTAATGCTTCTTTATAATGTGAACTGTCTTCAACTGTGATCTTCTTTGCAAAATCTACGTTTTTTCTTATTCTCTCGATCAACAGTATCGTTTGTATTCTTATGTTCGGACTCATTGGAATCACCTCCTGTTTGCCCATCTGATGATAATAATATATACTCTAACTACTCAAGGAAAAATCTCCATTTGAGCGAAATACGGGGGTGAATTTTGCTTTTATGGCTTAAAGGAGCGCATTATGGGCAGAAAATCAAATAAAGAGGACAAATCTGTATATCAGGAGTATCGTGAAAAGCTTGATCTTACACGCGAAAAAGCAAGTGAGCTTATGGAATTCATATCACCGGCCAAGCTTGAGAAGATCGAAAACGGTAAGGTCTCCGTTCAGCCGGAAGATGTTATAGCTATGGCTCAGTGCTATAAGTCGCCGGAGCTTTGCAACTACTACTGCTCTCAGGAATGCCCGATCGGCCAGCAGTATGTTCCCGAGATCAAGGTAAAAGATCTTGCCCAGATCGCCATAGAAACGCTTAGCTCCCTAAACCGTATGAACAAAGAAAAAGACCGTCTCCTCGAGATCGTGGAAGACGGCCAGGTTACGCCTGATGAATATAAGGACTTCTTTGAGATCAAGAAAACGCTTGAAAAGATAGCCCTTTCTGTTGATACCCTTCAGCTCTGGGTGGATAAATCAATCGTGGACGGACATATGGAGTCTGCCGAGTAATACTACGAACAATTCATCTTTGCCGATGCCAGGTTTGATGAATCGTTGTGTCTTTCTTTTCTGATCCTCATGTAGATCTTCTCTACTTCTTCGATCGAAAACATCGGGAAGGCTTTTCTTAGCTCATCATAGCTTATTCCGGTCCTTGCCAGGTTTTCAACCGCTCTTATGTCCCTTTCATTCATAATGACAGTATATCATATTTTTTGCCGATTGTGGGGGCGAGAGGCCAAAAAACATACGGTTTTTGACCTCAAATCCCACTAAATGATCATTTTTTATACTATTTCGTCGGTTGTACCGTCTTTTTTGACCATTTCAATCTTGCATCCGAAGCCGAGAGTTGCGATCGTGGCCGCAATGAATGCCCAGGGGGCAGCTGCAAGTCCGACTATACCGCCGATGATACCGATATTTACCGGTACCGAAAGAACGATCTCTCCGTCCTTGCTGATCTGGACTTTGTCAACGTTACCTTCCTTGACTTTGGCTTTGATCTTTTCGACAGTCTCTTTTACCTTATCATTCTCGATTTTACCTTCAGGTGTGATGAGCTTTACCGCCTCATCCCCATTCCCGTCAGCCTTAACAAGAGCTTCCTTTGCTGCAGCGTAGTCTACGCCTGCAAGTTCCATTACCTTTTCTACTGCTTCAAGTGTGATCTGCATGATTTTACCTCCTTCTTATCAACCATTAACTCCAAACAACCGGACAGATTATGACCGAACTGCTGCGACCACGATAGCTGCGATGACAAGGATCGGCAGGGCTATAAAGATCAACCCGCCAAATATCATCCCAAGCACTATAACCGGGAAGAAAACCAGATACAATGCTATCTTCAGCATTCCCCAGCCAAGCCTCATCGCAAAACCAAGGGTTTTAAAGAATACCATCATTAACAATATGCAACATATGAATGTAAACATGTCTTCCTCCTTTCCTGTCCACAAGCATATTGTAGGATGGAGGATCTGCAGAATGAATATCCTTTGTGGCGTAATAGACACAGATATTTTGCCAGAAAGGCAAATTAGAGATCTACATAAGCGAAGAAGTCGCAGTTGCGACTTCTTCTAAGGAGGTTTTGTATGAAAAAGTTTATCATTTAAGCTTTTTATTTTGTGATAGCGTACTCCAGGTCATCTTCTGTGGTATAGAACATTCCACGATCTAATTTTAAGGCGTAGTGCCACCCTTCGTTATATTCTTTTCCGACTACTACTCCGACTCCAATTACCGGTTCTGATTTGGAAATTACCAAGTCACCTTCAGAAAACTTCGGTCCACCAAAAAGTCCTGCAAATCCTATTCCACCATTTACCATATTCAGTTCTTCTTCTCTGATTGCTAACATTCCTTTGTCCTCCTTCTCCGGGCTACCGGTCCGGTTCCTTTTCTTGATTATGTTATATTCCTTTGACTATCACAGTTGTGTCACATCGAGCAGTCTTGACTTTTGAGTAGCAAAATGCTATTATTTTGCTATGAAATGGAGGGCTTATTTATGAAGCAAGCAGTAACGCGTGTAGACGATAATGAATACGATCTTTTCCAAAAGACCGCGGCAAGCCTTGGCACAACTCCGTCAGATGTGCTTCGGATGTTCATCTATGCATTCAATGATCATCATGGTTTTCCTTATGCGGTTCAGAGTCAGCGGATGCAGGTAGAGGCTTTTGAAACAGAGAAAGAGGCAACTGAATTTGCTACAGACCTGGCTATGGGGATGATATCATGAGGCGAGGGGATATCTGGACATTACAAGACAAGAACTATGCTTCAAAGGCTCGTCCCGTGGTGATCATTCAGGATGATAAACAAGGCTCCTTTGATTCTGTCATTCTTTGTCTTTTTACCACATATGAATCATCCGACATCAACACACGGGTATATATCAAGCATTCCGCCCAAAATGGGCTGCTTAAAGACAGTTATGTGATGACAGATAAGATCGTTACAGTCGACAAATCCATTCTTGGCGAAAAGATCGGAGCTTTGACGAAGCGCGACATGGTCAAGATCTCTGAGCAGCTGAAGATCATTCTCGGACTGTTATAAAGCGGCGGCAGGATCAGTGCTCGCCATGAGATGTGGTTGATTTTTTTGTGAGTAGGCGCAAATCGGCTCGTCACTATAGTCGCCCACTAAAGAAATCTACCCTTCTTATTTTTATAATAGTGCTTCATACCCATTTATTACTCTCAACAAGCCATATGATTCGGCGATTATCCTTTCCATATGTCCGAGCGCTCATATCCATTGCCGCCGGAATAATTCCAACAAGAAAGCCAAAGAATATGTTAAGAAACACTTTAAAAAACAGGATTTGCTATGTCTAAACAATTGTTGGACGTATTTTACATTGGTGGTCCAACTTCTATGAGTTTTCCGTCAGGATCAAAAAAGATTTCGTGTCCGACCTCGATCCAGTATGTGTTTTCATTGCTCTAAATCGTCTCTGCCATAACTGACCCCTAAAACCTGTTCCCGCATTTCGGGCAGAACTCAAAACTCTCTTCTGTCATGTAGCCGCAAGTCTGGCATACTTTGGCGGATCCTCTTTCTGACATCACTCTTGTAAGGTCTTCCTGCCTTATCTCTACCTCTTCACCTTTTGCGATCCTGCGCCCGACTTCCGGATCAAGCTCATATATGGCATGACAGCAAGACGTTTCCACATAGTATCTCTTTCCCCATTTGATACAGGGAATGAAGAAAAGAGACAGTACCGTATATGTCATAAATACGTTAAATCTTCCGTATGCCTTGCAAAGGCTGCAGGTCATAAGCTGTCTGTATAAAAAGTCCTTGCGGCCCTGTGTTATTCCCATTATAAAGAACACGGTATCTCTCCTTTTCGGGCATCTTCTATCATGTCTGCCAGCTTTTTGGCATTTGCCTCTTTTTCAAGCATCAGAAGGAGCGGCTTATCTGCCCCGTATTCGATCTTTATCTTCTTTACGGGGATACCGCGGCCACAGCAGCAATGAGGATTGTATGTGCTGTCATGGATGCTGACAGCCTGTATCTGCGATATCGGCAGGTATTTACCCTCAAAGTATACGGCACGCTTTGAGACCATGTATTTCTCAACGCCCTTTGCCGTCTTCCTATCAGTCTTAACGTCTGCTATTTCATTTTCCGTAATGCTGTGCCAAGCCATATGAATCCTCACTGTTTAAGCTTTTTAAGTCTCTTTAGTGCCTCGTCCAGTATCTCCTCTCCTCTTGCAAAGTGTATCCTTATATACCTGTTTATATCCTCTGCAAAAAAGCTCGATCCCGGGACTGCGGCAACCCCTATCTCTTTTATCATCCATTCGCAAAACTTTAGATCCGACCATCCGGCAAACTCCGGCTTATCAAGAAACTCCTGGATATCGATCATTATAAAGTATGTCCCTTGCGGAACGTTATGTTTAAGACCTATCCCGTCAAGGCCCTCCAACATATGGTCCCTTTTATCCTTGTACAGGCGGTTTAAGCCCTCATAATAATCATCTCCAAGAAGAAGGCCTGCCGTTGCCGCTTCCTGCAAAGGTGCTGCGGCTCCAACCGTAAGAAAATCATGGACTTTTCTTGCAGCTTCGATTAATTCGGCAGGTCCTATGATATATCCGAGTCTCCACCCGGTTATTGAAAATGTCTTTGATAGGGAATTGCAGGTGATCGTATGATCGAACATCCCCGGAAGCGCTGACATATATGTGTGCTTGTACGGCGCATATACAAGATGCTCATAGACTTCATCCGTTACCACATATGCGTCGTATTTTACCGCAAGCTCACCTATGGCCATCAGCTCTTCTTTTGAGAATACCTTGCCGCAGGGATTTGAAGGATTGCATACGATTATCGCTTTTGCCCCTTCTTCAAATCCTTTTTTCACAAGCGATATGTCAAAATCATACTCCGGGGGTACAAGCGGTATATATATGGGATCTGCTCCCGATAGTATCGCATCGGCTCCGTAATTCTCATAAAACGGCGAAAACACCATGACCTTATCCCCGGGATTACAGATGGTCATCATGGCACACATCATCGCTTCGGTACCGCCGCAGGTAACAACGATCTGCGTCTCGGGATCTATGTCTCTTCCTATCGCCCTGCCCTGCTTCTTTGCAAGTGCCTGCCTGAAGTTTGCGGCTCCGAACGTAATGGAATACTGGTGCGGACCCTTCTTTGCAGCTTCAATAAGAGCATCCGTTAATTCCTTCGGGGGATCAAAATCGGGAAATCCCTGTGAAAGGTTGATAGCTCCGTACTTGTTACTTATCCTCGTCATACGACGTATCACTGAATCCGTAAATGTTTGTACTCTGTCGCTTATCTGTGGCATATCTTACCCTCTGTTTTTCATTATCCCGCATACTGTGCGCTTTATGTTTTCTAACGCAACATCCTTTTTCATGGCTTCACTTATATCCATGTCAGGAGGTGTTGCAAAATATATCTCGTCAATGCCGGCCTCTTTACACTTTTCATACCCGTCTCCGGCACATCCTGCTATGGCAATAACCTTTTTATTGTACCTTTTGGCAAGATTTGCTATTCTTGCAGGCGCCTTTCCCATGGCTGTCTGGGCGTCCATTCTCCCTTCTCCGATGATAACAATATCTGATCCTGCTATCATACTTTCAATATCCGTTCGCTCTATAAGGACGTTTGCTCCGGGCGCCATCTTTGCATTAAAAAATGTCTGAAAGGCATATCCGAGGCCTCCGGCAGCCCCTGCTCCCTTTGCTTGTGCATCGGCGTTGGGATATCGTATCTTTACCATATCCGAAAAACGTCTCATCCATCCGTCCATCTTATCGATTTCTTCAGGGCTTGCCCCTTTTTGAGGTGCAAATACTTGACTTGCACCATTCGGGCCGTACAAGGGATTTTCAACGTCACCTGCTATGGTTATCTCACACTCCCTGATCTTGGGCAAAAGATTTTTGTCATCGGCCGAGACCGCATTTGATAAACCAACGGCACCGTCTTTTACAGTATTTCCGTCTTCGTCAGTCACGGTAAGCCCGAGTTCTTTTAGCATTCCAAGGCCGCAGTCATTTGTCGCACTGCCACCAAGAGCAACGATAAAGCGTCTGTATCCGCTGTCAATGGCATGCCGCAGAAGCTGCCCCACACCTTTTGTAGTCGTATGCATCGGGTTGCGCTCATCTTCCGAAAGAAGATAAAGACCCGCTGCCTGTGCGATCTCTATGACCGCGGTATTATCGGACAATACTCCGTAACTTGCCTCAATCCCTCTTCCAAGCGGATCAGACACCTGTACGGTAACTCTTCTGCTTCCCTTATCTGCGGCAAGAAATGCATCAAGTGTTCCTTCTCCGCCATCAGCAAAAGGAAATACCGATACATCCGCATCTGTTCCGGATGCAAAGATCCCTGCCTTAACAGCCTCTCCCGCTTCTTTTGAGGAAAGGCTTCCTTTAAACGAATCCATGAGTATTACTATCTTCATCTTCCCCCCCCCATGAACATGCCGATAATGTATGGGATAAGCGTTATAAGCATTACTGACATCTGTTTCTAAAGCTTTCCAAAATCTTTCACAGTTCATTCATGAAAAGAAAGTCTTTTAGTTTGTAATGATATACTGTACTTGTTGAATAATCGATCTCGTCATTAGTGATGATTATCTTCTTTACAGAGTTATTTATACCACCAAATGCCGAAAACTCACGGTCATAGGCTTTGTCCTCTGCTACAGAGTATGCTACCTGAACAAGGTATATCTTACCGTCTTTTTCAGCCCTAAAATCTATCTCTTTTCCTTTGTTGCTGTAGACGCTGATCTCATAACCCATGTATATAAGCTCGCTTAAGATGGCATTTTCAAGATTATGCGTAAGATCATATCTGTTACCCGCAGCCCTTATGCTGTTTAAGGATACGTCTTCGTCATACAGCTTATAGTAATAGTTAAGCTTTGATTTAGCTTTCGGAGAATATATTTCAACATATTCGATCACATACGCTTCTTTCAGGTAATCCAGATACTTGATTACCGTAGGGATACTTACCGAGACGTTCTGACTCTTCATGTAATCGGATATGGATTTTGCGCTGAATATCCTTGCATTTGAAACAAGAACATAATCCACAACTTTCTCAAATACTGATTTTTTCCTGATATTGTACCTGTTCTCAAGGTCATTATAGATAATCGTACTGTTAAGGTCGTTCAGGTATCTCTTTTTTGCATCATCATCGATCTGCTCGATGGATGCCGGAAAGCCACCCCATATAAGATAATCGTTAACCGAGTAGTCTTTTCCAAGCTGTTTGGCATATTCTAAAGCCTCACGGTATACAAACGGCCTTATACGAAAAGAAACATATCTGCCCGAGAGCTCTTTCGTAAACTCCTTTGATAAGAGCTTCGAATTACTGCCGGTAATAAACAAAGAGCAGTTATAAAGCCTTAAGGTCCGGCAGGCTTCATTCCAGCCGGTAACGTTCTGGATCTCATCAAGGAAAACATACAGCTTGTCATCGCCCAAAAGGCCGCTGACATGTTCTATAAGAGCATCTGCGTCGGGTATCTGATTTCTGGTGGGTCTTAGATCAAAGTCAAGAAACAGGCATCTTTTGCCGGAGCCTTCAATCTCGGCCATGACCTGTTTTAGAATAACGGATTTACCGCACCTGCGTATACCGGTTATGATCTTTACAAGATCGCTCTCATAAAAGCTCCTGATCTGTGAAACATAGTGTTCTCTTAGTATCATGTGAATTTCTCCCGGGATCGGACATAACTGCAATTATATTCTATTTAAAGATTTTTCAGATGTCAACAAAATGTTAAAGTAGCAATTAAAGATATGGCGATTTGAAGAAAATGTTAAAACGCTTCTCTCAAAATTCAGTACCGGCTCCATCTGATTCCACCGACATAAGAACTGCCCTGCAGGGCGCGCCGTCCGCACCACCAAGGTTTATGGGAGCAGCGTTAAGCATATATATGCCTTCCGGGACATCGGTAAGCCTTATCCCCTCAAGAAGTACTATCTCTTCCGAAAGCATTGTCATATGTACTGCTTTAGGGGTATCTTCAGGCCCAACGGTCTGAGACTCGTTTCCAAAAAGCTTGATATGCTCTTTTGCGAACACCTTAGCAGCCTCCTCGGTTACTACAGCATTGCCTTTTACAAGTATCCTGTCTGACGCCCTATCATCCGAAACAGGGTGCTTATTGTCAGCTTCTTTTGCCCTCTTAATGATATTCTCTGCGTCTCTGGCCGTAATATGCCCGTTAAAGGCCGTTACATATGCAAGACCTATGAATCTTCCAAGGTCGACCTGATCGATTGTTTTTGCACCATCTATGAAGTGGTATGGGGCATCAACATGTGTTCCGTTATGGGCGCACATGTTTATACCGGTCAGATTACAGAGGTCCCCGGCTGCTATCTTCTGCATCTGTATCCTCTCCGGCTGAGGATCCCCGGGAAATACTGTACAGTTAAACACTTCCTGTGATATGTCGTATATCTTCATACTCCTACTTCCAGTCCTTCCATGCATCGGGGCAATAACCGATCGTCACTATCCTGCCGTTTCTTACTACCGGAGTTTTGAGGATCTGCTGGTTTTCAAGGATCTTCTCAAGCCTGTCATCTCCCGACATATGCTGTATAAGCGAGAGCATGTCTTTATCCTTGCAGTTTTCATTAATGATTTTATCGATACCGCCGACAGCCTGGGCAACAGAAGTAAGCTCTCCCTTGCTCATGCCTTTTTCTTTCATGTCGATGAACTGGAACTTGATGCCCCGCTCTTTAAAAAATCTCTCTGCTTTCTTTGTATCATTACACTTTTTAGTGCCAAAGATCTGTATCATCCCTTATTCTCCAAATCAGTTCTTTGTTTCTCTTTTGGCAAAAAACTCTATCTCTTCTCCTATAGGACCATGGCAGAACGCAACTCTTATGGGATATGGTATTTCAGATGGAATGATTTTGTCTGTCGGTTCCATAAAGACCTCATATCCCGCATCCTTTACTCTTTTTGCAAGTTCATCTGGATCGTCGGTAAAGAAAGCGATATGTGTTATCACGCCTTTGGGAAGCCTTTCTGTCCCGTTATTGAATATCTCTACGATATCCCCTCCAATCCCGAGCATGGCACCGTCCGGCCACTGTCTGAGAATCTTTAAGCCGAGAACATCTGTATAAAATGATCTGACCTTTTCGTAGTCTTCTTTTATGCATTTGATTGATACGTGATGAATGCCCTTTATCATGTACTATTACCTCTTTGAAAAAAGTCCAATGCCTCGGCGGTCAGTCAAATCTTGTCCCCATTGTACTGTCCGTAACAAACTCAGTCCTGCAGAATCGGTCCCTTTGCGTGTTTACAGCATATGCCGTTACAAGTCCGTCCGGTTTCATGTCGTTTATCATTATCCTCTCCCCCTCGCCGGCATTGAAGATTATATGGTCATACCTTACGTTATTCTCCTTCAAAAACCGCATTGTATGGGGTTTTTCATAGTCACTTCTTGCGGTAAGGAAGATTATCATGTCCCTTTTCGGTATCGAATCAAGGAACTCCCTTGCTCCGGGAAGAAATTCGTCCTTCCCCATTATGTATGGCCCATCGTGGACAAGAAGTGTCCCGTCAAGATCAAGGATCCACGTTTTAGGCATTGGGGATATGTTAAGCTTTTTCGGTTCTAAGTCCATATCATCTCACTCTTTTGGCATACTGTGTTCTGCAATATAAGTACTTTCAATCCCTGTATTTCCGCATTATCCCTCATAAGCCAGATCACAAGAAAATACAGGTATGAGGATATTCCATTAATCAGCAGAATCTTTTCCATCTCTTTTTTTCTTGTCTTCCATTCTCTTCCTTTCGACCTTTATCTGTTTGATGATGGAATCCGTAAGTTCCTCTTTTGTTTCAAATCCGCTGCCGTACCCGTCGGCCACCCGGTAATAGAAATTATTGATCCTGATATCATAATAGCCGGTCTCGTCATACAGCCACATAAGGGAATCTGCCATGGAGTCGGCGAACTTTGCGAGTTCTTCATCATCTGCCGTATAAATGTCTATTCCCTTATACGTAACATCCGTATTAAATGCGTTTTCTTTGCTACCTTCTATGGCATCGTCCATGGACTCGTAGAAGACCTCCTTGAACGATCCCCGATAAAAATAAAACATATCATCCGTACAGTATTCATAAGTATCCACATACGGGATCTGCAAAAAATACTTATCACGGAGGCTGTTCTGGTATTCCACGAGTTTTTTCCCGTAATAATACTTATTCCATTGCTCGTGGTATTTATCCTGCATCTCGTCATCCACCCACTGCACCCAGAACTCGATCCCGGCCTCATCCGTTCCGTGCAAGCCGACCGCGTAACCGTACTCTCCCCAGCCGTGATCCTCTCTCACTTCAAAATCATGCTCCGGGTATTTCATTTCGAGGGCTACATCTGTCTTCAGCTTAAGGTAATAACGTTCCACAGGATTCTTATAACCAAGGAACCCCAGCACTGCATGGATGAACAAAAATATTATGAGGATTGCAACAACTGCAACTCCAATGATGATCCCGATTGCAATTTTTCCTGATTTTTTCATTCCGTGTTATACTTTCCTGTCCCTTATATCCACGATTTCCATCGCAATATAAGATCATTACTTCGGGTCGCAGAGAAATCCTGCATACGGGAACTTGTACAAAACTGCTTCTTTTCCGAAGATGTTCACATGGCTTCCTTCGACTTTTCCGGCTTTTATCAGCTGCGCACCCTCGATGACTTTTTCTATAAGGTCATTTTTTACGGGGAAGGATCCGTGCATCGCATATATCTCATCGAACATATCCGTAAATTCAAGGAGATGTTTCATGCTCTCGATGTATCTGTCCATATCTCGTCTCGGGCCGAAAAGGAAGATGTTTCCGTCCTCAACGGAATCCCCGCTTACGAGGATCCTGTTCTTCTCATCGATTATCGCTATGCTTCCTGGCGTATGTCCGGGGATGTCTATGATGCGAAGCGGCCTGTCTCCAAGATCGATCACATCTCCTTCATGTACAGGGTGAAAATCTCCTGTTCCGCCGTTCTCCCTGTAGTTATCGTCTTCCTTAGGACCCATGTAAATCTCGTCAAACGCATCGTTTCCCGAAATATGATCGGGGTCCGCATGCGTGTTTATGAGTATCAGAGGAAGATCAGTAAGTTCCTCGGCAAGTCGTTTAGCATTAGGAACATTCATCCCCGAGTCGACAAGAGCCGCTTTTTTCGTTCCGACAAACAGGAAAAAGCGTACGCCGTCATCCTCAAATCTCCATGTTCTGTCGTTAACCTTTATCACTTCTGCCATGTGGTCTCCCTCCTTTTTTCAAGATACTCTGTATTTCTTTTCCAGACTCTTATGCCTATGCTCAGCATGACGAGGGCGACAAGGGATACTATTACAAGGCCCATTATTGTTTCTGCGTTCATTTTTCTCCTTTAGCAGTTTTTATCCTCTTTGCCACAACATCGCAGATCTTATCTGCAACGATTCCCAATATGATCCCGAAGACTATGCCGCAAAGGACATCCGTCGGATAATGCAGGAACATATACATCCTGCTGAACGCTATAAAAGCTGCCACAACAAAAGCCGCTATTCCGGCCTTTTTATATTTCATGAAGATCGCAGTCGCTGCCGCAAACGCCCACGCGGAATGAGTTGAAGGGAAGGATGAACTCGAAGGCCTTGCCACAAGCATCTTAAAAGCCTGGTCAACGTGGCAGGGGCGCGGCCTTGATATCAGGTTTTTCAATATCATCTGTCCGAAGATGTAAACACCAACATATGAGATCAGAACAGCGATGCCTGTCCATCTCGTTTTCTTTGGGATAAGCAGTGCCAGTCCGACAACTGCCCAGAGCTGGCCGTAGGATCCGGCGATCTTTGTAACTATCAGGAAGAAAGTATCTAACAGCTCTGTTCTTGGTATTCCATACAAAAATGATAACTCCACTATTCCTGTCTCCTTTCCGTGTAACGGTTCATCAGCATATGCGCCAGTTTAAGGTTTGCTGCCACACCCGCAATGCCAATGATCGTTCCGATAGTGGCTGATAAGCCCATATCCCACTTTGTGTGCAAAAGCAGCATGATGCTTGGCCAAAGTGTCAGTATCGAGGTTATAAGCGACGGGATATACCGTTTTACCGCTATGGACTGGAGTATATGTATCACCAGATGACCTCTTCCATGTCATGAAAAATGAACAGAACAGGAAATATCCATATGTATTTATCCATTTTTAGCCTTCCTTGTACCAGTATGAATGGAACCCGCTAAGATACGTCATCGCACCTCTTGGCATCTGCGTTAAGGCATTAAAAACATTTATATAGTCTCCAAATCCCATCCCTATACTCATGACGCCCATTGTCCCAAGCCATATGAGGGATGGTTCTATCAAAAATATCAAAAAAGGGATGAGCCCGAAGATGATATTGGGAAGGAGGCTTAAGAACACAAATCTGGCTCTTGTCATGCTTTCCACGCCGTGAACAAACAAAAGGAGCCTTGACGGATTGTAGTAAAGATATACATCCTCCTTAAAGCAGATGGCATGCAGCAGTTCATGCGGAAGAAGGGCGAGCATGGAAAGCACGAGCCCCCAAAACATCTGCGAAGAATGCGGCACAGTCCCTATCCGTTTATATGCGATAAACCCAAGGACAAACATCGTTACAATGGAAAGAGCGTTTGCAATAAGGGCAAACATGTTCTTCTCGGGTTCTTTAAACGGTACGGCCTTAGGGTGATGTTCGCGTTTTGCCTTAAGGTCTTCATCCGTTCTGTACTTTCCTCCAAAGTGAAATTTCATCCATTTCCCCTTTATTTTCTTGTCCCTTTTTACAAATGTGTTTCTATATGTACAGTCGAGTAGACTAAGGGCTCACACCCTTAGCCCCTCACAGATCCGGACGTGCGGCTTTCCCGCATCCGGCTCCTCACAGTAACATTTACTTCAATATAGTGAGCAGTAAACCTTGGGCTTTGCAA
>Ga0256407_10005660_pt1 | contig 19850 bp, 16 predicted proteins | sample RumenRJG_04DNA_FD_193489 | JGI IMG/M metagenome (GOLD analysis project Ga0256407, IMG submission 193489) | Bovine rumen microbial communities from Lethbridge, Alberta, Canada - RJG_04 | ecosystem: Host-associated > Mammals > Digestive system > Stomach > Rumen | place: Canada: Alberta... | reverse complement strand
CCGGAGCGTAGCGAGTTGGTAGGCTCGCAAGCGGAGTCCTCCCGAAGGATAACTGCCTCCGCTTTCAATCCGGACAGAAAGAAAGAAGCCGGCTAAAAATCGCTTTTTAGTCGGCCTCTTTTGTTTCTGCGGAAGGACAGGGATTCGAACCCTGGATACCCTTTGGGGGTACACGCGCTTTCCAGACGCGCCTCTTCAGCCACTCGAGCATCCTTCCAAAAGCGGGTGCAAATATATAAAAAAAAACTAATACTTGCAACCATTGTGGAGATGGGCGGACTCGAACCGCCGTCCAAACAAAGTCCCAATGGGCTTTCTACACGCTTATTCCTCCTTTGATTGTCGGCACCGCCCTGCCGAAGGACAGGCGAAGCGGAACTTATCCCCTGAATCTTGGCGCGGTTTAAGGGAGTCCCCGCGTGCAGACTTCTTGGATGATACCCCTTGACCCGTACATAGAAGCCCTAAAGCCGGAGGGATACTCGTCGGCGACGCAGCCTTGGCGTCCCGATTAAGCTAATCCGCTTGGCAGATTAGGCAGCGAGTGCATAGTTGCTGTTGCCAGCTAATCTTTTGTCGGTTGAGATTAACGGGCCAGCCTCCGAAAGCCCGGCGTGCTTACCTACCAAGATCAGTGCTGTCAAAACCAAAACATCCCCGGTAGAAAAAGTTTGCAAATATAAGACTATTTTCCGTTTTGAGCAATACGGGCCATCAGTTCCCAGGTACGGAGACGGTCTTTGTACAGATTGTTGGAATTCACCTTCTCGACCGACAGGCCATGGTCCGAATTGTCGTCCCAGCGGCGGCAGTTGTACATCACGTCGTAGATACGTCCGATCCGGTATTCCCGGCTGATTCTAAGTCCTACGGCATAGTCCTCGCCATATTTGGTGGTAGGGAAATTCAATTTGCGGAGCAGCGGAGTCCAGAACCCCCGTGGAGCGCCCAGGCCATTCACACGCAAGGCATTGTTCCTGCCGTTTTCAAGGGTCCATTCCTTATGGTCTATCACTCCCGGAGGGATGGTGTTCAAATCGAAATCCGTAATTCTGTATGTGCCGACGACCATGGCGCAATCCTGCTCCCGGAACGCGTCCACGAACTTCTGCACAGTGCCGGCATCGCTATACAGGTCGTCGGAGTCCAACTGGAGGGCGAATCTCCCACACTTTGGATGATGCAGCGCGGCATTCCAATTGCCTCCGATCGCATGGTATGAACTGTCCTGCGCAATATACACCAGACGGTCGTCCCCGAGAAAACTCTTTATCACATCGACAGTTCCGTCCGTAGAATTGTCGTCGACGACTATCACATTGTACTTGAAATCCGTCTCCTGGTCCAGGGCGCTGCGGATTGCATCTCCTATGGTGCGCACCCTGTTCCTGCAGGGAATGACCACTGAAGCCTCATATTCAAAATCGCCTTCGGACAGGTCCACATCTTTGAAAACCGGTTCCAGATAGCCGCCCACGGCCTTCAGGTGTTCAGTGCAGGCCTTTTCCATCTCTATCTGCACTCCCCTGTTCCGGGGATTCACATAATCGAAAATCTTCTCGCCCGAATCCCGACTGTCGGTATCCAGTTCGTAATAAAGATACTCGCTGACATGCATAATGGCACCGAGTCTGGAAACCCTCAGCCGCAGGTCGTAGAGTCCGGCGAATTCGTAATCGGCATCCATGCCGGCCACGGCTTCCTTGAGGATGGATGTCCTGTACATCTGCACACCACCGAAATCGAAGTCGTCCCGCAGGGAACCGAACTGATAATCTATCACCGGTGCCGCTTCCTGTCCGTTGAAATGGTCGGAATAAACCATGGCGGCGCCGGTGTCATCGGCAATCTGCAGCATCCTTTCAAGCCCGAAATCCACCCACCGCAGTTCAGTGGCCCGGGTGTAGATTATGGTGTAGTCGGTATCGGCTTCGTGGGCTATGCGCCTCATTTCGGCGGTGCTGAACGAAGCGGGGCGGAAAACACTTACTCTTTGCATAAAAATTCGTATCTTTATGCAAAGTTAATAATTAAACACTGAAATGACCAAATACATTCTTGCTCTCGACCAGGGCACCAGCTCTTCCCGTGCACTGGTTTTCGATCACGAAGGCAACGTATGCTCCGTTGCGCAGATGGAATTCACGCAGCATTTCCCTCAACCGGGCTGGGTTGAACACGACCCGATGGAAATATGGTCATCGGAGGCCGCCGTGATTGCCGAATCCATTTCCAAGATAGGGATAAACGGAAAGGACATCGCCGCCATAGGCATCACCAACCAGCGCGAAACCACGATAGTGTGGGATGCCGAAACAGGCAAGCCGGTCTACAATGCCATAGTCTGGCAGGACCGACGCACCGCTTCGTTCTGCGATTCCCTCAAGGCGCAGGGCCTTACGGACAAGATATGCGAAAAGACAGGACTGATCATCGATGCATACTTCTCCGGAACCAAGATCAAATGGATTCTGGACAATGTCCCGGGGGCACGCGAGCGCGCCGAGGCGGGAAAGCTCCGTTTCGGCACCGTCGACAGCTGGCTGGTGTGGCAGCTCACCAAGGGCGAGGTGCACATTACCGACGTAACGAATGCTTCCCGCACCATGCTCTTCAACATCAATACGCTCCAGTGGGATGAGGAGATGCTCTCGCTGCTGGGAATTCCCGCATCGATGCTGCCCGAAGTCAAGTCCTCCTCCGAAGTCTACGGACATACAAAGACCACCATCTTCGCTCACGAAGTGCCTATCGCGGGCATCGCCGGCGACCAGCAGGCAGCTCTCTTCGGGCAGATGTGCACCGCTCCGGGTTCCGTCAAGAACACCTACGGCACAGGCTGCTTCCTGCTCATGAACACCGGCACAAAGCCTATCCTCTCGAAGAACAAACTCCTCACCACCATAGCCTGGAAAATCGGCGACACCGTGAATTACGCCCTCGAAGGCTCCATTTTCGTGGGAGGATCCGTAGTACAGTGGCTGAGGGACGGCCTCGGGATTATCCGCAGTTCATCGGAGATAGAAGCACTTGCGGCATCCGTGCCGGACAACGGCGGTGTCTACTTCGTCCCCGCCCTCACCGGAATGGGAGCCCCTTACTGGGACCAGGACGCACGCGGGACCATCTGCGGACTTACCCGCGGCGCCACCGCCGCCCACATCGCCAGGGCCGCACTCGAAGGCATAGCTTTCCAGACAATGGACATAGTTGCCGCCATGGAGAAGGATGCCGGAATGAAGCTTGCCGAACTCAAGGTGGACGGAGGAGCATCCCGCAACAATCTTCTGATGCAGTTCCAGGCAGATGTGCTGGGAGCGTCGGTAGTCCGTCCAAAGGTTACGGAGACTACCGGTATGGGAGCCGCCTACCTTGCCGGTCTCGCCGTCGGATTCTGGTCTTCCACCGATGAAATCCGCAGCCAGTGGCAGGTGGACAAGGCATTCACCCCCTCCGGGAAAGATATTTCAGGGCTGAAAGCCGGATGGGCTGACGCAATTTCAAGAACCGTAAACAAATAAGAATATGATTCAGTATGTTTTCGAATTCATTGGCACCCTGGTGCTGGTGTTGCTCGGTGACGGAGTATGTGCAGCCACTTCATTGAACAAATCCAAGGCACAGGGCGGCGGATGGGTAGTCATAGCCCTTGGCTGGGGCCTGGCAGTCATGCTCGGCGTGCTCATCGCAGGACCGGTTTCCGGGGCGCATCTGAACCCCGCGGTAACCTTAGGCCTTGCCATTGCGGGGACTTTCCCCTGGGCAAGCGTGGCAGGCTATGTGCTCGCACAGATGCTCGGAGGTTTTGCCGGAGCATGCCTGGTGTGGTCGTTCTATAAAGATCACTACAAGGCAACTGCAGATCAGCCGGACACAATCCTCGGCACTTTCTGCACCATGCCTGCAATAGAGAACAAGGCGCGCAACTTCTGGTGCGAGGTGGTGGCTACCTGGCTGCTGGTCTTCATCATCCTGGCACTTGGCACGCAGGGCAACGCCTTCAGCGTGGCGGGAAGCGCCGCTTCTACGGGAGCGCTCGGGTCCTGGCCTGTGACCTGCGTCATAATGTCGATAGGAATGTCCCTTGGCGGAACCACGGGATATGCAATGAATCCCGCCCGCGACCTCAGCCCACGCCTGGCCCATGCGATTCTTCCCATAGCCGGCAAACGCGACAGCGGCTGGTCTTATTCTTGGGTGCCCGTATGCGGACCCATGGTGGGCGGTGCTCTTGCAGCAGCGCTGTATCTGCTTGTGTTCTAGGCATTTAACCTTGATTGAATAAAAAAAGAATGCAGCCGTCCGGCTGCATTCTTTTTTGTGGGAGTTGACGGAGTCGAACCGCCGACCCTCTGCTTGTAAGGCAGATGCTCTAAACCAACTGAGCTAAACTCCCGAAAGCGGGTGCAAAGATAAGGTAAAAATCCGAACTGCCAAAATAAAAATCAAACTTTCGCCACTATTTTGCGGAAGCGCAGCCGGATGACTCCCCAGAATGCCTCGCCGAATATACCACTGGACATTTTCGACGTCCCTTCCTGACGGTTGATGAAGATAACAGGCACCTCGGCCAGCTTGAAACCAAGCCGGACCGCAGTGTATTTCATTTCTATCTGGAACCCATAGCCCTTCATCTCCACCTTGTCGAAATCGATAGTCTCGAGCACCTTACGGCTGTAGCATACGAACCCGGCAGTACTGTCGAATATCTTGACGCGTAATGTTTTACGCACAAAGATAGATGCGCAGTACGACATCAGGATCCTGCCGAGAGGCCAGTTTACCACGCTGACACCGTTGCAGTAACGGGAGCCAACCGACATGTCGGCGCCGTCCTCGCAAGCCGCCAGCAGGCGGGGGACATCTGCCGGATCGTGGGAAAAGTCGGCATCCATCTCGAACACATAGTCGTAATCCCTCTCCAACGCCCAACGGAAACCGGCAATATACGCTGTTCCCAGACCGAGCTTGCCGCTCCGTTCAACGAGGAATAGCCTTCCGTCCGATTCCGGGATCAACTCCCTGACTGCCGCGGCAGTGCCGTCCGGAGAACCGTCGTCTATTATAAGGACATCATAAGAACCTTCAAGACCGAGAACGGCACGGATAATGTTCCGGACATTCTCGATCTCGTTGTATGTGGGGATAATGACTAGTTTCTTCTTCATCATTTCTTTTTGAGGAAACCTCCGAGTATACTTGTCGCAGCACCGAGCAGCGAAGAACCGCCGGACTTCTTACCAGTAAGGGAAACGATTATGTCGTTGATGTCTACATCGCCGTCGCCGTCCTGATCCTTGAGGAAGCCTGAAAGCTTTCCGAGAACCCCGGGAATCAACCCTGTGAGGGAAGAGCCAAGGGCGCTGCCGAGTGACAGCTTGCCGAGAACATTCTTGTTGAAGAGATTGCCTGCAAGGGCGGTAACGGGGCTTGACGCGACATCAGCCTTGCCGGTAAGAAGGTTCTTGACGATGTCGACGCCACCTGCTTTCGTTGCAGTCTGGGTAAGGCTTCCGAGGATAGAGTCGGACAGACCGCCCAGGACCTGATTCTTGATATTCGAGGGAATTTCGATTCCGCCGGCAGCAGACTTGACCTGCTGGGCGATGATGTCGCTGATAGATGCCATGTTCGTTTCGTTTTATATCCTCACAAATATATATTTTTATTTTGACAAAGCCAAGGAAATCCTGCGTCGCTCAAGATCTACGCCGATAACCCGGACTTTGATCTGCTGGTGCAGTTTCAGCACCCTGGAAGGATCCGTGCCCCGGGGTCCGAGTTGGGATACATGCAAAAGGCCATTGTCGTGAAGCCCGATGTCCACAAACGCCCCGAAGGCGGTTATGTTCGTTACAATGCCGGGAAGTTCCATCCCCGTCCTGAGATCCTCAAGTTCGTGGATGTCGTCGGCGAATGCAAAGTCGGATGCCGACTCGCGGGGGTCCAGCCCAGGTTTTGCGAGTTCCTTCAGAATATCGTTCACAGTGGGCAGGCCGACCTCCCCCTCCACATACTTCTCTGCATGGATGCGCGAGCACAGTTCAGCATTTCCGACCAGTTCCCTGACGCTGACTCCTAGATCCGCAGCCATCCTATCCACGACAAAATAGGATTCCGGATGCACGGCACTGTCGTCCAGGGGATTCGCAGCGCCCTTGACACGCAGGAAACCGGCGCATTGCTCGAACGCCTTCGCCCCCAGGCGGGGCACCTTTTTCAATTCGGAGCGGGAGGAAAAGCCTCCGTTCTCCGAACGGTACGCCACGATATTGGCGGCGAGCTGCGGGCCTATCCCGGCGACATAGCGAAGCAGATACGGACTGGCCGTATTCAGATTCACACCCACCGCATTCACGCAAGCCTCGACGGTATTGTCGAGTTTCTCCTTCAGAAGGGTCTGGTCGACATCGTGCTGATACTGTCCTATCCCCAGATTCTTGGGATCTATCTTCACCAGTTCAGCCAGGGGGTCCATGAGCCTGCGGCCGATGGAAACCGCCCCGCGTACTGTCACATCCTCGTCCGGGAACTCTTCCCTTCCGACCTCGGATGCGGAGTAGATGGATGCGCCGTCTTCGCTCACTGTCCAGACCTTGCATCCCTCCGGCAGTTCCAGTTTGCGGAAGAACTCGCCCGTTTCCCTGCTGGCGGTGCCGTTGCCTATGGCCACCGCCTCTATGCGGTATTTCTCCAGCATCTCCTGTACGGTGACAAGGGCCTTGACCTTTTCGTTCTGCGGGGGATGCGGATAGATTATGGTATGGCAGATCAGCCCACCCTGCTCGTCAAGGCAGGCGATCTTGCACCCGTTGCGGAATCCGGGATCCACGGCCATGGTCCGCTTCTGCCCGACCGGAGCCCCCAGAAGCAACTGCCTCAGGTTTTCTCCGAACACACGTATGCTCTCTGCGTCGGCTTTCTCCTTTGCCTCCCTGATGACTTCGGAACTGATGGAGGGTTCCAGCAGGCGCTTGAAAGAATCATCCACGGCCTCGCGTATCTGCTCGCCCAGTTCCCCTGAGGGATAGCCCTGCATCTGGCAGAAATCGTAGTAAATCTTCTTGGTGCAGCGCTCCTGATCGGAATCGACGCTGACGCTGAGATAGCCCTCGTTCTCCGCGCGCAGGATGGCAAGCAGGCTGTGGGATGGCACCTTGTCCAAAGGGCAGGACCAGTTGAAATAGCTGCGATACTTGTCGGCTTCGGGGCCTTCCGCCTTCTTCGTGACTTTAGAGACGACTCTCCGGGCACGGAAGATACGTCGCATGTTTTCCCTTATCGTTGCGGTTTCGCTGAGACGCTCGGCGATAATGTCCCGCGCCCCGCCGAGAGCGGCATCCGCATCCTCGACCTTGCCCGGCTTCACATATTTGGCGGCCTCCGCACGCGGGTTGCGCACCTTGAGCCTCCACATCGAATCGGCCAGCGGCTCAAGCCCCAGTTCCCTGGCGGCCGTAGCCCGTGTACGCCGTTTAGGCCTGAATGGCAGATACAGGTCTTCCAGCTCTGCGGAGACCACGCAGTTTTCGATTCTCGAACGAAGTTCATCCGTCAGGGCTCCGGCCTCGGAGATGGTTTTGAGCACCGTCTCCTTGCGCTTTTCCATTTCGGCAAAAACATCCGCCCAGTGCTTCAGCTCGGCGACTTCGCTGTCGTCCATCCCTCCGGTCTTTTCCTTGCGGTAGCGGCTGATGAACGGGATGGTATCACCCTGCGCGAACATATCGGCACAGTTCTCGACCTGCCAGGTCTTCAGGCCCATCAGTCCGGCAATGTGATTGATGTATATCTCTTTCATATCTCAGTCTTCTGCTGTTATCTTCTTAAGTTCTTCCCGGTACGCCGCGAGAATCCTGGATCTGGAAATGAAACCAAGATAGATTCCCTCGCGGGTCAGGACGGGCAGCCGCCATACTTCGGTACGGTCGAACTTGCGCATCACGTCCTCCATCCTCTCATCTTCGTACACGACCTCGGCAGGACGGTGCATCAGGTCGCGTACGTGAAGCTTCACGGGGGCGTCCGGCTCGAACATGTGCTTGCGTATGTCATCCATCTCGAGCACCCCCTGGAAACGGCCGCCGTCGCCTATTACCGGGAACACCGCCACCGTACTGCCGGAAATGATTCCGGACACGTCCTGAAGCCTGTCGTCCTCCTTGAGCCTGGGATACTTGTCCCGGATGAGGTCGCGGGTGCTGAGCAGGGTGAGAACCGCATGGTCGCTGTCGTGAGTGAGGAGGTCGCCGCTCTGGGCGATGCGCTTCGTATAGATAGAATAGCGTTCCTTAATGCGCGTGACCCCGTAAGACGTGGTGGCGCAGAGGATAAGCGGCAGCAGGAGTTCGTAGCCTCCGGTGATCTCTGCAATCAGAAAGATTGCCGTCATGGGCGCCTGCATGACGCCCGCCATGAGACCGGCCATTCCCACCAGGGCGAAATTCTGCTCGGGAAGGGACATCCCGCAAAGGTTGACGGTACGGGCCACCAGGAATCCGAGGATGGCGCCTTCGAACAAAGTAGGGCCGAAAGTGCCTCCCACTCCCCCTCCGCTGTTGGTAAGCGTCATGCTCACAACCTTGAGAAGGAGCACGAATATGAGGAACAATGGCATGCCCCAGGGAGAATGCAGAAGGAAGAGCAAGGGATTGGGATCGCTCCCGAGTCTGAGTTCCCCGCCATTCAGCAGCTGTCCTATGGAATCGTAGCCCTCACCGAAGAGCGGGGGGAAGAGCCATACCAGCAGAGTCAGTCCGGCACCGCATACGATCCAGCGCACCCAGGGGCTGCGGAAATCGTTCTTCAATTTGTCTTCCAGCCAGAGAGTGAAACGGGTGAAGTACTGGGACACCAGGCCGCAGAACACTCCGAGAAGCAGGTAGAACGGCAGATTCCCCATGGTGAAAGGGGCCAGCGAGCAGGAAAAAGGAGATTGTGCTCCCATGAAAACGTACGATACGACCGTTGCGGTCAGCGTGGACACGAGCAAAGGCATTATCGAACTCATGGAAATATTGAACAGCAGAATCTCCAATGTGAAGATGACTCCCGCCAGAGGGGCTTTGAAAATACCCGCGATCGCACCGGCCGCGCCGCAGCCGAGCAGCACGGTGACTCCCCTGTAAGAAAGCCTGGCCATTCGGCCTATATTGCTGCCGAAGGCTGCCCCCGTGTATACTATGGGAGCCTCTGCACCCACGGAGCCTCCCAGACCTATGGTGATTGCGCTGGTCAGAAGCGAAGACCACATGTTGTGCGGCTTGATGCGGGATTCATTCCTCGATACGGCGAGCAGCACTTTGGTCACACCGTGACCTATATTGTCCTTGACGAGATAGCGGACAATAAGAAGGGAAATCAGCATGCCGGCTGCAGGGAACAGAAAGTGCGCTCCTCTTATAAGGGAGTGGATAAATTCTATCACACGCAGCAGCAATACAGCGGCAACTCCTGCGCAAAGCCCCACGAGGAGACTGAGCAGCAGGAGTTTGGCGTTCTCGCTTGGTTTTATGTAAGGGAGTTTCATTTTGCGGCTAGTCGCCGTCCACCCCGTCGTCGTCACCCCCGTACTGGGAGATATTGTCGTCGGGAAGGGTGCCTGCACCGGCATCCGCATCGGCGGAAGGGCCTGCAACCTGTTCGTTCTCGGCATTTTCCTCTCCTTCAAGCCAGCGTTCTATATCGTCGAGATCGTCTGTTTCCACCTTGATCTTGACAAGGCAGATGGAATCCGGCATTTCGATGGTGACGGCATAGAAAGGAGTCCCGTCGGGTTTGGTGTATTTCGTAAGATCCTGAAACCAGTCATTGAAACCGCCTGGATACTTATCATTGAAGGCCGCAGCGAGTTCGTCCGACATGTTTTCGTAACTGATTACGCGTCTCTTCTTGTTGTCTTGTGGCATAGTGTCTTTAATTTGCTGCAATATTAGAGCAAACTTTTCGATTTTGCAATAGCAAAACGCTACATTCTTTCAGGAAGTTCGATTCCGAGAAGCGCCATGCTGTTTGCAAGTACCTGAGAAACAGCATCAATCAGCACCAGACGGCTGTCACGCAACTTCACGTCGCTTTCCCGCAGTATCTGCGTATCGTGGTAATACTGGTTGAACTCCTTGGCAAGGTCGTATGAATAGTTCGCCATGACCGCCGGCGAGAACGAAGCAGCCGCTTCCGCCAGCTTCTGCCGGTAGAGATTCAACTGCTGCACGATGCGTATCTCCTTGGGGCTGAGTTCGACATCGCCGAGTTCCCGGACATATCCGGCCTCGTCGGCTTTCCTCAGGATGGAACGGATTCGGGCATGGGTATACTGGATGAAAGGTCCGGTATTGCCGTTGAAGTCGATGGACTCCTTCGGATTGAAGAGCATCTTCTTCTTGGGATCGACTTTGAGGATGAAATACTTGAGAGCGCCGAGCCCTATCATGTGATAGAGTTTCTCCTTGTCCGCTTCGGGAATGTCGGCAAGTTTTCCGGATTCTTCGGACGTAGCCTTGGCTTCCAGGTACATATCCTCGATGAGATCGTCGGCATCGACCACGGTGCCTTCACGGGATTTCATCTTGCCTTCGGGGAGTTCGACCATTCCGTAGGACAGATGATATATGCGTTCCGCCCAGTCGAACCCGAGCTTCGCCAGCACGAGTTTCAGCACCTGGAAATGGTAGTTCTGCTCATCCCCGACGACATAAACGTGGGAATCCAGATTGTATTCGGCGAACCGTCTTTCGGCGGTGCCCAGGTCCTGGGTCATATAGACGGAGGTTCCGTCGGAGCGCAGCAGCAACTTGCGGTCGAGTCCGTCGGCGGTGAGGTCGCACCACACGCTTCCGTCCGGATCTTTTACGAACACGCCGCTGTCCAGCCCCTTCTGCACGAGTTCCTTTCCGAGAAGATAGGTGTCGTGCTCATAATATGTCCTGTCGAAACTGATTCCGAGCGCCTTGTAGGTCTGGTTGAATCCGTCGAAAACCCAACCGTTCATTTTCTCCCAGAGCGCACGCACTTCCGGATCGCCCTGCTCCCATTTCACCAGCATCTCATGGACTCTGTCGATGACGGAAGGATCCTCCTTCTCCATCTTGGAGAATTCCACATAGCAGTCGCCTACCAGATGGTCGCCCTTCTTGCCCGTGCTTTCGGGAGTCGCTCCCCCGAAGCGCTGCTGCCACGCATACATGCTCTTGCAGATATGGACTCCGCGGTCGTTCACGAGGGTAGCCTTGATGACTTCGTTTCCCGCGGCGGCGAGCAGGCGGCTCACCGAGTCGCCCAGAAGATTATTGCGGATGTGTCCGAGATGCAGCGGCTTGTTGGTATTGGGAGAAGAGAATTCCACCATTATCTTCTTTCCCGTGGAAGGAAGCGAGAAGTAGTCTTTTCCGGCCGCCACAAGCGATTCCAGGGCCTCCCGCCAATAAAGGTTGGACAGGCTCAGGTTAAGGAAGCCCTTGACACTGTTGAAAGCGCTGATTTCCGGGCACTTGTCCACGAGCCATCCACCAATGGCAGCCCCCGTTGCATCGGGAGCGGCGTGGCTGATTCTTAAAAGAGGAAAGACTACAAGCGTGTAGTCTCCCTCGAATTCCTTGCGTGTGACCTGCACTTGAAGGGTGGCAGGATCCACCTCGGCACCATACAGTTCGCTGACGGCCCGGGCGGCCTTGGCGGCGATGAATTGTTCAGGGGTCATTTTATCCCAGGTAAGATTTCAGTAATTTGCTTGCAGAAGGTTTCTTGAGTTTGCGGATGGCCTTTTCCTTTATCTGGCGCACACGCTCGCGGGTGAGGTCCAGCCTTTCGCCTATCTCCTCCAGAGTCATCTCCTGGCATCCGATTCCGAAGAAACTCTTGATGATCTCACGCTCGCGGCCGGTAAGTATCTGCAATGCACGCTCGATTTCGATGCTGAGGCTCTCGTTGGTAAGCCCCTTGTCGGCCATCGGGCTGTCGTCGTTGGGAAGCACGTCCAGCAGACTGTTGTCCTCGCCTTCCACGAAAGGGGCGTCCACGCTAACGTGGCGGCCGCTGACGCGTATGGTGTCGGCGATCTTGTCCTGCGGGATGTCTATCATCTCGGCAAGTTCATCGGTAGACGGCTGGCGTTCATGTTCCTGCTCGAATTTTCCGAGGGCCTTGTTGATCTTGTTCAGCGATCCGACCTGGTTCAGGGGAAGACGCACGATACGGGACTGTTCGGCGAGGGCCTGAAGAATGCTCTGGCGTATCCACCACACCGCATACGAGATAAACTTGAAACCGCGGGTTTCATCGAATTTCTCCGCAGCCTTGATTAGGCCGAGATTGCCCTCGTTGATCAAATCAGGAAGGCTAAGCCCCTGATTCTGGTACTGTTTTGCAACAGACACCACGAAACGGAGATTAGCCCTCGTGAGTTTTTCCAGCGCGACCTGGTCGCCTTTGCGAATGCGCTGGGCAAGTTCCACTTCCTCTTCCGGCGATACCAATTCTTCGCGGCCTATTTCCTGGAGATACTTGTCCAGCGAGGCGCTCTCGCGATTGGTAATCGATTTTGTAATCTTTAATTGTCTCATTTACTCTTATTCGTCTTTCGCGAAGCCGAAGTAGACGGATTTGCCTGTATTGTCGATACCTTCGATGTATACGGCCCTCTTGCTCCGGTACGCTATATCTATCACGTCGCGGGGTTTCGAAACAGGCTGGTCGTTCACATAAAGGATCACCATTCCGTCGACGGCACCCGCACGAGCGAGTTTTCCGTTTCCGGCAGATACGATCTCTACGCCCTTCTTGATGCCGAGGGAAGCGAGTTTCTCCTTTGAAGGCTCTCCCAGGAATCCGCCGTAGAATGCCGTCTGTCCTTCTTCGTTGACAGTGCCGGTGACCTGGTCGGTGCCCTGGAATTCCACTTCGAACACTTTCTCCTTTCCGTCACGGACGACCTTGACCGAGGCCTTGTCGCCGGGATGGTAGGAATTAACCTTTTCCTGAAGTGCGGAAGGAGTCTTTATGACCGTAGAGTCGACTGCAAGGAGTACGTCTCCGCTCTTTATCCCGGCCTTGTCGGCAGCTCCGCCCTTCGAAACCTCGTTAATATATACGCCGTCAAGCGAAGAAAGTTTCAAGTCTTCTGCAATTTTTTCCGTAACGGGACTCATTGCCACTCCGAGCTTTGCACGCTTGACGCTGCCGAAATCGATGAGGTCGCCGACAATCTTCTTGACAATATTCGAAGGCACTGCGAAAGAATATCCCGAATATGCTCCTGTCTGGGAGACGATGGCGGTGTTGATGCCCACCAGCTGGCCTGCCTTGTTGACCAGGGCGCCGCCCGAGTTGCCGGGGTTGACGGCAGCGTCGGTCTGGATGAAAGACTCGATCTTGAATTCACCCGTAGTATTGGGCATCGAACGTCCCTTGGCGCTCACGATACCTGCCGTGATGGTGCCCCGCAGCTGTTCGCCGAGGGGGGATCCGATTGCAAGCACCCATTCGCCAAGGCGCAGTTTGTCGGAATCGGCGATAGGAACGATGGGCAGTCCTTCGGCTTCGATCTTGATGAGGGCCACATCCGTAGCGGGATCCGTTCCGATCACCTTCGCTTCGTAGGTCTTGTTATTGTTCAGAGTGACCTCGATCTTCGTAGCCCCCTGCACGACATGGTTATTCGTGACTATATAGCCGTCCTGGCGTATGATTACGCCGGAGCCGCTCCCCTGCTGCTCGCGTTCCTGCGCCTGCGGCATCTGGTCGCCGAAGAAGAACTTGAAGAAGGGGTCTATGTAGTACTGCTGGGTGCTCTTGATTGTAACTTTTACGAACACCACCGCGTCTACTGCCGATTCCGCGGCATAGGTGAAATCTGGGTAATTGTCCTGTGCCAAATTGACAGTGCGGTATGCCGAACCGTCAATGGAATATGTCGTAGTGGCGGCATTTTGCTCTGCCGCAGGCTGATTAGCCTTTACAATGCCGAATGCGGTAAGCCCGCTCAATAATACGGAGGCAATTACAGTAATCATATTCTTGTTCATATCTAATTAAAATTTACAGTCTTGTGACCGGACCTTAAAAAATCAAAAGATATGCCAAAATATTCGTCATTAATTCTTATATTTGCAGTTACCCCTGAATAAGGGAAAGAACGACAAATAAAAACAGAAATATATGGAATTCAACGTTTCAAGTGCAGAACTGCTGAAAGCCCTGGTGGATGTTTCAAAAGCCATCCCCGCCAAGACAACTCTTTCCATTCTGGAGAATTTCCTCTTCGTATTGAAGGGAGACAGGCTGGAGATCACAGCATCCGACCAGGAGCTTACCCTGCGCACATCCATCGCCGCAGACAACGTGAAAGAAGAAGGCAGCATCGCAGTGCCCGCAAGGCAGATGATAGACCTGTTCAAGTCCCTTCCGGACCAGCCTGTCAACATTCACACAAGTTCCGACTCCTCATTTGAATGCGTCTGGTCGAACGGCAATTCGGCCCTGCCCTATTTCCCTGCGGAAGACTTCCCGGAAATCAAAGGCGCCGGAGCCGAGGCACAGACCATAACGATTCCCGCCGGAAGTCTCGTCGCCGGCATCAGCAGCACCATATACGCCACCGCCGACGATGAAATGCGTCCGGCAATGAACGGCATATTCATCGACATCGCCCCGGAAGCCACCACTTTCGTCGGTTCGGACTCGCATAAACTCATCTGCTACACCACCGACGAAGTCAAAGCCGATGCTGCAGCCTCCTTCATCCTTCACAAGAAGCCGGCAGGTGTGCTCAAGGCGATCGTCGACAAGGAAGAAGGCGATGTCACGATCAACTTCGACAACTCTACCGCAGTATTCACATTCGGCGTCACAATGATGGTATGCCGGCTGGTCGTAGGCAAGTATCCCCGTTACCGCGAGGTAATCCCCCAGAACAACGCGAACGTCCTCCGCATCGACAGGAGCCAGCTCCTCAACACGGTGCGGCGTGTCGCAGTGTGTGCGAACAAGGCTTCCAACCACATCAAGTTCGACCTCAAGGCCGGACAGCTCGAGATTACCGCCCAGGACCTCGGCTTTGCCACCGAGGCTTATGAAAAGCTCGAATGCGACTACAGCGGCACGGACCTCACCATCGGATTCAAGTCTTCGTTCCTTACCGAGATTCTCGGCAACATGAACTGCGAGACCATCGTAATGAAATTCGCAGATGCCCGCAGGGCAGCGCTCATAGTTCCTTCGGAGGAAGAATCGGATACCGAAAAAGTTTGCGGCATCCTGATGCCGATAATGGTTTCATAAAGCCGGATTTCTTATGGATCTGAATCTTACAAGGCCCCTGCTCTTCTTTGATATAGAAAGCACCGGCCTTAATATTCCCAGCGACTCAATCATCGAACTCAGTTTCGTAAAGGCCTTCCCCGGAAAATCCGAGCCGGAAGTCAAAACCTGGAAGATACGTCCATGGGATTACGAAAACAACTGCCAGCGGCATATCAGCGAAGATGCTTCCAAGGTCAACGGCGTTCATGACGAAGACCTCAGGGACTGTCCCCTGTTCATCAAGGTCGCGGGAGAAATCGCCGACTGGCTGCAGGACAGCGACCTGGCCGGATTCAATTCCGCCAAATTCGACCTTCCCATGCTTGCCGAAGAGTTCGAGCGCGTAAAGCTGTACTGCAGACGCAGGATTTCCGCAGTTTCGACGCCGGCCGACAAGAAACAGGAGGCCAGGAATCTTCTCGAAAAAGTGGAGAGCGTAAATCTGCATGAGCCCCTCATGGTGGATGTCCAGAACATCTATCACGCCATGGAGCCGAGGAATCTCCGCGCCGCCTACCGTTTCTACTGCGGCGGTGAAGACTTTGAAAATGCACATGCCGCAGAGGCCGATACACTTGCGACCTTCGAAGTCCTCAAGGCGCAGCTTGACAGATACAAGGAGCCGGACAAATACCGCGAGCAGGTTCTCAAGAACGACGTCAAGTCTCTTGCCGCCTTCGTCGGAAGGAAATATGTGGATTTCTCCGGCCATCTGATTCTGGGAGACGACGGCGAGGTTTACATCAACTTCGGAAAGCACAAGGGCAAAACCGCAAGGGAGGTATGGAAAACCGAGGCTTCGTATTTCAAATGGATACAGGACGGCAGTTTCTCCCTCGATACAAAAGCCCAGTTCGCCAGGCTCGCAGAACAGTTCAGGGAAGAAAAGGCAAGTGCGGCAAAGCGTCCCGCCACTGCTGATGAACTTCAGAACCTGAAAGACAAATTCAACGGAAAGCTATTCTGATGAACATCATAGTCAGGAACAGTGCAGGCAAAATCTTCTTCCGCCCCGATACGACCTGCGACAGGCCAGGCGAAGATCTCTATCCTCAGGAATTCATCAAATCCCTGAGTTTTGTTCCCGTCGCCTACGTGCGGGTATGCAAGGCCGGCAGGAGCGTTTCCGAACGTTTTGCCCGCAGGTACTACGATTCAGCGGGATATGGACTGTTCCTGTACCCGGACGACCTTCTGGACGGGTCGGCGGAAAGCATTGCCGAAGCATCCTGCATCGACCACACATCCTTCCTTCCCGCCCCAATCAAAGAGCCGGGGTCTTTCTCGCTATTGATTGACGGAAAGGAACTGTTCACATCGGATTCTCTGCCACGCACCGAACTGGAAAAGGCGCTTGCCGCCGCAAGTGCAAGGATGCACATACGCACCGGAGACATCATCGCGCTTGAGCTGGGCAGCCCCGAGCACCTTTGCAGCAGGCCCTGCAGGCACAGCGTCGAAGGCTTTTTATCAAACGAAAGAATTATCGATTTCAACATTGTGATGAACATACTATGAGACTTATACCTATTTATACCTGGAACAAGGGCATTCGCAATTTCGATGTCCGCAGCAAGAAGTTTTCCAAACAGCCCTGGGCTCAAGGAGTTCTTCTTCTCGCCTGCGTCGTGATTGCAATGCTTCTTGCCAACCTGCCCTTCACCAAGCACCTTTATCACTCCTTCCTGGAAACTACGCTCACCCTGCACATGGCGAGTCCGGACGGAAACATCAACCTGTTTTTCCCCCGCGACATGACAGTGGAGAAGTTCATCAACGACATCCTGATGGTCGTCTTCTTCTTTACCGTGGGTCTTGAGATACGCCGGGAGATCGCCTATGGAGAGTTGTCCTCTCCCAAAAAGGCGATGATGCCGGTGATTGCCGCCTTTGGAGGGGTGATTGCGCCGGCAGTCATCTACACAATCATCAACCACGGCACAGCCGCAGCCTCCGGATGGGGAATTCCGACTGCCACCGACATCGCCTTTGCAGTATGCATACTGTCGGTCCTCGGCGACAGGGTTCCTGTGTCCCTAAAGGTTTTCCTGACGGCGCTGGCAATCGCGGACGACCTCATTGCAATACTTGTGGTGGCTCTCTTCTACGGAGGCACCATCAAGCTAGGCATTCTCGGCATCGCCTTGATCGTAATCGTTTTCACATTCCTGCTGCGCAGGCTGGGAGAGAAGAGCATGTTCCCCTATATCCTGCTCGCGCTCGTGGTTTGGGCGCTGTTCTATTACTCGGGCATACACGCCACGATGTCCGGAGTAGTCATGGCATTTCTGATTCCCTCCACTCCCCGCTACAACAAGTCGCAGTTCGAGCATAAATGGGCAAAGTATTCAAAGCGCTTCAACGAATTCGCGTCTGTCCCTTCCATGGCCTTCCCCAATGGCCCGCAGAGGCATTGCCTCAAGAAACTCGGAAAGATAGGCACAGGCTCGATGGATATGACATACAGAGTGGAAACAGCGCTTTCCACTTGGGTGAATTTCCTTATCATGCCTGTCTTTGCCCTTGCGAACGCAGGTGTTGAGATAGCAGACGTAAGTTACTTCAATGTATTCCGTTTCGACCCCTCACTGGGAAGCGTAAGCATGGGTATATTCCTCGGATTGCTTCTCGGCAAACCGATAGGTATCACGCTCTTCAGTTGGATCGCTATCAAATGCAAGGTCGGCGAGATGCCCGCGAAAGCGACATGGCCGATGTTCTTTGCGGTAGCATGCCTTGGGGGAATTGGTTTCACCATGTCGATTTTCGTAGATACCCTGTCCTTCGGCGATCAGGCTCCCCAAATTATGAACGCAATGCGCGATATGGGCAAGATTGCCGTTCTGATGGGTTCGATTTGTGCCGGCATTCTGGGTTCAGTGCTCGTAAATATGGTTGGCAAGTTTGAGAATCGCAAAAAATAACTATATTTGCAGTCCCGTTCCAAGTGAACGGCTTGCCACTTTAGCTCAGCGGTAGAGCAGCGCATTCGTAACGCGCAGGTCGGGAGTTCAAATCTGCCAAGTGGCTCTTTGGTAAGGTCTATGGGTATCCCCCGTAGACCTTTTTCTATGGCCGATTTTGGCCTTTGAGAATGCTGCGTTGAGGTTTTTTTTCAAAAAGAGGTTTACACTTTTTTACACTTTTTAACAAAAAATGTTAAAAAAACGTTCCCCTTTTTGTTCCCCTTTTCGGAGAATTTTTTAGCTTTGCAAAACCAATTAAAAAGTATGTTGTTTTCATGACTTTTAAGTTCTATCTGAAATACCCGAATAAAGTTGACGGGAAATCCCCGCTCAGCCTCATAGTGGCGCATGGGGGAAAGAAATATAAGAAAGCTCTGGGAATATCCGTCAGGGTGAAGGACTTCAAGAAACAGCGCGTGAAAGACGAAACCGTCAACGGGCGTCTTCGCATCATTGAGAACGTCCTCAACGAGCACCTCAACCAGTTCTCCCGTCCGAAGGACATAGAGACGGCCATGGAGGCCGCATTAGCGGCGTCGCGCGGCGAGGACGCGTCGACGTTCTACGATCCGGGGCGTCCGTTCCTGTGGGATTACTTTGAGGAGTGGAGTTTCCGTGGGAGCGAACGGGCGAAGGACCGCAATCTCGCCTACCGGCGGATTACGGCCATGATGGGACGCGACACGGACTGGGAAGACATCGACGGCGACTGGTATTTCCGCTTCAACGAGAAATGCAACGAGCACAACTACTCCCACAACTACAAGTCGACAATGACGGCGAAGCTCAAGACTGTCATGAACGAGGGTTTCAACCGTGGGTTCCACAAGAACGAGGCGTTCCGCAAGTTCAACACGTCTTACATTCCCTCGGATACGATCGCGCTTACGCAAGAGGAGGTAGACACGCTTTGGAACGCACCGCTGGAAGGGCGCGCCGCGCACGCGCGCGATGTATTCATGGTAGGAATCTACTGTGCGGGGCGGTTTCAGGACTATTCGAAGATATCGAGCGAGAACGTTAACGACGGGATGCTTCGTTACGTGCAGCGCAAGACGGGAACGACGATAGTCATCCCCTGCGCTCCGCAGATTGTGGCCGTCCTGGAGCGTTATGGAGGCGTTCTGCCGCGCATAACGGAACAGGAGGTAGGAAGATATATAAAAAGCATTTGCCGCGACCTGGGAGGGTCTTTTCTCAACACCGTTGAGGTGTCGAAGATCCGCGCCGACAGGAAGTCCGTGGAGAAGCATCAGCGGTGGGAACTTGTGTCGACGCATACTGCGAGAAGAACCGGAGCGACGCTGCTTTACAAGTCCGGCGTACCGATAGCGTTGTGCAGGCTCTGTACGGGGCACACGACGGACCAGATGTTTATGAGGTATCTCAAAATTGGAAAGGAGGAGGGTGCGCAGCTGCTCGCGAAGTCGGAGTTCTTCAACCGGAAGATAGAGAAGTAATCTACAGCAATAGTTCGTTAATTTTATAGATTTTACGCCACGGCGCGGACGCCGTAGAATAAGAGTTCTTTGAAATCAGTGTTATTTAATCGCAAGTTCGCGTGTTTCGCGGACATTGCAATAAATC
>Ga0256407_10005659_pt1 | contig 19851 bp, 15 predicted proteins | sample RumenRJG_04DNA_FD_193489 | JGI IMG/M metagenome (GOLD analysis project Ga0256407, IMG submission 193489) | Bovine rumen microbial communities from Lethbridge, Alberta, Canada - RJG_04 | ecosystem: Host-associated > Mammals > Digestive system > Stomach > Rumen | place: Canada: Alberta... | reverse complement strand
CATCCAGCTGCGCGCGGTCATAGCTGGAGATCTTGTCCACATACTCCGCCCGGTTGAAGAAATCAGCCAGGTTCCCGGAAGTAAGCAGGAGATCCAGGAATCCCGTCTCTCCCTTTTCATACATGTATTTGATCCGGAGCTTCATGTCCGCGAACTGTCTGTCGGCCGTGTTCTCCGCCTCCTGAAGCTCGCCCCTGGTCACTTCCAGCTGCTGTTCCTTGTCGCTGATCTCTCCGTTCAGCCGTTCGATCTCACCTTCGATCGTCTCCAGGTTCTTATCCAGCTTTTCCAGATAGACGTTGACGTCGTTCTTCAGGGTGTTCAGCTCCGAGATCATGTTCTGCGTGCGCTTCTTTTCTTCCTGCAGTTTTTTCTTTGCCTCTGCAGCGGCATCCAGCTTCTGCTTTTCTTCCTTTGTGGCAGCTCCGAAAGCGGTCTCCGCAAACGGCGCGTAAAACGAAGTCAGTCCCAGAAACAGGGCCAGGGCAAAGCAGGCTCCGCGAATTCTTTTCATAGAACCTCCTCAGACCTTCAGCTGTTTCCGGATCGTGAAAAAGCTGACAAAAAAGCCGATCCCGATCCCAAGCCCCAGGGACACCGCAGCCATGGAGGGGAACAGTTCTTCCAGAGGAAGAAATCTGAAAATATCGGAGAGCATATTGAAGCGTTCCATCAGGTAAACTGCCACTCTCCGGTACAGAAGCGAGACCGCTGCCAGCGGGAGCAGTGCTCCCACAAGACCGATCACTGTCCCTTCGATCACGAAAGGCGCCCTGATCATGCCGTTGGTCGCGCCGATCAGCCGCATGATGCGGTTCTCCGTCTTTCGGAAAGCAGCCGCCACCGTGATCGTGTTGCTGATCAGGAACACCGCCACCATCAGAAGGATCAGGATGATCCCGCCCGAAAGAAGCGTGATGACACGGTTGACGCGCATCAGACTGGTCACGGCGCTTCTGGAATAATTCACCTGCCGGACGCCGTCCACGGTATTCAGCCACTGGACAAACCCGTCCTGCTGGCTGATCTCGTTCAGGAGAATATTGTAGGACGCGCTTCCCGCCAGGGGATTGTCCTGTTCAAAGCCTGCTGCCAGTTCTTCCTTCCCGGCAAAGTATTCGCTCTTGAACGTCTCCCAGGCTTCGTCCGCCGAGATAAAAGTGATCTCCCTGATCTCAGGCCGGGCGGCGATCTCTTCGCCGATCTTCCTGATCTCCTCCTCGGAAAGGGTCTCCCTGAACAGGACGGTGATGCCGACGTTGGACTCCGCGTTCTTCACCACATAGTCCAGGTTTTTCACGATGCAGAAGAACATGCAGAGAAGAAAGATACATGCGGACACCGTCGCCATGCTGGCGAGGGAAAACCGGAGGTTGCGTGTGATGTTTTTCAGGCCCTGCTTAAGACAGTAGCCGATCGTACTGAAATTCATAACTGCACCTGCTCCCTGTCGCTCTTCAGCATTCCTCTGTCAAGGACGATCACGCGTTTTCCCATCTTCTGGACGATCTCCCTGGAATGGGTGATGACAAGGACCGTCGTCCCGCCGCGGTTGATCTCTTCCAGCAGCTGCATGATCTCATCCGCTGTCCTCGCGTCCAGGTTCCCGGTCGGTTCATCCGCGAGAAGCAGCTTCGGGCGGTTCACCAGCGCTCTGGCAATAGCGACTCTCTGCTGTTCGCCGCCGGACAGTTCGCTCACGTTCGCCTTGTATTTGGAGGAAAGGCCCACCATGGTCAGCATTTCCGGTACCGATTCGCGGATCTCCCTGCCCGTCTTTCCGATGACTCTCTGGGCAAAGGCAACATTCTCATAGACATTCAAATGGCGCAGCAGCCGGAAATCCTGAAACACCACGCCGATGGTCCGGCGGAATTTCGGGATCTGGCTCCTGCGCATATCATTCAGGGAAATATCGTTTACGATGATGGATCCGGAAGTGGGCTCCGTCTCTTTCATCAGGAGTCTCACAAGAGTGGACTTTCCTGCGCCGGAGCGGCCCATGATAAAAACAAATTCCCCGTCCTCAATGCGAAGGCTCACGTTCTTCAGCGCCCGTGAGCCCCTCTCATATACTTTACTGACGTCATTCAACTCAATCATCAGTAATCGATCGTCTCCATATATTTCATATATTTTACGACCATCAGGGCGATCTTGAAGGTGATGGCATCTTCAAATACCCTGAGGTCCAGCCCCGTAGTCTTCTGCAGCTTGTCAAGGCGGTACACCAGCGTGTTCCTGTGGATATACAGCTGGCGTGATGTCTCGGAAACATTCAGGCTGTTTTCAAAGAACTTGTTGATGGTCTGCAGTGTTTCCTCATCGAAATCGTCCGGGTTCTTTCCTTCGAAGATCTCCCGGATAAACATTCTGCAGAGCGGGATGGGAAGCTGATAGATCAGTCTTCCGATGCCCAGACGGTTGTACGCAACGATCTCCTGGCCGCTGTAGAAGATCTTTCCGACATCCAGCGCCATCTTCGCTTCCTTGTAGGAACGGGATACTTCCTTGATCTCGTTGATGATGGTGCCGTAGGCGATATTCACGTTTGCGATCTCCGCGGCATGCAGGCTGTTCAGGATCTCCGCGGCCGTCCGGTCCAGATCCTCATAACCTTCTCCGTCCCGGAGCTCTCTCACAAAGATAATGTTCCTGCCGTCCACAGCAGTGACGAAATCGCGGCTCTTTCCTGTGAAGAATCCCCGCACCGTCTCCAGGACGTTGACGTCCCTGTCGTTCTTCGTCTCAATAATGAAGACGACCCGGCGGACATCGGTCTCAATGTGGAGCTTCTTGGCGCGGTTGTAGATATCCACCAGAAGGAGGTTGTCCAGCAGAAGGTTCTTGACAAAGTTGTCCTTGTCGAACCGCTCCTTATAGGCAGTAAGAAGATTCTGCACCTGGAACGCAGCCAGCTTGCCGACCATGTAGACGTCCTCGCTGGCTCCCTGCGCCAGGAGAACAAACTCCAGCTGACCCTCGTCAAAGATCTTGAAGAACTGGCATCCGTTGACCACCTGGGAATCAGCCGGGGACTCCGTAAACGCAAACGCGGCCCCTTCATAGGCCTCCGCCCCCTGAAATGTCGTCGCCAGTACCTTTCCATCCGTATCGGTAATACAGAACTCAATGCGTGTGATGCCTTTCAGGCCATCCAGTGTCGTCTGCAGTATCTGGTTTGAGATCATTCTGTTCTCCTTTGCCTGCTGATAAACGCATATGATGCGGTTACCATAACATCATAAGGCAATATCACGGCGAAGGCAAGCAAATTGTTGAAAATGCCGTATTTTTTCTGTGCATTTTTCACATTTCTAAATCGAAAAATTGTGAATTTTATCTCAGCAGGAGGAGACTGGTGCAAATCACTTTTTACGGATCTCCCGTTCCTCCACAGTGATCTTCCCTTCCTTAAGCAGACGGCCGGCGGCGCGTTTAAACGCGTTTTTGGAAAGGCCGAAAGCCTTTTTCAGTTCCTCGGGACTGCTGCTGTCCCCGTAGGGGAGCACGCCCCCGGCTTTTTCCAGGCGTTCCATGATCAGGGCAGCATCGTCCCCCATCTGCTGGAACGCTTTCCTGCGCGGGCTGAGATCCAGTTTGCCGTCCTCCCGGACTCTCATCACTCTGGCAATGATCTCCTGGCCGATCCGGTATTCTTCATACACCTCTGAGGCGGGGATCAGTCCGAAGTAACAGTCCTCCACCGCGACAAAGACGCCCATCTCCCGGATCTCATAGACTGTTCCCCGGACCTCCTGGTCCTTTCCGATGCCTTCCGCCGCCTTCAGCCAGCGGTAGACATGCATCGTCGCAGCGAGGCGTCCGCTTCTGTCCACATAGAGGGCAGCCAGGACCTCCTGCCCCGGCGCCACTTCTCCTTCCATCTCGCGGAAGGGCATAAGGACGTCCCGCTCCAGGCCCAGATCCAGGAAGGCTCCGATCTTTGTCATCTGCCGCACCTTGAGTCTGCCTGTCTCTCCCACCGTAAGCTTCGGCTTCCGCGTAGTCGCGATCGGCCGGTCATCACTGTCCTTATACAGGAATACTTCCACAGCATCCCCTTCCGCAGCGCCTTCAGGCATCTGCTTCCGCGGAAGCAGAACGGTATCCTTTCCGTCTGTGTCCTCCGGTGCCGCGAGAAACGCGCCGAAATCCCGGATACGTACGATATGAAGTGTCGTTATTTTTCCGATCTCCATCTGTATTCTCCCTTCTGAAGCAAAAAGAAACCGGAATCCCGACTGGGATTCCGGTCAAGCGCTGGGCTAGAAGGATTCGAACCTTCACAATGACGGAGTCAGAGTCCGTTGCCTTACCATTTGGCGATAGCCCAATCACAACAACGAGTGCATTATATCCTTTCGAAAGGAGAATGTCAACCGCAAAATCGATTTTTCTTTTCTTCTTTGTGAGGACATTTATCTCAGCGGGAAACTGGCCCCCTGCTGAGGTAAAACAGGGCTGACCGGATTCGAACCGGTGGGATGAAGGAGTCAAAGTCCTTTGCCTTACCGCTTGGCGACAGCCCTTTCCCATGCAAAGCATACTATAAAGGACTCAGGGAAAAAACGCAAGACTGCCGCTTTTTGAATTTTCCGTAACGCCCTTTCATTTATCTTGTATTTTATGCACAAACAATGTACTCTTAAATTGTTGCAGAGCGTCTGTTTTCCTAATATAACCTGACGTTCCAGTTTTTTTAGAGGAGGGATTGCTTATGGAAATGTATTTTGCTGTCGGCTTTATCGGAGCCCTGGTCGCCCTCGGCTTTGCCCAGAGCAGGAGAAGCGCGGTCATGGCCTGCTCCGAAGGCAATGACCGTATGCAGAAGATCGCCCAGGCGATCAGAAACGGCGCTGACGCATACCTGAAGGCTCAGTACACCACTGTCGCGAAGATCTTCGCGATCGTCTTCGTGATCCTGCTTGCCATGGCATTCGGCACCGGCGGGAACATGCTTTCCAGATTCACGCCCTTCGCATTCCTGACCGGCGGCATCTTCTCCATGCTCGCAGGCTACATCGGCATGAAGATCTCCACCAATGCCAATGCACGCACCGCCAACGCGGCTTCGGAATCTCTGAACAACGGTCTGCGGGTCGCTTTCTCCTCCGGCTCCGTCATGGGCTTTACCGTCGTGGGCCTGGGCATGCTGGACATCTCCATCTGGTTCTTCCTGCTCCGCTTCGTGTTCGGCATCACGGATCCTCTGGAGCTCGGCAACATCATGGTCATGAACGGCATGGGCGCTTCCTTTATGGCGCTGTTCGCCCGTGTAGGCGGCGGTATCTATACCAAAGCGGCTGATGTCGGCGCTGACCTGGTCGGAAAGGTCGAGGCAGGCATTCCCGAGGACGATCCCAGAAACCCCGCCACCATCGCGGACAATGTCGGCGACAACGTCGGTGACGTGGCCGGCATGGGCGCTGACCTCTATGAATCCTATGTCGGCTCCATTCTGGCGACCTTCGCCCTGGGCCCGCTGGCCGGCTACGGCTACAACGGCATGCTTCTTCCCATCGCCATAGCAGTGACCGGCATTCTGTGTTCCGTTCTCGGCACCTTCCTTGTCAAGACGGAAGAGAATACGGACCAGATGGCGCTGCTCGGCTCCCTGAGAAAGGGCACCTACTCTGCCGCCATCCTGGCTGCGGTCATCGCAGCTCCGCTGACCATGATGCTCATCTGGAACATCGGCGTGTACATCGCCATCGTCTGCGGCCTGCTTGGCGGAACACTGATCGGCTATTTCACAGAGTACTACACTTCCGATTCCTACAAACCCACCCAGGAACTCTCCGCATCCTCCCAGAGCGGCGCAGCTCCGCTGATCATCGGCGGTATCTCCCTGGGCCTGAAGTCCACCATGGCCTCCATCCTGATCGTGGCCGCTGCGGTCATCGTCTCCTTCGGCGCCTCCGGCGGATTCCAGTCCTATGATAAGGGACTCTACGGCATCGGCATCGCGGCCGTCGGCATGCTGTCCACCCTGGGCATCACCCTTGCCACCGACGCTTACGGCCCCGTGGCTGACAACGCAGGCGGCATCGCGGAGATGTCCGGACTTCCCGAGATGGTCCGTGAGCGCACGGATGCTCTGGATTCCCTGGGCAATACCACCGCAGCAACCGGAAAAGGCTTCGCCATCGGTTCTGCTTCCCTGACTGCTCTCGCTCTTCTGGTCTCCTACGTCTCCATCGCGGACGCAAAGCTCGCCGCTGCAGGCAAGCAGGCCATGGACCTTTCTCTCACGAACCCGCTGGTCCTTGTCGGACTGTTCGTCGGTGCCATGCTGACCTTCGTCTTTGCGGCCTACACCATGAGCGCGGTCCAGAACTCCGCACAGCATATCGTGGTGGAGGTCCGTCGGCAGTTCCGTGAGATCAAGGGCATCATGGAAGGCACCGCGGATCCCGACTACGCTTCCTGCGTCGCCATCTGCACCAAGGGCGCTCTGAAGGAGATGGTCATCCCCGCCCTTCTCGCCATCGTGGTCCCCATCGCCACCGGACTGGTCCTCGGCTGTGAAGGCGTGGTCGGTCTGCTGGGCGGTGTCTCTGTCACCGGCTTCGCCATGGCAGTCTTCATGTCCAACGCCGGCGGTGCCTGGGACAACGCGAAGAAGTACATCGAAAAAGGCAACTTCGGCGGAAAGGGCAGCGACAACCACAAGGCGGCCGTCGTCGGCGATACCGTGGGCGATCCCTTCAAGGATACCTCCGGTCCTTCCCTGAACATCCTGATCAAGCTCTGCTCCACCATCTCCATCGTCTTCTCCGGTCTGATCGTAGCCTTCAGCCTTGCCGGCTTCTTCCACTGATCCTCCGGACCGGAAAGATATATCGGAACTTAAGAGAGTCTGCCGCATCAGTGCGGCAGACTCTTTTTCTGTCTCAGTTTCCTCCGGATATGATTCAGGCGCTTTTCAAAGTACCCGCGGCTGATGTACTCCGCCAGCACATACTGGTCCAGAGAAGGCACCGTGCAGGAGTAGAAGCCAAGTTTTTCCCGGTACCTGGGCAGGAGCCGCTCCGGCAGCACCATATAACCTGCCCTCATGGAAGGCGCCAGACTCTTTGTGAACGTGTTCAGGTAGATCACACTGGAATTCCTGTCCATGGAGTACAGTGTCTCCAGGGGTTTCCTCGGGACAGAGAACTCCGACTCAAAATCATCCTCCACCAGCCAGGCGCCCCGCTCTGCAGCCCAGCTGATATATTCGTAGCGCTTGGCCGCCGGCGCGGTGATGCCGGTCGGATAGCTGTGATACGGGGTGACGTGCAGGACGCCGGCACGGGTGTCCCTGAGCCCCCCGGCACTGATCCCGTACCTGTCCATGGGAAGCAGCTCCAGAGCCACGCCGTGGGCGGCGTACACCAGGCGGATCTTCTCATAGGACTGTTCCTCCAGTCCGAATACGTTCTCCCCTCCGAACAGCTGGGCGATGAGACCGTACAGATATTCTGACCCGGACCCTACGATCACCTGTTCCGGCCGGACCTGCATGCCGCGGTACCGGTTCAGATGCACCGCGATCGCGCTCCGAAGCTCCATGCAGCCCGCGTTCGGCGGCCTGAGAAGCAGCCTGTCCCTGTAATCATTCAGGACCTCCCGGACGATACGGAGAAGGGAGGTATAAGGAAAATCCTCCACCGGCGCCACAGTCTCGCCGGTCTGGGCCGCGATCCTCCTGGGACTCTGCTCCTCTCCCGGAGGAATCAGTTTTCCCCCTCCGGGCGTTTCTGTCCTCTCCCCGCTCTCCATCTCCGGCTTGACCGGCAGCCGGAGCGGATTCACATAGAACCCGCTCCTGTCCCTGGAGCTGATATACCCCTCGTCCTGAAGCATCCCGTAGGCAGTCTCCACTGTGACGGCGCTGATCCCCAGATGTTCCGCGAGGGAACGTTTGGAGGGAAGCTTCTCTCCGCTCCTGATGGTTCCCCCAAGGATCTCCTTCTTGATCTCACCGTAAAGGTAATCCGCTTTTTTCTTTTTTCCCCGCTCTTCCATCCTGTAAGTGATCATGGGCTTAATCTGACCTTATATTTTTTATCAAATCTGGCTCTTTTCATAATGTCAAATCCGATTATAATGTAAATCACAGAAACAGACAACCAGTTTTATGCGGAAGGAGGCTTCTATGACCGGACCGGGCCCTATTGAAAGTACTGCAGTCGGAAAGAATCCGGCGCAGCTGAATGAAAGAACACACAAGCTTGTACTCACGGGACTGATGGCCGCTCTCTGCTATGTGGCATTCACGTTCCTGAAGATCCCGGTGCCAACCCCCGGCGGCGGAATGGTGGCGCTGCATATCGGCAACGCGTTCTGCGTCCTGGCAGCTCTGATCCTCGGAGGCTGGTACGGCGGCATCGCCGGTTCCCTGGGAATGACCATCGCGGACCTGATCGATCCTGTCTATGTGACCAGCGCGCCGAAGACCTTTGTCCTGAAGCTCTGCATCGGCCTCATCTCCGGTTTCGTGGCCCACAGGATCGCCCATATCACAGAGGATCACGATCATGCCTACATTCTCCGCTGGACCTTCCTTGCCTCTGCGGCCGGACTCGGCTTCAATGTGATTGCGGACCCTGTGGCAGGATATATCTATAAGACCTACCTGCTCGGCATCCCGCAGGATGTCTCAAAGATCATGGCGACCTGGGCAGCAGGCGTTACTGCCTTCAACGCCGCCGTCGGCACTCTGGTCGTCGTCGCGGTCTACAGCGCTCTCCGCCCTGTGCTGAAGCGCTCCGGACAGTTTTTCCGTCTGTGACCAAAAAGGTGTCTATAAAAGGTGTCAGGCACCGTTAAGAAATCTTAACGGTGCCTGACACCTTTTTTGTTCCTTTTTTTGTCTTCAGTACCAGCACTCACCGTTGGCGTTGATGCTCCATCCGTTGATGTTGGCATTCGTCACCATGGCGCCGTCGCTTCCGACATAGTACCAGATGTGCTCGTTGGAAGTGTGGCGGATCCACTGGTTCGCGCGCATGACGCCGTTGGCGTCAAAGGAATACCATTTTCCGTTCACCAGCTCCCAGCAGTTCGCGGCGTAGGTGCCGTTCGGTCTCTGGTATTTCCAGCTGTTGTTGACCCACTGCCATCCTGTAGTCGCGGCGGGGCCGGCGCCCGGGTTCTGGCTGCCGGAGGAGCTTCCGCTGTTCCCTCTGCCGCGGATCAGCGCCATGCGGTCGCTGTTCACGGTAAGATCGTCGGAATCCGCCTCATCGGTGATGCCGCCGGACCATTTTCCCTTCACGGTGAAAGAATAGTCGCCAGTCTTTCCGCAGTCAGCGATGTCATCCGAAAAGTTCACACTGCTTCCTCCGCTGGAGGTCCTGGTCGTCACCTTATGTCCGTCACGGTACAGGGTGATAGTGAATTTTCCTTTGGAGCGGTAGTCCGCGTCCCAGCGCGCCGTGCATTTCCCGCCGGAATAGTCCCAATAAGCGTCTGTGACGCGGGCGTCATCGTATTTTGAAGAGGAGGAAGATCTGCTGGAAGAACTCCTCGTGTACCGGCTGAAATCAGAGCTTGTGAGCTGCACGTCGTCGTAAGTATACTCTGATCCGTCTTCGTCTGTATAAGTCAGGCTGCTTCCGCGGGCGTTGTACTCGATCATACTGCCGTCGTCGTACCAGATCGTGATGCCGTTGCCGGTCTCGTCTCTCGCGACTTCTGTCTTCGCCAGGGCGGGGACCGTCATCATCATGCTCATCACTGCCGCTGCTGCTGCTATCATCATTTTTTTCATCATTTCATTCTCCCCTCTTTGCGTTTTCACCGCCTGTGTTTTTCTCCGGTTTTCCTGCCGGTCATCTGCGTTTTACGTTCCTATCATAGCGGTCGGTCTGTCATACTTTTGTCACACTGCGGGAAATGCTTTTCCCGCTGTAAAGTGGAGAAGTTTTTCTCTTGACTATCCCCGGAATTGGAATATAATTAAAAATCGTATTAAAATCATTAACTTTTTCTAAACTTAAAGGATTCTTTCAGGTTTTTATGGAAAAACAGTCCTGCAGCAGAGAGGATTATATGGAAAAACTCCTCTCTGCCTATTCACAGTGGTATGATATCACACGAATGCCCGCAGAGGAGGCTCCTCTTGCCGCCTGTGCGGAGTTTCACGAGCACCAGACCGGCTATATGCTGGTCCGGAAGGCGGAGATGTGGTCTGCGGACAGGCACGAATATGTCTATATCTTCACCCTGCCCCATCTCTCCGCGGAAAACTTCCGCTCCTGCATGGAGGAAGCGCTGCGCCGTGGTCTTGAAAAAGTAGATCCGGTCCCGGGACATATGTGTTCCGGCATCGTCGGGGTCTTCATCTGCGGAAGTGCCGATGCGGAAGCGGTAAAGCTCCTGAAGAAGTACCGCTGGAGAAAAAGTTTTCAATTTTCGCTGCGAGGCTGGGCGGAGGCGCACACTGCGCTGGCGCTGACGGGGGAAAGCGCTGTCGTCTCTAACGCCGCCGGCCGCAACACAGCGGGATTATTGAAAAAACTGCTGTAACTCATTATCAGCAATTGTTTTAATCTGCTTTTGTAACGGAAGGAGAGTTTATGAACAGCTTATTACTTTTGGTCATTGCCCTCGTTGCTCTGGGGTGCGGCTATCGTTTTTACGGTACCTGGCTTTCCCAGAAATGGGGCGTTGACAACAACAAAGAGACCCCCGCTCACACCATGGAGGACGGAATCGACTACGTCCCTGCCAAAGCACCGGTCCTGATGGGACATCACTTCTCGTCCATCGCCGGCGCAGGCCCCATCACCGGCCCCATCAGCGCTGCTGCGTTCGGATGGCTGCCCTGCTCTCTCTGGATCATCCTCGGAGGCATTTTCTTCGGCGGTGTCCATGACTACGGCGCATTATTTGCTTCCATTCGTCACGGTGGAAAATCCATCGGTGAGATCATTTCTGCAAATATGTCCAAGAGAGCAAAGAGCCTCTTCATCATTTTCGCGTATCTGACCCTGATCCTGGTCGTCGCAGCTTTCGCTTCCATCGTGGCAGGCACCTTTGGCGCGACCTTTGAGGACGGTGTCCTGAATGTGGAGAAGTCCGCAAGCCAGGCTTCCGTGGCCATGGTCTCGATCCTCTTCATCCTGATCGCTGTCTGCTTCGGTTTCATGGTATACCGCCGCAATATGCCGATGATGACCGCTACCCTGATGGGTGTTGTCGCCATCGTCCTCATCATCGCTGTCGGAATGAAGTTCCACCCGATCTATCTTGCCTCCAGCACCTGGATGTGGATCGTCGGCGTGTACATTGTCATCGCGTCTGTCACCCCGGTCTGGATCCTTCTCCAGCCCCGTGACTATCTGTCTTCGTTCCTGCTTTACGCAATGCTGTTCATTGCGTTCCTGGCAGTCGTCCTGGCGCATCCTTCCATGAGCGCCATGCCCACAGCTGAAATTGTCGTGGAAGGCGCAAGCGGACCGACCTTCCTTTTCCCGGTCCTCTTCACCACCATAGCCTGCGGCGCTATTTCCGGCTTCCACTCTCTGGTCTCCTCCGGAACCACTTCCAAGCAGCTGGATAAAGAGAGCGACGCTCAGCCCATCGCCTACGGCGGCATGCTGATCGAGTGTGTCCTGGCGATCCTGACTCTCTGTGCTGTCGGCTATGCATACAAGTGGAACCAGGCAAATCCGGACGCTGCCCTGAAGGGCGCCACCGCGATCTTCGGCGGCGGAATCGCTCACATGGTAGACGACGTGATCCCGGGCACCTACCAGATCCTCTACACTCTGCTGGTGCTGACCTACTCCGCGTTCTGCCTTACTTCTCTGGATACTGCGACCCGTCTTGCACGCTTCATGTTCCAGGAGTTCTGGCTTGACGGCAGCAAGGGCGAGACCCCGGAGACCGTCACCGGCTACAAGAAAGTCCTGACCAACCCGCTCGTGGCGACACTGATCACTGTGTTCCTCGGCATCATGCTCGGCCTGAACGGCTATGCGAAGATCTGGGCTCTGTTCGGATCCGCGAACCAGCTGCTGGCTGCTCTCGGCCTTCTGGCTGTAGCTACCTGGCTCGGCAACATCGGCAAGGACAACGGCATGTTCCTCTTCCCGATGGGCTTCATGCTGATCGTCACCATCGCTTCCCTGATCATCAACACCAAGAACCAGTTCGCGGTGATCAGCGCCGGCGGTGCTGACTGGGGTCCCTGGGTACAGGCGATCCTCGGCATTCTCCTTGTGATCCTGGCTCTGGTGCTTGCTCATGAAGGCATCCAGACCATCAGCAACACAAAGAAGAAAGCTGCTTAACTGAATACGGTCGAAAGGAGACAGGGTGCGGCCCTGTCTCCTTTTTTGTACCTTCGAACTGTAAAGAGATGTACCGTGTTGTAGCTCACTCCGATTAACCAATAACTGTTCTGCTTGAATGTCCGCTGATTGCTCTGTATACTGTCTTTCATTGCAAAAGAAAGGGGTCCCAGAGCACCCTCCCTGACAAGTCGTGTACTCTGAGACCACATGGTATAAAACCACGTTTATTGTAGCAGAGTACCGACGGGTAGGACAACATATTTTTACCTGAGCAGGTTGAATACATTTGTCCCGTGTGCAAAAAAGGCCTTCTCGTGTTCCGGGATTACTGCAGCCGCATCCTCCGCCATGAAGCAGATGGGCCTGAATGGCTCCGAATCCCGCGCCACCAGTGCAGCAACCCCGGATGCGCCAAAGTCCACCGGATGCTTCCTGACTTTATGGTGCCGTTCAAGCATTATCAGGAAGTGACGATCTCTGACGCCATTGACGGCAGGATCAGCGCTGATGAAACGGATGACCTGCCTTCTGAGCACCTTATCAGGCTCTGGAAGCGGTGGATCATGGAAAACGTCCTGGACATTGAAGGTCATCTCAGGTCCATCGGGCACAGGGAGCTGGGTTTCAGCGAGGAACTGCTGGGATCCGGCGATTCAATACTGCAGAAACTCAGGAGTTCCATCCCTGACGGATGGCTGAAGACCATCCTGCGGGTGATCTATAATTCCGGGGGCGCGCTGAGCCCCTTTTACTGCTGACAGGTTTTACCGACTTTGATTAGGCTGTCCGCCTTCCGGGCTGTATGCTTTCCTCACAGGAGGTATACAGATCAATGAATGCAGACAGAAACCTTATCACTGAACACTGGCAGGAGGACACCGCCCTGGAGCGGTTCCGGATGATCGCGCCGCTTGCAGACGAAAGCATGGACCAGGCAAAACGCGTCCGGCTCCGGCACGAGATCGCCGCGCAGAACGGCCTGTCCTACAAGACCATCAAGCGTTACGACGACGCTTACCAAAACGGCGGCTTTGAAGGTCTGAAGCCCGCGGACCGCTCTTCCCGGAACCAGGGCAGCCTGCCGGAAAACTTCGAAGAGCTTCTCCAGGAGGCAGTCCAGCTCCGCCGGGAAGTACCTTCACGGTCCGTTGACCAGCTCATCACTATCCTGGAACTGGAAGGGCGTGTCCCGCCGGGGGGACTGAAGCGTTCCACCCTGCAGAGGCACCTTTACAACAAAGGGTTTGGCAGGAGGCATCTGAATGTCTACCGCGAAGCCCGGGAAAGCTCTTCCAGACGTTACTGCAAGCCCCACAGGATGATGCTGCTCCAGGGAGATCTCAAGTATGGTCCCAGACTCCCGATCGGCAAAAAGGGAGAGATGGTGCAGACCTACCTGTCCTCCGCGATCGACGACCATTCGCGGATGGTCCTGTCTTCCCGGTTCTATGACAACCAGGAAGAACTCGTAGTCGAGGATACGTTCCGGAACGTGATCCTGAAGTATGGGGCTTTTGATGCCTGCTACTTCGATAATGGGAAGCAGTACGTGGCAAAGCAGCTGAAGCTGTCCCTTGCGAAGCTCTCCATCCGGATCCGGCACGCGCCGCCTAATAGCGGGAAGTCCAAGGGCAAGGTCGAAAAGTTCCACCAGGTGGTGGATGATTTCCTGGCTGAAGCGAAGGCTGCAAAGATCCGCACGCTGGAAGAGCTGAACCGCAGCTGGGACCTCTTTCTTAACGAGTATTACCACAGGAAGCCGCATAACGGCATCCGTGAATACTATGAAACAAAGAATGTACCGGTCCCCGAGGCGGGGATCACGCCGGAGCAGGAGTTCAACCGTGACTCAAGGCCGCTGAAGTTTCTGGATGCAGGGGTCGTCGGCGAAGCTTTCCTTCATCACGAAAAACGGAAAGTAGACAAAGGCGCCTGCATCAGCTTCCAGGGAAGACGTTATGAAACAAAGGCATCCCTGATCGGTGCCGACGTCGGGATCTCCTACGATCCCGCTTCACCCGAAGTGATCACCGTGAGCCATCCCGGGGTGGCGCCGTTTACTGCCCATCCGCTCCTGATCGGTGAGTACTGCGACCAGAAGCCGGCACTGCCGGCCTCCATGCTGGCGTTGGAACCCGAGTCCTCACGCTTCCTTGATGCATTGAAAAAAGGACATGAAGAAGCAATGAGACGCCGGGCCGACGCGATCTCCTTCGGAGGCTACAGGAAGGGGGTGTCTGCGGATGTATGAAGGGTTCTTCGAAATGACGCATACTCCCTTTTCCCGCGATGTCCCGCCGGAAGCGCTTTATGAATCGGCAGCCATGACGGACGCGCTGGGCCGGCTCTCCTACGCTGCTGACAAGCAGCTGTTCGCAGTGGTGACTTCCGAGGCTGGCTGCGGGAAGTCGACCCTGATCAGGAAGTTCGCCGCAAGCCTGCCGCGGGAGGATTATATCCTGCTGTACCTTTCCGACTCGAAGCTGACGCCCCGCTGGTTTTACAAAGGGCTCCTCGACCAGCTCGGCATGGATTCGCGGTTTTACCGTGGCGACGCGAAACGGCAGCTCCAGAAGGAGATCGAGATCATACGCGGCGTCCACAAGCAGAGCGTCGTCTGTGTCCTGGATGAAGCCCACCTCCTCGAGAAGGAGACCATAGAGGAATTCCGATTCCTGCTGAACTACCGGTTCGACTCCATGAGTCCAATGGCACTGATCCTGGTGGGACAGAATGAACTCTGGGACGAGAAACTCCGCTTAAAACGTTATGCTGCCGTCCGTCAGCGGATCGATATCAACTGCGTGCTGCCGCCGCTGGACCGGGCGGAGACCGAACAGTATATCCGCTCCCATCTGGTTTACGCCGGGGGCAGTCAGGACCTTTTCACCTCACGCGCCATAGATGAGATCTACCGTATCTCCGGAGGGATCCCCCGGATGATCAACCGGGTCTGCGAAAAAACGCTGATGTACGGCTGCCAGCAGTGCCAGCGGCTGCTCGATGACCACGCAGTGACCTATGTCGCCAAACATGAGATGCTGGAAGGCGGTGATACCCGTGACCGCCGCTGACAACACTGAGAGGCTTCATGAACTCTACGAAGGATTCAACGACATCAGGGAGGAACTCGAAGACGCTGTTGCTTCCTTCGAGCTCCTGCAGGAAGACATCCGCATTGCATTGGAGGACATCAGTGAAGAACTGGAAGCAGTCCAGGACCACCTTCAGAAGTGCGGCAGGATGTTCCGCAGGTTCAGCAGCCACAGCCATAAAGATGATGAAACCGGCCTCCGGCACAGGGAGGGCTGAAATCCCTTGATCACCACACTTCATATCCGAAAGATTCTGTCAAGGATCGTAGCAGCGAAACGCAGTGTTCCTTGACAGAAGCTTTCGGATATGACACCCCTCTGGGGGACAGGGATCTAAGCAACTTGCAGACAGATGAACTGATCTGATTGCGGACAGTTCGCTATATCATCAACATTCCGGAAAGCAATCTGCATCTAATTCAAGGATATAATCATTACGTTCCATCTTTTCCCCTTTCATTTATGAGTAATCATAAAACATTCTCAAAACTTGTTTCAAATCTTTATTGCCCTGTGTATTCTTCGGTTGATAATCCAATACGATAGTTCTCACTAATTAATCTTATTAAGTATTATAAGCCATGTCAATTTTTACATGCCCTGTAAATCAGCAATGCTTACGTGGATATTACGGGGCGGCGGAGCCGCCTGTCCGGTGGAGGTGGAGCCACGGTTACGGTTACATAGAGCCAGCAGCTTTATGCCGCGAAAGGCTCTTTACATGAGTAGCACATGATAGGCTTACTGCCTCGGCAATAGGGCTGAAAGCGCCTATTTGCCGCATTGCCGAGCATTCATGTGCTATAGAGGCTCATGTCAAGAGCACCGTGGAATAAACTGCTGGCGGATGGCTCACGCCCCCGGAAGGGTGGCTCTCTGTCGCCGGACAGATGGCTCAACAGGCCCCGGAATATTCACTTACGGCTATATAGTTCCCTCTATAATAAGCAAAACAATACAGAAAACCGCACCTTCTGGATGCGGTTTTCTGCATATGCTGATCTAAAAATGAGTCTTTTCGAAATATACTTCTGTCAGGAAACCCCGAGGGTTTCATAGAAGCGGTCAACAACCTTCAGGATATCTTCATCCAGCCGTTTCCTGCATTCCATGATCAGCGAATCCGGCACACCGTAAAACGCTTCCGCGATGCCTCCGGCTATGCAGGTCAGCGTGTCGCAGTCGCCTCCCAGGGACACTGCAGTCCGGATCACATCTCCAAAATCAGTTCCTTCCAGGAAAGCAGTTATAGCTTCAGGAACGGTCTGCTGGCAGGATTCCACATGATGGTAACCAGGCCTGATCTCGTCGCAGGTACGGCTCAGGTCATATCCGAATTCGCGGATGATGTACTCGCGGATCTCTTTCTTTCCTCGTCCGTTCCTCGCAAGATATACAGCGGATGCCGCTGCTTCAGCGCCTTTGATTCCCTCTGGGTGGTTATGAGTGACTTCCGATGTCCATCGGGCGATCTTCCTCGTGGTTTCGAGGTCCGGATAAAGCCATCCAGCCGAGGATACCCGCATAGCGGAACCGTTTCCGAAGCTTCCGTACGCTCCAAGCTTTTTGTCCCTGAGCCACTTTGAAAACGAGATGCCATAACCGGCATAAGGATATTCATTTCCCCAGTGCCGAAGGCACTTTTCCAGCTGTTTCTTCATGACCCATTCGTCGTTTTCCAGCTTCCGCTCCCTGACGTTCATCAGTGCTTCTGCAACAGCGACTGTCATAATCGTATCGTCCGTGAAGTCTGTTCCCTTGCCAAACAAAGGAAAATCCTTCGTTTTACCGCCCCGGTCAAACTCATAGGGCGCCCCGATCATATCCCCAAGAATCGCTCCGTACATGTCTGATCCTCCCTGGCCATGCCATGACATCTGTTATTCTCACGCTGCAGAACTATTTATATCACAGCAAAGTGACAGGTTGTGTCTTTCTATGTAATTAATCCCCTCCTGCCTTGTAATTTTATACAGGCTACAGGATATCTGTATTCTCAACGGTATCCTTTATTATTTCGTTTCACTATCAGTTGAAAGATATATTAAATCATAAGTTACGCAATACCTTTTTCGGGTTTCTACTAAGAAAGTATATTGATTACCTTCGAAACCGTTCTTATGCTCTTTTGTTCCTTCCGCATTTCGAATCTCTTTTATTATTCCCCTAACTTTTTCGGAAGAACTATTATTCGTAATAAGAACGGATGCCCCTGTCTTAAACATTCCCTTTTTTACAGTAACATTAACAGTTGATAATAAGTCATTATTATCCGTTCTTTCTCTATTAGCTTCCTTATCCACTGAAGCTACGTTTGAATAATCAATACTCTTGTCATTTACCAATTCGCCCCCAGCTGGATATTTTTTTCCCATGTCAGTATTTTTACTGCTTTTTTTCTTACTTATTTTCTCGTTATTCTCAAGAATCAAATCATCAGTATTTAAAAAACGATCTGCGCATCTAATTGTCATAGTGACACGAGAGATTTCTTCATTGCATATTTTTATCACTTTTGTTCTGTGAGAATCAATCATCTTTATAATTTGTCCATCTGATTCTGAAGATGATTTTTTATCAAAAATAGTTACCTTATCGCCTGTAGAATAATTACCTTTTTTCACCCAAACGAGAACTGTAGATAGACAACTTCCCGAAGCATCAGTATCTTTATTCACTTCCCGTGTTACTTCTGCAATTGAGGATGCCGATTTTACGTAAGATTCATACTTTTTAACCGTTTCTTCTTCATAGTCATATTCATCCTGGTAATTATCCTCTGTATTATTAAATATCCCTTTACTTTCTCTATAAGCCTTGCCCACTGGAACATCATCTTTTTTATCACTGTTCTTTTTAGACAACTCTACCTCTCTTGAACTTTTTAAGAGTTTTTTTGAGGGAATATAACTTGCAAATAGCCGAGATATTCTTCCGTAATCAGAGGTAGTTTCTGTCTTATCATATTTTTCCGTCACCCCCTTCAAATCCTGGAGCATGCTGAAAAGCTTGTCCATGTCCAAATCTTTAAACCTATAGTAATTAGCTCTAATAATGTCTCCAATTCCAGCAATTAGTTTCACCCCAACTTCATTAATCCCATAAAACCACAGCTCATTTTTCGGCAGTCTATCGCTCTTAATTTCGGAGTATTCTGTTCGGGGTTTTATGCTGTTTCCAACAACAGCATAAACTCCATCTGTTGCAATAACTAAATCCCGGTCATCCCATGAAACGTCATCTATTACAGCAATCGTTTTTTTCATTAATACCGAAGACGATTTTATCCTGCTGAAATATGGCCTGAATTCCGCATCGGTTCTTAAGATAATGCGCGTTTTAGGCTTCTTTCCTATTATCAAAGAACCCTTATATTTTTCAACAGTTTTCACCATCTCTTCAATCATCGGTTTCTCTGAATCTGTGTCTTTAAAATCTTCTCCCAGCAATTCCTTTATAAAATATCGTGTTTCGATGGATGTGTCCGCTGTCTTCGTTGTATTGAAGATGATTTCCGGAAATTCGACTTTTGCTTCAACGCAAAAAGCTCTTAGATTTGCTTCTGCATCTGTTATAGTTATTTGTTTCTCTTCATTTATAGCCATTGGCAGAGATGACAAATATTCAAAACACATATCAAAGATGGTTTTTATAAACCCTTCCGTAAAATCAAAGAAAGATATTTCAGAGAGTGCAACATAATCATTATAGATAAATTCCTGATCCCTGAGTTTATTATGGCAATCTGTCAAAATCCGTTTGTTTTTTCCTATGGCCTTCTTAATTTTTCCCACAGCCTTTTCAATATCGGTTATACAGTTAAGATTCGCAATGGTTCGAACCATTCTTTCTAAAAGATCAAGATACTTAACCCAGTATTCAGAATTATACAACTCATCCTGATAGTAAACTGCAGATGTCCCCGTCAAGGCCTGTCTGGCCTGGAATCTGCGCAGATTTCGAGCTTCCTCCGTGTCCTGATAATAAAAATCTCCAATTTCTTGCTTACCGCTCCATACCGGAAGGATATGATTAAATTCAATGCTAAGTTTCTCAAAATAGGTTTTTAAACCATAGTAATAATTGTGAGCCAGAATCATTTTCTGCGCGTCGTCAAACTGTCTTTGGACCGCCCCCCAGTCATGTTTGTCACCTATCGGCATTGGAAACAGATACTGCCAGTTAAGTTTTGAAGATAACGAGTTGTATTTAAGCAGGACATCTCTTATTTCTTTCTGTAATTCCTCCTTGTTAACACCCTTTTCTAGTTCCATACTCTTTAACTGAATATATTTGTCGACGTATAACCGACTGATAATCTGTCCATTCAACACTTTGTTGTAATCTTCATTTACCAATCTCGTCAGAATTATCGCGGCTTTGTCCGTTTCACCAATTTTCAAATAACCAAATGCACAAAGTTCTAGAATATCCTCTCTTTTGCCTGCATATTTTTCTGCCTTTTC
>Ga0256407_10005657_pt1 | contig 19855 bp, 12 predicted proteins | sample RumenRJG_04DNA_FD_193489 | JGI IMG/M metagenome (GOLD analysis project Ga0256407, IMG submission 193489) | Bovine rumen microbial communities from Lethbridge, Alberta, Canada - RJG_04 | ecosystem: Host-associated > Mammals > Digestive system > Stomach > Rumen | place: Canada: Alberta... | reverse complement strand
CACCAGCCGCCGGTGTTGCGGACTTATCTCCATTTGCGAGATCTGCGTAAGCGCATCCGCCTTTTTTAGCCCACGCAGCTTTTGCTGACAGCACAGAGACTTTCATCAGTGAGAGCTGCATTATCTGCGTGAGAACTTATACTTCGCTTACGATAATTGCGCTGATGTGCGGGGATAATGCCATACCAAGGGCTGGTGGCCGGCACCAGGCCGGCCACTACACTGCCACCAAGATTGCATACCTCCACGGACTTTATCCGCTGCACCACAATGCTGCATCAGTGAAATCAGCGCCATCAGCGTGAGATAGAAATTAGGATGCCAAAGTTATCGTCCCCCACGGACATTATCGGGTGCGCCCATTTCCGGACTTCTGGACTTCTCTAATTCTGATACATCCCCTATTCATCCATACCAAGGGTTGGTGGCCGGCACCAGGCCGGCCACTACACTGAAACCAAATGCCGTCTGACGGAGGCGGTGTGTGCCTCGCTTATTCTTTTGTCGGCTCCATGTGGATATTGATGATGGTGTCGTTGCCAAAATGATGACGGAGGCGCTGTTCGATGTTGCTCGCGTGGTCGTGGGCAATGTAGAGCGGGGTGTCGGGCGGCATGCGTAGGTGCATCTCGATGGCGATGCGGTTGCCGATGCGGCGTGTGCGCAGGTGATGAACCTCGCTCACTGTAGGCTCTTCCTCAACGAGTTGCACAATTTTGTTCTCTATATCGTCGGGTAGACTCACCTCAAGCAGTTCCTGTACAGCTTTTACAATCATCTGCCAGGCCGTCTTGATGATGAAGAAACTCACGGCAATGGCGGCCAATGGGTCGAGGATGGCCCAGCGGTTGCCGAGCAGGATGGCGCCGCCGATGCCCACGGCAGTGCCTATCGACGACAGTGCGTCGGAGCGGTGATGCCAGGCGTTGGCCACGACGGCGGGAGAGTCGCACTCACGTCCCACCTTTGCCGTGAAGCGGTAAGCCCACTCCTTCAGTGCGATGCTCAGCAGGGCGGCCACGAGGGCGATGACGCCCGGACGTGGCAGGTTGTAGCCGTTGAGGCTCTGCCACACCTTTGATAATCCGTTGTAGCACAGTAGAATGCCCACGCCGAACAGGGCGAAGCCGATGAGGGCGGTGGCCAGCGTCTCATATTTGCCGTGGCCGAAGTCGTGGTCCTTGTCGATGGGGCGGCTGCTGAGTTTGACAAAGGCCAGCACAACGATGTCAGTGAGGAAGTCGGACAGCGAGTGAACGGCGTCGGCAATCATAGCCGCCGAACCGCCCACGATGCCGGCAACGAACTTAAACACCAGCAGAAAGACGTTGATGGCCGAGCCGGCGAGCGTCACACGGTAAATCTTACGCTCCCGATTATTACTAATCATAATGTTTTTGTATTTTTTCTATTTCACCAAGTCAATGCCTTCCGTACCGATGGTGATGAGGCGGCGTTTATACAGGTCGCCGATGGCCCGCTTGTAAGTTTTCTTGCTTACCTGGAAGCGGCGCTTGATGTCCTCGGCATCGCTCTTGTCGCCGAGGTCGCAGTGGCCGCCGTTGTCCTTGAGCCATTGCAGTAGCGTCTCGGCGAAGTCGGTGGTCAGACGGCGCCCCGTAGGCTGCAGGGTGACATCGACCTTGCCGTCGGGACGGACGTTTTGGATGTAACCGTCGATGCGGTCGCCCGTATGGATGTACTGGAAGATCTGGTCCTGATAGACGAGACCGCCGAAGTGGTTGTCGATGATGACCTTGAAGCCGAGGTCGGTCTTCTGCCATACCAGCAGACTCACCTGCTGGCCGGGCCGCAGTCCACCCGTCTCGTTGGGGTTGTCGAGCCAACGGTCGACCTTCGCCGTGGCGGCAATGCGGTAACTCTCCTTGTCGATATACAAGTAGACGATGTAGCTCTCGCCAATTTCCATCTTCTTTTTCTGCTCATGGAAGGGACAGAACACGTTCTTCATCAGTCCCCAGTCGAGGAAGGCGCCGTATTCGTTGACCCACGTGCATTTCAGGTAGGCGAAGTCGCCCACCTTAGCCAGAGGCGTCTCGGTGGTAGCGATGGGCCGCTCCTCCTGGTCGAGATAGACGAAGCAGCGCACCTCGTCGCCGACCTTCGTACCTTTGGGCACGTATTTCTGTGGCATGAGGATTTCGCCTTCCTTATCGCCGTCGAGGAAGACGCCGAAGGTCTCCTCGCCTCCGAAGGCATGGGGGTTGGGGCGTGTGGCCGGGCGCAATACCTTCAATGTGTTGTAGTCTCCGAGATGGATCATATGATGGATGGGGTTGATGGGTCGGATGGATCGGATGGGGTTGATGGGTCGGAGGAAGGCGCCGGAATGGAGAGCAGACCGTCTTTCATGTGGATGGTGCGGTCGGTGAGGGCAGCGAGCGACTCGTCGTGCGTGACGATGACGAAGGTCTGTCCGAACTTCTCGCGGAGGTCGAAGAAGAGCTGGTGGAGCTCAGCCTTGTTCTTCGAGTCGAGGCTGCCCGACGGCTCATCAGCCAAGATGACCGACGGGTTGTTGACCAATGCGCGGGCAACGGCCACGCGTTGCTTCTCACCGCCCGACAGTTCGTTGGGCTTGTGTGAGGCGCGGTCGGCGAGCCCCATAAACTGCAGCAGTTCCTCAGCCCGTGCCTTCGCCTCCTTGCGGCCCTTTCCGGCGATGAAGGCTGGAATCATGATGTTCTCCAGTGCGGTGAACTCCGGCAGCAATTGGTGGAACTGGAACACGAAGCCGATATGCAGGTTGCGGAAGTCGGCGAGCTTCTTCTGCGAGAGGCCGCTGACGTCGATGCCGTCGATGACGATGGTGCCCGTGTCGGGCTTCTCCAGCGTGCCGATGATTTGCAGCAGTGTGGTCTTGCCCGCACCCGACGGACCGACGATGCTCACCACTTCGCCTTTGTCGATGTGCAGGTCGATGCCTTTCAGCACCTGGAGTTTGCCAAATGATTTGGTAATGTTATGAATGTCAATCATGCGATTTATGATTTATATATCGTTTTAATATCGTGAGGTGCCGCATCAGCCAGTTGCCGAAGACGACGTAAGCCGATGTCTCCTCAGTATGTTGCGGCTGGGCGAAGGTCATGGTCGACTTGTCGTCGCCGTACTGGTCGGGGAAGATGATGACGAGGTTCTTGCCGTTGAAGTATTTCGTCAGTTCCTCGGGCAGCCGTTCCATGGCCGACTTATAGCTCACCGTGCCCTTACGCGCGGTGACGACGACGAACAGATGGTCGTCGGCGATGGTCGAGGCCAGTCGTGGCAGTTCGTTCCAATGCGGCATCGCCACATAGACGGCGCGCATGTTGGGGTGACGGTTCTGCACAAATTGGTTGATCATCTGCAGCGTGTCCATACGGCCGTTGAACTGCACGCGGCATTCCAGGTTCTCGGCGATGCGTGACAGCCGCTCGAGCCAGCGGTAGAAGCCCGGCTCATACTGCGCGCGCGACGGCACGGCCACCTGAATGCGGCGCAGCGTGTTGAGCGGATGGTAGAGGCGCGCCATGAAGATCTGACGGTTGAGGCCGTTGAACAGACTCTGATGGAACTGTCCCCAGAACTTCGGCGACACCTGCTCGTGCATGTGCATGCCGATGAGAATCTCCGAGGCCTGGAACTCCTTGAAGGCGTGTTTGATGCCGTTGGCGATGTTGGCCGCCACGCGCACCTGTGTCTGCACGGGCACGTCAGACCCGGCGGCATACTGCTCCACCTGTCGGAGGATGCGGACACCGTCCTCCTGGTTGCGCCGCATGTTGTCGTCGTCATACACCACGTTGAGCGCCACGATGGGGCGGTGGAGCTTCGGGTTGCGGGCCATGATGGCCATGCTCATCAGTCGGTTGGCGTATTCCTTGTATTTCACCGGCACCAGTATCTTCTCGTCGTCATCGGGCAGGTCCTCCGACGGCATCTGTTTGTCGCGGAGCGTGATGCGCTGCGACGCCCAGTCGGTGACCAGCGAGGAGATGATGCAGGTGAAGAGAATCATGATGACGATGCCGTTGAGCATGCCCTCGTCGATGAGCAGATGGCCGTCGGCGGTGTGCAAGCCCATGCCGACGATGACCATGGCAATGGCGCCGGCAGCGTGGGCCGAGGTGAGGCCGAACATCATGTGGCCGGAGGTACGCGGCAGCCGGAACAGGTAAGCGGCGATGTAGGCGGCCAGCGCCTTGCCCAGTGTGCCGAAAACGACGATGCAACCCACCACCCAGAGGATGCCGCCGCCCTGGAAGAGCAGCCGCACGTTGATGAGCATGCCCACGCCGATGAGGAAATAGGGGATGAAGATGGCGTTGCCGATGAACTCGATGCGGTTCATCAGCGGCGAGACGTGGGGAATGTAGCGGTTGAGCACCAGTCCGGCGAAGAATGCGCCGAAGATACCCTCCAGTCCGACCACCTCGGCCAGGGCGGCGCTGAGGAAGAGAATGGCCATGACGAAGATGAACTGCATCACGGCATCGCTGTAGCGCCGGAGAAACCAGCGTGTGATGCGTGGCACTATCGTCAGCATGATGGCCACGTAGAGCAGAGCCTTACCGATGAACAACAGCCAGAAGCCGGCCGTGGCATTGCCCGTGGCTGAGGCCACCAGCGTGGCCAGTACGATGAGGGCGATGAGCAGACTGATCATCGTGGAGCCCACACTCAGAATGACGCTCGGCTTCTGCTGCAGACCGTAGCGCGCCACGATGGGGTAGGATACCAGCGTGTTGGACGACATGATGCAGCCCAACAGCAGGGCGGCAAACGGCGTGTAGTCCAGCAGGCTGATGCCCATGAGATAGGTGATGACGAACGGCAGGATGAACGTGAGCAGGCCAAAGACGAGCGTGCGCCACTTGTTGCGCCGCAGGCCTTCCATGTCCATCTCGAGCGAGGCCAGAAACATGATGTAATACAGGCCCACGCGCCCGAACAGCTCAAAACTCGCGTCGCGCGCCAGGATGTTGAAGCCGTATTTGCCCACTGCCACACCCGCCAGCACCATGCCGATGATATGCGGTATCCTCAGTTTGCCCATGATGATAGGAGCAAAGAGGATAATCAGCAGCACCACGAAGAAAATCAGCGTGGGGTCGGTGATAGGAAAATAACTGGACAGGTGTGCCATAATCGGATGCCGTATCTATTGCGTCAGAACGACAACAAAGATAAGCAAAAATAATGAACTACCACTCCCCGCATGCGATTTTTTTGATGCTGGCGGCATAATGATGACTTAGCCCAAGGTCAGAGATGACTTAGCCCAAGGTCAGGCCCCGTGCTGCATGTCGGATGCGTTGACGCAAATCTTTCCTACTTCGGCGTCGAAGTCTTCCTTATTCTTCGCTTTTTTCTTGACCGCCGACCGGTAGTTGTAGATGGTTTGCGGGGAGAAGAACAGTACGGAGGCAATCTCGGAGCTCTCCTTCACGCCAAGGCGGATGAGGGCATAGATGCGCTGCTCGTTGGACAGTTTGTCCTCGCCGGGGTCGTCGAGCTGTCCGTCGTCCGTGAGCAGACTGTTGAGCTCGGTCTTGAAGGTGGGGTAGAGGGCAAGGAAGCATTTGTCGAAGTTGGTGCGGAAGATGGTGGCGTCCTCCTCCGACAGGCGTGACGATGACACCGTTGACAGCAGGTCCTTGACCTGGTTGGCGATAATCTTTCGCCTGACCAGCTTGGTGTAGTTGTTCAGCCGGTTGATGAATTTGGCGCAGAGGTCGATGTAGAGCTTCACCAGCCGGTCACGCTTGATGTTGGTGTTGAGCAGCTCGGTGTTGTCGGTTCCGAGCTGGCTGTTGAGCACAGACAGTTTCTGGTAGTTGTCGGCTAACTGCCGCCGCTGCAGGGCCATCTTCTTGTTTTGCCTGAAAATATAGTAGATGGCCGACATCAGCAGCACGGCGAGCAGGGCGACGGCCACATTGATGAGTGTGAGGATGTTGTTGCGCTGCTTGAGTATCGACTCGTACGACGAGACGATGGTGGGCAGCTTCTGCGATATTTCGAGGATGCGCAGCCGGGCGTTGTACGACTTGGCGTCGTCCATGGAGATGTTGATGTAGCGCACGGCATTGTTGATCTGGTCCTTGTGGTATTTGAAGAGGTAGGTGGCGAGGTTCTGCAGTGCCAGGTTCTCCTTGGTCGAGCAGATGATGTCGCTGCAGCTGGCCTCCACGAGGTATCTCTCGTAGTTCAGGGTGTCCTTGGTACCCAAGTAGTTGAGGGCCAGGGCGAAGGCGGTCATCGCGTAATAGCGCGAGGCCCTGGGCAGCCGCCTGATGGCCTTGAGGTAGTAGTGCCTTGCCTTGGCGTCGTTCTTCTCCACGTAAACCTCGTATTCACCTTTATAATAGTCGTATTCGGGCGCACTTTTGTCCATGAGGGGCATGGCCTTGCGCAGATACTCGGAAGCCATGTCTCCGTAGTGGGGTGAGAAGATCTCGTTGGAGCAGTAGTTGGCCCAGTAGCTGTAGAGCCGGAAGCGGACGATGTAGTTGCGCAGCTGTAATGCCGGTTCCACGCCGCGGTCGCCGATGCTGTCGAGCAGGTCCTCGGCCTCGCTGTACAGGCCGGCTATGGAGTATAGCTCAGCCTTCTCCAGCCGTGACAGCTGACTGTAGTAGTTGTCGCCGATCTTCTCGGCCAGCCGGTACGAGTTGTTGACGCAGGCCGCCGCCGAGTCATAGTTGAGTACATAGTACTGGTCGTAGAGCTGCTGGTAAATCTGGAGCCTCATCTTGGGGTCGCTCGTCGTGGAGAGATACGACTTGAGCAGCTTGATGTGCTGAAGCTTCTCATTCGTGTACTGGTCTCTCTTGTCCAACACCTCGTCAAGGCCTCTCAAAAGTTTTTCGGTCTGCGTCTGGGCTTGCGCCGCGGCGGCGAGCAGGAAAAACAGCATTAAAGTGAAGACACTCTTGTTCATTTTGTCGATAATTACGGTATCGGATGCAAAGGTAATCAAATTCATTTAAATTTGTTTGTCTACTTGACCTTTTTTATAGTGTGTTTGAATTGACTGATAGTTAGATGGTTATAAAAACATCTTACTACCGGTGTCCTACTTCACTTATACTTTCGGATAGAGCGTGTATAGAATTTCTTTAATTTTGCTACCGAAAGTTAAAACAACGCAGTCAAGACCACCGCAGACACACGGCTATATATAAAAGGTGAAAGCCTTCTCCACGATGATAAAGCCGCTGATAAAGTCGAAAAACCAGAAAACTGATTATACAATACAGATGAAACAAACAATTATTTGCACCTTTGCGTTAGCCTGTATGCTGACCAGTGGGGGGGGCATCAACGCCTTTGCCTTGCCGGCACCGTTGCAGGGGACGCAGCAGACCAAGGCCGCCTCTGCTCCGATCAGGGTCAGCGGTACGGTAACTGATGAGAACAACGAGCCGCTGATTGGCGTATATGTCAGACTGAAGGGCGGCGACGCCTCGGCCATTACCGATGTCGACGGTCATTTCTACCTTACCGTGCCCGACAGAAACAGCGTCATGCAGTTCTCCTACGTCGGTTTCAAGAAGCAGGAGATTACCGTCGGCAAGGATATCAGCTTCAACGTCGTGATGAAGGAGGACAAGAACGAGCTGCAGGAGCTTGTGGTGACCGGTTTCGCCTCGCAGAAGCGTCTTTCGGTGGTAGGCTCCATCCAGACCGTCCAGCCCAGCGACCTTCAGGTGGGCTCCTCGCGCTCGCTCAGCAACAACCTCGCCGGTCAGCTGGCGGGCATCATTGCAGTGAAGCCGTCGGGAGAGCCCGGATATGACGACTCCAACTTCTGGATTCGCGGTATCTCCACCTTTGGCAGCGGCAGCAAGCCTTTGGTATTGATTGATGGCGTTGAGCGCAGCCTCAACGATATCGACCCGGCTGAGATCGAGTCGTTCTCCGTGCTGAAGGACGCCTCGGCAAGCGCCATGTACGGTGTGCGCGGCGCCAATGGTGTCATCATCATCAACACCAAGCGCGGCGAGGTGGCCAAGCCCTCGGTCAACTTCCGTGTGGAGCAGTCCATACAGACGCCTACCAAGCTGCCTCAGTTTGTCGGTGCGGCCGAGTATATGAACCTGCTCAATGAGCTCAATCCGGGCATGTTCTCTAAGGACCAGGTGCTGAAGACCTATACGGGCTACGACCGTGACCTCTATCCTAACGTGAACTGGCTCGACGCCATCACGAAGGACTACGCCTACTCGACGCGTGCCAACCTCACTGTCTCGGGCGGCACCAAGATACTCCGCTACTCGCTGACGGCCTCGGTCTATCACGAGGACGGCATCATGGAGACCGACCCGACGCTCGACTACGACACGGGCAGCAAGCTCACCCGCTACAACATGCGCGCCAACGTCGACCTGAACCTTACGCCGACGACCCTGCTGCGCTTCAACATCGGCGGATACCTGCAGAACCTGCGCAAGTCGAACAGCAGCACCGACGAGGTGTTTGCCAAAGCCTTTGAGACCCCGCCTTACGTTCATCCCACGCGTTATTCCGACGGCACCATCCCCATCGCCTCGGTCGAGCGCTACAACCCCTGGGCCATGAGCACGCAGCAGGGCTACTACCGCAGCGGCCATGCGCAGATACAGTCGCTGTTCTCGGTCGAGCAGGACCTGAAGATGCTGCTCAACGGCCTGAAGGCCAAGGTGGTGTTCTCGTTTGACAACTACAGCGAGAACTTCGTCACGCGCGGCCGCACGCCCGACTATTACAGTGTGGCGCATTCGCGCGACGCCTCGGGCAACCTCGTGCATTCCATCCTGAAATACGGCACCGAGGCCCTTTCCCATTCCAGCAGCGCCAATTATGGCAACCAGAGCACCTACCTTGAGGGCTCGCTGTCGTACGACCACGTGTTCGCCAAGAAGCACAGCGTCAACGCCCTGTTCCTCTACAACCAGCGCAGCTACGACTGGGGCGACGTGCAGCCCAAGCGCACACAGGGCATTGCAGGCCGCCTGTCATATACCTATGACAACCGCTACATCGGCGAGTTCAACTTCGGCTACAACGGCTCCGAGAACTTTGCCAAGGGTCACCGCTACGGCTTCTTCCCATCCATCGCACTGGGTTACGTCATCTCTGAGGAGAAGTTCATGGAGCCCCTTCGCGGCACCATCAACCTGTTGAAGCTGAGAGCCTCAATCGGTAAGCTCGGTAATGACGACATCGGCGGCCGCCGCTTCGCCTATATCACGACCATCAACAGCAATGCCTCCGGCTACAACTGGGGCTACAAGGGTGACTACTATCGTGGTGGCATTCAGGAAGGCGACTACGGTGTGGAGAACCTGACGTGGGAGACTTCAGTCAAGAGCAACCTCGGATTCGAGCTGGGCTTGTGGAATGCCTTGAATGTGCAGGTCGACTTCTTCAAGGAGCATCGTACCAATATCTTCATGCAGCGCAGCACTATTCCTACCCAGGTGGGTTACATCAACAGTCCTTGGGCCAACTACGGTAAGGTTGACAACCATGGTGTGGATGCCTCCATCACCTATCATAAGCGCGTCAACAAGAACCTGGAGCTGAGTGCCCGCGGCAACTTCACCTATGCCCGCAACAAGATTATTGAGAAGGACGAGCCCGAGAGCGTCAAGGGAACCTACCGCTCTATTACCGGCCGCAGCATCAACACCTTGTGGGGCTATCAGGCTTTAGGTCTCTATACGGCCGACGATTTCGATGCCGACGGCAACGTGAAGGCCGATGAGCCGCAGCCGCAGCTCGGTGCCAAGGTGCGCCCCGGTGACATCAAATACAAGGATATGAACGGCGACGGACTCATCACCGACCAGGATGAGGGCTACATTGGCGGCACCTCCGACCCGCGCATCGTCTATGGCTTCGGCGGCAACGTGAAGTACAAGGCCTTTGACTTCAACTTTTTCTTCCAGGGCACGGGCGACGCCTACCGCATCATCGGCGGCAACAGCTATTTCATCCCTGGAAGTGGACAGGGCGTGCTGGGCAACATCTATTCCAACTACTACGACCGCTGGACCGAGGACAACCCCTCGCAGAACGTGTTCTGGCCGAGACTGTCGTCGAACGAGAACCCCAACAACAACGTCGCCTCCACCTGGTGGAAAAAGAACATGAGCTTCCTCAGGCTGAAGATGGTCGAGGTGGGCTTCACCCTGCCGCAGGCCTGGACCAACAAGATCTACGGAAAGAACATCCGCTTCTATGTGAGCGGCAACGACCTGTTCTTCCTCTCCAAATTCAAGTTGTGGGATCCCGAGCTTGCCACGTCAGACGGTCTGAAGTATCCGTCCATGCGCTCAGTCATGTTCGGAATGGACCTTACCTTCTAATTGCTTGGAAATAATCATAAGGAAACATAGTCATGAAACGATTCAAATCATACATTATCATACTGGCAGCCTGCCTGCCGCTCCTCTCTTCCTGCTCCGATTACCTCGACAAGGAGCCGGATACGGAACTGGACATGGAGAATGTGTTCAATGACAAGACGCATGTGGAGCAGTGGCTCGCCAATGTCTATTCAGCCATTCCCGACTGCTACGACGGTTATCTTTTCGACCTGGGCTGGATGCTCTTTGGCGACGACGCCACCATCCCTGAGCGCTACCGGCAGTTCGGCAACCAGATTATCCCGATGATTTTGGGCGAGTGGACGCCGGCCAGCGACTGGAACGGCAACTACTGGGCCCTGCTGCCTCAGCGCATCCGCGAGGCCAACATCTTCCGTGAGAAGGCGCACGCCCTCACCGACCAGGACATCTCGGAGCGTGAGATGACCTATATGAAGACGGAGTGCCGCTTCATGCAGGCCTACTACTATTACCTGCTGGCCAACACCTACGGCCCCATTCCCTTCAAGCCCGACTACGTGTGGCCCGTCAATGCCTCGCTTTCCGACATGATGGAGACGCAGACCCCCTACGAGGATGTCATCAAGTGGTGCTCCGACGAGATGCTGGCCTGCTCCAAAATCCTGCCGGCCCGCTACAGCGAGTCGCAGAAATACGGCCGCATCACCTCACTGATGTGCCTGGCCATCCGCGCCCGCATGCTGCTGTTCGACGCCAGTCCGCTGGTCAACGGCAACAGCGACTACGCCAACTTCGTCAATGCCAACGGCGAGCACCTGTTCAGTACCCAGTATGACGCCAACAAGTGGCGCGTGGCGGCCGACGCCTGCAAGGACCTCATCGACAAGGCCGAGGCAGCCGGCCACAAGCTTTACATCGAGTACGCCGACGACAGCAAGACCACCATCGACCCGTTCCTCTCTTATGAGAATGCCTTCCTCAAGAGCGAGGATGCCGGCAACACCGAGATACTCTTTGCCCGCCCGTCGGTCAACTACCAGAACTACGAGCGCAACGCCACGCCCAACGGTTCGGGCGGCAACGGCGGCTTCGGCGTGACGCAGAGCCTGGTCGACGCCTTCTTCATGGAGAACGGCCTGCCCATCACCGACCCCGACTCGAAGTACGAGGAGACGGGCTTCTCCACGGCCGACGAGCACCGCTCAGGCACCAAGTTCGAGGCCGAGAACGGCAACTGCATCACCAAGCAGGGCACCTACAACATGTATTGCCACCGCGAGCCGCGCTTCTATGTGTCGGTGAACTTCAACGGTGCCTACTTCCCTTCTGAGGACCGCCAGTACAACTTCTTCAACGGCGGTGCCGACAACAACCACACCCACGACGCCCCGCAGAACGGCTACCTGATGCGCAAGCGCGTCAATCCGAAGGACAACATCAAGCAGGGCTCCTACAACTACCGTCCGGGCATCATCTACCGCCTGGCCGAGGCCTATCTCAGCTATGCCGAGGCGCTCAACGAGTGCGACCCGGGCAACCAGGACATCCTCACCTATCTCAACAAGATCCGTGAGCGTGCCGGCGTGCGCCAGTACACCACCGGCGCCACCGACAACAACTACATCCACGTCAACCTCGCCGACCAGGATGCCATGCGCAAGCTCATCCATGCCGAGCGCCGCGTGGAGCTCTGTGCCGAGGGCACGCGCTACGACGACCTGCGCCGCTGGAAGGAGGCCGAGACCACACTGTCGGGCGACTTCTACGGCATGAACTTCGACGGCAAGGACGCCTCGAGCTTCTATCAGCGCAAGCCCTACATCACGCGCGTCTACCGCAAGGCTTACTACTGGTTCCCCATCCATCAGACGGAAATCGACAAGAACCCCAAGCTGGTGCAGAACCCCTATTGGGACCAGTTGAGCAAGTAATCGACAACATTTTTATATAAGGCAAGAAAATGAAAAAGCAGTTATTACATATCTTCCTCCTCCTGCTGTCGGTTGCGGGCTTCACGGCCTGCAACTCCGATGACAACCCTTATACCCTCACCCGGCCGGAGGATGTCATGCAGCTCAAGAGTACGCCTGACACCGCCATCACGCTGACCGCCGACAAGGCGCAGGAGACGGCCGTGACGTTCACATGGAACGCGGCCTCCAATCTCTCGGGCGATGTGGTCTATTACCTCCAGATGGGCATTGACGGGTCGGACACCTACACCACCGACACCATCCGTCTCGCCCCCGACGTGCGGTCGTACGCGCTCACCACGGCGCAGCTCAACCGCATGCTCACCGGCTGGAACGGTGTGGCAGGCACGCCGACCTCTTTCCAGGTGAAGCTCATCGCCATGCAGCCCGAGGCAGCCGTCTACCAGTTGCCCGAGACCAGCACGCTGACGCTTACCGTCACCCCCTACGACCAGCCCAGAAACGAGTTGTTTATCAGCGGCACCGCCAATCCGGCCGGCAGCAGCCTGGCCGATGCGGTGAAGATGGACGCGGGCATGGACAACGGCTACACGTGGACCGGCTTCCTTAATGCCGGCGACTTCAAGCTCACCCCCGACCGCTATTCCGACGTGCCGTTCTATGGCACCAAGGGCAATGCCTATACGCTGGTCTATGACGAGCTTGGCAATGGCGGCGCCGAGCCGCTGCATGTGAGCGAGGACGGCCTGTACACCGTCACGGCCGACCTGGAGGATATGACGGTCAGCGTGAGCCGCATCAATACGGAGAATGTATGGATGCTGGGCAGCGCCACGCCGTACGGATGGAACTTGGGAGACCTGCAGCCGATGTACAAGCAGGACGAGGGCGTCTTCGTCTATGAGGGCCCGCTCAAGCAGGGCGAGCTGAAGTTCCCCATGCAGAACGCCAACAAGTTTGAGGTGCCCTACATCATGGCGCCCGAGGCCGGCAAGGACATCATGGGAACAGGCGCCATCGACTACGTCACCACCGCCAATGCCACGCTGCACGACTACAAGTGGACAGTGCCCGCTGACGGCGACTACCGCATCACCCTTGACTTCAACAAACGCACGATCACCTGCGAAAGCACCGACCTCTCGGCCCAGTATGCAAAGATGCTCGAGGGCAAGCGCCTTGCCGCCAACGGCATGAAGCTCTATCTCGTGGGCGATGCCACGCCGTGTGGATGGAACATCTCCAATGCCAACTCGCTGCACTACAACTATGCCGCCGACCCCGACTGCTTCACGTGGGAGGGCACACTGTCAAAGGGTGAGATCAAGTTCCCCTTCATCCGCAGCGACAAGTGGGAGGTGCCGTTCTACATGGCCGCCTCGTCCGGCGAGCAGCCTGCCGAGGGCGGCAACCAGCTGACCTTCGTCGACAACTCCGGCGGCGGACAGCCCGACCGCAAGTGGTACATTACCAAGGCGGGCTACTATCAGATTAAGGTGGACGTGGTCAACCGCAAGGTCTATTTCAAAGAGACCACAGGCAAATAATCAAGTATGAACCTTTCAAGAACGATACGACAATGATAAACAGCAAGCATATAGCATTAATGGCCCTGAGTCTCTTCCTTATCCTGTCGGGCTTCGCCAGCTGCAAGCAGACAAGCGAGGAAACCGACTGGACACTGCCGGCCTCCTATTATGAGAAGGATACGACCTCGGTCAACCCCAATCCCGGCACCGACACCACAGTACAGAAGATAGCACCGCTCTACTGCTCGGTGTATGAGTACTGCTGGACGCGCGAGCAGGAGAACACCGACCGCTCGCTCAACGAGTCGCAGTGGAAGCAGTGGCTCGACTGGCAGGCTGCCAACCTGCTGCCCTACGGCTACGACATGATCTGCACCGACGGCTTCATGTCGATGTACTACAACAAGGACGATGACCCCACCAACCCCGACCTGGGCGGCTATATGACCAGCTACGGCGGTGTCAAGCTCAAGGACCTCGCTGCCTGGTGCAAGGAGCGCGGCCTGAGGCTCGGTGTCTACGACAATCCGCTCTGGCTCCACGGCCCCGACGAGACGGCCGTCGTCGGCACCTCGGGTGCGACGTTCAAGGACCTGCACTACAACGACGCCATCGACCGCGACAAGGTGATGTATCCCGACAGGGGCGACGTGTTCAACTGGGTGGTCCCCAGCCACAAGGGCGCGCGCGACTATATCGACGGCTTCTTCAAGTACTACCACGACCTCGGCGTTGACTTCATCCGCATGGACTTCATGTGTCTCTTCGAGGATGCCTCCGGCGCCGGCGGCATGGCGGGACGCGGCTATGGGCGCGACGAGTACCGCCTGGCCCTGAAGTACATCAGCGAGTCGGCCAAAAAGTACGGCGTGTTCACCTCCATCGTGATGCCGAACATGTACAACGACGCCAAGTACGAGAAGAAGTACATGAACATGGCGCGCATCGTGGCCGACACCTTCACGGGCGGGTGGGACCACACGTCAGGCCGCCTGCGCGGCGGGGTGTTCAATGGCTGGCCCACCTGCCACAACGAGTTCGACGGCTTCATCCACTGGTCCCACATCACCGGCCGCGGCAAGATGATACCCGACGGCGACTTCCTCCGGCTCAACACGTTCAGCAACGACGAGGAGCGCATGTCGTCCATCAGCCTTCAGCTCATCGCCGGAGGCCCCGTCTCCATTGCCGACAACCCCATCGACGCTAAGGTGCGCAACTACGACCTCGCCTCGCTGGTGAAGTTTGCCCAGAACAAGGAGATGCTCGCCCTCAATGCCGATGGCTTCGTGGGTAAGCCGCTCAGCGACGACATGTCCAGTGTCAACAGCCAGATATGGTACGGACAGATGAAGAACGGCGACTGGGTGGTGGCCCTCTTCAACCGTGAGGGCTCCGCGCAGCAGCGCAGCGTGAGCCTCGCGCAGCTCGGCATCACCGGGCAGAAGAAGATGCGCGACCTCTGGCTCCACGAGGATGTGGGCACGTCCGACGAGATCAGCGTCACGCTGCCCGCCCACGGCTGCAAGGTGTACAAACTGACAGACAACTAATTCACACAAGGATAACTATAAGGAAACATTAGCAATTATGAGATCAATTTATTTGATGATTGCTGCGTTGCTCATGCCTCTGATGGCCGGTGCGCAGACGGTGAAGTCGCCCAACGGCAATGTCGTGGTGAGCTTCTCGCTCACCGGCAACGGCGTGCCGACCTATGAGATGAGCTACAAGCAGAAACCTGTAATCAAACCCTCACATCTTGGCCTTGAGCTGGCCAAGGAAAAACACGCCAGCAAGGGCTTTAATGAGACCAGTCTGATGGACGGCTTCACTGAGGAAAGCAGCAGTCAGTCCACCTTCGACGAGACCTGGAAGCCCGTATGGGGCGAGACCTCCACCATCCGCAACCACTACAACGAGATGGCCGTCAACCTCTACCAGAAGTCCAGCAACCGCCACATCGTCATCCGCTTCCGCGTCTATGACTATGGCATGGGCCTGCGCTATGAGTTCCCCCAGCAAGGCGACCTCGGCTTCTTCGTCATCAAGGAGGAGCACACGCAGTTTGCCATGACGGGCGACCACACGGCCTACTGGATACCCGGCGACTACGACACCCAGGAGTATGAGACGCAAATCACGCGCCTCTCCGGCATCCGTAAGCGCATGGCGTCGGCCGTCACCGGCAACGCCTCGCAGACCACCTTCTCGCCCACCGGCGTGCAGACCTCGCTACAGCTCAAGACCGACAACGGCCTCTACATCAACATCCACGAGGCCGCCTGCGTCAACTATCCCACGATGCACCTCAACCTCGACGACAAGAACATGGTGTTTGAGTCGTGGCTCACGCCCGACGCCACGGGCATGAAGGGCTTCATGCAGACCCCCTGCAACACGCCATGGCGCACGGTGCTCGTCAGCGACGACGCCCGCGACATGCTCTCGTGCAAGCTCACCCTCAACCTCAACGAGCCGTGCAAGTACACCGACACGTCGTGGATACACCCCATCAAATACTGCGGCATCTGGTGGGAGATGATTGTGGGCCGCAACGGCTGGAACTACACCAACGACTTCAACAGCGTGCGTCTCGGCCAGACCGACTACAGCAAGGCCAGACCCAGCGGCTCCCATGGCGCCAACAATGCCGACGTGCGCCGCTACATCGACTTCGCCGCCAAGAACCACCTCGACGAGGTGCTTGTCGAGGGATGGAACATCGGCTGGGAAGACTGGGCTGCCTACCGCAAGGAGGAGATTTTCGACTTCACCACGCCCTATCCCGACTTCGACATCAAGGCCCTCAACGACTATGCCCATTCCAAGGGCGTCAAGCTCCTCATGCACCACGAGACGGCCTCCAGCGTCAACAGCTATGAGCGCCATCTCGAGGCTGCCTACAGCCTGATGAACAAGTACGGCTACGATGCCGTGAAGAGCGGCTACGTGGGCGACATCATCCCCCGCGGGGAGCATCACTACAGCCAGCGGCTCAACAACCACTACCTCTATTGTGTCACCGAGGCCGCCAAGCACCACATCATGGTCAACGCCCACGAGGCCACGCGCCCCACGGGCCTCTGCCGCACCTATCCCAACCTTGTGGGCAACGAGTCGGCGCGCGGCACCGAGTATGAGGCTTTCGCCGGCAATGAGCCCTACCACACCTGCATCCTGCCCTTCACCCGCCTGCAGGGCGGCCCGATGGACTATACCCCGGGCATCTTTGAGACGCAGCTGAAGAACTGGAGCGGCAACCAGAACTACGTCCACACGACGCTCGTGGGCCAGCTGGCCCTCTACCTCGTGATGTACTCGCCGCTGCAGATGGCGGCCGACCTGCCCGAGAACTACGAGAAGTTCGACGACGCTTTCCAGTTTATCCGCGACGTGCCGGTTGACTGGCAGGACAGCAAGTACCTTGAGGCCGAGCCGGCCAAGTACATCACCGTGGCCCGCAAGGACAAGAAGTCGGACAACTGGTTTGTTGGCGGCAAGTGCGATGCCGACGGCCATACGGCTGTCATCCGCCTCGACTTCCTCGACAAGGGCCGCAAGTACAAGATGGACCTCTACGCGGATGCCGCCGATGCCGACTACGAGAAGAACCCCAAGGCTTACCGCATCACGCACCGCACAGTGAAGCGCGGCGACAAGATTACGGTCAGGGAAGCCCGCGGTGGCGGCTTCGCCATGAGCCTGTTCGCCGTGAAGTAATGGGATGATGAAGTCCAGAAGTTCAGAAGTTGGGTTTAAGAAGTCCTGAAGTCCAGAAGTTCAGAAGTCCAGTCATATGCATAATGCATTAGTACTTGGTAATAAGGTATTGCTATTGTAATGACTGGACTTCCGTACTTCTGAACTTCTGGACTTCCCCAAATCCTCACTTCTTTCCAATAAAATTGTTCAACCTTTTAATATTTATCATTATGTCTAAATTTTATCTTTCATTGTTGGGCCTGCTGGCATTAGGTGCCACGACAGCCAAGGCGCAGACCTGGACGTTTGAGTATAACGATGAGGCTTTGTCGGCCAATATCGCCGGTGTCTCAGATGTCCCGGAATCGGGAGCCATCAAGCTCCCAGAGACCACGGAAAAGGACGGCAAGACCTACTTGGTGACGGGCATCAAGGGCGGTGACGGTACGTCGGCTTTCTACAATCATACGGAGATCACCTCGGTTGACCTCGGCTCAACGCTGACGGCCATTAACGACCATGCCTTCAAGGGCTGCTCCAACCTCAAGTCCGTCACCGGCGGCTCGTCGGTCAACTGGGTCGGTTCTTGGGCCTTCGAGGGCTGCGGTCTGGAGTATTTCACCTGGCCTGAGAAGATGTCGTATATTGAGGACGGCGTGTTCTACAATTGCCAGAATCTTATCACGGTGGCGCTGCCTAAGGACAACTTTACCAGGATTAACCAGTACGCTTTCAAGAACTGCTCTTCGCTGAAGTATCTCACGTTGCCGGCCTCGGTGACTGATTTCGGAAACGAGTGGCTGAACGGCACCTCCAGCCTTACTGAAGTCATCTATTTGGGTACCACCACTCCCGTCAACGAGGGCTGGGCCGACCAGTCGAAGTGCAAGTTCTACATCACCGCTGCCAACACAAAGGAGAATTGGACTGACACCAACGTCAGCTACGACTATCCCGTCACCATGTCAAGTAATGATGGCGACTATGCATTCGACCACTTCGGCCGTGACTTCGCTGTTGATTTCTCTGGCGCTGATGGCTTGTCTGCCTATGTGGCCTATAACCTCAGCGACGGCCATCTGCTGATGAAGAAGGTGCAGCAGGTTCCCGCCGGTGCCGGTGCATGGCTGATTGGCGGGCAGGGCAAGACCTACACGGTGAAAATCCTGGCCTCGGTTGACAACCCCGCCTACGACATTCTGACGGCCAACCCCGACCGCACGGTGTCGGGTGATGAGAGCCGTAGCAACATCGTATGGGAGAGCCCGAAAGTTACTTCGGATGACTATAAGTATTCTACGCTCGTCAGCCAGTATCCTCTCGACTTCACCAACAGTGGCTTGAAGGCTTACCTTGCCAAATATAACAATGGTACCGTGACCTACACTGATGTGACCAAGGTGCCTGCCAATACGCCGGTTCTGGTCTATGGTGAGACGACTGGTCAGGAATACACGATTGACTTCCTGAAGCAAAGCGACGCTGCCGACGACGTGACCGCCAATGGACTGCAGGGTAGCGCCACGGAGGCAACCGAGTGCAACGGCACACAGTACGGTCTTGGCGTTGTTGACGGTCAGTTGGGCTGGTACAAGATGGAGAGCGGCTCGCTGGCCGCCGGCAAGGCTTACCTGAGCATCAGCAGTTCTTCTGCCAAGTCGTTCTATGAGATTCCTGCCACCATCGTCACTGGCATCAGCACTGTGAGCGCCGCTGCCGCTAAGACTGACAATGCCTTCTACGACCTCATGGGCCGCCGCGTCTATGCACCGCAGCATGGCGTGTACATCCACAATGGCAAGAAAGTGGTCGTGAAGTAGAATAATTAAAGAATAATGATGACTATGAAGAAATACTATCAGGCACCCTCAACGAAAGTGCATTTTGGAGGCCTGGAGACTGCTGGCAGCCTCCTTACGGCCTCGCAGGACATCGCCAATCCGTCGGACAAGACAATGGATGCAGTCAGTGCCCGCTCCAAGCGCTGGCAATCTGACGACCCGGCTATGATCTGGGAGTAATATCCTGACTTCGCCATTGCGTCGCCCGAATTTCCGCAAGAAAGAAGGAAAATAGTCATTGACCGGCTTAGCTCCAATGGAGCCTATGGGATAAAGCTGCTGGTATCGCCTTACGAGCAGGCTCGAGGGCTTTTCCAGCAGCTTTATTTCCACTCCTGCGGAGGTGCCTGTCTATGACGATAAACCTTGTGGATGCGTCTGTACCGGTCCAACTGTACATGGGTTGCTGTCGCAACTTATTTCTCACGCCGATTACGCCGATTTTGGGGATGCAGCACCTGTGCTGTCTGTGTGAAATCCAGGCGCACCCGACAAACCCTGTGGAG
>Ga0256407_10005656_pt1 | contig 19857 bp, 18 predicted proteins | sample RumenRJG_04DNA_FD_193489 | JGI IMG/M metagenome (GOLD analysis project Ga0256407, IMG submission 193489) | Bovine rumen microbial communities from Lethbridge, Alberta, Canada - RJG_04 | ecosystem: Host-associated > Mammals > Digestive system > Stomach > Rumen | place: Canada: Alberta... | reverse complement strand
CGGGATGTGTAAAAAAGTGCTTACCATCCCATGTAAAAAACTGATTACCAAGGCATGTAAAAAAGTGCTTACCGTAAGATGAAAAAACTCCTTACCATGTGATGGCAAAATCATCTTACCGCGCACACCACCGGACCTTTTTCTTTATCCGCCTCACCCTCTCGCGCACATGCGGATGAAGCGAACCCTCGCGTGCGGAGGATGACATCATTTCCAATGGATGAAAACTATGAATTTTCAAGGGAGGTGGAGAGCCACTCTTTTTTTGTTTACAAAAGAGAACAAATGTTCTATAATGAGGGTAAATATAAAGGAATCGATTGGAAGGAGACAGGAATGTCAACTAAGAATAATAATGAAGTATTAATAAAATCTTCTGCCGTCGAGTACTTAACTTATGTTGCCTCTACCGGGGAATCGTCAGAAAGCTTTGAGATGCGGTATGAGGATGAGAATATATGGTTGACTCAAAAGATGATGGCAGCATTATATGATGTTTCACTATCTACAATTAATGAGCACATTACTAAGGTTTATGCTGATAAGGAATTAGAGGAGGGGTCAACTATTCGGAAATTCCGAATAGTTCAAAACGAAGGTGGAAGACAGGTTGGAAGACAGCAATTACACTATAATCTGCAGATGATTATTGCTGTAGGTTTTAAAGTAAATAATGATAGGGCAGTTAGATTTAGAAAATGGGCAGGTCAGATTGTAAAGGACCATACTATCCAAGGATGGACTATGGACAAAGAACGTCTCATAAATGGCCATATGTTTACAGATGCATTTTTTGAACGATTGCTTCAACAGATTCGTGAGATCAGATTGTCTGAACGAAAGTTCTATCAGAAAATAACTGATATTTATGCGACAGCATTTGATTATGATAAGAGTTCGTATACCACAAGAGAATTCTTTAAGATGGTTCAGAATAAAATGCATTACGCAGTTCATCGTCATACAGCGGCTGAACTCATAGTGGAAAGAGCCGATGCGGATAAGGAGCATATGGGGCTTACAACATGGGAGAATGCTCCATATGGTAAGATATTAAAAGCGGATGTTGCGGTTGCAAAAAACTATTTATCTGAAGAGGAAATGAAATATCTTGAGCGTATTGTATCATTATACCTTGATTATGCGGAACTTCAGGCTCAGAGACATATTCCTATGAGCATGGAAGATTGGTCAAAAAGACTTGACGGTTTCTTGGAATTTAACGGGAACGATATATTGACAGGACCGGGGAAGGTGAGCGCAGAGGAAGCGAAACTTCATGCTGAAACTGAGTATGAAAAATATAGGATTACTCAGGACCAAATATTTCAAAGTGATTTTGATAGATTTTTGGAGCTGGAACAAATTATTCCGGATTGAATAGTGGAGCTGATACCTGGCAATGAAATAATGCGATTGTTTATAGAGGTTTTGTTTGAAGAGAATTTGTGCGACAGTGCCGCACAAATTACAAGGGATAATTTTCGTTGACGGGTCGTTGACAGTTACTCATGCTTGATGTTTTTTAACCTGTTCGATGACGATTTTAGGCGTTCGATTTTAGTATAGTGAAATGCTGCAACCCTTGCAAATACTGACTTTTTAAAAAGCGTGAAAGGTTCGAATCCTCTCGCGCACGGATATAATAAAGGAGACGCATAAGCGTCTCTTTTATTATATCCATGCGCGGATGAAGCGAACCCTTGCACGCGAATGAGGACATTATTTCCAATGGATGAAAACTATGAAATATGGTAGAATCACCGTAGTAGAGAGAGATAGATTGGAGTTTGTGGAATAGATGAGGTAGTTGATATGGAGTTATATAGGGGAAGACCGAAAAATGCGGAGGGCAGGCTGCCCAGGGAGATTCGTACATACGATTATCTGGATAATCTGGGGATAGAGTATCAAAGGACTGATCACGAGCCCGCCAATAACATGGAAGCTTGTAACGAGATAGACGCTGTTCTCGGAGTCATCATTTGCAAGAATCTATTTTTGTGCAACCGGCAGAAGACAAACTTTTATCTTCTTATGATGCCGGGAGATAAAAAATTTAAGACTAAGGAATTATCAGCACAGATTGGGTCTTCAAGATTATCATTTGCGGAGCCGGAGCATATGCTGGAATACCTTGATATCGAACCCGGTGCAGTAAGCATTATGGGATTGATAAACGATAAAGATCATCATGTTCAATTACTGATAGATGAAGATGTGCTTGAGGGAGAGTATTTAGGCTGTCATCCCTGTGTATGCACCTCCAGTCTTAAGCTTAAGACAGCGGATGTTGTAGATGTTTTCCTCCCGGCAACAGGGCATGAGTTTAGAAAAGTACATTTGGTCGGAGAGGAACATACTGGAAAATAAGCCCACTTTATCCCCCACCTGTGGTATAATAACATTAGATAATAGATCAACCAGATAGTTTAAAGCGAAACATTAGGTAACTCCGCACCATTATCTCCGTTATCACCATGGAAAGAAGCATCAAAAGCCAGCACTGATAGCTTTCGAATCCGATATATCCGTGAAGCCCCAGGGCCACAAAATAGATGGTTATGTGGAGTGCATAGTATTTTGAAATATGCTTGCTGTAAAACAGAAGCTGTGATGCTACAATGCCGGGTTTTCTCTCGGGTTCATCGATAGTCTTTTTCCGGTTGAGAATAAAGAAAATGATCGATGCAAGAAGCAGAATATGAGCAAGGCTTGCGATCACTCTCCAAATGTCAGGTTCAGCGTATTCAGTGCTTATCTTATCTGCAAGGGAAAACAGATCACCTTGGCAACCTGCTATGTTTATGATCCACCAGACCGCCACGATCACACCTGAAATGAGGGCAGTCCATTTATAGAATACCCTCCGGTCAGAGATATGCCGGTACATATGGCCTAACCCTACACCGATAAGAGCGTAGGACAGGAAATACAATGGTGTAAAAGATACGAAAACATCTTCTCCGATAAGAAGTTTAACAATATATCCGATAACGGGGATATCTACAGGAGTGCCATATACAAAGGGCGCGATAATTGCAATGATGACACCCAGGATCGGGTAAATGTACACTTTGCATTTCAATGCCTTAAGCAGAGCAAGTACAAGATAAATAATGCCCGAGATAAAGAAAATATTAATGAACTGGGAATATACCCATATAAGGAAATTGAAATTCTCTGTGCCTTCCTCGCTCAGTGTATTAACAAAAAAAGGATAGGGAAGTGCAATGACTGCTATGTACAGTAAATTGCCAAGATACTGATAGATCACCAGTCGAACACCATTCTTTGCAAGATCTTCAGGCCGGGACTTCCCACTGTATGCAGTGCCGAATCCCATGACAAAGATGAAAAGGGCAGCTCCCGTCATGGTGCCAACGCTGTATATAATAGTGTCAAGCGGGGCTCCTTCCGACAGAGTTGCCTGGAATGAATGAACCTGAAAAATGAAGATCATAATAATCCCTTTCAGATAATCAAATTCCGTCTGTCTCCCCGTATTTACCTCTTCTTTTGAAAATATACCCTTCCCCATGTCAGACTCCCATTATGTCACGATAGGGATTTTCCCTTATCAACATTCTTTATCTCGTTGTCAGAATGAAGTTAAACCATGATATTTTGGATGCCGCAGATCACAAATTACACTATTATAGGCAGGAAAATAACAAAACTCTCTTTCGTATCCGTGAAGGGTGTATTTAATAAACACGCAATCCCGCATATACGCCCTGGCATAATACGAATCATATCGCCACTTATCGTCTTCAGGCACCTGCTTCCTAACTTCATCGAAGTAGGGCTTAAGATTGACACCCATAAAGCTTTCCGGCTCCTTGGTACCTTCTTTAAATCCAACTTCGGTATCCTCTGTAAACTTTATTCCGAATGAAAGAGGTCCTCCCGGAATATTAGTCCCATTTTCAAGGGATAAATCATATGGTGCACCTGTTCGAAAACCTGTTACGGGCGCCACTTCGAAATAATCAAAAAATTTTTGGAGCATGAAAAGAGCCCAAATCTTTTCTCCGTGTCCATGACAGGTTTTACAATTCGCTTTTTTTGTCCCATTGCATTCCGGACAGGTAATGTAGTCTTCACCGTTGCACTCCGGACATTCAAGTATTCCGAGTCCATGACACTCATCGCACTCTTCATGGCCGCTTCCCCCACAGACCGTGCATGTACATCGTTGTGTGGTTGTTACTTCGCCATATACATAACTACCATTTTCATAATCAACATCATTAACTACTTTCCATCCCCAATCTGTTGAGGTTTCGTCGGACCAGCCTCTTCCGCCGCAACCGCCGCAGGTTCTTGAACCTAAACCATTGCAGCTGGGGCAGTAATAAACCTCCCCTTTGCAGGTAGGGCATAGGATCTTACCGTTATCACAAGTACAATCTACTTTGCCCGTTCCGTTACAATCATCGCAAAATCCTTCAGTCCATACTGCTTTGGGAGGCACAAAGAAATTCCCCCGTTCATTTGCTACTCGTTTAATCTCCCCGGAGTCCCCGGACAAGAGTTTTTGTGCATCCACAAGCCTTCCGCTGTAATCCCAGGGATCAAAATCAGAGGGATCAAGCTTTGTGGGAGAGGGGTCTTCCAGGGCGCTCTTATCCCCTCCGGCTCCAATAGGCGCTTTGATAAAATCACGCCCTTCCGCAAGAACCCCACAGGTAAGATATATCTCCGGTCTTCGCTCAATGGAAATAAGCTGGTATGGTCTCCTTCCGAAAAAGCCGGGTTTGGTTTGGGTAATCTTTTCTATCAGATTATTTGCAAGGTTTATGTAATCACCGTTTCCGCTAAGATCCTCGTAGGTAGGGTATTCATCTATATGTTCCATGCAGTCCCCGTAAGCCTGTTCGGCTATAGTGCGTACATAGGAATTGTTTTTCATAGGTGGTATTTCTCTATTGCTTTCCATAAATTGTTCTTCCTTTACAGCTTATTCATTTCGGATACCTCACAAAAACAGGCATCCCTTATCATTCAATTGATCATTTTACTACAAAATTTCTCCACTTTATATGGTTCACTCCATAACTTCCAGCAGGAAACTTACCGGTCTGAAGCCATCATTGCATGATATCATGGCAGACTTGGGGTTCTTCATCCACCCGTCATAAAAATTCTCTCCGCCGTGGGCTAAAGTCATAACAAAGGGGGACACCGTATCCCATGCGCTATCGCAGAATCCGGAAGGTTTCTCCCATCCGTTACAGATAAATGACTGTCCAAGCTCCATGTCACAGGCGTGTTCTATGGGGTTCTCGTATTCCTCTATCAGGTCATCATACCGAGCTATTTTTTTAACTGTGATCTTTATTCTCTTCATCATATGCATATTATACCTTATACCGCAAAAAATGCTACCCACTATAGGCTCATTGATAGTCAAAACGAGCTGGACAACGGTAATCTTACCGCCACACAGCTCGTCAGTTATCTTAGGATATCTTATTTACAGAAAAACTTTCACACACTCAAGTTATATCAAGCAAATCACAAGTTATTAACAACAATCATATTGACAGATGCCCCCCAGATATGTAAAAAAAGAAAGGGGGGGTTATTTTAAATGATCGATCTCATAAGAACTCAACAACTTGATATAATGCTATCACTGGGCAGCATGTGCGCCATCATATCCTTTTTTATCGTGATGACGGGAATGAACACAAAGAAAAAGAAAGCAATATTCATTCTTGAGTTAGGCGCTGCTGTTCTTCTTATATCTGCAAGGCTTACATGGATATATAACGGAATGCCGGATAACTTTTCAAAAGTAATGTCGGCCATAAGCAATTTTCTTGACTTCATCTGTGTCCCTATAGTCATTTTCGGTTTCAATATGTACATAAAAGAGATGCTTTCAGAAGCGGAAGGCCCGGGTCAGAATCCCATGAGTTTTAGGATTATTGACATTCTCCTTGCACTGGACAGCATTTGCATCTGCTTGTCGCCCTTTACGGGATTATGCTACTTTCTGGATGAGAATAATGTTTACAATCGAGGGCCGGCAGTGTCAGTCTGCTTCGCTGTACCTTTGATCATCCTTCTAATTCAGATCTTCCTTATATTAAGGCACTATAAGAAGCTTTCCCACAGGACGAGACTGCCTGTTCTGCTCTTTGTTATCGTGCCTTTTCCGGCATCTGTTCTGCAGTATTGTTTTTACGGGCTGGAAACCACCAATATCGCCATAGTGGCAATGGCCATATTGCTTTATCTTTTTGACCTGTCGGATATCAACAAGAGTGCGGAAATGTCTGCCAGGGCCATAGCCGCAAATGAGGCAAAATCATCATTTTTATCGAATATGTCCCATGAGATAAGAACTCCTATTAATGCAATATTGGGAATGAATGAAATGGTCCTGCGTGAATCCGATGATCCCAAGGTCCTGTCTTATTCCGAAAACATCAAGTCAGCCGGAAGTTCACTTCTGGGAATAGTAAATGATATACTTGATATTTCAAAGATAGAGGCCGGAAGGATCAATCTTATACCTGTTGACTATGATCTTTCCGATCTGATATATGATCTTGTAAATATAATCGACACAAGGGCGGAAACTAAGGGCCTGGACTTCAGGGTGGATCTGGACCCCAGTCTTCCTAAGCTGCTAAACGGTGATGAAGTAAGGATAAGGCAGATTATCATCAATATCCTTACCAATGCTGTTAAATATACCGAAAAAGGATTTGTGATCTTTAAGATATCCTGCGAAGAAAAGCGCAGGGATCCTGACAGAGTTCTGATAAAAGTCGCTGTAATTGATTCCGGAATCGGCATCAAAAAAGAAGATATGGACAAACTTTTTATTAAGTTTGAGCGCTTTGATGAGAAACGAAACAGGAACATTGAAGGCACAGGTCTTGGAATGACTATTACCAAGAATCTGCTGGAAATGATGGGCTCAGAGCTTAAAGTTGAAAGCGAATACGGAAAGGGCTCAACCTTTTACTTCCTGCTTGAGCAGGAAGTCATTTCCTGGGATGATATAGGCGATTATAATAGGCTTTACAGTGAACATCAAAGAAAACACAGCAAATATAAAGAGATACTAAAAGCTCCCGATGCCAGGATCCTGGTGGTTGACGATTACCCCATGAACCTTGAGGTATTCAGAGGGCTGGTAAAGGAAACACTGATCCAGGTGGATACGGCGGAAAATGGCTCTAAGGGTTTAAAATATGTTGCAGAGAAAAAGTATGACATGATCTTTTTGGACCATATGATGCCTGGAAAAGACGGTATTGAAACCTTAAAGGAGCTTAGAGCCCATAAGGATAATCCAAATGCTGATGTTCCCATAATATGTCTTACGGCCAATGCCCTTTACGGCGCCAGAGAGGAGTATATAGCAGCGGGTTTTGACAACTACATGACCAAACCGGTAGATCCGGAGATGCTGGAAGTAATGCTTATCAAATATCTTCCGAAAGACAAGGTAAGTATTGGTTTTGGGGAAGGAAAAGCAGGTTCGGCCGAACAAAATCTCAAGATTGTTAAGATGTTCTATGACTCACTTGATGATAGGATCCCTGAGATTAATGATCTGTATTCCCGCAGAGACATTGAGAATTATGTAATAAAGGTACATGCCCTTAAGACAGGTTTCAGGACCGTAGGGGCTCTTGACCTGGGGGAGGAAGCTCAGGCACTGGAGCTGGCAGGAAAAAAAGGCAACATTGAATTTATTGACTTACACCATGATGAGTTTTTGGAAAAAATAGAGTCTTTTAAAGAGACATTAAGCAAAGTCTGTGATGAGGAAGAAGCACCGGAGCAGGAGAAGGAAAGAATAATCGCTGACAAAAAAATGCTGGATCGAATATTCCATGAGATCCGCATGGCGGCAGAGGATATGGATTGTGACCGGATCGACGGCGTATTTGCCATAATGAAGAATTATTCTATTCCCAAGGAATACGAGGAAATCTATAAAAAACTCATAGTGGCTTCCGAAAACTACGAGTATAAAGAAATAATAAGCATAATAGACGGAGAATACAGAGAGTAATTATGGGTTATTGGATAACAGTGGTAGATGACGAACCTTTCAGTCTCACCCACGCGAAAAATCTTTTACGTGAAAACTTAATGAGAGTAACCTGCCTTCGTTCGGGCGCAGATCTTCTTGAGTTTGTTAAGAAACACACTCCGGATCTTATCCTGCTGGATATTCTTATGCCGGAAATGGACGGCTTTGATACTTACAGGCTTCTTCGCCAGTATGAGGAAAGGGAAGGACATACCCACATTCCGGTAATCTTTCTGTCAGGCGAGGATAACAGTGAAGCGGAAAGACGAGGGTTAAAGGCCGGAGCCTCGGATTTTATTCGTAAGCCCTTTGACAGGGATATTATGATAAAAAGGATCAATAACACTATTGAGAACACTAAAACTATTGAGAGCCTTACGGAGGAAGCTTCTCTTGATAAGCTGACAGGGTTTTTAAATAAAGCCAGCGGCAGCGAGAAGATCTCATCCCTTTGTAAGTCAAATGACGGCGCTTTGCTTATTCTGGATCTGGATAATTTCAAACTTGTAAACGATCTTTACGGTCATGACAAGGGAGACCGTGTCCTTGTGGCATTTGCGGAGATAATGAGGCTCAACATCCGGTCCGAGGATGTGGTCTGCAGGGTTGGCGGAGATGAGTTCATGGCATTTTTCCCGAACCTTACCACCGAGGCGGCGGTGTCTTCCCTTACTGACAGACTGAATCAGCAGTTACTGACCAGACTGGAAAAAGACCTGGGAGAAGAACATGGTTTACCAATAGGAATTTCAATAGGAGCAGCATTTACTTCCCAGCGCACAAAGGACTTTCAGATACTATTTCGATATGCAGACAGCGCACTTTATGAGGTTAAGCGAAACGGAAAACACGGATACTTTATTTACGACCCGGAGCTTGTTTCCGAGGAAATACAAGAGGACTTAGATCTCGAACTGGAACGGGTAATGAAGATCATGGCAGAGCGTGAAGAAGGAATGGGGGCATTGCTTCTCGGTCAGGAGGCATTTTCCTGGAATTATCGTTTTATCGAAAGGTTCCTGTCCCGATACGGCGGAACGGCCACAAGGCTGCTGTTCTCATTATCCTCGGAGGAGGCGGGGGTTATGTTTTCGGAAATGGTGTCGGAATTCGGCAATGTCCTGAAAAATACACTCAGGAAGTCGGATATTATTATCCAGTGGCAGCAAAGCAAGTATTTTGTAGTCCTGCCGCTCTTATCCAAGAATAATGCCCAGACTGTTATAGATCGTATTCTGGATAAATGGAATATCAGCGGGTATAAAGACAGAATAGAGGTTAAGTACACCTCCTCTACCCTTGTGAAGCAGAATTAAAGGATTGGACCCGCTTCTTAAAGTCGGTGTATTTCTTCTCGGGTACGGAGAGCTCTTTCCCGTCATCAAGGGTTACGGAAAAGCGGCGGATGCTCATTATATGAAGGGGGTTTACCAGGTGGCATCTGTGGCAGCGAAGGAGAAAGTCAGGATGATCTTTCTCAAGTTCGGTAATGGATGCCTTGATGCGGAATACTCCTTTGCTTGTGTGCAGGATTGAATGCCTGCCGCCGGATATGCTTTCCACCCATAGGATGTTGTCGGACTTAAGATAGAGATCAAATGAGTCAATTCCCTGGAAATAGATCAGCTGCCCGGTTTCTACAACCGGCACATATCCATTGTAGATCATATTAAAATGAACAGGATAGATATTATCGGCCTCGTGCTTGTGGTAAAGATCGGAAATGTGCACTACAAGCATACGGGGCTGTTTTCCTTTCTTACCGGGGACGGTCCGCTCGCACCAGGTTATATGGATGACCTGATCCATGGTAATATCTTTCTTGTCAGGGAAGTGGGTAGTTATGGGAAATGATGCCATAACCTCACAGTAAGTATTATTTGAGGAAATGTAGTCAATGCGGGTATCTCCCATGGTGAAGGTCAGGGAGTGGGTCTCAGCACTCCAGGCATCGATGATGGCCTGCCGCCCCGAAAGAAACTGTCCCTTGGCCGGACCGTACCACAGTATATTCTCATCCACATGGTCTATAAAGAGAGACGTATCATTCTCGTAGTATTTTCGGATTATCTCAATTGTAAGGTCTGCCATCTTTTTTGCGTTCATATGTAACCCACCCTTTCCAATAACACCATATCAAAACTAATTGGAAGATACAAGTCATATTAAGCAAAATACAAGTCATTGGATGCGGAAATATAGACAGATACTGGATTTTGCAGTATTATGGGAAAAATTATAAGTACTTTTATCCCATTTTATGAGAAGAGCATCTTAACAGATATAAAACAAAAAGCCCGAAGCAGACTATAATACCATAAGGATAGATTCCTACCTTTGAGGAGGCTAGAGAGTTATATGCGGAATGAAAGATTAAAATTTATATTACTGCCGATTATAATTATTTCATTGGTGGTGGGGATGGCGGCCTGCAACCAAAATGGTACTGTCGGAAGTTCGGCTGCGAGTACAGGCAGTTCGGCTGCAAGTAAAGAAGTTAAGAGCAATGATGAATTATATAATGCAGCAGTGCGGGACGCTGTGTTTATAGAGGATGATGAGATCCTTCCCCTTGTTAATATCAGCAAGGATGACGAGAACGTTTTATGGGACGATAAGGGCAGAGTTCTTGTAGCATTTATGCATAAATATCCCGACAGTTATCCCACAGGAGAGGATATCGAGCTGAAATGGGGTAATGTCTGGTGTGTACCTGCAAAGGAAATGTGCAAGTGGGTACAGAAAAACGGAGAGGGCGTTACGGATTGGACTACAAGACTCCATCAGGTTCTCGGAATGCCCACCTCTAAAGAATACAATACCGTTACAGCTATCTGGGTGGATGCAAAACTGCTCTATCGCCCGGCAAACGTATCTGATCCTAACGCCAAGATGGAGGTCAAATACAAGGCCACCGGAGACGAAGCCTTTGATAAGAAATTTAAGGAATTCTTCGACGGCAATATTGTATGGTCATATTTTGACAGCGCATTTCCCTGGACAAGACTTGGTTATACCTATGACTGGGCTGATAACGGGACAGATTACGGCTTAAGCGAGTTCCTCATTTTCAACGGAGCTAAGGCCAAGGTAGAATACACGTACAATGTAGAGGACTATGTGGCATTTGCAAAGAAGTTTGATAAATAAGAAGATGTAAATATGAAAAAAGCAAAAGCAAGAACATGGATGAGTTTATAAAACTTGCCTCTACTGAAAGGATAAATGTTTCAGAATGGAAAACAAGACAAATAAACCGGAAAGCTTTTTTAAAAATAATCACCGCGAAGGATTCACATGGAAGGATTCCCTGTTCATTCACGGGCTTCTGACACTGGTGATTTTCTTGATTGGAGAGGTCTTCAAAACCGTTCTGTATATTTTGATTCCGGTTCTTCTCGCCGGAGAAGATCCGGATTTTGTCCAGACGTTTCGGTTTTATGCACCCTTTATTTTTTACTGGATCATCGTGATCCTGTTCTGTTTGATCGTAAAATCGAACCGTCCGATCCTCAAATCTTTCTGGAGAGGTCTTAAGGGCAATACCGTTCCGAAATATCTCTTGGGCCTTCTGATGGGCTTTGGCTTAAATGCACTTTGCATCGGAGCCGCTGTACTTCATCAGGATATCCGCATATACTGGCCCGGCATTTCCGCAGGTGCGATCCTGCCCTTCATGATTCTCGCAGTCGCAGTTGCAGTTCAATGCGGTGCGGAAGAGATCCTCTACCGCGGGTACTACTTCCAGCGACTTAGGAAAGGTTATAAGAGCCCGGCATTTGCGGTCCTCATCAACCCGGTCATATTCTTACTGGGTCATGTTTTTAATCCCGGAGCTACGGTATTGGCGCTCCTCAATGTTTACCTCATCGGCGTGGCGATGTCGCTTATGCTCTTCTACTTTGATTCTTTATGGCTCGTGCTCGCCTTCCATGCCACATGGAATTTCACTCAGGATGTCTTTTTCGGTCTGCCGAACAGCGGAATCATTCATAACTATTCCATCGGAAAGCTTGACAAAAGCGCTGTCCGGGACAGTTTCTTTTACAGTGCGAATTTCGGTGTGGAGGGTACCGGCTTTGTGACCGTAATGCTTTTGGCACTGATATTGGTCCTCTTCCTGATCATACGGAAAAGCAAAAAAACCCCGACGGATATCTGGGCGGAAAGGAAAGATAACTATTATGAAGAAAATAGAGGAACTGTACAATGAGATCAACGTTTCTGAGGAGCTTAAGAAGGCCGTATCGGCTCTCAAGGATAAGGCGGCTATGGCTGAGTTCTTGAAAAAGAACGATGTTGAGGGTACTGTCGAGGATTTCGTCAAAGCTGTAAAGGCAAAGCGCAGCGCAGAAGGCTCAGATTGAAACTTGCAATAGCCTGCAGGAGGTAATAGACCTTGCCAAGTCCTGGGAAGGGTGTGAACTCCCGGATGAGCTCTTATCAGCTGTTAGCGGTGGAATAGTTCCGTCTAATAACAATCCGGGGTATGTTAAACCTCTTTAACAGGACAGGTCGAGCATGACAAGGGGACTGTCCCCTTGTCAGATTATTTTTTATTCATCGTAAAACAATCGATACAATATTCACCTTATAAACATAGGTGTATGTGACTTTTTCAGCGACTTTTTGAATCGTCCTGACGCCAATCTTGCTTTCCGGATTCTTGGACGCGTCAAAGTCCAGCGGATCATAAGGATCACCGATACTTCGAATCAGAATCTCGATACTGTCATCATCATTAAATACATGTATATCAAACAAACTGTCAATTCCACTTACTTTTCCGTTTGTTTCATTTAGATGGGCAATCATATCCACCGCAAGTTCTTCAGAACTGAGTGCCGCGAAATAGGCCATTCTCCGGTCCTTTCCGTTTTTCTCCAGGTATTCCTGAATCTTTCCGGAAATGCCAACTGCATTTTCATCTGTTCCCTTAATCTCATATTCAAAACTCGAGGAACGGTTAACTATATGCGGCCTAAGTCGTAAAATACGGTCTTCTATTGTTGGATTCTTTCGACTTAAAAGCATCATCACAGGAATCATTATCACCTGGCCTACAAATGGATTGCTTCCGAAAGAAATCCATAATCCCATTTTTCCCATAATAGGGATCATTATTATCAACATTAGCGGATAGATAAAGGAATCCGGAATGGATGCCATCATGAGGGAGGAACCAAACCGTTCTGTAGATTCATAAAAATTAGTTAATACGAATTGCACCAGATATCCCACCTGGAAAAGACATACAAAGAAGGAACCTATCTGCATATCCGGTGTCATATCCATACCGAACATCCGCGTCAGGAGAGGCGTTGCGCAAAAACAAGCTATGCAGAAAATCACTGCAACAATAATACCCATTCTCAAGGATTCACGGACTGTCTTTTTGAGCGCATACGAATCTCTCTGAGCATAAAACACACCGAACAAAGGGCTTGAATCGTATCCAACAGCTATCAGGGGCAGCCGAACGACCTTTTTTATATTGTTAACAATGGATACAGTAGAAAGAATCAGTGCGTCTCCCGGAATGAGTGTCAGAATGATATTATTGACTACAGCAAGTGCAATACAATCAATGATGTTGTCGAGCGAAGCCGGCAATCCACTTTTAAAAGTGTCACGGATTTCAACAGGACTAAGCAGAACCGGTTTTAGCCTTGCATCAATTTTTCGGTATTTTAAAACCGCCAGACCTCCGACAAATTCGAGAAGTGCCGCTGTGCTGCTGCCGATGCCAAGTCCCGCTATTTTTAATTCGCCCGGAAGAAGGATGACACTGATTACTGAAACAATGACATTACAGATAATGTTGAACAATCCAAGAGATGCCCGCTCCATCTGATAGCCAAGCACACCGATGGTTTCCCGCACGGAGCCGGATATCGAAGAGAGGAAGACCATGGGCGCACAAAAACGCAGATACAGCAGACTGTACTTGCAGATTTCAGCGGATGATTTCGAGCCTCCAAAACCGAGGACCAGATTCTCAGAAAAGAAAAGAATGACACCGGTGAAGAGCAAACCGAAAAGAGCCGCCAATGTAACACCTCCCGCGAAGGCACGCCGGAATTCTTCATGATTTGCACGACCTTTAGCCCACGTGATTCTCAGACAGGTACCATGGACAATTGCATTCATAAGCGCAAGGAACATTCCATATGAAGGTAATGCTATGGCCACAGCTGCAATCGCCTCCGGACCCATGGCATTTCCTGCTATTATATTGTCCACCATATACATGAATCCGAGCATCGTCGCATAAACCAACGTTCCTGGATACATGCGTATGAGCGTCTTTCTAATGATCTGACCGCTGTTGGATCTCGCCTCTTCCATATACATCTCCTATTATGCTGTTAATTTCCTCATCTGTTAATTTCTTATTTGCTTCTTCCTTTGATTTTTACATAATTAATCCGGACTGTCAACTTGCCTTTTTATCTGTTATAATACATTTATCAAAGGGTATAAATTTCAGCCCTTATATATATTCAAAATAATAGAACGGGGTATAAAACTATGAAAAAGAACAGTCCTTTAAAATTTATTCACCTGGCACTGATGGTCATATTGATGTTTTGCAGCAGCTTTTCAACGGTTATGTTCTTTACCCGAAATGAAGCAGCCGTTGCCGGCAAGGGTGAAATGGAAGTTATACTTAACGGTTGCTCTACCATGGTGGTAGTGCTGATGCTTATCACCGGTATTTTGTACCTGGTTCACGGATATAAAAAGAATGCTGCAGTCTATTACCTGGCATTTATTCTTTTGCTTGTTCTTGTCAACGTTTTGGTAGTCCTGATTGATGTCTTATATACTCAAAAGACGCCACTGATTATCATCAAATGCATCCTGTATTCAGCCAAGAGCATCGTTCTTCTTATAATGGCCTTCGGCAAGAACCTGGGCAAGAAGATGACATGGACCCTTCTGTATGTGGTTGTTGCACTGGATATAGCTGGAATGATCGTTATGCTGATCTATATGTTCCAGAACGGCTTTGATTTCGCCCTGATGGGAGTAGTTGCAGCCATCGTGGCAGACGTCACCATAGGTCTTGCCATCCGCGGAAAGTACGAAGATAAAGAAAGCCGCGGCGCGAATTAGGGTTCTCCCGGAAGCTGACAAGGGGACGTACCTTTTGTCATAAAACGATATCATGAGAGGAAGAAAAGTATGGACGCACTGCTAAATGTAATCTCTGCAATCTGCGGCAAAATTCAGGTTGTATCTGATCTGTTTTGGGATTTTCCCACGAATTTTGAATGGTATTCAAGCATACCGATCCTGGGTAATTTTTCGTTGGCTGTAATTTTGCTTATCGGTTCGGGAATCTATTTTTCCATCAGGTTAAGATTTATACAGGTGAGAAAGTTTAAGAAGGGCATAGAAGTGTTGAAGAGCGGTAAGGCGCAGACCGGCATTTCGCCTTTGGCAGCGTTCTTTTTATCCACTGCCATGAGGGTGGGACCCGGTAATATCCTGGGTGTAACAGGTGCAGTCTCCGTGGGCGGACCGGGAGCCCTGCTTTGGATGTGGATCTCAGCTTTTTTTGGAATGGCAACAGCATTTGTTGAATCTACATTATCACAGATATTCAAGGAAAGAAAAAACGATGAATACATCGGAGGCATGGCGTTTTACGGCAGAAGACTCATTAAAAACTCAGCAGTAGTGGGTGCCGTCCTTTCGCTGATGTATATAATCTATGCACTTTTATGCTTTCCGGCGCAGGGCTTTAACTCTGTGTCTGCTGTGGGACAGATCGCGTCTATATTATCCGGAAATGAACTTCCGACTACTCATGCGGTTTATTGGATAGCTTTCGTAATAATCATTTTGGCGGTTATAGCCGTTTCTTTCGGCGGAACAAGAAAGATTTCCAAAGTAACAGATGTACTTGTTCCGATAATGGCCATAGTTTACGTGATGACAGTGCTGGTTCTCGTCGTGTTAAATGTTACGCGGATACCCTGGTTTTTCTCTGCCGTATTTACACAAGCTTTCAAACCGGAAGCAGCGTTCGGCGGTGCTTTTGGAGTTGTACTTATGCAGGGAGTTAAGCGGGGACTTATGTCAAATGAAGCCGGTCAGGGAACCATTACCATGCCGGCAGCTGCTTCCGATGCCGCACACCCCTGTGATCAGGGGTGCGTCCAGGCTATAGGTGTTTTCCTGGATACCATTGTGATCTGCACATTAACAGGTTTCGTTGTGATCATGGGAAGAGTATGGCTGACAGAGAATGGTGCTGCCTGGTTCGAACTTGGCAAACTCCCGAAATTTCTTGCATCTGCGGTGGAGCTCACCCCCGGGACCACCTTTAACAGTATTGTTACCTTGTTAATCTCTCTTTGCTTTGGCCTGTTCGCTTTCACCTGCCTTTTGGGATTTATGTCTTTTTCCGAAATATGTGCCAACAGGATCAGCCAAAAGAATTCATTTATAAATCTGATCAGAATTCTGGATATTATTGTGATCAGCTTTGGTATTCTTACCTCCATTGTAGGCATGGATCTGGGGGCTCTTTGGGATCTTTCGGATTTTGCAAATATCCTGATCGCATACTGCAATATCCCTCTTTTGTATATCGGGTTTAAGTATGTTAAGAAAGCTCAGATTCACTATGAAAAGGAAGATGGAACCCCTTTCGATTCCGGAGTGGTGGGAACTGAAGTGGCTGTCTGGGATGAAAAAGCGCATAAAAAATAAGCTTTGTATTATATATTGAGAACCAGTAGGAGATTTTTTATGCAGGATTATATTTTTAAAATGAATGAAGACGGGACTTACGCTGTGGTCGCCTACAAGGGGGATGAGGCGCAGGTGGTCATTCCCGGGAGGTATGGGGATGCTGATGTGACGATAATAGGGGATAAGCTCTTTAGTGGGCATGACGAGATCACGTCGGTGACCATCCCGGATAAGATTACGGATATGGGAGAATTCATTTTTGATGGATGCGTAAACCTTAAGAGCATCGAGCTTCCGGCTTCCCTGGAGAATCTGTGGGGTGCGACCTTTGTTCGATGTGGCTTGGAGGAGATTACTTTACCCGATGGTCTAAAGACGTTGCCGCCCTACGCTTTTAAAGAGTGCCAAAACCTTAGAAAGGTTGTGTGTGGCAAAGGGCTGAAGAAGATTTATTCATGGGTGTTTGCCGGGTGCGTTAATGAAATTGAGATTGTAAAGAATGGTACGGTTGACGTCAGTCCGGAGGCCTTTGCTGAGAGAACCTGACAAAAGGTACGTCCCCCTGTCAGCTTCACAAAAGGGGAATCTATGGCTAACAAGAATTATATAAAGAAAATGATCAGCGATTATTGTGTCCTTGATACAGAGACGACCGGCTTGAATCCGCTATTCGAGAGAATAATAGAGGTAGGTATCCTTCGAGTCAGGGATGATCGTATCGTTGATAAATATTCACAACTTATTAATCCTGAGAGAAGGATAGGATCTTATATAACTGAATTGACCGGAATATCTAATGACATGGTTGCAGATCAACCGGTGTTTAATGATGTTAAAGAAGATATTCTTGCATTTCTTTCGGATGATATCATAATCGGCCATAATACCAATTTTGATATCCGCTTTCTTACTGCCGAGCTGGGCAGACCGATCAATAATAAATATATGGATACAGTACAGTTTTGCCGGATGGTGTATCCGGAACTTAAGCATCACCGTTTGTCTGATATGACTGCATATCTGGGGCTTACGAATAATGAGCACAGGGCATTGGCAGATTGTGTGTCGACCAAAGAATTATATGATGCTGTGAAAAAGAAGTTATAGTGCTGGGAACATGACAAGGGGACTGTCCCCTTGTCATAAAAAGAAGAATTATTATTTAAGGTGCTGTGTGAGCTGTATTGAGAAGCCGGATGGTGAGATAAGAAGGCATGATTTTGCGGATTTGGATTCAACAGCCCGATCTTCTCCGCTGGCATTCTTAAACCCCTTTCCTTTAAGAAATTCGTAGGCTTCATCATAATCGTCCACATTCATTCTCATAGTGGTGATATCCTTATCCGTGGCGTGAATCTTTGCCACGTCAACATGGAATCCGTTGGCGTCAGTCATGCGGACGCTGGTTATGTCCTTGTTATCGATGTTGTCTTTCTGATGCTTCTTTTCAAAGCCCAGCTCTTCAAAGAGTTTGATAATCTCTTCTGCATTCTTGGAAAGGATCATCGGGTTAAATGTGGTAATCTTCATAATTATTCCCCCCTATAATGTATTTATTGTATAAAGTTAAAAATTAACAATGATATTATATCACGGTCAGTTAATAATTAAAACTAATCATACACGCTTGTTTTCGGAAAAGAACCGTCCCCAGCCGTTTCACCTGTTTCACTTTGTCTTAGCAATAAAAGAGCATACAACCGAAGGCAGGGTCATGCACATCATCATAACAATAATCCCCGGGTAGCCGAAGGCTTCCAGCACATGTCCGGATGAAGATTCTATAAATGCCGCTATTCCTATGGCAATGTTGCTCATACTGAAATTTTCCGTATAATGTTTTGCCCCGAAAGAGGTCTTGATCATGGCGGGCAGGGTGCTGTTGCAGCTTCCGTAAGCATACCCGCTGAGTAAGATTCCCACCAGGATTATGGGAAATGAAAAGGCAAAATGCCCTGATATAAGAATGGCCGTTGCCACGAGCATGGCCAATGCGGTAATTATCATAACCTTCTTTGTTCCAATCTTATCAAGGATAGTTCCCATGGTAAAACATCCAAGTCCGTTGCAAGGCGAAACCAGCATACCCACAATTGTTATTCCCCCGTAAGCGATAGACAGGCCGGCTACATGATCAAGCATAATAAGCCCTGCTGTTCTTGTTCCTATATTCCAGAAAAGAAGGGTCCAAAACAGCGGAGTTTTAAGCATCTCCTTGGTAGTTATTCCCGTAAGACTTTCCTCGCCTAAGGCCGCCACTTTCACCGGCGGAAGGCAGATGGACTCTTTATCAAGGAGAATAATAATGGAGATAACCAGAACCATTGATCCAAATACTAGCATGGTCAGTTTAACACCCAGAAGGGGAAGGATCGCATGGGATATTAATGACAGGATAACTGACGAAAGCCCAAGAGACATGTACAGCAATCCTGATATCTTACCGCTGCTCTCCGGAAACCAGGGAATGGTATGGGATTGTACCGTGCCTATTCCGAAACCGAATCCCGTTGCAGCCACAAGGCAGAAAAGTATAAATGCCATGGCATAGGCAACCCCCGGATTATCCTCCGGAAGCAGGGCAAAGCCCCCAAGCCCTATAAAACCCATTATTGCAAATGCCGTATACATAATCCTGCCTGAGAAGCGTTTGACCAGTCTTCCCGCAAGGAGAATCCCCAGACAGATAAAAAGGTTATGAAGGCCGAAGATTATTGAAAGCATCCCGTCAGTCCATGTGGGAAACAGTTCTAAAAGAGGCTTTCTCATCACCGTCCAAATAAAAAGAAATCCCAGCAAAAAGTTGGCTGCAATTCCCTCCGCTATAATAAGTCCTTTATTTCGTTTCATATGATACAACTCCTTATGATCTTCTCGGTATAATATATGTCATAATCCGGAATCTGACAAGGGGACAGTCCCCTTGTCATAATTCTGGATTGCTACGCAATCCTTGGCGATAAGGAATCCTCCCACTTCGTGGGTCTCTCCTTATCACATAACCTGACAAAAGGACTGACCCCTTGTCATATTTATTTGTCAAATAAATAGTGCAAAAATTATAGAATTGTTGTATAATTTTTTGT
>Ga0256407_10005652_pt1 | contig 19866 bp, 17 predicted proteins | sample RumenRJG_04DNA_FD_193489 | JGI IMG/M metagenome (GOLD analysis project Ga0256407, IMG submission 193489) | Bovine rumen microbial communities from Lethbridge, Alberta, Canada - RJG_04 | ecosystem: Host-associated > Mammals > Digestive system > Stomach > Rumen | place: Canada: Alberta... | reverse complement strand
ATGTATATCATGGTTTCAGGCTTCGCAAGCTCAAGAGAGCTTTCCGCCGGTGGCAGTACGGGCTGCAGGGAAAGGCGTGGTTCGCGCTCTATTTTGAGAACCACGATCATCCCCGGGTCGTGAGCCGTTACGGCAATCGCCGCTACTGGAAAGCGTCCGGCTCCATGCTGGCGGCCTGCTATATTTTGCAGCGCGGGACGCCTTTCTTATATCAGGGGCAGGAACTGGGCATGACTAATATCGCGCTCAACTCCATAGACAAATACATAGATGTGGCGGCGAAAAACGCGTATAATTCATTTTTCCTCAAGGATTCGGTGGAGCGCAGACTCGAGCGCATCCATGTCTCTACGAGGGACTCCGCCAGGACTCCCATGCAGTGGACGGACGGCCCGAATGCCGGATTTACCACAGGCAAGCCCTGGTTTTATGTAAACCCCAATTACTCTTATATAAATGCGGAGACGGAAGACAGGGATCCCCTGAGTATCCTGAATTTCTACAAAAGGTGCCTGGCGCTGAGGAAGCGGAGCAAAACGCTGCTGTGGGGCACTTACAGAGAATACTTCCGCGGCAGCAGCCGGATCTATATGTATGAGAGAAAGTATGAGGACAAGGACCGCGGCTGCGAGGAAAGGATCCTTGTGATCTGCTCTTTTTCTACACAGGAGCTGCGCTATCCCGCGCCGAGGGGCTATAACATGGCTAAGGGAAAGCTGATACTGGACAATTATATCTCCGGGGAGGAGATGGAGACCGCTCCGACAGAGAATACAGGCGCCGGGATCCCGGGGAAACTGCATCCCTATGAGGTCCAGGTCTGGAAATTCCGGAAGAGGCCGCGGACACAGACAAAAAATGATCGTTAAAAACAGATAGTAATAAAAGGAACATGACATGAGTGGAACACAAATTTTCGAACTGATCACAGGGATGCTGAGCGGACTTGCGCTGTTCATATTCGGCATGAATGTGATGAGCGATACATTGACTTTGATGGCCGGCGGAAGCCTGAGCGGGGCGATAGACAAACTTACCGGCAAACGCATTGCCGGATGGGCTTTCGGAACACTGCTGGCAGTCTTTGTCCAGTCATCGGTGACTACAGTCATGACGGTAGGTCTTGTTAATTCTGAGATCATAACCGTCGCGCAGTCAGTCGGGGTCATGATCGGCGCAAATCTTGGAACTACTGCTACTGCATGGCTGCTCAGCCTTAACTCCCTGGGAGGATCTTTCCTGCTGACGCTTCTCAAACCCTCTTCGTTTACTCCGTTCCTTGCGATCGGCGGCGTGGTTTACCTGATGTTTGCCAAAAGCGCCAAGAAGAGGTCGATCGGGACGATTATCGTGGGATTTTCCGTCATGATGATTGGAATGGACACGATGAGCAACGCGGTGGAGCCTCTCCAGAACGTTCCGGCTTTTAATCAGATGATGTTCAGCTTTTCGAATCCGTTCCTGGGCGTTCTTGTTGGTATAGCGTGTACGCTCCTTATCCAGAGTTCAGCGGCGGCGATCGGTATTCTGCAGGCTCTGGCGATGTCGGTCGGCGTGACCTATTCCATGGCGATACCGATCGTCTGCGGCGCTCAGCTGGGAACCTGCATGACTGCCATTCTGGCGTCCCTCAGCTTCAACAACAGGGGCAAAAGAGCGGCGCTGATCCATCTTTCATACAACCTGATCAGAAATACTCTGTTTTTAGTGATCTTCTACCTGATCAATGCGATAGTGGGAATTCCTTTTCTCAAGGCAGAGACAGGCGCGGTCGGGATCGCGGCGTTCCACACGCTGATCAACCTGGCCGGAAGCGCTGTTTTCCTGCCGCTGGGAGATTTCCTGGTCAAACTGGTGCATCGGATTCTCCCTTTCAACGCGAAGGAGAAAGAAGAGGAAGCAGATACTCTTACCATGCTCAACCCGCTGTTCCTGTCCAACCCCTCATTTGCGCTGGATCAGGTCTGGACTGCTTCGTCTATGCTGGGAGACGCGGTTCAGGAATATTTTGACGCCTACCTGGATATGATCGGACAAAACCTTCCGGAGCAGCCCGACAAAGTCCGGGAACTGGGAGAGAAGACGGAAAGATACGTTTCGCAGCTCAGGAAATACTGCTTGCGCTTGTCTCAGCAGAAGATGCAGGATAAGGCTGCCAGGACCCTGTCGCTTTTGACCGGATCCATCAATAACTACGCGGAAATGGCAGAGAAGATCACCGCCATGAAGGAGACCTTCCTCGCGTTCAGAAAAGAGGGAACCGGCTTTTCCGAGGAGGCGGCAAAGGACCTGAAAATGTTCGGCAGCGCGGTTCAGGAAATCCTGGAGGTAACAGTCCACAATTATACAACCCGGAACACAAGGCTTGCGGGTACGATCCAGGCGTACAGAGAAGTCATCACAGATATGTTGGGGAAGATCAACAGAAGAAGCGTCAGAAGGCTTCACAACGGTATCTGCAGTCCGGAAGGAAGCAGGACTTTCTCGGAGATCTGCACGGGATATGAGAGGATCATCGACCGGTGCGACAGTATCGCAAGGCACATTCTGCGGATTTCCCAGGAGCCGGAGGTACCGCCTACGCAAGAACAGTACGATGCGATCAAGGCGCTCTTTGAGGACAAGTTCGAAGAACTCGAGTGATCGTCAGAAAAGAAAATACTAAAAAAGAACAACCCTGCGGGCTTTCTTAAAAGGCCTGCAGGGCTGTTTTATGTTATGTAGAAGTTATATCGGAGCTCAGATCCGCGGTCAGATCTTCTGAGTGTAGTCCTTGTAGATGAATGCATAGCAGGTGCCGCCGTTAGGGTCGTTGATCAGCAGTCTGTACCACTTGCCGTCTGCGGTGATACCGTCGACTTTCAACTTGTGGCCATACTCATAGGTCTTGGCGATCGGGCCGTTCGGGGTGTACCTGCAGTTCAGGCTGGAAGATGTAACCTTTACCCAAATGGGAGTAATGCTCTTAACGTCGATCTCCTGTCTTCCTACGCCGCCGGTTACTCCTTCAAGTTCTTCCGCATTCAGTTTGTTTTCTTTCAGGTCGCTCATCTTAATTCTCCTTTCATGAACGTTGAATGATCAAAATATAAATCTGCGGGCCGTTGACCGTCCGCATTATTTCAGAGATCTGACCGGCTGCGCCGGCCGTTTTTGTTGTTTCTATCATTATATACTTGACCGGATCAGTATTTCCACGAAAAAAGTTAAAAGGAAATTTCAGGACATTTTTGAAAAATCAGAGAACCGCTCCCTGTACAAACATATGTACACCCCCTCAGTTACAATTAAGACCATAGAAGGAAGCAAACAGATTTACACAAGGAGGTCTGCTATGAAGGGATATCTGAACGGAGACGGTTATATGGGATTTGTCAACGGCCGCTATATTTTGTTCGCGAGCGAGGCCGAGTATGAAGAGTACATGATGGAGGACTGATCACATGGTGAAGGCAATCAGCTGGCTTCTCGGGATCGCTGCATTTTTGTGTATGGGGATGCAGGCGATCGCCTGAGATTTACGAAATTTCAAAGAGATAGAAAAAGGCTGCCGCTTGCGCGACAGCCTTTTTTCAGGTCCGCCTGCGGAAGATGGGACTTGAACCCACACGGTGTACCCACCACAAGATCCTTAGTCTTGCTCGTCTGCCAGTTCCGACACTTCCGCATATTATCTCTGGAATTATCAGAGATGCAGGAGATGGGACTTGAACCCACACTATGTTGCCATAACAGGCACCTGAAGCCTGCGCGTCTGCCATTCCGCCACTCCTGCGAACAGATGCTATTTTACATAAAACCTGCGAGCTTGTCAAATATAAAAGGATATTATTTTTGTGATATAGTAAAATAGATCAGTCGAATTTTTGCTCCCGCAGGAGCGTTACCATGGAAGGAGAATATATTATGTACGCACTTGTGACAGGCGCCAGCGCCGGGATCGGACTTGAGATCGCAAGATATCTCGCGATAAAGGGATATGACCTGATTCTTACAGCGCGGCGCGAAGACCGGCTGCAGAAGGCGCGCAGGCAGATCCTGGATAAGTTTCCCGACAGAAATGTGCTGGTGATCCCGGCAGACCTCTCCAAGCGCGAAGAGTGCATGCGGCTCTTTGAGGAGTCCTGCGCCGAAGCCAGCAGTGAAAATATTGATTTTGTTGTCAACAACGCCGGCATGGGCGTTTACGGACGCTTCCTCGAGACGGACCTTGAGAAGGAACTGATGCTGATCGACCTGAACGTGACCTCAGTACATATTTTGTCCAAGCTGTTTCTGAGGCTGATGGTGAAGAACGGACACGGAATTCTGCTAAATGTCGGTTCCTGTGCGGGATTTACATCCGGGCCTACTTTCTCGAGTTACTACGCGTCGAAGAATTATGTGGTGAGGCTGACAGAGGCGATCCACGAGGAACTGCGGCAGGCGAAGAGTCCGGTGAAGGTGTGCTGCCTGTGCCCCGGTCCGGTGGATACCGCCTTCAACGATAATTCAGGAGTGACAGTATCGGGTAAGCAGATCACGGCGAAGCAGGCAGCCCGGGAAGGCGTTGACGGCGCGCTGAAGGGAAAGATGCTGGTCATCCCCGGAACGAAGATGAAGCTGGTTACCGTGGGATCACACATTCTCGGAGAGCATCTGTCTACCAAGATCAACTATCACGTCCAGAAAAAGAAAGCGGGAGAGTGACCGGACAGATGCTTATGTAAATTTTATGTAATAAACGATATAATAGAAAGACAGGGAATACAGAAAGCAGAATCAGGTGCTCAGATAGTTATTGGAGGTACAGCATGACTAATATCCGCAACAAGCAGCGACCTTTTCGGATGCTCAAGTATTTGTATGAGAATACGGATGAGAACCATCCGGTTTCCACACCTGAGCTTGTAAAGATCTTTCAGGCGGAAGACGCGCATGCTTCCAGGAAAACGGTAAAGGACGATATAGACGTCCTGATCGGAGAAGGATTCGATATCGTTACGGTCAGAAGCACGCAGAATTCGTTTTTCCTGGCTAATCGCAAGTTTGAGATCCCGGAGATCAAGCTTCTGATCGACGCGGTCTCTTCTTCGAGGTTTATCAACAAGGAGAAAAGCGCAGTCCTGATCGAAAAGCTGACCGGTATGGTGAGCAAGGCGCAGGCGGAGAAGATCCGGCGGCATCTTTATACGGCGGACCGGGTCAAGGCGGACAATCGCCAGATTTACTATACGGTAGATGCAATCACAGACGCCATCAATGAGGGAAAGAAGATCAGCTTTCAATATTTTGAATACAATGGAGCCAAGGAGAGGCTCCTGCGCCGCGATGGGGCAAAATATCATGTGAGCCCCTACGCGCTTGTTTGGGACGACAACCATTATTATATGCTGGGATTTTCGGATGACAGACAGAGAATGGTGAATTATCGTGTTGACCGCATGTGCAATACGGAAATGACGGAGGAAGCCGCTGTACCTATGCCTGCGGGATTTGACATGGAGGAATACGTACAGCACCAGTTCCGCATGTTTGCGGGAGAGGAGGTGGAAGTTGTCCTGGAGTGCCGAAATGACATGATGAAATACATTGTCGATCAGTTCGGAGAGGAAGTCGAGACGCGGCCGGCATCGAAGGAGACATTCTTCGCCAGGGTAAGCGTCGCGGACAGCCCGACTTTTTACGGATGGGTATTTCCTTTTGAGGGAAAGGTTAGGATCGCGGAGCCTCAGGAGATTCGGGACAAATATATGGCTATGGTGAGGGCGGCCGCAGAGCAGGTTTACGAGTAGAACGAAATGATTCGGGCCGGAGACAGAGGAGAACCGGAAGATGTATCAGATCGAGATCAGAGCGCGACTGCAGTCAAGGCGATGCGCCAGGCCTGCAAGAACATTCTTTACACAGTCGGCAACAGCGGATACTACACGATCAACGAGCAGACGGAAGGCGGACTGACCCGTATGCAGAAGATCTTCTACGGTATTGATGCCCTTACAGCTGCGATCGTGATCATCCCGTTAGTGCTCGTGTTCATGAATTGGAAGAAGAAAACGGCATAGGAGGATCAATGAAGCACAAAGATTTAATTGATCAGCTGACTTTGGAAGAAAAGGCCGCCCTGCTCGGCGGAAAGGGGGAGTGGGACTCCAGAGACATCCCCAGACTGGGCATTCCGTCGATGATCATGTCAGACGGCCCTCACGGACTCAGGCGTCAGGCGGGAGCAGGAGATCACCTCGGTCTCAACGCTTCCCTTCCGGCGACATGTTTTCCGACGGCCGCTACTATGGCGAACAGCTGGGACAGAGATCTGGGAACGGAAGTCGGCGTCGCACTGGGCGAAGAGGCCAAAGCGATGGGCGTCAATATTTTGCTCGGACCGGGCATGAATATAAAGAGAAGCCCGCTGTGCGGACGAAATTTCGAGTATTTCTCCGAAGACCCGTATCTGGCGGGCAGAATTGCAGCATCTTATGTAAAGGGAATCCAGAGCCAGGGGGTATTCTCCTGCATCAAGCACTTCGCGGTCAACTCTCAGGAGGAACGCCGCATGGCGATGAACGCGGTCGTAGACGAGCGAACCCTCCGGGAGATCTACCTGACCGGATTTGAAGTGGCGATCGACGAGTCGAAGCCCGGCGCCGTTATGACCTCCTACAACCAGGTCAACGGCGAGTATGCCAATGAGAGCATGCACCTTCTCAAAGAGATCCTCCGCGAAGACTGGAAGTACGATGGGTTCGTGGTATCCGACTGGGGCGGAGCAAACGATCATGTGACGGCAGTCAAGGCCGGCTCCGATCTCGAGATGCCTGCACCCGGACTCGGCTCCGCGAGAGAACTGGTAGAGGCGGTGAAGAACGGTTCCCTCTCTATGGAAGATCTGGACGCCCGTGTGGATGAACTGCTGGATGCAGTGCTGACCACCACAGAGGCGGCCAAAGGCCGCAGCGAGGAGTTCGATATCGAAGGCCACCACGCGCTGGCAAGAAAGGCAGCGGCTCAGTGCGCGGTACTTCTCAAGAACGAAGGCGCGATCCTTCCTCTTAAAGCGGGAACAAAAGTTGCCGTAGTCGGAGATTTCGCATTCCTTCCCAGATATCAGGGCGCCGGATCCTCCATGGTCAACTCCACGAAGGTTGAGACGATCGAAAACTTGATCAAAGAAGAGGACCTGGAAGTCACAGCGATGTGCCATGGCTATAAGAGAAGCGGCGAAGCCGACTCCACGCTCTTAAGCGAGGCGGTTAAGGCCGCGGAAAGTGCTGATGTGGTACTGTATTTCTTCGGTCTGGATGAGATGAGCGAATCGGAAGGCCTCGACCGTACGCATATGCATATTCCGCAGGTTCAGGTAGATGTGCTCCGGGCGATGGCGAAAGTCAATCCCGATATTATCGGTGTGATCAGCGCCGGATCCTCCATCGAGATGGAGTGGGAGGACAGCCTTAAAGCGATCCTGCACGGCTATCTGACAGGCCAGGCGGGCGCTGGCGCCATGCTCGACCTGATCATGGGCCGCGTCAATCCGTCCGGCAAACTGGCGGAGACTTATCCCATGGTCTATGAGGACACGCCGCCCCAGCCGTATTATCCCGCCAAGGAGAGAAATTCCGATTACAGAGAAGCGCTGTTTGTCGGGTATCGCTATTTTGACACATTTGACAAAGAGGTCCGCTATCCCTTCGGATACGGTCTCTCCTACACGACCTTCGAGTACTCGGACCTCAAGGTCGACGACAAGGGCGTGACCTTCACGGTAAAGAACACCGGTGCCTGCGCCGGCGCGGAAATCGCACAGCTCTACGTCGGTCTTCCGGATGCCAATATACTGAGAGCCCGCAAGGAGCTCAAGGGCTTTGCAAAGGTATTCCTGGAAGCAGGCGAGTCGGGGACCGTGACAATCCCGTTTGACAACTATACATTCCGCTATTGGAATGTGAAGAAGAACGGATGGGCAGTCGAGGGCGGAACCTACGCGGTTTGTGTGGGCAGTTCTGTGGCGGACATCCGCCTGTCAGGCACAATTGACGTTGCAGGAGAGGATGCTCCCGCACCTTACGACGATGCGAAACTTTCCGCTTACAGAGAAGGAAAGATCCAGGCGATTCCGGATGAAGCGTTCGCTGAACTCCTTGGCGGCCCGATCCCGGATGGCAGCTGGGGCAGTATGCTGACCGAAAATGACGCGATCTGCCAGCTCGGTAATGCAAAGAGCGGTCTTGCGCGCTTCGTCTACAAGCAGCTTGAAAAGAAAAAACAGGAAGCAGACGCAGCCGGCAAGCCCGACCTGAACGTTCTGTTCATCTACAACATGCCTTTCAGGGCCATCGGCAAGATGACCGGCGGACAGGTTGACAAGAAGATGGTGGACGGCATGGTGGACGCCGTGAACGGACACTTCTTCAGCGGACTCGGTAAGGTGATCGGCGGTTACTTCTCCAACAAGAGCGCCAACAGAAAGTACGAGAAATTGCTGAAGGGAGACAAGTAACAATGAAGGAGTTTCTGGAAAAACATCCCAAGGCGGCACAGCGATCTTCGCGCCCGGATTCGGGGAGAAGAAGAAATTATGAGTGAATTGGCAGGCAGCCGGGCAGAAATCCGCCCGGCTGCCTGTTTGCTTTTTTTTTATTTAGGAGTATGCTATAAAGAGCGAATTTTACATATGCATTACAATTGACATTTATCAGGCTTGAGGACGGGAGACATTATGGCAATACTGCTGTTTCTTCTGTGGATCATATGGAATGGAAAGGTGAATGCGGAAATTATCCTTTTTGGCGTCGCACTGACTGCGCTTGTACTTTTATTTGCTGTAAAGGTATTGGGATACAGCCTTGAAAGCGAACGCCGATTCTGGAGAAATTCTCCGCTTTTTTTGCGTTATGTGGGGGTTCTGATCGGAGAGATCTTCAAAGCGTCTCTGGCAGTGGCGAAACTTGCCTGCAGCCCCGGAGGAAGCCCTGACCCTGTGATCGTGGAGTTTCACTCCGGACTGCCTTCTGACTTTCAGAATGCGCTGCTGGCTAATTCGATCACGCTGACGCCCGGAACGTTTACTCTGATCCAGGAGGGGGACCGTTTTGTGGTGCACTGTCTGCGCAGAGAGTATGCGGAAGGGATTGACGAATCTGTTTTTGTAGAGCTCCTGAGAAAGGTGAAACTATGATGACGGTAGAACAAGCTTATCATATCTTATACGGCGGAGTGCTGATCGTCCTGATCCTCCTTATAGGCGCGATGGTCATACGCTCGATCATCGGGCCGCGCAGCACGGACCGGATCATGTCCGTCAATATGCTCGGGACGATGACGATCTGCTCGATCGCGGTTTTGTCAGTTCTGCTGGATGAGGGGTATCTGGCGGACGTCGCGATGATCTACGCGATGATCAGCTTCGTCGCGGTGCTGATGATGGCGTCCATGTTCGTGCCGTCGAAGCCTAAGGCGCCGGTACTGGACCGCGGTAAGGACATGGATACAGCAGCCGAAGGAGAATCCGGAGGTGAACAGAAATGATTTTGGAATGGATGAGATTTGCTATAGCGGCAGTTTTGGCCATACTGGGCCTGTGCTCTTTTGGCGCGGCAGTGCTGGGGGCATACAGGTTCGGATTTGTCCTGAACCGTATGCACGCAGCCGGAATCGGTGATACGGCGGGGATCTTTCTTATGATCGCGTCGCTTGCGGTGGCGCGCGGACTGCATATGGATACGCTCAAACTTATCGTGCTCGTATTCTTTTTGTGGTTTACTTCGCCGGTTTCTACTCATTTTCTGGGGCAGGTGGAGTTCTACACCAATCCGCTGCTGGGCAGACATGTTAAGAAGGCAGATCTCCCTGAACGGACAGATCTTACGGAGCAGACGAAAGGAGACGGCGATGGTGCTGACTAAGATTGCCGAAATCATACTGCTGATCCTGCTGGTGGTCTGCGCCGTGGGCGTAAACTTCGGAAAGAGTCTTCTGCAGGCAGTGATCATATTTATGTCATACAGCTCGATCATGTGCATCCTGTGGGTGCTTTTGGAGTCGCCGGACCTGGCGATCACGGAGGCGGCAGTCGGAGCGGGCGTCAGCAGCGTTCTGTTCATGCTGACGCTGCGGAGAATCCACACAGAGGATCTGAGGCTGGAGGCGCTGCAGCAGGAGGCGGGAGAGAGCGATCCCTCGCAGAGCGCTGAGGCTTCACAGAATGAGAGCAGTTCGGAAACCGGGATAACGGGAGAATAGACGTGAAGATCTTCGATTTGAATTTTGATGTGGAAGAGGACCCGATCCCTGACGGAGAGGAACACGATCTTCTCGAGAATGTCATGGATGGCGAGGAAGTCCATGACAGTCCAAGGGAAAAGGTCAAAACAGAGAAAGAGTATTATAGAAATTATGTGCGCAGCACACAGTGGGTGCAGAAACTGATCCTGACAGAAAACAGAGGATTTAACGTTTTTTATTCCTCTGTGGCGGTGGTCAGTTGTGTTCTTCTGATCGGTATGCTCCTTTTTACGATCTCATATCTGCCGCGCTACGGCGTGGAGAATCCGGAGAGCGCGCTGGTGGTGAAGAGATATGTGGAGAACGGCCTTCAGGAGACGGGGGCGGTGAATATAATCTCGGGGATCATTCTGGACTACAGGGCGTTCGATACACTGGGAGAATCCCACGTGCTGTTCACGGCTCTGATGTGCGTGACAGTGCTCCTTCTCAGGGATTCGAAGAACATGCGCACGCAGTATGAGGACTTCTATACGATTCGTGACGAGAAGTACCACGAGCTCTACAGGGAGTCCATCATGAAATTTGTGGCGGCGGTTCTGCTTTCCTGCCTCCTTCTCTATGGAGCTTATGTGCTGCTGAACGGGCAGATCTCGCCCGGCGGCGGTTTCTCCGGCGGCGCGGTGCTGGGGGCAGGTCTGATCATCTGCGCGGCCGCGTTTGGATTCAGAAGTACCGACAGGGTGATCACTAAGAGGACCGCGAACCTGATCGCCTTCTTTTCGCTCGGATTTTACAGTTTCGCGAAGGGATACGTATTCTTTACAGGAGCAAACGGGCTGGAGAACCACATTCCTAAGGGAACGCCCGGCGCGATCCTCAGCGGCGGCCTGATCCTTCCGCTGGATATTGCGGTGGGTCTTGTGGTGGCAACCACGATGTTCGGTTTTTACAGTCTGTTCCGCAGGGGCAGCATCGGAGGAAACAAGTGATGGAAAACCTGATCGCCAACAGCACGGAAGCCGTGGCTGTCATCTTATTCGGTATCGGATTTACGATGCTTCTCTTTCACAGAAACCTCTTCAGGAAACTGATCGGGCTCAACGTCATGGATACGGGCGTATTCCTGTTCCTGGCGTCCATGGGATATATCGAGGGCCGCAAAGCGCCGATCATCGTCAACGGCGTGCAGAGCACGGAGGCTTATATCAACCCGCTTCCGGCGTCCCTGGTCCTGACAGGTATTGTTGTATCCGTTTCGGTGACCGCGATCATGCTGTCACTGACAGTCCGCCTGTATATGCGCTATCACACGCTGAACCTGGACGAGATCTACAGAATGGCCGACCATCTGGAAGATGACCGGTAAACGAAGGAGCCGACAGTGGACTTTATCAGAAACTTTCCGATGTTCAGCGTTGTGCTGAGCCTGTTCTCAGGCGTTTTGTGCACTATGCTGAGCGGCAAAAAAGCAAGAATATACACGATCATCTACGAGTGCATTCTGTTAGTCATGGTTGCAGCGGTTCTCCGCTATACTGTGGTGACCGGGGAAGCCTTTACCTATGTGCTGGGAGAATTTCCTGCCCCCTGGGGGAATGAGCTTCGGGCCGGCACGCTGGAAGCGTCGATCGCGGTCCTGTTCATCGCAGTGATGCTGTGCGCGGTGCTGGCGGGCCAGCACTATGTCCGCAAGGATATTGACGAGAGCAAGGTCAACATCTATTATGCGATCCTGAACCTGATGACAGCAGCCCTGATGGCGATGACCTGGACCAACGATATTTTCTCCGGATACGTATTTCTGGAGATCCTGACGCTGACAAGCTGCGGCGTCCTGATAGTGCGCGAGATCGGCAGAACGACACTGGCGGCGGTGCGCTACATGATCCTCAATCTGGTGGGGTCGGGCCTGTTTCTTCTGGGCGTTGTGCTCCTGTACGATATCACGGGAAATCTTCTGATGGTGCCGATGCAGCGCGAGATCGCGATGCTGTACCAGGATCCGGGCGCCCGGGTCGTGCTGATCATGGCGACAGGCATCCTGACCATCGGACTCTCGATCAAGAGCGGACTTTTCCCCTTCCACTACTGGATGCCGGACACTTACGGCTGGGCTACGCCTACATCCGGAGCGGTGCTCTCGTCGCTGGTCTCCAAGTGCTACATCTTCTTGTTGATCAAAATATACTGGCGCGTGATCGGGATCGATATCTTTACGGATATGCCGATCCGCAACGTTTTGTTTGTGCTTGGACTGTGCGGAATGGTGTTCGGCTCGGTCTCGGCGATCCGGGCGGAGAATATAAACCGGATGGTGGCTTTCTCGTCTGCGGCACAGATCGGCTACATCTATATGGGGATCGGACTGGGCGGAACCGCGGGCTTTACCGCAGCGGTGTTCCACATCATGGCCCACGCGGTCACCAAATCCCAGCTGTTTCTGACAACGCCGAGACTTGCCGCGGTGTCCGGAAACAGCCTGCGGTTCAAGAATCTGCAGGGCTGCGCCCTCAGAGATCCCAATGCGGGACTGTTTTTCCTGATCCCGAGCCTTTCGATGATCGGTATCCCCATTTTCGCAGGCTTTTCGTCAAAACTCTTTTTTGCTTTGGCGGCCGCGGACAGGGGCGGGATCAAACTGATCCTGGTCATGCTGGCGCTGGCGGCAAGTTCGCTGCTGAACGCATTGTACTTTATAAGGACACTGATCCGTATCTATACACAATCTGACTCTGTAAAAGAGAAAGTCAGACACCATCTGGATTACAATATCCCAATGGCCGTCCTGACACTTGCCAATCTGGCGATGGGACTTTTCAGCGGCGTTTTCGCGGCGCTGATCGGGCAGGGATTTGGAATGTTCTACTGAGGGAGGTTAAGACATGCTGATGATCGCGGCAATACTGATACCTGTAGCGGCAGGGATCGTGATATCGGCGGTCCCCATGGAGGACCGGACGAGAAAGATACTGTACATGTGCAGCGTGCTCCTTACAGATATCGCCGCTGTTTTTGCGGCAATGAGCGGCGGTACGCTGCGCCTGTCGGAACTGTCAGAAGGTGTGGCTATAATCTTCAGAGCTGACACGCTGGGCAGGTGCTTCCTGGCAGTGACAATACTGCTGTACACCTGTGTGCTCTTTTATTCCTTCGAGTACATGAAGATGGAGGAGCGGATCCCGACTTTCTACGCATTCTACCTGATCTCCATGGGAGCGCTCATTGCGGAATGCTTCGCGGGGAATCTGGTCACGATGTACCTGAGTTTCGAGTTCCTGACACTGACCTCTATGCCGCTGGTGCTCCATGAGAGGACCAAAGAGGCTGTCGCAGCAGGCCTCAAGTACCTGTTCTACTCAGTAGCGGGCGCTATGATGGGTCTTCTCGCGATTTTCTTCGTCTATCATGTTGCGAAGAACCCGGAACTCTTTGTCTACGGCGGCTTTATGGATCCGTCAAAATATACCGGCGAGGAGACTGTCCTTCTGGCGGCTGTTCTGGCGGGTATTGTCGGCTTCGGCGCCAAAGCGGGTATGTATCCGCTTCACGGATGGCTTCCGACCGCGCATCCCATCGCGCCGGCTCCCGCCTCCGCGCTGCTGTCCGCCATGATCGCCAAGGGAGGCGTTCTGGCGGTGATCAGGCTTGTATATTTCTCTGTGGGGGATCAGCTCCTGCGGGGGACCTGGGCGCAGCTTGCCTGGATGTGCCTCGCGACCCTGACGATCCTCATGGGTTCCACCATGGCTTTCGGTGAGGAAAATCTCAAGAAGAGACTTGCTTATTCCACAGTCAGCCAGATCTCCTATATCATGCTCTCGCTCTCTCTTTTGACAGACGCGGGTTTGCGGGGAGGGCTTCTGCATGTGTTCAGCCACGCCTGCGCCAAAGGCTGCCTGTTCCTGGTGGCCGGCGTCTTTATCTATAAGCTCAGGATACGCAGAGTTACTGAACTTATGGGGATCGGCAGGACAATGCCCCTCACACTGGCGTGTTTCACACTTGCCTCTATCTCCCTTGTGGGAATACCGCCGATGGGCGGATTTACAAGTAAATGGGCCATCGCGACGGCGGCTATGGACAGCGGAGCGGGCGTTTTCGCGGTCCTGGGTCCTGTGGTCCTGCTGATCTCAGCGCTCCTGACCGCGGGCTATCTGCTGCCGGTCATGGTAGACGGTTACTTCCCGGGTATGGTGACGGGATACGAAGACGATGAGAAAGCTGAGCCCAATGCGCTTATGCTGATCCCGATGTTCATCCTGTGCGCGGGATCCCTGCTGGTAGGCGTATTCGGAAGTTCCTTTATGGGAGGACTGGTATTCTGACACTGAAAACGGGAGGAGATCGATCTTGAGCCCTGTATTTTTGCTGATCCCGATCCTGCTGCCCATTGCGGGCGGACTGGCGATGCTGATCAGACCTCTGAAAAAAGAAAAGAAAAGGAGAATCTGCTGCGAAACCCTGGCCCTTTTGACGTCTGCCTGTGTCTGGGCGGCCGCCCTTTGGGTACAGCGCGATTCTGTCACGATCTACAGCTTCACCCGCGGGTTTGCGGTGAACTTCTGCGTGGACGGCATGGCGAATGTGTTCGCGATCATGATCTCCCTGATGTGGCCGCTCGTCCTTCTGTATGCCTTCGAGTATATGAAGGGTGACGAAGGGAGAGACCGCTTTTTTGCCTTTTATATGATGACTTACGGCGTGACGCTGGGCGTCTGCTACTCGGCGGACATGATCACGATGTATGTATTTATCGAAATGCTGACGCTGGTTACGATCCCGCTTGTGTCTCACTATGGCGGACACGAGAGTATGTACGCGGGGCGCAAGTACGCCGCTTACACCATCGGAGGCGCTTCCCTGGGCTTTGTGGCGGTGGTCCTGACAACAGTGTTCGGCATGTCTGGAATCTTTAAATACGGCGGAAGCATCGACGTAAGCTATGACCCCGCTATGATGCAGCTGGCATTCGTGCTGGGCTTTGTCGGATTCGGGGCCAAAGCGGCGGTATTCCCTCTGCACGACTGGCTGCCGACGGCTTCTGTCGCGCCGACTCCTGTAACAGCGCTTCTGCATGCGGTGGCGGTGGTCAATTCAGGCGTCTTCGCTGTGATGCGGATGACTTATTTCGTCTTCGGGGCGGATTATCTGCGGGGAACAGCGGCGCAGGCGATCTGCCTTTCACTTGCGATATTTTCGCTTCTCTTTGGCGCCGCCCAGGCGTTGAGGGGGCGCCATTTTAAGAGACGGCTTGCCTACTCCACAATGAGTAATCTTTCCTACATGCTCCTTGGGACAATGACGCTGACGCCGCAGGGACTTAAGGCAGGACTGGCGCATATGGTATTTCACGGCGTCATCAAGATCAGCCTGTTCATGTGCGCGGGCGCTTTTATGCATCAGGCCCGGAAATCCTATATCTATGAGCTGAACGGGATCGGCCGGCGGATGCCCGCTACTTTTACAGCCTGCACGCTCTGCGCTCTGTCTCTGACGGGAATCCCGCCCTTCTGCGGGTTTGTCTCCAAGTGGCAGCTGCTGTCAGCAGGACTCGGGGCCGCTTCGGATGCAATGAAAATGCGGACGGCGGATTCGACCGTCTCGCGGATCCTTCCTTATCTGCTGTACGCAGGGGTAGTGGCGCTGATCATCGCTGCTTTTCTGTGCGCGATGTACACGATCAGTATTACGGTGAGAGCTTTCTTCCCTCTGGACGAAAAGGACCTGTATAAGAGCAGCAAGGTCAGGGAGGCGGGGCCGCTCATGCTTGTTCCCCTCTATGCCTTCGGAGTATGCAATATTCTGTTCGGAATGTTCCCGGGACCGATCCTGGCCGTACTGACGGCGATAGGAGAAGGAAGGCTTTGACGGCAAAACATTGATAAGTATTGAAAAAATGCGGAAAAATAACGGCTAGAACAGCTGTTTTTTCCGCGGAACGGAGCACAGGGATGCTTATTGCGACGATCGTTTTCGGACCGTTTGCCGGAGCGGCAGCTGCGGCCGCCATAGGGAAAAAGAGTGAAAAAGCCGGAGAATACGCGGCTCTTTTCCTGACGCTCTGCGTACTTGGACTGTCGCTGGCCCTTGTGCCTCTGGCGGGTACAGCGACCCTCTATCCGTCCGCGGAAGGGGCAGTCGGGGCGTCCTTTGTGATCCCGGGAATACTGTCCGGAAGCGGACTGACTTTCTGTGTTACGGGGTTCAGGGCAGTGTACGCTGTGATCACCGCGATCATGTGGGTCGGGACAACGATGTTTTCCCCGGAATATTTTGCCCACGAGAAGGAAAACCTGGGAAGGTACAAGTTTTTCGTGCTGTTTACGCTGGGAGCTGTTGAGGGCGTCATGCTCTCGGCAGACCTGATGACGGCGTTTGTGTTCTTTGAGGTGCTGTCCTTTACATCCTTTACATGGGTAATCCATGAACAGACCCGGGACGCGATCCGCGCCGGGTACACCTACCTGTTTGTTGCGGTGATCGGCGGTCTCATGCTGTTCATGGGTCTGGTGCTCCTCGACCGCACTGTGGGAACGCTGTCTTTTGCCGGGTTGTCGGAGGCGCTCAAGGGCGCAGGCTCTTCGGCGGACAGTCTCGCGCAGCCCAAGGTACTGGCGGCAGGCGTACTGATCCTTCTCGGCTTCGGCGCAAAGGCGGGTATGTTCCCGCTGCATGTCTGGCTCCCCAAGGCCCATCCGGCGGCGCCTTCCCCTGCATCCGCCCTTCTGTCAGGCATACTGACCAAGGTCGGCGTATACGGAATCCTGATGACAGCGCTCTATGTGCTGGCCGGAGATTTCCGGTTCGGGCTGATCGTGCTGGCGGCGGGAATGATCACCATGCTGCTGGGAGCAGTTCTGGCGCTGTTCTCTGTCAATCTCAAGCGCACGCTGGCTTGTTCCTCCATGTCTCAGATCGGATTTATCCTGACGGGCGTGGCAGTGACGGTGCTCATGGGAGCTGTCGGCGAGAAAGAAGCCGTGATGACAGCGCTGGCCGGCACAGTGCAGCATATGGTCAACCATTCGCTGCTCAAACTGACGCTGTTTATGTGCGCGGGCGTGGTGGTCATGAACCTTCACAGCCTGACATTGGACGATATCAGGGGCTTTGGCAGGAACAAGACTTCTCTCAAGATCGCATTTGCTCTCGGAGGCCTCGGGATCAGCGGCGTGCCGCTCTTTAACGGCTATATCAGTAAGACTCTGCTCCACGAGGGAATTGTTGAAGCCATTCATGTCATGGCTGAGGCGAGGGAATTCGGCCTTTCGACGATCGATGCGGCGACGGCAGGGAATATTACTGATATTTTGAGAGTCGGCGAATGGATCTTCCTCTTCTCCGGCGGCCTGACTTTTGCCTACATGCTCAAACTGTTTATCTGCATCTTTGTGGAGAAGAACCGGGATGAGGAGCGTCAGGAGCGGTATGACAGTTCTGCGAAGTGCATGAATCCCGTGAGTACAGCGGCGATCCTGGGATCGTCTCTGTTCATGGTGATCCTGGGAATGCCGCCGGTGACGAAGAGACTGATCGCTTTTGCTCTGGGTGAGGACGAGATCCTTGAATTTGCGGCTTTCACATTGGAGAACTTAAAAGGAGGCGCGATCTCTCTGGCGATCGGCGCCCTGGTCTATCTGTTTGTCGTAAGGCGCCTGCTGTTCAGGGAAGGTTCCTATGTCAACCTCTGGCCGGAGAAACTGGATCTGGAGGAGGGGCTTTACAGACCCGCTCTGACAAAATGGATCCCGGGAATCCTTCTCGCGGCCGCTTCAGTTTTCGGTGAGAACAAAGTGCTGGGACCGGTGTGCGGATTCTGCCTTGATATGGTGCAAAAGACAGCATACTGCTTCAGCGTCAGCACGGACTATCTGATCCTGGAAATGAGGAATTCCGTACTGCGGGAGAAAAAAGTGCGCAAAGCAGGCATGGGACAGGTCAGCCGCTTCCGCATGCTGCGGGAGGGCACAGCGGCGGCTGTAAACCCTATTTTGCGCAATTTTACGTTTGCTTTGCTTATGACTTGCCTTGGAATCCTGATGATTTTGGGAGTTTTGCTGATTGCAATTGTGCATATTACTCCATAGAATAAAAAGACAGGGTAAAAAATAGAAACAATAATGAGCAAGAAAAAAGGTATATTTAATGAGCATATTTGACTTCCTGACACTCTTCGGCGGTCTCGCTATGTTCCTTTACGGAATGCGGCTTATGGGAGACGGCCTCAAAGAGAGCTCCTCCGGAACCCTCAAGAAGGCAATGGAGTCGGTTACCAACAACCAGTTCAAGGCTTTTCTTCTGGGTTTGGGCATTACGGCGATCATTCAGTCGTCTACGGCTACGATCGTCATCACATCAGGTCTGGTCGGAGCGGGTCTTCTGACGCTTCACCAGTCCATCGGTATCATTATCGGCGCTAACGTCGGTACTACCGTTACGGGCCAGATCATCAGACTTCTGGATCTGGACACAGGAGGCGGAGCCACCTCCTGGCTGCAACTTTTCAAACCGTCGTCTTTGGCGCCCATCGCGCTGATCATCGGCATTATCATTATCATGGGAGGCCGGCTCAAGAGCTCGCGGCAGATCGGAAATATCGCGATCGGCTTCGGTATTTTGTTCTCGGGCCTTATGAACATGACCGCCGCTGTCAATGTCCTGACAGAGTCAGGCATGGTGGAAGGGCTGTTCACCGGCCTTGGCAACAACCCGGTCCTCGGCTATCTGACAGGTGCGGCCGTCGCGTTTGTGCTGCAGAGTTCATCGGCTACGATCGGTATCCTGCAGGCCTTCTCCGCATCGGGCATGCTGACATTTAAGGCAGTGTATCCGGTCATTGTCGGCGTCTATCTCGGCGACAGTGTGACCACGGGTATTGTCTGCTTCATCGGTGCGAGCGCGGAGCAGAAGAGAGTAGGTATCGTCAATATTCTCTTCAATATCGGCAAGATGGCGCTGATCCTGATCGGCGTTGCGATCCTGCGTCAGTTTGGTTTTCTGGACGGAATCTGGGACAAAGTAGTGAACTCCGGCGTGATCGCGAACACCAATACAGTCTTCAACCTGGCTGCAAGTATCCTGTTGTTCCCGGTAGTCGGGGTGTTTGAGAGGACGGGAGTCCGCCTTGTGCCCGACGACAAGGAAAAGCCGAACAAATACCAGGACAAGCTGGACGCGCTCAACCCCATGTTCTTCGATACGCCGGCGCTGGCGTTGCGAAGCTGCTACGATATCCTGCTTACTTTATGCCGTTCTTCCAGGGCCAATATTGAAAAGTCCTTCGGGCTTTTAGAAAATTATGACGAAAAAGTCTATGAGGAGATCGTGGAAGAAGAGGCGAATCTTGACCTGCTCACAGACCGCGTCAGCCGCTATATCGTGGAATATCTTCCGCATATTCGGGACGCGCAGAACGCGGCGATCCTCGACCAGTACTACAAGGTTGTGACAGATTTCGAGCGCCTTGGCGACCATGCGGTGAATATCGCCGACAACGCCGGCAGTATGCACAGACTGCAGAAAAAGTTCACGAAGACCGCGATCAGCGAGCTGCAGATCCTCGAGGACCTTCTAAGGGAGATCCTTGACAATGTGGACCTCGCGTTCGGAAAGAGGGACGTGGACGCGGCGTTCAGGATCGAGCCGCTGCAGCAGGTGGCC
>Ga0256407_10005651_pt1 | contig 19867 bp, 21 predicted proteins | sample RumenRJG_04DNA_FD_193489 | JGI IMG/M metagenome (GOLD analysis project Ga0256407, IMG submission 193489) | Bovine rumen microbial communities from Lethbridge, Alberta, Canada - RJG_04 | ecosystem: Host-associated > Mammals > Digestive system > Stomach > Rumen | place: Canada: Alberta... | reverse complement strand
ATCCATAAGGCAACGACTCCTTTGAGTTTCTTTGGTTTGTTAGCAACTCCATTTTAACTCTTTTTGGTGTTGTTGTCTTTATTTATTTTTGTGCATTTTTCAGATTTGCTCATTCATAGGTTTGAAACCTATGTCGTGCCGATCACCGATCCGCTTGACGAAAACTATTATGCCGAGACACTCGATTCGTTTCTCAGGGGAAGATACAAGTCTTTTGACAAATGCGAACAGCAGATCTTATACATCATTGCGGCAGTAGATTATCATTGGTGATCATCGACAAGTTTAAGAATGATTTGAGGAGGGGCTGCGGCTTCTCCTCTTGATTTTTGTATCAAATTAAAGGTGTCTGAAAATGTATCAAAAATAATGGGCTTTATGGCACTTTTGAGGTTGAAATGAAGTATGAATTATAAGGAACGCTTAAAGTAATACAACAGCAAGGAGGCTGATAACATGATTTACGGTTACTGCCGCATATCAACAAACAAACAGAACATTGAAAGACAAATCAGAAATATTTTGAAAACATATTCCAAGGCGGAAATCTGGCAGGAAACTTATACCGGAACAAAAACAGACGGACGGAAGAAGTTTGAACTGCTTTTGAAAACTATCAAGTCCGGAGACGTTATTGTTTTTGACAGCGTTTCCAGAATGAGCCGTAACGCCGAGGTTGGTTTTCAGATCTATCAGGAATTGTATGACATGGGTGTTGAACTGGTATTTCTGAAAGAACCGCACATCAATACCGCAACATACAAAAAAGCCCTGTCAAACAATATACGAATGACAGGGACAAAAACGGATATTATATTGAAGGCTATCAACGAATATCTTATGGAGCTTGCAAAGGAACAAATCATCATTGCTTTTGAGCAATCTGAAAAAGAAGTATCCGATCTCCATCAGAGAACGAGAGAAGGGATGGAAACTGCAAGACTCAAGGGCAAGCAGATCGGACGCAAAAGAGGAACAACTATTGTCACCAAAAAAGGAATTGCCATCAAAGAAGGAATCAAAAAATACTCCAAGGATTTTGACGGCACATTGTCAGATATTGATTGCATTACATTACTTCGTGTAGCAAGAAATACTTATTATAAGTATAAGTTAGAACTCAGAACAAAGATTGACGGGCGAGAATAATAATGATCGGCAGGCAAATTTACTTCGCTGTGAATCCCTGCCGATATTTTTATGTTTTTTCAAAAAAACTGTAACCAATCGTTAAAAAAATCGAGTAGTTATATAGAAGGACTTCTGAAAGGAGGATTCTGATATGAATGATCTGCAGATCGTAGAAATGTATTGGAAGAGAAACGAACAGGCTATTTCCGTTACCGCTGAGAAATATTGCACTTACTGCTATTCTGTTGCTTACGGTATCTTACATAACGAGGAAGATTCTAAAGAAAGCGTGAATGATACCTATATGTCCGCATGGAACAGTATGCCGCCGCATAAGCCGGGCGTTTTGAAAACCTTTCTTGGTAAAATAACGAGAAGGCTCTCTATTGACAGATGGAGGCGAAAAAATGCAGAAAAGCGTGGCGGTGAGATAGCAGAGGTTTTATCCTGATAAACGCATGATAAACAAAACCGACCTTGACAACATGTACATATTCTCGGACGAAAAGCTGATAATTGATTCCGACAAAAGCTCAACCGACAGAACAGGAACCATCCGCCAAATGAACGGGTACGATTATAAATACGTTTCCATGCACAAAGGAGTACCTTTTATCCCCTACCATGCTCTTGATAATGAATTTGTGGTCTATCTGATGTATGTTTCTTTTGAGGGCAGACTCACACAGAGCAATATTGATAAGCTGACACCAATATTCAATTCTGTTTTTGGGGAGTATATGCGTGAGTCATTTCCGCCCGAACCTTATGACCCTATGGAAATGCAGTTCAATCAGATGGTGTATGTAATTTTTGTTGTTGTGATGATAATAATTCTGCTTGCTATTGCGAAATTCTACAGCTTTGTTCTTTCGGACAGGAAAAAGCTACTGACAATCCTGCGCCTGTGTGAGTGTTCAAGGATCAAGGTTCACCTGATATATATGCTTGAAATATTTCTGGCAATGTCTGTTACTTCTGTATCGGGACTTCTGCTTTTCAGATATTGCTTCTTCAAAGGAATAGCGGAAATGTACCCGTCATTCAGGGAACTGTATTCCGATAATGTTTACCTGATAGTCTTATTCGCTTACATGATGCTTGCAATGCTCATCATGGCGGTCACCATCATACCGTCAACAAAAGCAAGTATTACCGATATGAAAAGAAATGCGTAGGAGGTGACGGTAATGAAGTATCTGAAATTCGGGTTTTATGCCCTGATAAAAAGTCCTCTTTTTAATGCGCTCATCATGCTGGAACTTGCGGCGATACTCATTGTCGGAAATCTGACGATCGCCGTGTATAACAGCCGTTCTGCATTTTACGAACCGTACAAGGATATTCTCACACGGGACGGATTTGTTTTTATCGGAAGAGGTCAGGGCAACTATGACGCAGATCTGAAAATAAAACGCACACTTGATTCATTAGAGGGTGATGTTACCGTCATCAACAGCTACGGCTTACAGCTTGTGACGGATGACGATGCTTTTATACGCCATATTGAAGCGATCGACAATGGCATTTTTAAAAAACTTACTCTGCCCCTTGAGGAAGGCAGATGGTCTTCTTCCGAAAAAAACACAAGCGGAGAGATAGAAGCCGTTGTTTACAGGGCAGGCGACAACAATGACACAAGGCTGACTTTAGGAAACGTAATAGACGGAACTATCAACGAAAAGCCCTGCAAAATAAAGATCGTTGGTATCATCGGAAACGGTCAGTATGCGCCTGCTCTGACAAACAGTATCAGGGGCAAAAGTGAGGCAAACAGCGTGATGAATTTTTACGATATTCTTTCGGATAAGGATGAGGGGTGCGGATTTTTTGTATCCGCTTCGGCTGATGAGGCTTTGTCAGACCCTCATAATATTGCAATGACAGTCAACTTTTGTTTCTACAATTCCGAACCGGGCGCTGATGTCCGCCAGCGAAACAATGAAAAGATCATGGGAATATCAAAGAACATCTCTCTGCTTTCCGAGTACAACGAAAATACTCTTGCCTACATCAACGAACAGTACATAAAGCTCCTTCCGATACTCCTGTGCGTTTTTACGATCGTTCTTGCTGAGCTTATCTGCTCTGCCGCAATGAACACCAAAAGACAGCTCCGTAACTACGGGATATATTTTCTCTGCGGCTGCAAGTGGAGCGACTGCCTGAAATTTTCGCTTGCATACTCACTGTTGATACTTGCAGGAGGGGTTGTTTCAGGTTGTGCAGCTTTTCTGATCTTTCGCAAAACAGAATATGCAAATTTATTTGAGCGTTATATTGCAGAGAATAATATCTTCACAACAGCAACAATAGCGGCGGTTATGCTGTTGCTGTCTCTTGTCATACCGTTTTTCATGGTACGCAGAACGTCACCTGTAAAGACAATAAAGGAGGCCTGAACATGATAAAGATAGATAACCTCACCAAAACCTACAACTACAAAAAATCCAACGCCTTTACCGCCCTGACAGACGTTTCACTCACCGTTGAGGACGGCGAAATGTTAGCCATCATCGGCAAATCGGGTGCAGGCAAATCTACTCTCCTGCACATTATCGGCTGTATCGACACCTTTGAAAAAGGCACCTATACGCTGGATGATATCAGCGTACATAAACTATCCGACAAGAAACTGGCACAGATACGCAATCAAAAGGTCGGTATCGTTATGCAGGATTTTGCCCTTGTAGAAGAATATACCGTTCTGGAAAACGTAAAAATTCCGCTTTATTTTGCACGAAAAAAGAAGGGCGGTTTAAACAAACTCGCCCTTGATGCACTGGAAAAAGTCGGTATGAAGGAACTGGCAAAAAAGCCCGTCAATAAGCTTTCCGGCGGACAAAAACAGCGTGTTGCTATCGCAAGAGCCATTGTCAATAACCCGTCATTTATCCTCGCCGATGAACCGACCGGCGCATTGGACACCAAAACCTCTGCCGAGATCATGGCACTTTTCAAGTCGCTCAATGACGAAGGTAAGACCGTTATTATAATCACCCACGATCCGACTATTGCCGGAAGCTGCCAACGGCAGATCGAAATTTCCGATGGAAAAATTATTGAATAGCCTCTGATACAACAATCGCCCGACCTTTGAAACATAAGTCGGGCGGTATGCTTATATCCTGTTGTGTTTGTCAACTCAAGAGATAAATACAACTATACAAATAACTGTCGGTTTTATTCTTGACATTCTCTCATGCTGCTTTATAATAATTTGTGTATTAAAAATTTCCTTTTTCTATCCCAAATTAACTTTAAAATAACATTGCAGAGATATAATTACAACCGTAAAACAATTACGGTATGACCGTATAATAATCGGAGGTAATTTATGAAAATACTTAAAGTCGAAAATCTGGTAAAGACCTATGGCGGCGGAGAAAATATCGTCAGGGCTGTGGATGATGTATCATTTGAGGTGGAGAGAGGAGAATTTGTTGCTATTGTCGGTGCAAGCGGCAGCGGAAAAAGCACTCTGATGCATATTATCGGCGGTGTTGATACTCCCACAAGCGGGCATATTTTTATTGATGACAAGGAAATAACAGGTATGAAGCCCGACAAGCTGGCTATCTTCCGCCGCAGACAGATCGGCATTGTCTATCAGTTCTACAACCTCATCCCCATCCTCACGGCAGAGGAGAATATTACCCTTCCCATAGACCTTGACCGCCGAAAGGTTGAGCCTGCCCGTCTTGACGAGGTACTGCGTACACTCGGAATAGAAGATAAACGCCGCAGTTTGCCTAATCAGCTTTCCGGCGGTCAGCAGCAAAGAGTATCAATCGCAAGAGCTATTATTACCGAGCCTGCACTTCTGCTTGCAGACGAACCGACAGGCAACCTTGACAGCAAAGCAACTGATGATATTGTCAGCCTGCTGAAAATGACCAACAAGACATTCGGACAGACAATCGTAATGATAACCCATGACCTTGATATTGCTGCACAGGCTAACAGGATTCTTACTATCTCTGACGGCAAACTGCAAGAGGAGGTGGGCTGATGAATACCATCCAAAAGCTCACACTCAGAAGCCTGCTGATGAATAAGAGCCGTACAGCAATGACTATCGTGGCGATTATGCTGTCCTGTGCACTTATCACTATTATTGCTGGTATGGGTACAAGCGGTCTGCATAGTCTTGTTATGGCTGAGATTAATTTTTCGGGGGATTATGATGTTTCATTTGACGGCAGTTTTAATGATGATTCAATCGATAGACTGTCACGCAACAGGGATGTTGACGGTGTGTATTATGAGCGTCCGGTAGGCATATCCAATATTCCTGAGCCGAAATCTGTCTATAAGCCATATATGCTTGTTCATGGATTGAGTAAGGGTGCTATGGAGAACTGTTTCAATGCAAAGCTCAAAGATGGCAGACTTCCTGAAAATGACGGTGAAATCGTATTGTCACCTATGTTTATCAAATACAGTAAAAAGACCTATCACGTTGGTGATAAACTAACCCTTTCTCTCGGTGACAGACATAGGAATGCTGACAGTTCTGAATATCTTGATTATTGGACAGGATATAATGAAGATGAATACCTTGACAGCCAGAAAACAAAGGAATACACTATTGTAGGAATACTTGATTCCATAAGCCGGCAGGCAGCATTACACAACGAATCAGCCTGTGTCGATGCTTTTACACTGTCTGATGATATCGAAAAAACGTGGACAACGAAGGGCTTTTCGGGTACTGTCGGAAAGTTGTATGTAAGTTACACGCAAAATGCGGAAAGGAATTATGTCAGCGCCACTGCTCAGATAGTTGGTATCTCGGAGGAAGATACGATAAGGCATTTTGATAATGACTACTTTTATCCTTCCATTGAAACGATAGCAAAAAGTAACAGCTTTGGCATCAAAGATTTTTACGAAAACCATGATCTGCTCGAAGCAAAAGGCATATTCCGCAAGCAGTCTGCCATTGATACGATCACTTTGATAGTAGTTATTCTGATTTTCATTGTAATGGGAACGAGCGTCTTCATCATCCGCAACAGCATTTCAATATCTGCAACAGAAAAGACAAGGCTTTTCGGTATGTTATCTTCTATTGGTGCAACTCCTCAGCAAATAAGAAACTGTGTGCTTTATGAGGGACTTCTTCTGACGATAACGGGTGTTCCGCTTGGGATTGCTGCGGGGCTGGGCGTTACATTTGCTTTAACCAATATCACTGGTGAACTTCTGAAAAGTAATCTGAACGGAAATGAGCTTATTTTCTCCGTTCCACTGTGGACAATGGCTGCTGCTGCACTGCTTGGAGCGGCAACGGTATTTCTATCCTCTGTCAGTGTAGCGATAACTGCATCAAAAGTCACTCCTATTGAGGCTGTCCGTCAGTCGGGAAGCATTCAACTGAAAACAGCCAAAAAGAAAAGCACTTATAAAACGCCGAAGCTGATAAGCCGACTTTTTGGCGAGGGCGGTGTTATCGCATGGAAAAACATGAAGCGAAGCAAAAGGCAATATCGTGTAACGGTCGTATCACTTGCCATCAGTACAATTCTGTTTTTGTCCGTATCCACCTTTGTTGAAGCCGGATTCAAAATCGCAAAAGAATCTATTGATGATAAAAAATATGATATATATATTAACGGTTCTATGATGGCAAACTGGGATGACCCCAATTACCCGGAAGGAAAAGAAAGACCAAACCTGACAGAGGATTACCGTCAATTCTTTGAAAAGGTTGCTAAAAATTCCAATGTTCAGTCTTGCAACTACAGCTTTAACACAAGGGTTTACAAATTTACAATTCCGGATAATACGATGTATTCCTATCAAACTCGTGGAATACCCGATATTGCAAAGGAAATTGGTTATCACGAAAATATAGAAGCAGACCTTGATGTTGTTGCTGTTGACGATCAGACCTATACTCAAATATTAAAGCTCACAGGTAAAACGGCAGAAGAACTTAGTGGTAAGGCGATTATCCTGAATTATAACAGATGGGTGGAAATGCCTGACAACAACACCAGAAAAGTAACCTATCCGTCGTTTCTAAATGAACCGGAAGGCATGATACTTCACGGCAGTATCATGAAAGATGAGTATGATTGTTATCCTGATTATACCGGTGATAGAGGAGAAATTACCATTGAGATAGGAGCCGCCATTGACGGTGACCATCGCTCTGAGGTCGAGCCATATATCGGTACAAATAAGTACAGTGGTGCATTGATTATGCAAATCGATGATTATATGAATACTATCGAAAACTGGTACACCTATGGTACGATGCGAATTATGGCGGATGATTCAGTTCAGCTTGAAGCGGATATCGGCGAGATGAGCTTTGACCATTCCATCTATGTTGAAAATATGGAAAGCTATGTAAATTCTATGAATTCTATAATGCTTGTGGTGCAGATATTTGTTTATGGATTTATTGCTATAATAACTCTTATAAGCATAACCAATATTTTCAATACCGTAACGACAAATATGAAGTTGCGTCAAAGAGAAATGGCTATGCTGCGTTCAATAGGAATGACAAACCGTGAATTTGACAGAATGATAATACTGGAAAGCATATTCTGCTCAGGAAAGGCACTATTCTTTGGTATACCGCTGGGACTATTTTTCGGCTGGATAGTCTGTTTCCTGATGGATATAATGACGAATGCCAAAGCAAACGGCAATAGCTGCTATGTTTTTCCGATAACAGAAACGATTATCTGTGCCGCTGCGGTCATGCTGATTGTAGGCATTATGATGTACTACTCCGTTTCAAAGATCAGAAAGCAGAATATTATCGAGACTATCAGAAACGAAAATATTTAGAGGTAATATGAACATTTTACTTATTGAAGACGACAGAAAAATAACAGAGGCACTTACGCTTGCATTTGCGGCAGAGGGATATAAAACTATCCCCTGCCGCACCTGTGCTGATGCATATTCAAAAGCGGCAGAGCAGTTTGACCTGATGATAATAGATATTACTCTCCCGGACGGTAACGGCTTTGAGCTGTTCACAGAGCTGAAAAAGTACACCTCTGCTCCTGCTATATTTCTTACGGCAAAGGACGATGAAGACAGCATTGTAAAGGGGTTTCAGCTTGGCGGTGATGATTATATCACTAAGCCTTTTTCCACCCGTGAGCTTATGGCTCGTATAAGTCGGTTCGGAAGAAGCAAGGACAACCTGTTTCATGCAGGAAATATTGAGCTGAATCCCGATACACATATTGTCACCAAAAAAGGCAAACAGATAGAGCTTACCGCACTTGAATACAAACTGCTCCTTATGCTTATGCAGAACAAGGGCAGCATTGTCACAAGGGATGCTATCCTCGACAGGATATGGGATCTTGCCGGGAAATATGTCAACGACAATACCCTGACAGTCTATATCAGCAAGCTGAGGAATAAACTCGGTCAGGATACGATCAGGACAGTCAAGGGTATCGGCTACAAGATGGAGGACTTATGAAGGGTACAAAAAAATATCTGCTCGGGGCTTTGCTTGTTATAGTAATCATGACGGTTATCTGTGGGGTTGTCTGTTCTGTCAGTCTTGCAAAAATCAGAGAGGAAAGCTTCCGCTCTCAGCTCGGACTTGTGGCAGCTGTGCGTGAAAAATATCCCGATCTGTCCGACAAGGAGATAATTGATTCCATCTCATCTCCAACGGATACAGCCGAAACGGAAAGAATGCTGCGAAGCTACAGCATAACTAAAAGCGACTGGCTCGCCCTGCCGAATGAAGAAAATACTGCGGAACTTATTATCAGCGGAGCGGTACTTTGTCTGCTGACAGGTGGTATCGTATTCGTTATTCTTCTGTTCTATGACCGCAGACAGAAAAAGCTGACTGCTGAGCTGACGGATTATCTGTCATGCCTGAACAGCGGTAAATATGATATGGATATATCTTCAAACGGAGAGGACAGTTTTTCCCGACTGAAAAACGAAATATACAGGACTACTGTGCGGCTGCGTGAGCAAAGTGAGCGTTCCCGTCAGGACAAGATAAACTTAAAAAACAGCATTTCAGATATATCCCACCAGATCAAAACTCCGTTGACTTCAATATCAGTCATGCTCGACCGCATTTCAAATGACAGGGATATGTCGAATGACATTAAACGGAAACTTCTGACAGATGTTAAGCACTCCTCCAATTATATCATTTCCCTTGTACAGTCCCTGCTTACGCTGTCACGGCTGGATGCGGATTCGATAACAATGAAACAGGAGGATGTTTCTGTCGGAGAGCTTCTTGGAATGTGCCGAGAACGGACAGAAATCCTTGCAGAGCTTGGAGAGGTAACAGTCAAGGTGCAGGACTGTGGAAATATCAGTCTGAAATGCGATAAAAAATGGATGTCGGAGGCTATTACCAACATCCTGAAAAACTGCATTGAGCATACACCGTCAGGCGGCTATGTTACTATGTCTGCATCACAGAATAAATTGTTTACCGAAATAACGGTTAGGGACACTGGCAACGGCATACCGAAGAATGAACTGCCGCATATTTTCGAACGGTTTTACAAAGGCAGCAGCTCTGACGAAAACAGCATCGGTATCGGTCTGTCACTTGCAAAGACGATCATCGAGAAAAATAACGGATATATCAGTGTGAAAAGTAAGGTCAATGAAGGAAGCTGCTTTTCGCTCAAAATATTTCATACTGTTTGAACAATGCGATTTCGGTGGTTACTGCAACACCCAGAGCATCTCCATATTTAGCAATCCAAAATAATAGCAAAAATTGATGGATTGATTGCGGAGAATACTAAACTTTTTTATGACGGGTGCAGGGACTGCGTCCCAACATGGAATGTACTTATTATGTTGGAATGCAAACGGCAGATCGAAATCTCTGACGGCAAGATAATTGTATAGATCCTCTTAATAAATCCGCCCGACCTCTAATGCAGAAGTCAGGCGGATTATAATGTTAATTTTTATGCACTGAACCCCGTAAAACAGCCCTCCCCTACATCATAATAAAGAATAGTTTGATATTTCGCTCCTGTTTCAAATACGATCATTATTTCGTTTCCGCTTGAATAGATGTGGTATTCCTGTTCGTAAGGTTTTCCGTTATTGCCTGACAAATGGAAGGGAAATGCAACCGTTATTTCGCCATCATTTTGAAATATAGCTGTAACGATATTGATATAAGACATTTTTCATTTTTTTCCTCAAAACAGCTTACGGAAAACTGTTGTTTTTCATCATAAAGATTCATAAACAGCTTTTCAAACCAGTCAGCTATTTTGTTATCGGGATAATCCGAACTCAGAATTTTCGCCTGCTCCAAAAGTATATTTCTCTGATCTTCTTTAAACGCATCATAGTCATCAATAACAGCATCCTGAGCATTATTCGGGAAATATAGGGTGCTCCACGCAGGTAAAAAAGCATTTATATCGGAGATCAGCTTTTTGCTTGTCCGGTTTACTTCTGTGGGTGTTTATTTAGCTTTAATTATACACCCTGAGCGGAGTTTTATAAATACGGACGATGTAAAATAGTTGTAAAAAGGACTGCCGAAGCAGTCCAAAAAGTGTATCATTTAATTATTCTTTCATCTGGCAATAATCCAAATTCTGCCCTTTCTGATGTCCATTCAAGATTATTCTGCATAGCAATCGTATAATCCAGTAATTTTTCATAATCACTTCTGTATCTGAAATCTTTACATGATGCAGCGACACGTCTTCTCTGTTCTTCGTTTTGAGGTTCAACACAAGTGAAGTCATTATGTCCGATCATATTAGGAAGAAGAAAACATTTCTCAGCTTCTGCATACATCTCTTCCTCAATATATACCAAACCTGCAAGTAATGGAAAAGATTCTTTGTTTGCAATATAATAATCTTCTAATCTGCCGTACTGCTTTTGCACAAGATCAAAAAATCATTATAATATTTTTGCAGCCAATTCAAAATATCTTCCTGAATCCGTGAAGTTCAAATTGTAAAATAAGGCTGAAAGGCTGATAAACACTGCTTTTTTAGCAAAAATTTTGGCGTTTAAATTTGCACCCAATGGGTGCAAAAAATTATATATCCTAAAATGTCTGAAACACCTGATTTCATGCAGATTTTCAGCGTTTTTCAAAAAATCACTTTCACGGATTCAGGATCTTCACATAATTGGTCTACTCCTTGTTCTGTTTCGTCACACATAAATTCAACTGTAACACAAGGAAAATTCGCCTTGCATTTTGCAAGACTGTTTGCTCTGATTTTATCCGTAAATTTTAAATCACTATCAGGTGAAATGATATGCCACCGCAACTCATCAAACCTGCAATATTTCACCTCAATAGTTAAGTTTACTGCTGCAATACCCGATTTTTTACATTCATCATAATCACAAGAATAAAATGTATCATAAAAGTATGGATCAATTCTTTTGTAAAGATCATCCTCAGCGGATAGCTTTATTTTTCGTTTTTTTGCAGCAGCTTTCATCGCTGTGTGTAAAACATCAATTCCCATAAAAGTGCTTTCCTTTCGTTTAACTAATTCACCCCGACAATAGCAATGAGCATTTCCTTCAAATCCGGAAAATCCATTGTAACGGTATTATAGACATCCTCCATGCGAAGCGTCTGATACTTATGGGCGGCAATATCCCGCATTCCTGCAATAGCTTTCCACGGCACTTCACGATGCTCCGAACGCAATTCATCGGAAACATTCTTTACAAGCTCACCGATATTGATAACGGTCATACCTACAGCTCTTTTCAGTTTTTCGTCCTTCAAAAACTCATTCTGATCTGCTTCTCCGAGCATATCAAAAGCTATGTCTATCTCAGATAGGATTTTTTGAAGAATTATTTTATCTCTATGCTGCATATATTTCTATCTCCTTATCAATACTGAACATATCGGTGTTTCTGACAGGTCCGTGGATCACATCTACGCTCGTATGCATCAATTCTTCAAGGTATTGAGTGACTTTTGCAATCGTGATAAGGGTAACGGGTCTGTTAAATTCTATAATAAGATCAACATCGCTGTTTTCATGTGCTGTTCCGTTTGCCCGTGAACCAAACAGAGCAACACGGCTTATAGGGTATTTTTTTACCGTTTCAAGTACAGCAGCCTTTATATCATCAAGTGTCATTGAACAGCCCTCTTTTCCGATACTTTCTGTTATTATGATAACATACTGAATCTGCAAAATCAATCATATTTTCCTGTATTTATACTCTATGATATATAGGCAATGTGTAATTTTATAAAAATGGACTGCCGAAGCAGTCCGATATTTTTATAATATTCCTTTATTCTCAGTAATATTTTAGCTGCAAAGAAGTATTCAATCCCACCAAAACGACCAGACTGTTGAATTAGTAAGCAAACTTGCAAGAGGTTTGATTTCTTCCATTCCCTGATCGATTATATCGTTACAAAAACCGTACTGTTCTTCTGCGAGTTTCAAAGCATCTGACTTGTTTTTGACAGGATCAAAACAATACATCTGCAAAGTGTCACACGAAATAATGGCAGGTACAGCTTTATATAACTGATACCAATATTTGCAGACAACCATCATATCATCGGCATCAGGACACTCATTCCAACCTCCAAATGGTATCCATGCAAAAACTTCCCATGAATTCAAAGTCGGTATTTTTGCAAGAATTAAATCTGCTGAAGATGAATTTTCAAAAAATACCTGCGGTTCGATTGTATCGTCAAAATCGCCGTAAATATTTACAGTGTTTCCGGAATATTTTTTTATATCCTCAATAAGTTCTTCAAATCTGTTTCTTAAAAACTCCATTCCGTTGTCTGAATTTATTGACAACAGTTTATTTCTATATTCGTCTACATTTCCGTTTCTTTCACAGTTTATCTCCAGAATTTCCGCAAGACTGTCATCACAACTCAACAGTATAGGTGTATAGCCATTTTTTATACCGTTTTCAAATTCTTTCAAATACAGTTCAGTGATTTGCTGAGCTGAATATGATTTGTCAATTATTTCATAGTCGCAACCAATATATTTTACGATGGTGGTGGTATTTTTTGAAATGTTACTCATGATATTTTCTCCTTTGGTATCCGATTTACCGCACAGTACGGATGATCATTTGTTAAAATGATATCACATTCTATACAAATTTTCAATCATATTTTCTTATATCCTTTCATCCTTAGAATATATCTTGCCAATCTATACTTTGGTTCAGAAAGAATAAGATCAAACTCTCCTGCATACTTCACCGCCGTTCCGTTAAAGCCTTTTTTGAAACGATATACGCCGTAGTTTGGATGGCTTTCATCCTCGAAATGCGGAACACCCATAAAATCGTATATCCGGCAGCCGGAATCTATTGCCCAGTTTATCATCTGCCACTGCATCAGATAATTCGGCATAAAGTTTCTCTGCTTTGTCGTTGACGCACCATAAACATAGCTTACTCTGTCACCGTAACAAACGGATATTGCACCGGACAAGGGCATACCCTGCGGAGAATAACACATATACAGTCGTGCATTTTTTCCGAAAGCCGCAAGCAGCTTCTTATAATAATCCTTTGAACGTATGCAGAAATTATCACGTTTTCCTGTTTCCTGCATAAGCGAATAAAAATCATCAAGCCTGCTTTTGTCAGCAACACACAGTACCCCCTTACGGATGGCTGTTCTGATATTATAACGCCACTTCGGATGAAAGCTGTCAAAGACCTGTTCAGATGTTTTTCCTGCTATGTTCAGTATGTAGTTTTTTTGCGACTGTATCATATCGTCCTCAGACCTGTTCGGATCATAGCTAAAACCGACAGATGTCAAAAGTTCAATTGCCTGTGTATCTTTATGGTCGATCATAGGATCAATCCGCACCATAAATGCATTGTACTTCTGTGCGTACAGCCTGATAAGCTCTGTCAGCCTTTTTACTGCATATTTGTCGTGCATATCACAGACAGGACCTCTCGGGACATAGATAAATGCCGTATGCAGAAAGGGTATCTTTTTGATGAGCATCTGCACCGCACCCTGAACATAGCCGCATTCGTCCTTCAATAGAATTTGCTCGGACAGCCAATCTGTCTTAACCTTGCTCCATTTCTCAGACTGCATAAAGCTGATACCCTGCTGTTTTGAAACATAGCTTTCATATTCATTTTTCAGTATTATATTATCCATAAAAATTCTCCCGACCTGTACTTTGTAACAAAAGTATAGATCGGGAACTGTTATCATGTCTTACCTGAAATGTAATGGAGATGTAAAACAATGTCAGAAAAAATATATCTTCGTCGGCAGAGTATCGTTTCTGTCCTCCGGATTTGTATAAGCTACCTGTATAAGTGTTTTCCCGTCAGGACTGCGTGATGCGGCTGTTATATAATAGCGGTCATTATCAGCTTTGAAAACCGTTTTTTCTAAAGTTCCGTCTTTCCATTCATAGATGCTGTTTTCATTCTCTCCTCCGCCAAAAATACAGTAAAAGAATGGAGCACCGCTTCCAGATGAAGCAAGAAATGTATCTCCTGCACCTTCGGTCTCGCTGAACAGCTTTCCGTCCTCAGCATTTCCTAAAAATCTTGTTGTGCTGAAATTTTCATAATAAACATATTTCTCATCCAGCACCATAAAGTTACTGACCATCTGTTTCATCTCGTTTGCCACATCCTCAGGAACGAGATTTTTTCCTACACTTTCTTTCAGCATAGCTGAAATCTCTTTTTCAGACAGCTTTTTGAAATCAAGGTCATATGTATCAAGGAACATAGCGACATTATTATCTCCTTCAAAATGGAGACGCAGGATATAAATACTCTTTCCGTCGCTGTACATTGATCTTATCGTATCACCTGTATTCCCGTTCAGTTCAGACTGCATGACCTGCTTTGTCTGCTTATTATCCGGGTCGAATAAATACAGCTTATCATTCAGTACATCCGTCTGGTCGTGATTGAGTATCAGAAGCTTACCATTTACTTCTGCCATAGCTGTATATGGAAAGCCGTTATCTGAGATCTTGTACTGATTGATTGTATGCTCTGTAAGGTCAAACTCAGCAAGCAGTAACGGATCAGGCTCTTTGTCCATGGCATTGCCGGTTGTAACGAGAGTATAAAGTTTTCCGGCAAGCTCAGTCCGGCAATATCCCGCCTCGTAATCCTGATCGGGTATACTGCCGAAATCATAGCTTTCATCGGTTTTTATATCATACAAATGATATACAACTACATCCTTTTCACCCTCGTTCAATCCGACAGCAATAGTATCCGGGCTTGTTGTACCTGAAATTGAAGTTGTATAGAAAATGCCGTTGTTTGTCAGTGTCATTCCGCTGTTAAAAGGAATTTCACCTATGTGCTTGCCATCTTTGTCAACGACCTCCATCATATTTTTGAACGTTTCTTTTGTATCTGATTGTTCGTCAGACGCATTTTTGCTGTTTTCGGATGTTTCGTCTGTGCTTTCTGTAATGCTGCTTTTATCGGAGACCTGAGCTTCAGTATCACCTGATTCCCTGCTGCATCCGGTAATACCAATACATAACAGTGCGCAAATTAATAATGAAAAAAATCGCCTCATAATTATCCCTCCGCAAGTATCAGATTGAACTCACCGTATTTTATTTCTGATGCTTCATACATGGTTCTTTCCAGAGAATTCAATAATAACCGTTTATTTGTTCCCGAATAATAGCTTTCGATGTTTTTTGTTATCGTAAGATTAAAGGTAAGATCATCTCCGACATGATATGTTGCAACACCCTGACCGTCATACTCCGATTCCTCTGTAATTCCGTTGCTCTCAATTTTTACGGATAGTAGTTTTACCTCATCACCGATATTATTCATTTTCTTCCAAAACTTAAAAACAGCCTGCGGTGTTGCCTCATGTTCCACGGGAGTTTTTTCTATTTTGCCATCTTTGACATAAAAAATTTCCGAGGTGATTATTTCAATATCGGTATCGTATGATTCCTCCGTATGAGGTATTTCCGAATTTGCTCCTCCGGTCGTGACACCAGATGATATTTCAGCTCCCTTTTCCATATACCCTCCAGTAACAGGAATACTGGTATCAACCGTGGTATTCTGACTTGATAACAGACAAACACTGGTCACGGCAATAGCAGCACAAGCCGCGACACCTCCCATTATCAGAAATAATCTTTTGCTTGTTCTGTGTTTCATTTTTGCATTGGTAATAAGCTCTTCGTCAATGTCTCCGATGTAATCAGATAATTCTTCCGGCTTCATAGCAATCCCTCCTCAGTCAGTCTTTGTTTCAGCTTTTGTCTTGTTCTCATAAGCATGGATTTGACCTTGCTTTCTGAAAAACGGAACTCCTTTGCAATAGAAGATACAGAGTCCATATACCAGTAACGGCAGATAAAAACATTTCTCTGTGTTTCAGGCAATTCTTTCAGAAAACTATTTATCAAAGCAGTTATTTCCTTATCCTCCAGTTTCTTTTCAGTATTGCTCTTATCTGCGACACATTCAGAAAGCTCGTCAAGAGAAAGCTGATACTCATTTCCGCCGCGCTTTTCAGCAGTCCATTTTCTCCATTTGCTGATTGCAAGCCTTCTTGTTATCTTACCGATAAATGCAGATAAAACAGATGGACGATGCGGAGGAATACTGTTCCATGTTTCAAGATATGTATCATTGACCGTTTCCTTTGAGTCCTCCTCGTTGCCAAGTACATTGAAAGCAATAGTATAACAATAGCTCCCATATTTTTCGGCAGTTTCTGTAATAGCAGCTTCATTTCTTTCAAAATACAGCTTTATTATTTTTTCATCCTCCATAAGCATCACCTCCTGAGCCTTCTGTATATATAGTCGCAAAAAAAACCAATTCGTTGCACTGTTTATAATTTATTTTATCATTCGATCAAGCAAAATAAAAGCATAAAATCTTCTTCTGACTTATGCAAATCATAGCGAAAACCGAAAGATGTCAAAAGTTTGATTGCCTGAGTGTCGCGCATATCGCAGACAGGACCTCCCGGAGCATAAAATGCCGTATGCTGAAACGGTATCTTTTTGATAAGCATCTGCACCACACCCTGAACATAGCCTATTCATCCTTCAAAAGAATTTGCTCGGACGGTCCATTTGTTTTGACCCTGCTCCATTTTTCAGACTGCATAAGACCGGAAATAGTTTGTCGGCGTTGCGTTTTTATAAAAAAATTTGAAATATTATTAATTCTTCTGCAACTTTTCTCTCTGTTTCCTGAGATGTATAATAGAAGAGTTGACGAAGGAGTGATAAGAGTGGATGACAGTAGAATAGTTTCACTGTACTGGGACAGAAACGAACAGGCCATCACCGAGAGTGAAGAAAAATACGGCGACTATTGTTATAGTATAGCCTTTTACATACTGAACGAAAAAAATGATGCTGATGAAAGCGTCAATGATACCTGGCTGGCTGCGTGGAACAGTATGCCGCCGCACAGACCATCGGTGCTGAAAACCTTTTTAGGCAAGCTGACGAGGCGCATTTCCATCAACAAATGGAACAATAGTGCTGCTCAGAAAAGAGGCGGCGGACGTATAGAGGAAGCATTGTCAGAGCTTGCGGAATGTCTGCCGGATAACACTTCACCCGAAAAGGAAGCTGAAACAGAGCTTTTAAAAGATATATTGGGCGATTTTGTCAGGTCGTTAAAGCCGTCGGAAAGAAAGGTTTTCATGGGAAAATACTGGCACCTGTATTCTATCAAGCAGCTTGCCGATGCTTACGGCTTTACTCAGAGCAAGGTCAAATCTATGCTGCTGCGGATAAGAAAAAAGCTGAAACAACGGCTCATAGAGGAGGAATTTGAATGAAAGCGACAGATATATTGACAACTCTCGGAAATATGGACGATGACCTTATCATAGAATCAGAAATTACCGGCAAAAAACGCTCGAAGAAATGGATAAAAGCAGCAGGTATAGTCGCTGCCTGTCTTGTGCTTGCCGTTACAGTAAGCATGACAGGGTTCAGCATTGCCGATGCATTGGAATATCAAACTGCTTTGTCATTTTTTGAAGAAAACGGTCTTTCAACAGACGGCCTGAGCCGTTCTGACGTCAAAGCGGTATATTATGATATTATTACAAAAAGCTTTACTTATGGAAAAACAGCAGACGTTCTCAAAAAATCAGCTTATGTTTCAGGACTCGAATTAGAATTGCCGGATGAAAGCTTGTCGGATGTATCCTCTGAAGCTTCTGAAAAGGACTACAATTCATGGGACACCGATGAGAGTGGTATTATTCTGCAAGCAGATAATCAGGATATATTCAACGATGAAGGTGCAAAAGTTTCTCAGAAAAGTATCGTAAGCTGTTATAAGAATGACGAACTGCTCTGGACAAAGGAAATACCGGATACACATATCCTGATCGACTCATATCTGTATACGGACAATGGTCTTGTTTTCTATGGAATGAATATCGTCTGGTCTTCAATCTATGATAATACAACAAAATTCTATATCGGTTTTATTGACAATGAAGGAGCATTTGAGTGGGGTATCGTTCCCGATCATGGTTTTCAGTATGAAAATATCTCGTCTGTCCTTGATAACGGCGACGGAACTATTGCAGTTATCAGTGAAGGAGATAATAATTCTCTTTGTCTGAGCCTGTATGATAAAGGCGGAAACGAAACGTGCTTCAAAAAGAATGATATAGGCAGTCATACCGTCTATAAAGCATCACACTTTAAAGACGATTATATTATTTACGGAGTAATGAACAGAGACGAAATAGAATATTTCATTATGAAAATGGATCGTGAAGGGAATATTTCTGACGATTTTATTTCCTCATACGAGGCTGATGATATGAAATATTCTATTGACAACATGACAGAATACGGAGGACAGCTTTATATGTCTGCGGATGCTTTACCAAAAGACTACTGGAACGGAAATAATGAATTTGCAGAAATAAGTAAATACCTTGAAACACATGAAACTTATAACTACTATATTCCCGATGAAGTATTGACTCCGATCGTACAAAAATACAATAATGCTGTGCTGTTGGTGTGTGATACTGAAAGCGGTGAACCCAAGCGTTTTTATTCCGTAAGCGGAGTCTGCACAGGAAAGTTGTCGGTAAATGATAACGGAGAAATGGAATGGGAGGTTGCAAAGATTATTTCAACTCATTTTTCTCCATACACCAGCGCATCCAGCATTGGGGGAAAATGCAGGGTTTATCGCTATGTCTTTGATTCAAGCGGAAAGCTTATCAGGCAGGAGGATACAGGAGAAATTCAATATTTTACCAGATGATAGTCTAACAAAAATATAAAAAGCCTGTTAACCAAATGCCTCGAATAGCGAATAATACATGAATGTACTCAATTCCGTTCTTCAACGTAAGGTGATGTTTCAATTTGTTTGTCGCTATAATCAACCCCGTTATTATCAAGAATCTCCTTGAGTATCGCAATAATCTTCTCGATACTATAATTGGTTGAGAACCGGACATGAGCATTTTCAAGGCTGACTCCGAGCTTGGAGGCTATCGTGGGATAGATGTCCTTTTGCATCATGATGCCGTTTGCTTCTATCAGTTTGATATAACGGTGAGCAACATTTCTTCTATGACGCAGCCAGGCATCAGCCAATCTGCCTTTGGGGGCAAAGTTGCCGTGATAGCAGGCAATATACGCATCGCACTCCGGATAGTTCGTGCAGACATAGTAATGCTCGCTGCTGCCGGGATTCACTTCATCACCGAACAGATACGATACCG
>Ga0256407_10005648_pt1 | contig 19879 bp, 16 predicted proteins | sample RumenRJG_04DNA_FD_193489 | JGI IMG/M metagenome (GOLD analysis project Ga0256407, IMG submission 193489) | Bovine rumen microbial communities from Lethbridge, Alberta, Canada - RJG_04 | ecosystem: Host-associated > Mammals > Digestive system > Stomach > Rumen | place: Canada: Alberta... | reverse complement strand
CTATGGAAAAAAACAAAGGCTAACTTCGAGTCAAGGCCTGGAATGGTTCCATATTGGTTCAAAGAGCTTGCGGTTATTAGGCCGATGAGATTTAGCGAAGTGATGCCAGAAATTTTGTCAAATACAAACACTGGAAAGAAATATTCGAAGATAATTTATAGAAAAGCTTTAACTTTGTTCGATAAAGACAACTTTAATTCTGACATGTCGAAGCTGACAATGAGAAAAAATATAATAACAGACAATATGATTTAACAATGAATAAAGATACGTTAGTTGAAATAAAGAGGGGCGAAACTGGAACGGGTTTGCTAATCGAGAATGATGGGTTTATGTCTATTAGTGAAAGCACAAAAAATTTGAATGAATCAATGAGCGAATCGGACGGATACTGTCCAAATCCATTCATTGTTGATGTTGTTCTACAAAAATTTGGAATCAAAAACGCAAACGGCCGTATATATCCAGAACGTGTATTAAAGAGACAAGTTGAGGTGTATATGGAGAAAATAAGAGAAAAAAGGGCAATAGGAGAGTGCTATAGGCCTTCTGCAATGATTTTAACGGAGTCTGGGTGGAAACAATTATCCGAAATCGAATTAGGCGAGAGAATTCTTACTTTGAATCCAGAAACTAAAGAAATTGAAATTAAACCAGTAAAAAACGTAATAAAACACGGCCATAATGGTAATCTTATTCATGTTGAAGGAAGAAATATTGACGAGTTAGTAACTCCAGGCCATTCATTTCCTACATTTGATAGAAACGGGAATTTTAAAAACTTCATAACAGCCGAAGAATTACACAATGGAAAGGCTGATGCTCATTCATATATACCAAAGACAGGGAAATGGATTGGAAAATACGATAAATATTTTACAATTCCTAGTATTAAAAACGTAGGCAGACATCTATCTGCCGCCCTAAAAGAAAAATACTCAAAAGACCTCATTATTCCAATGGATATATTTGCAAAGTTTATGGGTATATATCTTTCAGAAGGCTCTTGTGATAAAAAAGGTTCGAAATACCGTGTTTGTATATACCAAAAGAAACAAGACATTTGTGAAGAAATAGAAAAAATGCTTGATGAATGGGGTATTGATTATTCGATAAATATAAGAAAAGACGGTCTAACAAAAACGTTTGTTATATCAGATATTAGGTTAAACATGTATTTAAGACAATTTGGCTTATGTTATGACAAATTTGTGCCATTCGAATTAAAACAGCAAAACGCTGAAATTTTGAAGACTTTCTATGACTGGTTTGTTATGGGAGACGGAAGAATTAGAGGCGATAAAAGAAAACTTAAAAAAGAGCAACTAACAACAGATGTATTTTCTACTTCAAAAAGGCTAGCATTGGACCTAAATGAAATTATATTAAAAATCGGATATTCCTCAACTTTTCATATCGAAAAAAGGGATAATGAAAGAATAATAGAAGGTAGAACAATAAAGTCTGAAAATACGCACCCGCTATATTTTGCATATAAATCTCTAACAAAGGGAATTTATACTGATTATAGGTTTATAAAAACCAGTGAAGAATATTACAACGGTGATGTTATGTGTGTAGAGGTTGATAATCACATCTGGTACGTAATGGAAAACGGGAAGGCCCACTGGACAAAAAACTGCAACCATCCAGCAGAGAGTGTTATTGACTTGTCCAGAACTTCCATTAATATTGTAGAATGCCACTGGGAGGGCAACACTCTTGTGGGAAAGATGGAGATTCTTGTTAGCCCAGGATTTAGAAAACACGGAATTATATCATGTTGCGCTGACGAAATAGCAAACTTATTACTTCATGGAATTAAAATAGGCGTTTCATCTAGAGGACTAGGAACTGTTTCTCAAGAAGGTGGAGTTTTGATTGTCGGCGACGACTATGAGCTTGTTTGCTGGGATGTAGTTAGTGAACCTTCTACCCCAGGCGCGTGGATATCAACAAACGGCAAAGAAGAACTATCGCCATATATGGAGTCTAAAGAAAATAACAAACCAACAATCAGCGAAAAAGTATCTAAAATTGAAAAAATTCTAGAAATACTATAATTTTTAGCCACATTGTACAGAAAAAAATATTTTTTTTAACTTATAACATATTTATATTAAAAATAATCGAGAAAAATATTCATTTTAAATGAGTACAAAAAATAAGTCAGTAGTATCTGATGCAATTCTTGAAATGAGAAAAATCAAAGATGCTATGGAAAAAAATAGTACTGAAACAATCAAGACTATTTTATCTGAAGCAGTAAAGGATACCATTAGGGAGAATATCGAATCAGACGACTACGTAATAATTGAGGGTAAGAAAGCATCGAAAGATTCTGATGTTTGTGAGGACGAAGCTGAAGTAGGCCAGCCAGAAGGCGAAGAAGGAGAAGACGAAGCTCCTGTAGAGCCAGCAGCTCAAGAGACTGAGACTGGCGATGAAACGCTAGAAGGCGGAGCTGAAGAAGGTGGCGAAACGCCAGCAGAAGGCGACGGTACTGAAGGCGAAGTTGACACAACACAGTATCAAGTAGATGGAGACCCAAATACATTGGACCTCACTGGCGAGCAAGACCCTGAAAAGGTAATGAAAGTCTACAAGCTTCTACAACCAGACGATGATGTTGTTATTAGAAAAACAGACAGCGGACAGGTTGAGCTAAAGGATGGACAAACAGGCGCCGAGTATGTAATCGACTTAGGTACAGACGAAGGTACAGAAGGAGAAGAGGCAGCAGAAGGTGGTGCAGAGGCCGAACAACTAGCCGAAGAGTACGAGTTCGAACTTTCAGATGAAAGCATTCCTTACACAGATGACCCAGACGAATACGCAGAAGATTTGGGAATCGAGGATGGCGATGAGCCCGAAGACGAAGGTGAACCTTATGATGGTGAAGTTGGATGCGAAGATGGCGGATGCATGACTAAAAAAATTAACGAAAAGACAAGTAAAAAGTGTATGAAAAATCAAGAAATGATGTTTGAAGTTGACCTTGGATACACTGATAATTATCAAGACAAAGACCCAATCTCTGGCCTAAGTAACCAAGAAGTTGCGCCAAACGGAGCAAGAAACATCGACAAGGGTGTTCCTACTGGAACAAAGAAACCTTGGTCAGGCCTTTCTCAAAAAGAAAATCCTTACGAGGACCAAGTTAACGAGGAAGAGCAAGATGAATGCGGAATGGTTACGGAGGAAGATGGAATGACTCCAGACCTAGGAACAGAAGAGGCCCCAGTTGATGAAGCAACAAACGTTGGAGGCGCTGTTCAACAAAGAAGCAATAGTAAGAGCCATATCCCAACAGGAAGAAAAGAGCACGGTCCTAAGCCAAAAAGACACGTTTCTGCTGGTAACGAATATCACGAAAAAATAGAAGAGATGCAGAAAAAGATGGACGAGATTATAAAGGAGAATAAACTTCTAAAAGATTCTATCGCCCTACAAAGAAAAGAGCTTAGAGAAAGTTATGTTACAAACGTCAATCTTGGTAAGATAACAAAGCTATTCTTGGAAAACACAACTTCGCAAAAAGAAAAGATTGATATTGTAAATCGTTTCGTAAACGAAGCTAAAACAGTTAAGCAATCAGAAGCTCTATACGAGTCAATCAATAAGGAATTGAAGAAGGCTGGTTCAAAAGTGGCTCCAATCACAGAAGCCACAATGAAAGCAGAAAGCACTCCAATCAACGAGACAAAAATCTACGAATCAGAAGACTTCAAGAATATGAAGGACTTGATGAAGAGAGTAATGAGCTGCTAAAATCAAAACAAAGAAAAAAGAAATAACAGAAATAAAATTAGTAAAAATGAGAGAATTTTTAACTAGCGGGCAAGTCGGTAATATCGAGTTGAACGAACAAAAGAGAATAAGAAAACAAATTACAGACCGTTGGGATGGACTAGGATTGACTGAAGGTCTAAAGGGTGTTGTAAAAGAGAACGTTGCAATGCTATACGAAAATGAGGCTAAGCACCTTCTACGTGAAGCAGTTGCTGCTGACAACAGCGGTTCTTTCGAAACTGTTGTATTCCCTATCATCAGACGTATCTTCAGCAAGCTTCTTGCTAACGATATCGTATCTGTTCAAGCTATGAACCTACCTGTAGGCCGTCTATTCTTCATTCTTCCCAAGACATCTGAAAGGAGATGGGAAGAGGATGAGAGCGGAAACACAACTGGCTCGCACAACGGCCTTATGGGTTACGAGAGAACAGACCGCAGAAATGGCGAAAAGGTAAAGAGATTCTATCTACCTGACGTAGTTATTAACGACCCAAAGAACACTCCTGTAACACAATACATGAAGAAGAGCTTGTATGACCTATTCTACAACGACTTCTTGTATGACAACTCAAAGGGTAAAATCCATATCAAGATTGCTGCTACTGAACCTATGATGTGGGATAATGGCGAACTTGTTGCCCTAAGCGGTACTCCAAAAGTATATCAAGACGGTACAGTTCGTAACCTAATCGTAAAAGTTACTGGTTTCGCAAACTACAACGCAGGCAGACTAACTGGTCCTGATGGATGCGAAATGGATTCAGAAGCTTTCTTGGCTTCATTGAAGGTTGTTTGCGGCGGCGCAATCGAAGGTGATACTTCTTTCGAAGAAGGCGAAAGCGTTCCTTTCAGAGTTGTAACACAAAAGTATGGGCACGGAATCGTTGACTACGACAGAGATGTTTGCTCACCAGAAGGCGAAATCTTCCTAGACCTAGACCTAACAAAGCCTTGCAAGAAACAAGGTGCTTCTATGGACGGTTACCTAGGCGTTGACGCTGAAGCTCTATCAGGTATTAGCTTCATGGCTTCATGGAACCAATACGACTCACTTGAGCTAGAAACTGAAATGGGTGAAGTTGGATTCGAACTTACAAGTGTTACAGTTACTGTTGAAGAAAGAAAGCTACGTGCTACTTGGTCACCAGAACTTGCACAAGACGTCAGCGCGTTCCACAACATCGACGCTGAAGCTGAATTGACAGCACTTCTATCAGAAGAAATCGCAGCAGAACTTGACCGTGAAATCTTGAAAGACCTACGTAAGGTTGCTCCTTGGCAAGCACGTTGGGACGTTAACGGTTGGAGACGTATGGCTAGCTTCTCGACTAACTACACACAAAAGGACTGGAACCAAGAGCTTGTTACAAAGATTAACCAAGTATCGGCTCAAATCCACAAGTCAACTCTTCGTGGTGGCGCAAACTTCATCGTAGTTTCTTCAGAAATTAGCGCCGTATTCGATAACCTAGAATACTTCCACGTTTCAGACGCTTCTGCCGAACAAGACCAATACAACATGGGTATTGAAAGAACAGGTGCCCTACAAAACCGTTATCAAGTATACCGCGACCCATATAGCCCTCACTGGTCTATCATTATCGGTCACAAGGGTAAGAGCTTGCTAGACACTGGTTATGTATACGCTCCATATATCCCAATGCAATTGACTCCAACAATTATTAACCCAGAGAACTTCGCTCCTGTAAAGGGTATTATGACACGTTACGCAAAGAGATGTGTTAACAACAAGTTCTACGGCGCAGTTAGAGTTGACGGTCTTGTAACTTGGAATCCTGATGAACTTCGTTAATCGAAGAGCATCAAAAAATAAAAAGCTTAGGTTTTTCCTAAGCTTTTTTTTGTCGCCATACATACTTGACAAGCCCGCAATCCCAAATTCTATAATAAGATAGCGTTCTCGCCATTTCATGCTCTGTTAATGATAGCGGTAGGCCGTATTTCCTACTCAAGACTTTCTTTCTGAAATTAAATTTATGTATTCGTTCCCCTTGAAACTTCGTGTATCTATATTCAGGTGCCAAAATGTTATGTTCACAGAATCCCAAAATTTCATATAAAGTACTCTTTCTTATATCCTCCCATCTTCTATCAAGAAATGAAGTAATAGATTTTGGATTATAGGTTTTAATGAAATATGAGAACAGTTTGCCTGCTATCCCTTGAATTTTATAAGAGGTATTTCCACAAAAACGGTTAAGAACCCAGCTACTACCTCCTATTTTTTCTGTTTTAAAAGTCATAACCGCAACAAGTTCACTCATATAGAACGCTCCAATATATACAGTAGCTTTTGAAAATCCCTGTATATGGTATGTATCCAAGAATTTTTTAGCTTCGTCTTTTGTGATATTTTTAACATCACAATTCCTTGCACCAATCTTTTTATTAAACTCGTTCTTGTTTAACGCTTGAGATATTTTATCAAGCACTAGTTCTTTATGTAAAAGATATTCATCCTCAAAAATCTGAAATAATGTTATTCCTTTTTTATGGCATTGTTCTGTTTTGTTCAAGTGATAATATTTATCTTTTCCAAACAACTCAGAATGCCACCTAAGGCCGTTGTACTCTATGGCTAAATTATTAGACGGTATGTATATATCTAGTTCTTGGCCGTCTAACACAGACGTGTCTCGATGGATTACGTTTTCTTTTCCAACAAGGCCAACAACGAATTCGTATATTTCATTCTCATTATTAGATAATTGGTGGCCGCAGGCTGGGCACCCCTTTCCTTGCAAGAAAAGGTCTGGCGATGCAAAAAAATAACCATGTGGCTTTCCGTTTGCGCCCACTTTATTACAAAAGATTTTTACTTTAGTTTTGCTATTCAAATATTCAACATCGTCATAAGAGTATCTTTCTCGCCCGTATAGTTCAATGCATTTTTGTATGAATGATTCTGTTGTATATCTGGAATTATCGGCATTTCTATCTTGTGCTATTCTAGGATGCGAGCATCCTTTTAAGTGAACGCAAGGTTCTTGCCAGAACTCGCCATATTCATTTCCGTTTTTATCTAAATCATGTGAAATAATCTTAACCTTAGTGTGCATATTAACATACTCAACTTGTGAATAGTCTAGATTTTCTCCTTTATGAACTTCCTTAAATCGTTCTATTATTTCTTCTGTTTTTGAACGTTTTGTGCTAGATATCCTGGCTCCTCTTTTGCGCGGGTGGGATTGACCCTTAAGATGATTACTTGGCGTTTGCCAATACTCACCATATTCTACGCCATTCTCATCCAAATCCCTATCAATAATTTTAACGGGGGTGCGATTATTTACGTACTCAACTTCGGAATAGTCAAGATTTTGTCCTGGATGGCAAAGCTTTGCCTTCTCAATGAATTTTTCTCTATTACTGATATTCATATTAATAAATATATCAAAATAACAAAAAAGTCAATGTCGTTGAACTCTAAAATCTGTTATTTCTGTCGCCATACATACTTAATGAGCCCGCAATCCCATATTCTATCATATCCTAGTTTCTGCATCATTTCCTTCTCGGTAAGGGAAAGGTCTAGCCCGTACTTACGATGTAAAAACTGTTTTCTAAAATTAAACTTATGCATCCTAGCATATCTGTCCACGCTTGAGTTAAAATATCGGTAATCTGGATATGTATACCTATCGAACTCAAAACCAAGCGTTATGTATATATTTGACGTTTCTGACGAGCACCATCTCCTATCCATAAATGACTTAATTTCATCTGCGTCATAGTGCGACGTAAAGTATTTGAATAATTTACCACCAATGCCTTGCATTACATATCGATAATCACTAGCAAACCTATTTAACTCCCAGTAGCAAGCGTTGCTAGACTCCTTTCTGAATGTCATTACAGCACATAATTTGTCATTATAAAATGCACCCAAATAAACTGTCGCAGATGCTGCCCCCTGAATATGATATTTTTCGAGAAAAGCAAAAGCGTCGCCCTTGTTTATTTCTTTGATGGAGCATTTTCTAGCGGCTATTCTCGGAAGGTTATTATCCGCACGCAATAAATGTTTTACTTTAGATAGAACAATATCTCTATGATACATATACTCATCTTCGAATATATGAATAAGATTAACGCCAGCTTTCTTGCATGCTAATGTCTTTTCTAGGTGATAATTCTTGTATTTTCCGCCGTATTGTTCTGTATGATACTTACACCCGTTAAATTCAATTGCGACATTGAAGTCTGGCAGATATATATCCAACTCTTTCCCGTTAAGAATTGAACGATTCTTATCACACTTTACTCCGAGAGATTTTATAAAAGCCATAATTTCTTTTTCTGGCTCTGAGGTAAAGTGATATTCCATTGTTTTATTAAGCTCTTTTGTGATTGAACTTAACCTTGAATGCAATTCAGAACTAGTTGTACAAGCGCCGTATCTCATTATGTATTCTTTTTTCGAAATTCCATGGCTTGATAAATGCCTGGAATCTATGCTGGCTAATTTTTTACCGCAAATAGCGCAAGTAACAAATTTGTTTTCGTCGGTCTCTAATTGCCGATTTTTCGTTAAGCATGCGAGTGCAAAATATTCTCTATCTTCTGGGTGCTCATTTAGATACTCTTCCTTTGTAATACCATGTTCTTTAAGAAGATGTACTTCAAACGCGCCACTCTTATTATCAACATCAACAGTACTCCAGCCACAGTAAGGGCATTTTTTTTTCTCTTTAACTTTCTCTGTTGTGATATTAAAATAATCTTCCCACCAAAACACGCCAGTATCCTCAAACACTCGTTTTCTTTTATAAGCAGAGTCAAGCTTTATTCCAAGACTATTAACGTATTCTGTTAACTCTCCAGATTTATTTAGATAGTCATATGTTGAAAAGTTGCCATCTTTAGACACTAGCTTATATCTAATTCCGTTAATTTTTGGGAAACGTTCGTCAACATTATGTTTTATTCCGCTATATTTTCTAAAAGAACTCTTTGGCCTAATTGAGACACCGTCTGAGGCTATTATTTGTTTTGCCTTCAATTTTCCAACGTGGAATTCTTTACAAACAGTATCGAGGCCAACGCCGCTCTGATATCTTATACTAATTTCGTTCATATATGATAAATAGTCTTTCAGTAAAATAACACCTATTTTAAGGATAAAAAAAATATGGTCTTACCATTAACCATATTTTATACAGCAAAAGCCATGCCAAAATATATTACACGGTTTCATTTTCTATTACCATAACGTGTGTTAAGTCATCACGTACCATATCAGCAAGCACATCTGATGGGTACAGCCTAACATCGGTCTTTGTGTTCCCGTCTGAGTAGTAATAAATGGCTGTTGCGTCGTTTATTGTGCCTTCTTTAGAATCTTTAATGAACTCCTCAAGCGGGATGATTTTACCTTTCCAATTTTTAGCAACCTCATACCCGACTGGCTGTACTTTTCGAATCTCTTTTTCAAGCTCGAAAATACTCGTTTTTAGGGGCCTCGTCTCATTAACAAATTCATCCCAAGAAAGTCCACTTTTTGAGCATTCCTTTTCCTTCTCTTGATACGCCTCGCAGAGCATGTTATATTTCTCCGTAAGCTTATTATATTCTTTTTCGTTACTCATATACTATAATATACAATAATCAAAACATAAAAACAATACTGGTTAATATTTATATTAATGATAACTAGCTAAAAATCAAAAGTATGGTTGATTATGATTATTTGGCGGAAGAATACGTAAAATGCCTTTCCGACGAATCAAGAATATATATGATAGAACATTACCTTTCTACATACGATGCAACGCAGCGTAGAAAGGTTCCTTTTGAGCTGTTTCCAAGGCAAAAAGACTTATGTCAAACGCTTGGCGATGCAAATAACGTTGTAACGACAAAACCTCGTCAGGCTGGAATCACAACAACGGCTGGAGGGTTCATTTCTTGTGAAATGATATTAGCAGACCCATCGTCTCCTCAAACGGTACTTATTATTGGTAACTCTAGAGACCTTGCACAGCAAATGCTTGTGAAAATAAGAGACTTCTTGCTTCAATTCCCTAACTGGCTTTGGGGTGATATGTTGACAGAACAAGGCCTTAACCCAATGGGTACTCCAACTAAGAAACAAATATTTGATGTGTGTAACAAGGATGAACTTGTTCTTAAAAACGGATGCCGTGTTGTTGCCAGGTCTTCAGGGCCTGACGCTTCTCGTGGTGTCGGAGGTGTTACATGGCTAATATTTGACGAGGCTGCTTTTATTGAAAATGGCCAAGATGTTTATGCATCAGCCCTTCCTACCGTTTCTACTGGCGGACATATAATTATGATTTCAACGCCAAATGGTAAGGATTTGCTATACTATGAAACTTGCAGGCAAGCAAAACTAAAAGGAACTGACGATTGGAATAACTTTGAGCTTGTTGAGATGAAGTGGTATCAAGACCCAAGATATAACAAGTTCTTAGAGTGGACAAGAAAGGACGAGGAAACTGGAGAGGTTATTGTAATACAAGAGAAATACACTGACCAAAATGGTAATATAAGGTATGACCAAAATCACTGGGATGAAATGATACAAGATGGATGGAAGCCAAGGTCTCCATGGTATCAGAAGATGTGCAAACAGTTCAACAACGATTCACAAAAGATTGCACAGGAGCTTGATGTATCATTCTTGGGTTCTGCGGCCAACGTTGTAGAGCCTGAGTTTATTGAGATGCAAACGAAGCTTAATAAACGAGAGCCAATATATAGAGATAAAATAGAAGAGGATACGTGGATTTGGAAGGAGTACATACCTGGTCATAAATACGTTATGTGTATTGACTGCTCTAGAGGTGATGCAGCAGATAGAACAGCTCTTGAAATATTTGATGCTCACGGGATAGATGATGATGGAACGCCATGCATGGAGCAAGTACTTGAGTATCACGGGAAAAAGACTGGTGATGTAGTAGGAGAGATGGCATATCAGTATGGCAAGATGTACAACAACCCATTCTGTGTAGTCGATTGTGTCGGCGGTACTGGAGATGCTTGTATCTTGATGATGATAAGACTCGGGTATAAAAATTTATACTATGATGACCCGTTACTTAAATCATATACAAGTCAGATTGACGCCTCATCTCTTCCAGTAAATAAAGACGGAAAACTACCTGGGTTCCATAGTAATCAGGTTCGTTACCAAATGTTAACAAACTTTGCAAATCTTGTGAAAACAAATCAATTCAAGATTCGTTCAAAGAGAGTGTTAGCAGAGTTAGATACGTGGATTTACAAAGGCCCTCAGGCAAGGATTGACCACCAAGATGGTGCACATGATGATACCCTAACATGCTTAGCAATGGGATTGTTCGTAATGGAGCATAGTATGGCTAGGCAAGAGAAAACGAAAGAGCACGACAAAGCTATTCTTAGGAGCTGGACTACTGGTAATGTTGTTGTTTATAAAGAGCAAGAGCAGAAAGAGGAAAAGAAGAAGATGAGAATGCCGTTCTATTCAACACAAACGCTAGATAAAAGCCACAAATACGCCAGCCACATGTGGGTATTAAAGTAACTTCAAACTATTTATATAAGTAAAACTGTGACTTATGACAAAATACACTGACGAAATAGGAAAGTTGTTTAAAAGAGTCAGAACACTACTAGGAGCGGGTGTGAGGTCCGTAGAGCTAACAGATGAAGCTCTATGCGACCTTTTGGAGGTTGCAATTGAAGATTACGCCGAAGTAGTACAAAACTGGCTTGTCGAGACACAATGGATGAGCCTATGGGGAAAGAATGTAACAAAAGACGATATAGCATTCGCCCTCTCAACAAGAACTCTTGACATGTCTAAAAACTACGGATGGTGGTTTTCAAAAGAAATTGGATTGCAACAAACTGGACCGTGGGAATTAAAGAAAGACTTTATAACAATCGAAAAGGGGAAACAAGTATATGAAATACCAGCAGGAAGAATGGTGAATAAGGTTATGTGGGTAAACCCGCCAGTAACACAAGCCGCTCTTTTTGCTAATTACGGTGGATTAGATATTGGTTTCTGCGGAGGTTACGGACAGTTAGGAGGGGGCTCTTACGGACCAATAGGAGGATTTTATACCGCGCCAGCCGCTGACGTCGCTTACCTCGCTACAGACCTAACATACAAAAACAGGCTTCTTAGGAGTGATTTAGTGTACAAGATAACAGCGGGGCCAAATGGCACGCACTTGTTACATTTAATGTCAACTCCTGGGAGCAAATTATCTTTCGGATATATGGGAGGTGCTCTGGGCGGATTGGGGCTTGTTGGGTGCGAAGTTTGGTACACATATTATGACACAAACGGCAATGAAGATGAATGCGCTAGGGCAAATCCAGACGTAATTATATCACCAGACCAGGTTCCTTTATCTGAAATAGACTATACTTTTCTGAATAGCCCGACAAAGACTATTATTCGTAAGCTTTTAGTTGCTAAAGCAAAAGAAACTTTAGGCCTTATAAGGGGTAAATACAGTGGAAAGGTTAGTATTCCTCAAGCGGAGATGTCAATGGATTATCAAATGCTTATCCAACAGGGAAAAGAAGAGTATGAAAATGCCATGAAGGACCTAAAAGAGAGGTTAGAAAGGATGAGGCCAGATAAGCTAATGGAGATTCAGGCAAATCTTGTCGAGAACAATCTCAAGATACAACAAAAGACTCCACTTGGAATATACGCAATTTAATCTTTACTTACGAAGAAATTATTCTTATACTATTACTAGTATAACACATAAAGTTTATCTATATGGCAGAAAAAAAGAATACACTTTTCACAAACCTAAACCGTATTATTATGGGTACTCAGAGTGTCGACGCGAACGAACGCTTCGGCACTAGCCCCGATGGCAGTACTCAAAGAAAATACACGTTTGATGACAAAGTTTTATATACAACAAAAAACAAGGAAGACTACGAAAAAAAGCTTACCCAAATAAGACAACAAAAGTTGCTTAACTATCAATGGGTAAAAGCTGGCGCCGATACAGCAATGGAGAGCATGGCTGGCTACACGGCGGTTAAGTTAATGTATAGAGACTCCGATTTAATGGATGGGACGCCAGAAATCGGGGCCGCTCTAGATATAATGGCAGAGGAAGCGTGTTCTACAGGAACAGATGGTAAAATAATCAAGATAACTTCTAGGTCAGAAAGAATTCAATCAATCCTTGAAGACCTTTTCGTCAACAGACTTAGGGTCCCATTAATGCTCCCTATGGTTGTAAGGGAAACTATTAAGTATGGCAATAGTTTCATGCTACTAAATATTGATGAAAAGAACGGAATTCTTGGGTGGAAACAGCTTCCTGTGTACGAAATTGATAGGGTTGAAAACGGGTATACAACAAGCTATGCGTCTGGTGCTATTCTAAGGCCTGGAGATGGACGTAAAACGGACGAAATTATGTACGTTTGGAATGGCCACAACGAAGCTGCCCCATACAGAAATTTCCAAATGGCCCATTTTAGGCTATTGAATGACTCGTTCTTCTTGCCGTATGGTGTATCAGCACTCCATAAAGCAAGAAGAGCATGGAGGATGTGGTCTATGATGGAAGACGCAATGCTTCTTTATAGATTAGATAAATCGATTGAAAGAAGGGTATTTAAAATCTACGTTGGTGGAATTGACGACGATGACGTCGAGGGCTACGTACAACAGATTGCCAATAACTTCAAAAGAACGCCTATTATAGACCCAGAAACTGGCCAAATAGACCTTCGTAAAAACTTTATGGATGTTTCTACTGACTTCTTTATTCCAGTAAGAACAGAGAACGCATCTAACCCTATTGAAACGCTTTCTGGGGCACAAAATCAAACTGCAATGGATGATATTAACTACATGCAGAATAAGATTTTTGCTGCGCTAAGAGTTCCAAAAACGTTCCTTAACTTCCAAGAGGCGCAAGGAAAGGGCCAGAATCTAGGAATCATGGATATTCGCTTTGCTAGGATGATTAACAGAATACAACAATTCGTAATCACCGAGCTAAACAAGATTGCCATGATTCACCTTTATCTAGTTGGAATGGAGGATGAGATTTCTAATTTTACAATATCAATGAACAATCCATCCAATCAGATAGAGCAGCAAGAGATTGATAATTTAACAAAAAGAGCCGCGCTTGCTGCTCAATTACTAGCAGACCCAGGTATCGGAATACCAATATTCTCATTGCATAAAGTGTTGAAAGACGTAATGAAGCTTAGCGATGCAGAGATTCTAGATATGGTTAACGAAATACGTCTTGAGAAGGCAATGGCGGCAGAGTTAGCCGCGACCCAAAACGTAATCAAAAAGACTGGTGTGTTCGATAAGACTGATAGAATATACGGCGATTTTGATGCTATGTATGGCGACGGAGACCCTGGGCAAAATGCTCAGGGTGGAGACGCAGCCACTGGAGGAGGAATGCCTGGAGGAGGCGGCGGAGCAATGCCTCCTATGGGTGATATGGGAGTAGAAGGAGGAGATATGGGCGGAACCGAGGGCTCTGTTGACATGGGAGCAGCACCTGGAGCAGACGGCGGCTCATCGGCTCCAGAAGGCGGAGAACAAACACAGTTATCAGAAAGCTGGCTAAGAGAGTGTAAATATATGAACATAATGCCATTCACGAAGACGTATTTCAAAATGTTGCATGAAAATACGATAGATAAGGAATATGAAATACCAGAAATTGATACAAATACTATGGTACTAGAAGAGGTTGATAAACTGGTAAATAAGCTTGATGAAATGGTAGATAGCGACCTTGAAAGTTTAGGCGACGACATTGACGAAACTGAATATGAAGGAGTAAAACTAGAAGATTAAAACTATTTATTATAAAAACATTACTATGGAAAAAATTGATAATTTAATGACGGTTGAATCCGTTGAGGAATATAGAAAAAAGCTAAATGAGGCTTGCGACACTAGGGTCGCTTATCTTGAGAAGATGAGTAAAGCCGCAAAACTATCTGAAAGTGGATTCGGTTCAATCAAAGAAAACATGGAGAATATATCCCACTTATTATTCTCAACTAAAGAAGGCAGCAGTATATTAGGAAAATATCAAACAGTCATAAAAAATTCTAATGCATTATCAACAATGCACACTCTTTATGAGGGGATAAGAAAAGCCAATTCTTCATCGGATGTGTCATTCTTTATAAATGAAATTGCGTCGCAAAATTGGGGGGTTAATAAGAAGGAACTTGATGAGGGCTTGAAGAAACTTGGAGATGTTATTGGAAGTGCTTACGTAATACTAGGTAAAGAAGCTGATGAATTTATAACAGAAGGCAATAAAAAGCTTGATGAAGCGGTTGAATACATTGCAACAACCCCAAAGACAAAGAAAAATATTGCCGAGTACAGCAACGCCGTAAAAATCATAAGAGAACAAGTTGAAAGTTCAAAGCCAGCGGAAGCAACTCCAGAGTATAATGAACTAGTAAGAGAGTTTAACGAAAAGTATGAAGGTAAACTAACGAAAGAAGAAATGGACATAGTAAATGAGGTTCGCGCTGGTAATAAATTTGAAGAAATCTTTAACGCATACAAGAAAAAAATAACGGAAGCTCTTTCAGAGAATAAGGATAATATTCCAGCTGATAAGGTTCAGTCACTAAATGAACAGCTATCTGAAAAAAAGTTTTCTGAAGACACATTTTGCGAAGATATTATTAACTTGTCGGAAATTTACAGAATACTAGAGTCATAAAAAAAAGATGGGTAATCCCATCTTTTTTTATTTTACATAGATTCTAAGTTCTTCTTGTATCGGAACAATTAAGTTTCCAGTTGGGAATTCAACACTCTCTTGCTTTATATTCCCGTTAAATTTTATTTCAAAATATCCATCGAAGATACCAGGATATCTAGTATCTCTTTCATTCCAGCTATATTCCAGAACATAACGTTCTTCGCAGCCACTATCATCCATTAGCCTAATCTTTGCTGGCGCGTCGATTATTTTGTAAACGTCAGTCTCGTGGTCTTTCATTGAAAAATAGACGTTGCTATCTTGTATGGCGTTATCTATGAGTGACTTTTTATAGTCGTATCTGCCGTCCAAGATTAATTCTAATCTTAGTACTGGGTTCGTAGATTTTCTATTTATAAAGAACTCAATCATTTTATCTTTCTTATGTCTATATTATGCTCAGATAATTTCTGTTTTATTATTAATGAGTAGTTGCCAACTAAACTTTCACACACTTCACATAATGTTCCAAAATCAGTAGTGAACAATTGTAGGAAATAGAACTGTATCGTTAAATAAGCATCTTTCCCGTTCTTTAGGCTTTCTTCTGAAAAATCGATATCAGAGATAGAGCATTTTTCCATTGAGTATTCATTTACGATTGCAGCTGATATCTTTTTTATTGCGGCAGACAACTCTTTCATTAAATCACTAGTATATGATTCCTTGTCGGAAAGTGATGCTAAGCAATTAAATTCAATGTAAAATGTTACGGGCCTTTTCTTATTTGTTGTCCCTATGCTAACTTTAAAATAGTCGTTTTCAATCTTCTTTTTTGTTGCAATCAATTTCATCATATTTCCTATTTTAAATAATATAATGAAATTTTTATAAAAGTCAAATTTTGGACTATCCGCGCCAGTGCCGTAGCACTGACGCCTTTATCCTAATAAAATTCCTACTCTATACTATAAATAGTCCGAGCAAACTATTTATGAATAAAAGATATTACATGAAAAGGCATTTTTTCTTAGATAAAGGGAATACGATTGTTAAAGGCAGTAAAGTAAACACAGGCCTTAATCCAGTGTTGTCAATATGCTATGGATTAAAGGTATCTAGAGGACTTATACATTTCAACATAGATGAAATTCTTGAATGGTTTTCGGATAGCAGCTTAGATGTCAATATGGCCAAGTTCACACTTCATATGACAAACTATTTTTCAGTCGACAATTTGCCATATGAAAAGAAATTATTGACGGCTCCTGATAGTAATGCTGAAAGAGCATGTTCTTTTGATTTGGAATTTTTTGAAGTCCCAAAAGAATTTGACGCTGGAAGGGGGTATGACTATAATAGTGATTTCTGGATTGAAGATAAAAAGTCAACATCAGAATTCGGATGTAACTGGTACAACGCAACAACAAACGAAAAGTGGGATGTTCCTGGCGTGTATGATAGCGGCTATACAATAATTGGAAGACAACATTTTGATTTTGGAAATGAAAATATAGACCTAGATATAACAGATTACATAAATAGTAAATCATACCAGGATAGCGGTGATACTGGAAGCGGAAATAGCTTTTGTGGCATAGGAATTAAATTTGCCGACGGACTAGAAGATTTATATTTAGGTAAGACACAATGCGTAGATTTCTTTACAGATAATACAAACCTATTTTTCCACCCATACATAGAGGTTGAATATTTAGACAGGGTAAAGGACGATAGATATACATTTAATCCAAATAAAGAGAATAATCTTTACTTGTATGTAAATGACGGAGTAAACGCATATGACCTAGATGAGATGCCATCTTGTTCAATAGGAAAAGTATCTCACGTAAGAAAGGGTGTTTATAAGACAACAATTTATCCTTGTGATATAACTTCAACGTACAAACACATGGAATATGATGTTTGGTCAAACATAAGAATTAATGGCGTATCTTACGATGACGTCGAGCAGGAATTTGTTGTAGAGCCAAAGAGTGTTTTCAATATAAAAGATGTTTCGTTCCAAGAGCTTCCAGTCCCTTCGGTGTATGGAATAAATGACTCCGAAAATGTTAACAGGGGTGAAATAAGAACTGTATTCGTTGATATGAGGCAAAAGTATACAACAGATAAAAAAATACTAGATGCGGATATAGAATATCGAATATACGTAAAAGATGGGGATAAAGAGTTTACGGTTTTTGACTATGAGCCATTAGAACAATCAAAAAGTAACTGTTTCTTTGTGCTACACACAAACGACTTAATACCAAGTAGATATTTTGTTGATATAAAAATCAAACGTGGAATGCAAGAGAGAAAGTTTAAGGATGTTGTACATTTTACTATTGTAAACGAGCTTTCTCCAAAATACACTGAATAAAAAAAGGGCCAAGGCCCTTTTTTAGTTTATTTTAACGTTCGGACTTAATATTTCGTTCGCTAATAAAGTGTTATCTTCGCTAGCACTATATAAGTCCTTTAGGTTTAATTTTTTATTTCCGCTCCCAACCTTAAGCGTCACGTATTTTGATATATTCTTCATGTCATCACTTTCGCATGGCGGAAGATTAGAAATAGGGTGTGTATGATTGAGTAACGCTGATATTATCTTTAGTAAAATATTGCAAAGTCGTTCTCCGTATGGAACGCTTTGCGCACTTTTAACGAGTTGAAATAAGTCGTCGTTAGAGATACCAAATGCACCGTAATTATGCAATGGAGATGCAATCATGGCACTATCGGTATTCCCAAATAAATTAATCTTATCAGCAAATAGAGTCACACTACTTTTCGGGTTTGCTTCATCGTCATAAGAAATTTGTATTGCAGCAGAGTTTCCATTTTTATTTCTTCTAATTTTGTTCTTTCCGCCAATTAATTTTATGCCAGAATGTATAAGAATTTTATCTTTTTTTACATAGATTCCAGAATTACCTTTTCCGTTAATCGAAACATCATCAATTTCTGGCAATACAAGAGCTTCATCTCTCATATTTTCTGGATTCTCGCCTGGGCTGCAAGATGAACCTTGTAGCCCAGCAGTAGCGTCGGCCCCAGAAGCGTCGTCAAGGTTGCTTAATTGTCCGTATATTGGTCCAATGTAGTACCTTTGCCCGTCAATTATCATAACAACAACCTTTTCGCCTACTTTTGGAGTAAGGCCGAATACACGAGGTAGTAACGGGACACACCAATTCTTGCTTGTTTTTGCGACGTTATCATCGGGAATTAGGTGCACTAAAATTCTACCCTGCCCTGTGTTATCATCAATATCAATTACACTTGCTATTTTTGCGATTACATTACCTTCCATTAACTCAAACTTTTTCTTTTATCTAGTTCCGTCATAACTCTTGAATATTCTTTTTCAAGATTTTCCATGTGAGTACATAATTTGTCAATTTGCTCTTTAGTGGCGTCGTACTCATTTTGTATTTCATCAATTTTACGCTTTAAGTGTGCGTTTGAATAATCTGAATAGTTTTCCATCATCTTATTATTCCTTTCATAGCAGAAAAGTTAGTATTAAACCCAATAACGGTTACTGGCCCACCAGCATTCCCGCCTTGCGCTTGAATAGATATATCACCTGGGGCCGAAGCTACAGAGACGTACCCGTTTTCGCATATTTCATCTACAATTGCTTTTGATATCGCAGCTGACATTCCGCCTATTAGGTTTGGCGTTCCATCTGGATTTACACCAGTTGGTATTCCAGCCGATTGCATCCAAGCATACACATTAGAAACAATACGTCCGACAGAAAGTCCAGTTCTTCGTGTCGTTACGCAAAACAAAAGCCATGGCGGTAAGTCAAATTGTGGAAACGGTAAGTTTTTTATTCCATTTTCGACTGTTTGTATTACTTGAGCTAAATCCATATCATTAACAAGTTTGTGCTGTTTCGGGTGTTTTCTTCTCGTTATTTATTATATCGGCATAATCGACATTATCAATTTGGGCATTAAGCTTATATTTATTCCAATTAAACATTGGTATACATTGTAGAACTTCCTTCAAAAGCTTTAGCCATTTTTCCATATACTCTATTAGAGCCTGAATAATATATGCGTCCAATATCGGTCTGATATATTCATAGAAGATGTCTAATAACATCTGATATATCTTATTTAAAAGAATCCTGATTAGGCATTTTAAAATAGAAAATAATTTGTCACTAATCAACTTTTGAACATCTTCAACACTATGAGGGTCGGATAGGTCAATTAACCCAGCAATTTGGAAATTCAGTATAAAAATAAGCATTACTTTAGGCGCAAGAAGGCACATAAGTATTGGCCTAACAATAGCCATTATGACATTATACAATAGTCTTTTTAAATTAGACGATGAAAAATCTA
>Ga0256407_10005647_pt1 | contig 19883 bp, 15 predicted proteins | sample RumenRJG_04DNA_FD_193489 | JGI IMG/M metagenome (GOLD analysis project Ga0256407, IMG submission 193489) | Bovine rumen microbial communities from Lethbridge, Alberta, Canada - RJG_04 | ecosystem: Host-associated > Mammals > Digestive system > Stomach > Rumen | place: Canada: Alberta... | reverse complement strand
TAACAATTGTATATCAAAAAATATGGTTTAAATATTTTCTACTAATATTTTTAATATCATTAATTTTTTCAATATTTATTACCCTTCTTATAGTTATATTAAGAAATATTTCTTTATCAATTAAGAATAAACATTTATATAATAGTATATTAATAATTAAAAGATTATTTGATTATTTCATTCCAATTTAAATATATAAGAGTTATGATATAAATAAATTAAAATTTTAAAATCATTAAAAAACTATTTATAAATTATATTAAAATAATTTATATAAATAATTATTAAAACACATTTTTAAAATTAATTTTATTTGTTTACAATTGAATTTTCTTTTTTTTCATTATTTAATTTTGAATTATCTTTTTTATCATTTTCATATTTTTGTTTCCATTTCTCATCATAAATATTTCCATGTTTTAAATTAGATAATCTATAACTTTCTAAATATAGACCAAAAAATAATTGAACATTAAAATAAGAAATCATAATAGTAAACAAAAAAATATAAAAAGCTTGAAATCCTGCAAATTTATTATTAATATAAATATTTTGAAAATGATAAATTGACATTTCCAAAGTAGATAAAATACTATTAATATAAGTTCTATATGATTTAATTTTATGACCAAAAATTTGATTACTAAAAATAGAAAATACAAAAATAATATAAAATAATAATAAAAGATATACGATACATCTTCTGAGAGATAATTTAATATATTTAAAATAAGTTTTAAATTTTTTAATTTTACTTAAATAACTTAATAATCTAAATAATAAAAATGACATTAATAAACATTCAAGTTTTAATGTTTCTTCATATGATTTTGCTATTGAAAAATAATCTTTATTATTCATTATAATATGATTAGTTGATATTTCAATTTTTTCATTTTTATTCATATCTTGATATAAATTATTTCTTTTTATTATGAAAACTCTTAAAAAAATAATTAAAGAACATATAGAAGTTAATGATGGTAAATTAATAATTGAATTAATCCATCCTTTATTATTATTTTTTTTTCTTTTTTTTGTATTTAAACCACTTTCATTTTGATTATTTATATAACAAATTTTAATCCAATAAGTAAAAAAATCAATTAAACAAAAAAAAATTCTAAAATTATCAATTAATTTAGAATGTTTACTTTTAATAGATAAATTAGGTTGAAATCTTATAATATTAATTTTAGGGGTTTTACTTCCTCCATTATTAGAAAATTCAAATAAAAAAGAAATATAATAATAATTTTCACTAAAAAAATTATAAATAGTAAAATCAATAAAACATGCTTTATTCATTGAAGAAGAAAAATAATCATATGAAATATCATTTTTATCAATTGCTTCATGAGATAAAAAATTTAATGCAACATCCAAAACTTTTTTATTAATATAATTAACACTAATATATAAATTAACAGAATGATCACTATAAGTTCCTAAATCACCTTCAATTTTTACATTTTCAGTATCTTCAATTTGACTATTCCAAGCAATAAATAAATTATAATAATAATTAAATAAATCTTCACAATTATTAATTAAATTATTATCTTTTGTTTCATTTGTATAAATAAAAAAATTTAAATAATCTTTTTTAGTATTATCACAAATTGGATTTATACCATTTGAATCTTTATAAGTTTGATATTTATATTCTTTAATATATGGTCCATAATAACCTAAATAAGTTGATTTATCATATTTATAATATTGTGATATACATTTGAAGTTGTTTGTTCCATAATTTAATTTTATAAAATTTATTAAGTTTTTATTACAATTTACTTTTGTTGATTCATAAAAAGAAAATTTTACATTAGATAATAACATATATGGTAATTGATTATATCTTGAATTATTATAATAAAAATCATTAAAGATTGATAATATTTGATTTATTATGAATTTTGAATTATTGTAAAAATAATTATCATTTATTATTATATTCTCCTCAAATCTTTCTTGAATTAATGAAATTTCATCAAAAATATTTTTTGATGATAATGAATAAAGTGATTTTAATGAAAAAGAAAAAAAAATTAAGAAAAATATATGAATTAAGAAATAAATAATTGTTTTAAAATGAATTTTTTTTTTATCTTCTTCAATTATAATTTTATGCATATTATCTTCTTCTTCTTTTTTTAATGCTTCATATTTTTTTACTATATATGAACTCATTCCAACAATTTGTTTTGAAAAATTAATTAATTGATTTTTTGATATATTATTATTTTTTTTATAAACATTTTCATGTGTAACTTCATTATTAAAATTTTCAATATTAGGTTTAAAATTTTGAGGACAAAAAAAAAATTGAGCATTTTTAATTTCATGAAAAGATATAATAATAGAATTAATAATATCATTATCATCTAATTTTTTGAAAGATAAATTATTTTCAACAAACAATAAATTATAATTTGAGATAGTATTTCCATAATTCCATAAATTTAAACAACAATTTATTATTTGTTTTACTGTTGTTTTTTCTGTAATTCTAAAAGTTTGATATTTATATTTAATTTCTGGTGTATTATCTAATTCAACATAAATTATATTTATACATTGAAATGGAATATTTATACCATCATATTTAATTTTTTTTTGTGGAGGAAAATAATCTGCTCTACTTAATATATTTGTTATTTTTTTCGATATTTCTTTTAAAGAATTGTATATTATTTTTTTATCATTATATTCATCAAATTTCTCAGTATTATTTAAATTTGATTCGTTTAATATATTTTTTTCTTTTTTTTTCTTCTTTGGTATTTGTTTTTTATATTCTATTTCTTGTTCTTCTAATTTTTTATATTGTTGATTTAATATAATATTTGATTCTTTTTCTTTATAATATTCTTCTTTTATTTCTTTTATTTTTTCTGTAAGCATTTCTAATTTTCCTGTGATTAAATTTGAATCATTAATTAAAGAGAATTCAGAATTGTCAAAATTATTTATCATTATATTTTAAAAAATTTTATAAATAAATAATAATAAATTAAATACATTTTCTTTTATTATAAAAAAATAAAAATACTTTTTATAATTTATTTTAATCTCAACTCTTATTAAATAAATATTAAATTTTTCTAAAAAACCTAACTCTCATTAATTTAATATTACATAAAATATATAAAATATTTCTTTAATATACATAAATATCTTCATCACTCATTTCAAAATATTTATTTGAAAATTTACTATTTTTTTTCTTCAAATTCATTTTTGAAACAATAATAAAAGCAATAAAAATAAAGAATAAAATAAAACTTGAAACTTTAATAAGTGAATTTTCTTTATAAAATCCATCACCATCATAATAATTAGGTTCATATATAGATTCAATTTTAAATTTTTTAGTATGTTTTGAAATAACAACAAAAGCAAAATTTGTCATTCTTACATTTTTAGGAACTCTATATTCATATGTCATTTTTCCAGTATCTATATCTTGAGTAATAAGTGATTTTCTAATATAATCCAATTTTGTTAATCCATTTAATACTTTTTCTATAAAACATCTATTTCTTAAATCATTTAATTTACTTTTGTCATAATTTTTAAATAATAAAAATATATATTCAAAATTTTCATTTTTAATTAAATTTTGAAATTCGAAAACAAAATAAATTTTTGTTCTTTTTACTTTAATTGTTCTATCTTGTATTGGATTAAAAGAAAAAACTTTTTCATCAGAATAATAATATCTAAGCATTCTTTCATTAGTATTTAAAAAGTAAATTTTAGGTGATAAATTATCATTTTTAATAGGAAAATAATAATATTTAACTTTTTCATCAAAAGAATAATAATTTTTTTCTCCATTTAATTCTAATTCAAACTCAATTTTTTTATTTTCACAATTATCAAATTGTAATAAAATATTAGAATTAATTTTATTTTTTGTCAAAGTAATATTTTGCATTTTAACAGAAATCAAATCTTCATCTTCACTTAAGAATAATTTCTTATCATAATAATGTTGAATATAAATATCATTTGAATTCATCCCAGATAAACTAACATAAAAATGTTTCATAGTTGGATTTGATCTAATAAATTTATAAGGATTTTGTATATTAATAATAACAGGACTACTTTTAGATAAAACTTTATAATTAATATAATTATCAGGTGAGTATATAAAAGGCATTTTTCCAAATCCCATATAATGAAAAATTTTTTTTGGTTTTTCATTTTCTGTTGTTAAAAAAATATGAAATTCTTTAAAATCAACATTATTAGGTATCATAAAGAAATAATAAGGTTTATCATTTGAAGCATAACCTTCCATTTCTTTTTGAATAATATTATATTTTTCTTTATCAGTTGCACTAATTAAAACAGTCCAAACAAATAAATTATCATCTTTATTTTGAACTTTAACCTTATCATTTTTATTTAAAGTATCTATTATTCTATAAGTATCGTTTAATCTATTTTCATTTGTTATATATTTTGATATTTTATTTTTATAATATTCAACTTTAACTGGAGTATATGGATTTAATAATTTTAATTTAATTTCTGTATTATCTTCTTCAACTTCTGGAAAATAACTTTGATGTTTTTCTAAATAAATTAAATGAGTTTCACTTTTTTTTACTGATAATCTATAATTTCTTTTTAACATATTTCTAATTGTTATTAAAGAAGGTGATTTACAAGTTAATAAAATTAACATTTCTCTTTCTTTTAATTGAATAGCTTGTAGGAATTTTTTTCCAGGTAATTTATTATAAGTACCAAAATTTTCAACAATTTTTTTCATATCATTAACAACTTTTAATTTAACTTCTCCAAATTCAACATCAGGGAATAATAAATAATTTTCTAAATCTTTCTGAATTTTCCCAAAGAAATAATGTGGTTTTTTACAATCATTAATATAAACTTGAAAAGCATTTTTCATTCCTGCATTATTATAATCATAAAAATGTAATTTAATATCTTTTGTATCAATAAATTTAACTTTGAAAACAACATCTTTTCTAGGTGGTCCATTTACTAAAATATATAAATTTTTATTTTCAATTGGAACTCTTACAAAAGCATATAAATAAATTTTACCTTTTATTTCTGGATTATTATGAGCAAGTTTTTGTTCATCAAAAACAATAAATTTTTCTGTTGATAAAATTACCATTTTATAATCTCTTTTTATTTGAGTTGTATTTATTTGAAAAATATGAGATACTTCTTTAAAATAATATGAGTAATCACTTCCTATTTTTTCAGGAGGTAAAATTTCTCTCATTGTAACATTAAAATCTCTATTATTTGGATCTGATGTTGCATGAGATGAGAAACCAATTGCAAGATATTTATTTGAATCATATATTTTTTTTATTTTTAAATATGCAATTTTTCTTGTATTTGGATAAAGATTTGGTTTTAAAAAACCAATTGAATTTTCAATATTTTTTTTTACATTTTCTATTATATCTTCAATCTTTATATCATCAAAATCATATATATCATAAGTTATACATTCTGCATGTTCTGATATGAGATTAAAATGAAAAGCAGAATTTAAATCTTTTAATTTTGAAACATCAATTATTACAATGTGAGAATGATAATATGTTACATCAGTATGAATTGTAAAATTTAATTCGTTTATTAAATTTTTTTGGTCAATGTTGTAAAATGAAAATTCTACTTTTTGATTATTTACTTCTTCACATGAAATTATAGTTAAAATTATAATTGAAATAATAAAACACTTCATTTTTATATTTATAATTTTTTACTATACTCAAATAAATTTTATAATAAATTATTATAATCTTATTAAATTTTGTTTATTATTAATTTTATGGGTAATTTTCAAAGTAATAATATTAATATTGATAATTTATCAATTAAAAAACAATTGAAAATAAATGTTTATAATATTATTTTATTAAAAGATGAAAGATTGGCAATATCTTCATATAATCAAGGTATGGTAATTTGTAAACAATATTTTAATAAAGAAGAAGATTCTGATATTATTATTCCAGAAACTAAAAATTCTTCAAATCTTTTTTTATTATCTGATGGTAAATTAATTGCATATTTAAATGAATTTTTTTTAATTGAAATTTTATCAAATAATTGTTATAAAATTATTTATAAAAAAAGTTTTAATTCAGAAATTAAAAGAATTATAGAACTTTCAAATAAAAAAATTGTAATGTTATTTAATGATTATATATCCATTTCAACTTTAGATAAAAAAAATAATTTTCAAATTGAATTAATTATTAATACAATGCAAGAATTAATTGATAATTATTATTTTTGTTCTGTAACTGAGGCAAATGAAGAAAATTTTTTAATACATGGATATTATAATAAAATTGTTTTTTATTCATTAATTTTTTTTCAACAAAAAAAATATAAGGAATTACCAAATAATTATATATTAAATGGATTATTTTTTGTAATTAATAAAAATATTTTAGTTTATTATATTTTAAATTATAAAAAAGAAAAAGAAATAATATTTATGGATATTAAAACATGTGAAATTAAAGAAAAAATAATATTTAATAGTCAAATATTATCTGCATATTTATTATTAAATGAAAGTTCCTTTTTATTAAGTTATATTAAAAATAATAATTCATATTTTAGAATATATTCAAATAACAAATTTCATAAAGAAAAAAATTTAAAAATTAAAGAAATATTTAAATGTATTTTATATTCGAAAAAAGCAAAAAGAATAATTTCTTTATCAGACAATTTTTTATTTTATTTAGAATAATTTTGTTTATATTATTTAAAACTATATATATTTTAATTAAAATACATTTATAAATCATAAATTTTAATTTCATTTTCACTTTTTGCATTAGTACAATTAAGTCTATCATACTCATCTTCATTTATATTCTTTTTAATTAACTGTAAAAAACTATCTAAATTAATTTTTCCATCTTCACTATTTTCTTTTTCAATACCATTAAATTTATTAGTTAATAAATTCCCATTAATATATATTTTAACATAAAAATAATTTCTCTTTTCATCATAATTTAATTCAAAAATTAAAGAATAAGCATATTCAGGAACAAATAAATTAAATAAATCATCATCATAAATTGATTTATGAATATCAAAATTTAAAGAATCAGTATCATATAATATTTGAATTAATCTAACAATTGATAAATCATGTGCTGAAAAAACTGTAAATTTACCATTTGGATTAATTATAAATTCATTTTCTTTTTCTTTTTTAAATTCATCATATATAAATTTTAAAAAACCAGTTGAGGCAATTTTTATATTTTCTGTTATATTACATCGATTTGGATAAAAGTAATTTAAAATATTTTTTTTAATTACAATTTCAGTTTCAGTAGAAATTTTTCTTAAATTATCATCATTATAATTGAAATGATTTTTATAAACAAAAAATAGATCAGTTAATAATCTTAATTCATGTTCTTTAGAAATATCAGGATAATTATTTAATTTAATTTTTAAAAAACTACTCAATTCATTTATTGCATTTATAATTTCATTATTTGAAATATCAAAATTTTTAAATTTATTATTATCATCAATATCTTGATCTAAAATTTTCTCTTTATATAAACAATAACCAGAAGAAATAATATGATCTTTATTTAAATTTAAAACATTTAATTCAATTAATTTTTGATTATCAAAAAAATCTTGATCATAAAAAAAAGGAACAGTATCACTTTCTATTAAATTTAAATAATCATTTTGATATTTAATAGAAATTAAATTTTCAGGATATAAACCAGAAAGAAAACCTAAAGAACTATAAATTGATCTTTGAGTTTCTGATGAATAAATTTTAAATTGTTCTGAGTTATAATCATATTGTAAAAAGTTATTTTCTTCAATATATTTTTTACGAATTAATTGACCTAAATTTCTTAATTGATTTAATCCATGAGGTGTTAAATTCATAATTCTACCATAAAATTTATCTAATAAATCATTTTTAAAATGACGTGATGTTCTCATTCCTATTCTGTTTATTTCTATTACATTTGTAATTTTTAATTCTATTATTAATGGAAGGAGGAATAAAACGAAAATTTTATTCATTTAAATAAATAATTAAATTTAATTTTTTATTTTTATTGTTTTTTAAAATATAATTATTTTTGGTATTTATAAATATATTTTTTTTATTATTATATTAATTTAATTATATATTATTTTATTCTAAAATTCTTATTCCTTTAAATGCATCACTAGAAAATAAAATAGTACCATTTTTTAATTGAATTATACTATTAATAGTATCATATTGACCAATATATTTATCTGATAATAATAAAATGTTATCATTTTCTAATTTCCATTCTTTAAAATAAATATCATAATTATCAGTTCTACAACTTAAAATATTAGAATTATTTAATAAAATTAAAGGACTTGAAGGTTGCATTGGTCTATTTTTTCTTGAATCAATTCTTTCTATTAATTGATGGTTTTTTATATTAATAATATAAATTCCTTTACCAGAAACAAATAAAAAATTATTTAATACTACCATTGAATTAATATGACTTGAACATAATAATGAATTTATTGTTGTTATTTGTTGATAAGAGATTTTATCAAAGAAAGTAATTGAATCATTATATAAGGAATTTATTACAAATTCTTTATTATTTATTTCAATTATTGATGTTACATTTATTTTAATTATTGTTTCTATATAATAAAAATTATTACTTTTTCCAAATATAATTAATGTATTATCGATTGAACAACTTATTATTTTTTCATTTGAACATTCTATCGTTTTTTTAATTGAATGAAATTTAGAATCTAATAATTGAAAAATTTCATAATCATCATTTTTAATAGTAAAAATCCTAATAAATGTATCATTTGAGGAAGTTAATAATTGTCCATTTTTTAATTCAATCATATCATAAACAATTCCTGAAATAGGGTTATTATTTATAATAAATTTCAAGGAAAAATAATTATCATAGATATATATTAAATTATTTACTAATGCTGCTGCAATATAATTATTGTTTTTTAATTGAATTAAATGTAAAACAATTTCGTCATTTGTATTTATTTCTTTTATTTGATTATATTTTGAAATATTTTTTATCATTGAATTATTATTTAATATATTATTATTCTTTACATATATTTCTTTATATTTTTCATTTAAATTTGAATCTCTTAATATATAATTATCAGTAATACTTATATAATTGTAAAATTTATTTGCTGTTTGGTATATATTTTCATATGTTTCAATCTTTAAACAATCAGGATTAAAATTAAATATTTTATTTATGTTATTAATAAAATTTTTTGAAAGGGAATTTTTCCTTTCATTTATTTCATATAATTCATAAAAATATTTTATAAAGGAAATTTCTAATTTATTTTCAATATAATATTTTTTAAATTTTTTGTCAATAACATCAATTTGTTTTAGTAACAAGTTTTTAATTTTATCATAGATTGATTTAATCTTTTCAATTTTCTTTTCACATAATTTAATATTATTTTTAATTTTATCTTTTTCTTCCTTATTTAAATAAATTTTTAAATCTAACTTTTCATTATTAATAAAAGTCTCATTTTTTTCATCAAAATTAAAATTAAATAAATTAATCCTTAAAAAATGTCCATTTTCACAAACTTCTTCAATTTCAGGTAAAAATTTACTATAATTAAGTCCAACAAAAGGAACTTTTCCACAAATTGAACACTTAACTAAACTAAACATACAATTCTTTTCTTCCATAAAAAAAAATTAAAAAATTTTTTAAAAAAATAAAAAAAACTTAAATTAAATTAAAAATGTTTTTTTTTAATAATGTAGAGAAAAAAAAAACAAAATTTACAAGTTTATCAGATTTTGCAAAAGGAAGATCATTTTCATTTTCAGCATTAGCAAATCAAGGTAAAAGTCCTTTAGATTTAAAAATACATTTATATTCAACAGACTTAAGAAACAAATTGAAAGAAGGACAAAATTTAAATCAAATTCCTTTTATTTATGATGATAAAATGTTAAAATTACTTCTTCATTCTTTTTCAAAATCATTTAGAAATCAAGATGATATTTTATTAATTGAACATTATTTAATGACATTTCCAAATTTAATGAAAACAATATATCAAAAAAAATATTTTTATGATACTTCAGAATTATTAAATAAAATAGCAGTTTATTTACGATGTGAAACAATAGAAAAAAATACTTTAATTTGTAGATTAGGAGAAATTGGTGATAAATTTTATTTAATATTCCAAGGAAGTGTTGGAATTTTAATACCAAAAGAAATAAAAAGTAAAATGGATATTGAAGAATATCTTTTACATTTAAATCACTTATTTCAATTAAAAGAATATGATTTAATATTAAGAACAATATCATCAAATAATCATATTTTTATGAATGCTGAAATATTTGAATTAAAAATGAAATTAGAAACAGATAAACAATTATATAATACAATTCAAGAAAAAGAAATATTAACAATTAATGAATATATAGGAAGATTAGAACCTTATAATGAAAATGAAAATTTAGGAAAAAAAATATCAATAAATGGAGAAAGAGAAAGAGATAAGAAACAAAATATAATTTTATGGTCTTATTATTATGTTACTAATATAACTCAAGGACAAACTTTTGGTGATATTGCTTTAAGTGATGATATTAAAAGAAGAACTGCTTCTATTATTTCTCTTGAAAGATGTTATTGTGGTACTTTAAATATTAATGTTTATAAAAGTTGTATTAAAGATGCTCAGGAAAAAATAAGAAAAATGAATATTAATTTTTTACTTTCTATTAATGTTTTAAATGGAATTGATAGTGAAATTTTTGATAATAAATATTTTAATTTTTTTAAACATATTGATTTAAAAAGAGGTGATTTTCTTTTTAAAATTGGAGAAATTAGAACTGATATTTTTTTTATTAAAGAAGGAGAAATTGAAATTGAACTTTATGCAAATTTTAAAGAATTAAATTATTATATTAATAAAAAAGGTGGTAATACAAAAGAAGAAGAAATTGATGAAATTAATAAAACAAAACAAAATGAGAAATTTAAAAAATTTTATTTTGGAAAAAAGAAAAATTTTAGATTATTGATTGTATCAGAAAGAGAAGTTATTGGACTTGATGAATCTGTTGTTGATGAAATATTTTATTTAAATGGGAAATGTGTAAGTGATAAAGGAGAAATTTATGCAATTGATAAAAAAATTTTATTTGATTTGTTTTTGAATGAAAAAAAAGAAAATAAAGTTAATAAAATTATTAAAACTAGAGAAAAAATAATTTGTGAAAGATTAAAAGAAATTAAAAGAAATTTAATTGAAAAAAGATTTGAAACTTTTAATGATAAAAATAATACAAATTATCATAAGAGAAATAGACCTTTCAATCAAATTGAAAAAAATCAAATTTTAAATTTAGAAAAAATTAATTTACATAAAAAAAGATTATATAGTGCAGATACTGGAAAAAGAACAGAAAGAGAAAAATTTAAAACTCAATCAAGTTCAAATGGATTATTTAAAAATGTTACTAGATTAAATTTAATAAATCAAAAAAAAACATTTCAAAAACATGGTTCAATTGTTTCTTTATTTATAAATGGAATTTCTAAATCTAATAATAATGAAAAAAAATATATTAATAATCAAGATATTACTCAAGATTTAAAAGAAGAAAAAATTTCAAATGCTTATTATAAATTATTAGAAAATGTTATTACTAAAAAAAAAAATGTATCTGAAGAGAAAAATAAAAAAAATAATGAAATTAATTATATTGATCCTTTAATTTTAGATAAAATTATTGAAAAGGATTTTCCAAAAATTTTTAAAAGAAATAATTCAGAATCAAAATTACATAATCAATTAACAATTGAAAAATTTGGTGATAGAAAAAGAATTAAATTAAAAATTCCACCTCCAATTCCAATAGGTAAAAAAATAATATAAATAATATAAAATATATATTTTTTTCTAAAAATGTAATAATAAATAATTAATTCAATGATATTAATTTAGGATATTTTAAATAAATTTCTTTTTTATCATTTGTATTAAGACCATAAATTCTTAAATTAAATTTAGTGATATTCGGGAAAAGATAATATTTTTCTTTAAGAAATCTTGATTTTGTTTCTTCATTAAATTCATCTGAATCAAAATTTAATTCTAATACTTCTAAACAATGAAAAACATCATTTTCACTTAAACTATTTAAATATTGATAAATAAATAAAAAAGTATCATCAGATGTTATTTTTATTTTTTTAATTGATTTTCTATTTTTATATAAAATATTTTTAATTTTTTCACATAAAGAATTATCATTTATATCTAATTTAGATAAATTTAATCCTGTTAAATATTCACATCTATCTGTAATTCTTTTTAAATCAAAATAATTCATTTCATATATTTCTTCTAAACAAATATCTTTTGAATTCTGTAATAAAAATTTAAAATCTGAAATATTTTCCATTGATTTTATTGCTACTTTTTCTGTATTTTTATATTTATTTACATAAAATTGAAAATCACTTTTTGCTTTATTTGATAAATAAATTAAATTATTTATTTCTAATTCTGTACAATTTAGCAATTTTTTATTTTTTAAAACTTTAACAAAATTTTCATTAATATTTAAATTATTTAAATATACTTTTTTAACATTTTTGAAATTTACTATTAATTTTGACAAATAACTAATATTTTCAATATCAAAATTAGAAAATGACACTGAATTAAATTCTCCATTATTTAAAATAATAATTTGAGAAATAAAATTGAAATTATTTTCATTATAAAATTCAATATTCGCTTCACCATATAAAATAATTTCATTCTTATTTACATTAAATTGAAATAAAGGTATATCAATTTTTTTTAATTTATTTAATGTAAAGTTCTCAAAATTAATTATTATATCTTCATTATTTTCTAAATATGGAGTTAACTTCAGTAAATTAATATTTACATTATTCGAATTTAAATATAAATTTTCTAATTTTGATAATCCTTCAACAAAACTAATAAATGAAGGAGAAAATTGTAACTCAGAATAACATTTTAATATCAAAGACTTTATTTTTAATTGAATTACATCATCTATTTTTTCTTCAAATTCTTTAATTGTATAATTTCCCTTTATTTTTAAATTAATTGTTGAAACTTTTTCAAAGCATTTTGGATATAACTTAAAATAAGAAAAAATATCAAAATTTTTATGATTATTTAATATAAAAGAAAGAGAAATTTCATTCAATTTTTCAATTTTACTTTCATCAATTAATTTTTCTAATATAATTAAATTATTTTCAATATTTTTTATGTCTCCTTTTATTTTAATGTGTTCAATATATTTAATTGGAATTTCATTTAAAAAAGAATTTTTAATATATAAATACTTTAAAGTTTCAAATTGAAAATATTTTTCTTGAAATGAAATTTTTGAGTCGTTAATTTGGATTTTTTCAATATTTTTAAATATATCAATATAACAATCATCAAAATCGAAATGACTTTCTTTCTCACAATCAAGAGGTTGAATTTTTATACTTTTTATTTCATCATCTTTCTTTTTTACACGTATTTCATTATTGTTTATATTATCAATATTCACAATTAAATTCATATTATTTTTTTTCATATTATTTTTGCAAATTAAAATAGTAAAAAATAAAAAATAAAACAAAAATAAAAAAATTATTTTATAAAAAAATAAAATTAAAAATTAAACAATTTAAAAAACCAAATAAAAAAAAATGAAAAAATCCAAAATATCATTTCTCATAATATTACTATCAAATATCCAAATAACAAAAAATCGAATTCACAATCCAAAAAATTATTTAATATGTAATAAAGCAAATTGTCCAAAATCAAGAGGAATATGTACAAGAGATAATAAATGTGTTTGTTTAGGAGATTATACAACAATAAAAGAAATGGAAGGAAATTATCAATGTAATTATCAACAAACAAATCAATCAAAAGTTTTTATTTTAGAATTTTTATTAGGTTTAGGCGCAGGTCATTTTTATTTAGGAAATTATACTTTGGCAATATGTAAATTTTTATTTGCTTTTATTACTGTTATTTTAACTGCAATTAATCCTTGCTTACAATATAATCAAATGAAAAATAAAAGTTTTCTTTATTTAGTTAATATTATGGGGTTAGTTTATGTTTTTTGGCAAATTCTTGATGGTGTTTTAATTATATTTAATTTTTATACTGATTCTAATGGAATTCCTATGAAAAATTCATGGAATCAAAAAATATAATTTATAATTTTATTTAATAATATTATTTATTATATTATTTTTTCTTCTAATATAAATCATAAAAAAAAAGAAAATTTGATTTTAATTAAAAATTTTAAATATAAAAAACCTCAAAAAAAAATAAAAATAAAAAATAAACCTTTTCATAAAAAAAGCAAAACCAAATATTATAATAATAAATTATTTTTTACTTTTTGTCTTTTTACTCATTCTTTCCTTAGGATCTCTAAAAGTATCATCATAAGTAGAAAGAGGAGTTTTATGATTAGGTAAAACAATCCCAGCATACTTTCCACTTTTAGTAGAAGCAAAAATAGGATTTCCTTTTTTATCATAATCAACGATAATTTTATCAACATAAATAGGTAAACCTCTCCTATCATAACCAACTAAAGTTTTATCAGCAAATAAAGGATTACCAAATTTATCATAACCAACAACTTGAATATTAGAATTTTTATTATTTGGATTATTATCATTTGGTTTTTTATTAGGATTAAAAAAATAATGATCTGGAATTACAATTCCATGCTTATCCCAAACATAAATTTTACCTTCATCATATTTTTCTCCATTTGGTAATTTTGTATATTTTTCTTCTATTCCTAATAATTTTTCATCTAGTTCTTCACTTTCACATACTATGTCTGTTTCTTTTGATGGACGAAGTCTTTCTTTAAAGTTTACATTTGAATGACGGAGTAAATATTCATCTATGTCTGCATCTGTTGTTGAAAGGAATTGTTCTTTTTTTGAAACTGTTTTTGTTGCTTCCATTTTTTTTTTATTTTTTTTTTTTTTTTTTTTTTTTTTTTTTTTTTTTTTTTTTTTTTTTTTTTTTTTTTTTATGTGCAATAATTACATTTTTATATTTGGTTTTTGAAGGAATTTAAATTTAAGGTTGTGTATTTTTGAGTTTTATAATATTTTTGTGATTATTCATTGGAATTTAATTATATTATGAAATTGTTTATTATAGTATTTTTTCAATAATAATATTTATTTTATACTATATATATTATATAATATTAAAAATTTTTTATAGAAGATTCATTGAAATTAGATTCTAAATACTTTATTATGAATTTTAGAATACTTTTATTACTCAAACTCATTATATTTTTTTTAAATTTCAATTTTTCATATTCAAAATATAAAAAAAATGGAAAATTAAACAATAAGTAATAAATATAAATAATATTTAATATTTCAATAAAAACTAAATATAACATAATATCAATAAATTTTATGATTCAATTCATCACCCAAACTAAAAAATCATAAAAATACTAAACAATTTAAAAAAATATATGACACCTTATGGTAAAAACATTTTCTCAACATGGATTAAATTTCCCTAAATAGTAAAAAAAAAGAGAAAAACAGTTTATTCTAATAATAAGAAATTAAAAAGTCAAAAAATGTATAAATAATCAAAAAAACAAAAAATTTTAATAATCCTAATATTTATCATACAAAAATAAACCAAACTATAAATATGTCTGATATTTCCGAATTTATTCAAAAACTCAAAAAAACACAAACAAAAACCCAATTAAAAAGATATAAAAAATTAAAAAAAAAACCCTCACTAAAGAACTCAAATTTAAAAAACACAAAAAAGAAAAAAAAACAAAAACAAAAAATGAAAATGAAATGAAAAAATAAACAAAAAAACCAAAAAAAAAAAAATTTCATTAAAAAAAATTGATATTTAAGAAGAATAGAAAAGGAAAAAATTAATATTCTAAAATGGAAAATAAAGGACCTCACGGACCACCAAAATGTCCTCATTGTGGAGCAGAGTTACCAAAACCAGAATTTAAGCCAGGAGAAAAACCAAAGGAACCTCCAAAGGAAAAACCAAAATGCCCTTCTTGTGGTAAAGAACTACCACCACCTCATCATGGTCATGGACCTCATGGACCACCTAAATGCCCTAAATGTGGTGAAGAATTACCTAAACCTGAACATAAACCTGGTGAAGCACCACCCAAGGAACCTCCTAAATGCCCTAAATGTGGTGCTGAGTTACCTAAACCTGAACATAAACCTCATCATTAAGGAAAGGTTTTTTAATTTAGTTTTTTTATTGTTTTATTTTTATTTTACTATTAACAAAAGAGTTTTTTTTAGTTTTTTTTATTTTCTTTTTTGGTTTTTTTTATGAATATCTTGTTATGTTTTATTGGGAGAAAGAACTTTATTTTATTATAAATTATTTATTATATTATTCTAAAGAATTTTTGATTTAAATTAGGTAAATTAATTATTTAATGATATTATATATTAAATTGAGTATGTTATCCATATATATATAATTTTATATTTTAGATCCAAATTTATAAGATTTTATTGATAATTATATAAAAAAAATTATATAATCTTTTCATTAATTCAATAATCGTTTTATTATATTAATAAATATTTATTTTATATAATTAATTTAATAAAAAATTTTCAAGTTCATTTGCTTTAATTTTTTTCTTTTTAAAAAATAATAATTTAAATATTAATCCAGAAAGTATTAAAATACAAATGAAACATAAAATAATTAGAAATATAAAAAATAAATTATTTTTTTTCCCAATAAAATTATAAAATCCAATAATTCCTTCTTGAGAATTAATAATTAATTGATATTTTTTTAAAAAAGGTTCTCCTAAAATCCATTTAAAACTTGAAATTTTTTCAAAGAAAATTAAAAAATAAAAAATATCATTTTCTTTAATAAATAAATCTTTATATCCTAATTCAAAATTTATTTTTAAAACATTACTTTGAAAAGTAAGTGTTGGAAATTTTTGAATATCAATATCTCTACAAATATATATATAATATTCATTATTTATTAATTTATATATACATTTATTATTAATAAGATAAATTTCAAAAAAATTTTCATTTATAAATTTCCTATATAAAAAAGAACCAATTATACCTTTTAATTCAAGAGAGAATTTTGCATATCTAATATCATCTTTTTGATAATTTGAAAAAATTATTTCTTCAAACTTTATCATAAATTCTTTATCAGATGAAATTATTTTTAAATTTTTTTCATTATAATTATTATCATATATATGTGGATAATCTCCAAAGATAATTTCTCCTTTATTATTTGATGTAAATTTTACTGTAAAAATATATGAATTAATAATATTTTTCTCAAATAAATAATTTAAAAAATTTTTTTTATTTTTATTAATTTGAAGTCCTATTATTCCATTATTAATTATATTTTTTTCTGAGGATTCAACATATATAAATGAGTAATTTAATTCTATAATTTTATTCTCAAAAGAGTTTTTCAAATAAAAAGAATCAATAGAATAATATCCAGATATATTTTTTTTTAAATATGAATAATTATTTAAATTTGAATCTAAATGTTTTAAATTTTTTGATGGATGTTTTTCATAAAATTGACTTGGAATAAATGTGTAATAATTATCTAATGTGAAATAAATATTTATTTTATTTTTAGGATTTCCAATTTCAATTATAGATAAAAAAGGATTATAAATAAAATTATCAATATTATTTATATCAATTGATTTTTCAAAAGAAATTGAAATCACACAAATTACACTTTTAAAAATAAATAACACAAAAAAAATAAATAACATATTGTTTAATAATATTAAAAACATAAAATAAAAAATTTTTTTAAAAAATTATAATTCATAATATATTAAAAACTTTATCATTTATTAATCAAAGCAGCATTTTCATCATCAAAATCTTCATCATCTTCCATTTTAAATTCCAAACTTTTTCCCGAATTCTCATTATTATCATTATTTTTATCAATATTTCCTAAAATAAAAAGTAAAATTAAAGTACAACAATGAATTAATAAAATACTCAAAAGACCATAATGTTTATATCCTTTCGGTGAAAAATAATCATTAATACAACCATAAATAAAAGGAAAAGGAGTATCAATTAATAACATTAAAGCCAATGAACTTAAAGATAAAGCAGTTGCTTTATATTTTGGTTCAACTGATTTAATTATTAAACCATTAAAAAAAGATAATATAGTAGCATTTAATATAAAAAAAATTAACAAAATTAAACAATAAGAATTTAAATTTGGCATAAATGGAATAAATAAACCAATTATACAATTAAAAAATTGAATTCTTATTGCAATTTTAATTGCATTTTTACTTTCATAATCACCAAAAAATTTACTAATAAAACTACTAAAAAAAATTGCTCCGAAAGGTCCTGCGATACTTACTGTTGTAAATGTTAAAACTATTTTTTTTGAATCATCTACTTTTAATGCATTTCTTATATAATCAGTTGACCAAAATTGAATTATTCCTTTTGTTCCACTTGCAATTGCTTTTGTTAATGTAAATATTATGAAAAATATATTTTTTATTACTAATTTTATATTTTCTATTATTGATTCTTTTTGTTTTATTTTTATATTTGAATTAGATTCAAATATATCTTCTTCATTTTCTTTATTATTTATTTGATATAAGTCATGTGAAAAAAAAATATTTGATGATGAAAAAATTAATATTGAAATTATAAATAAATATATTCCTTCAAAAACAAAACCTTTGTACCACTAAAAATAATATAAAAATATAATTATATTTTTTATTTTTACATTTATTTCACCAAAAAAATAACAAAATAAATATCCAATTACTTTTCCCATTGGAACTGAAAAAGTTTTTATAGTTAATTGAACAGTTTTATATTTCTTTATTCCATATTGGTCAATCCAAATAGGAATATAAATAGAAGGAGGCATATGAACAATTCCAATAAAAAATCTTAATATTATTAGAGTTAATGAATTACGAGAAAAATAAAAAATTATAAGTAAAATTCCTTTTATAGTAATAAAAAAAATGAATGTATATTGTCTATCATATTTATTAGAAATTATCATAAATATTAAAGAGCCAAAAGCTCTACCAAATGAATTTACTGAATCAAATAAACTAAATTCTTTATCATTCATTAATAATTCTGATTTTATTCTCTTAGAAGCAAATGATATTATACCAGTTCCTACATTTATAATTAATTCAACACTTGTGATAATAAAAAATAAATATATTCTTAAAAAATATGATAAAGTTACTCTTCTTTTTGTCATTAATTCCTATTTTAATTTTTTAAAATATAAAAAATTTACTATTGGCTTATCATCATATGATGATCTCATTTAATATTTTTTAGAATAAAAAAAATTAATAATATCAAAAAATATAAAATAAACTAAAAATATAATATATTTTTAAAAATAAAATGTTTTATATCTTTTTATTATCTTTATCAATAATATTATATTTCCTAAAGAAATACATTAATGGAGGTATAAATACAAAAACTCATGATTTAAAAGGTCAATTTATAATAATAACAGGATCATCAACAGGAATAGGAAAAGAATCAGCATTTGATTTATTAAAATCAAATGCTAGAGTAATTTTTGCATGTAGAAATGAGGAAAAAACTAAAAAAATAATGAAAGAAATCCCTGAACATTTAAAAAAAAATGCAGAATTTTTACAAATTGATTTA
>Ga0256407_10005646_pt1 | contig 19884 bp, 27 predicted proteins | sample RumenRJG_04DNA_FD_193489 | JGI IMG/M metagenome (GOLD analysis project Ga0256407, IMG submission 193489) | Bovine rumen microbial communities from Lethbridge, Alberta, Canada - RJG_04 | ecosystem: Host-associated > Mammals > Digestive system > Stomach > Rumen | place: Canada: Alberta... | reverse complement strand
CCTTTAGTTGGTAGTGAAGATACTTTATACTTCGTGCCAAAAACTGACACCGAAGAAAGTGACATGTACGATGAGTACGTTTGGATAAACAACGATTGGGAATTGGTTGGAACTAAGCAAATTACTGTTGACTTGACTAATTATTATACAAAAACAGAAGTAAATAATCTTATACCAACCAAATTGAGTCAATTAAGTAGTGATGTTACACATCGTGTCGTTACAGACTCCGAAAAAACAACATGGAACTCAAAGCAATCTCTATTAGTATCAGGAACGAACATAAAAACAATAAACAACGAAAGTATATTAGGTTCCGGCAACATTACCATTGAAGGCGGAGGTAGTGGAACAGTAGACACTGAAATGTCAGATAGCAGTACAAACGCAGTTCAAAACAGAGTTATTAAAAGTTATGTAGATGATACCATCGAAGCTAACAATATAGATGTTCAAATAAATGAATCGTCTATAGTTTCCAATAATGTTGCTAATATTTCAGTTACCGGTAGTTATAATGAAACTGACAGCCCGTTACTTTCATTATGGGATGTTACAATAGACGGTAGTATTCCTATTGGCGCAGATGAGGATTCTATTAGAATAAATACTACAAGTGGCAATTATGATGGGACTTCTGTTTTATTAGCCACCAGTGATACTTTGGAATCAGATTATGTTCCTATAGCTGCGGACGTGACAATAAAAGGCACAAACTATTCTAGTTCTATGAATAATGTAGGTCAGCAAATTGATTTCGGTATTATGAATAATGATACTGGAGATAGTAACAGCATAGTACTTACACCAACAGAAACATATATAGGTAATGTAAAAGATCCTGAAAACGATGGAGACGCTGTTAACAAAAAATACGTAGATAACTTGGTTGGAGACATAGAAAGCATCTTAACTACATTAGATGTTGGAGGTGGCGTATAATGTCAATAGCCAGCAGAATTAATGAAATGACAGAACATCTTAGAAACGATTGGAATAGTATTGATAAGTTAGGGTTAGACATTACTGAAGAAAATAGTAATGATAATCTTGATAAAAACATCGAAAATATTGCTCCTGTGCTAGGCAAATTTTATAATCAGTCATCTGACAAAACCGACTTATCTGAAAATGGTATTGTCGGTAGAACTAGTCAAGACGGAGATCCAACCCCCGAAAATCCTGTAGAAGTTAACAACATAAGTGGGGATGTTGAGTATAGGGTTAGAGGACAAGGCATATCAGAAATCTTTCCTTTGAGTTTGGGAGATATAGAACTATGTAACATCTCAGATTACAAAGACCGAATCTATTCTCAAAATGGAGAGTTTTATTTGGAGAAGAAGACTGATAAAGTTGTTTTTGATGGTAGTGAAAATTGGGCTATAAACACTTCATATACATACAATGTGTTTTATAGAACATTAGGTAATTATGCTAGAATATCAAACACACAAACCACTTATTGTGAATATTACAAAGGCATAGAAAATACCGCTGGAATTGTTGATTTTGGAAACAATTATAACAATTCAATAGGAGTAAGAACTGCTAACGATAATATAAAAGACATATATATATCAAATAATAGTATTACAAGTGCAAGTGACTTCAAAACTTGGTTATCAACACATAACACAGTAGTCTATTATGTATTAGCAACCCCAACAACCACTGAAATAACCGAAGAAAACTATCCAACATTGTATTCTCAACTACTTGCTATTCAGGAGTTCTTAACCAAATACAAAATCAACAAGGAATTTTTACTAGACTATTCTAGTCCAGAGATTGAATATTAAGAGATTTAGCCAATCTCTTTTTTTTGTGGTATAATTTATTTAACGGAGGGGAACTATGGCGATAATGAATGATGAGAAAAGACTTGATGCAGTCTTGGAACGATTTTACAACCGATTTAATAAATACAACACAAAAGTACTTAAAAAGCTCGGAGAGGCAATAAAAAAGTTCGAGGGTCTAACACCTAGTGAGGCTCACAAACTAGCTCAGGAATTGCGTTATAGTACGGAAATCGACCAATTGTTGAATGAGTTGTCTAGGTTGAGTGGGAAATCGGTACAAGAAATAGATGAATTGTTAGATAAAGTTGCAAAAGAGAACGTGGGATTTGCCGAGGCTTATTATGAAGTCAAAGGGAAAGATTTTATCCCTTATGATGACAATTTGCAACTAAAAAGGTATGTTGAAACGATTAAAAAGGAAACTTACGGAACATTCAAGAATTTATCCAAGACAACAAACATCGGATTCACTTTTAAAGATAGCAATGACAGGACAATATTTAAACCAATGAAAAAAGTCTATCGTGATTTAATAGACGAGGCAGTTTACAATGTAACAAGTGGCGTTACTGACTACCAAAGTGCGATGCGAAACACGATAAAGCAGCTCGCAGATAGTGGAATAAAGGTGCATGAGGCTTCTAATACTTATAAAAGTGGCTATAACAGGCGAATTGATAGTTCGGTAAGGCAAAACGTACTCGAGGGAATAAGGCGAGTAAATATTGGTGTTCAAGAACGTGTAGGAGAGGAATTAAATTCTGACGGAGTTGAAATTTCTGCTCATTCTCCATGTGCCGAAGACCATTTATTTATTAATGGGCGACAATTTAGTAAAAAAGAGTTCGAAAAAATAAATTCCAACCTAGAAAGACCTGTGGGAATGTATAATTGTAGGCATTTTGTATTTAGCATTATTCTAGGAGTAAATAAACCAAGTTTTACAGGAAACCAATTACGAAAAATAAGAGAGGATAGTTTACGAGAAGTTGAGTACGAAGGCAAGAAATATACTGCTTATCAAGCCACGCAAGTACAAAGAAAGCTAGAAACAGAAATTCGTAGGCAAAAAGACAGGCAAATAATAGCACGATCAAGTGGAGATAAGGCCGAAATTGCGAATGCTCAACAAAAAATAAGCCAACTTACAAGCAAATACAACGATTTTAGTCAAAAAGCAGGGTTAGATACTTACAAAAATAGGCTCGTAGTTTCTGGGTACAAAAGAGTTAGCACGAAATAACTCTTTTTTGTGTAAAATTTAGTGTCAAATGAAAAATAAACACGATTTTTGTTGCAATTATTATAATATTATGGTAATATCAAATCATGGAAAGGAAATAAAGGTGAATGAATATGGAAGAAAGAAGTTTAACTTATGCAAAACAATATTTTAGGAGAAATTTAGGAAAGTATTGTGCAGATGATTGTTTCGAATCAGCAATCGGTGAATATTATTTAAGAGAAGATGAAATCGAAAGTTTAAAAAAGTATATCATCAAGAATTATCCTACTTATGAAGAAGAAATAAATAGAAGATATAATTTAATAAAAGGAGAATAAAAATGTATAAAAATTATAAAGAATTAAATGATATATTGGAGTATTTTATAACTAACATAGATGAAGATGTTGTTATATTAACTGACCATAAACATTTTAGAACCTTTGATGATAAAGAAAAAGGTGTTGATTTGGGATTAGGAGTAAACACATATAAAGGTTATCCAGTTATATTAAGGAACGATATGCCTTTAAATAATGATTTTGTAATAATGACTAGAAAGGATTATATAAGAAATACAAATAATGAGGGAGAATAAAAATGGATAAAATAGAATTAATATTTAATATGTACAAGGATAGTGTGGTAATTTCAAAGCCATTTAAAAGAGAAATGATAAAAAGATATAAGTTGAGCGATGAAGAAATAAGAAATTTATACATAAGAATACAAAATTATCAAGTAAACCACTTGGGTGGCAGACTTACATATCAAGAAAGAAGTTATACTGATGATAAAAGAAGAACAGTCAACAGACAAGCAACACAAAGAAGATACGGCAAGCGAAACCCCAAAGAAAAAAGCGACTTGTTGCAAAATTATTTTGGGGATGTAATCGGCGAAGTTGATTCTTTAATAAAGCAAGCAAGTGAACTAAAAAACTAATTTGTCAATCGTGAATTTCGGTGCTATAATCTTCATAGCGAGAGTGGGAAAGGGAGTTTATGGTTGACGAAATTGTGATGAAAGTTGTATTGACAATAGTGGGGTTTATCGTAACGGGGGTTTTAGGTTATTTGGCGGCTAAAGTAAAAGAATACAAGCGAAAGGAAAACAACCAAGAAAAAGCCCTAAAATGTCTATTAAGAAGTGCAATAACAAGCAAGTATTATGTTTATACTGAAATAGGTTCGATTCCAACTTACGAAAAGGAAAACATTGCTTATATGTATGAGCAATATAAAGCAATGGGTGGAAATAGTTATATTGACAACATCATGAGGGAATTGAACACTTTAGCAGTTAAGAAATAGGGGGTAATATATGAAAGCAAGTGAGATGTTACATATATTGAAAGTCCAAAACAAAAGATTGTTTATAATTTGGTTAGTTACGTTTGTTGCGTTTATTGGGTTGCTAGGATATACTTTGTGGTTGTTAAATGATATTGGCACGATAGAAGATACTACTACCATTACTCAAGACAATGAAGATGGTTACAATAATTATATTGGTAATAATGGAGATATAAATAATGGCAAAGCAGAAAATTAAAAGAGTAATGAAAACAAAATATAGAAAATCACAAACAAAAAAATCAAAAGGAAAGCAACGCAGATGTGGTCAATGTGGGAGATATTTATAGTTTGTTTGAATTTACCGAGGAAGAATTTAATACAATATGCAAAAAGGCAATGCTTAATGAAGAACTAACCAAAATATTTGAAATGAAAATAAAAGATTATTCTATTACTAAAATAGCAATAGAAATGGGAATGAGCGAAAGTACAGTAAATAGAAGAGTAAAAACTTTGAAAAAGAAAATATTGAAAGTAATTTGACATTTTTTAGAAATGAACTAGACACGTTTAGTTCTTTTTTTTATGCGAAAATATTATCAGAAGGAGGGAAAATATGACAGATCGTAGTAAAACACATTTGTTATATGCCCTCCTTCTTTTTATTTAAAGGAGTGAATGAAAATGTATAACAATCCTTATATTAACCCATACGTTAATACATATAATCAACAACCCATGAATAATATGCAACAAATAAATAGCTATGATGAATATTTAAAGTATTTAGAAAAAGAAAAGGAACGAATTGAAAAGTCAAAGGAGCAATACATAAACAGGTTTCAACAACAACAACCAACTTTAAATCAGACGATACAAGTAACACCGACACCTAGTCAAAGTATCGCATTGAAGCACGTTAAAGGAGTCGAAGATGTAAATTCTGAACTTGTCATGTTTGAAACACCTTTTGTTTTAGATGATTACTCGACTTTATTTATTAAAAATACTAAAGGCGAAATTAGAACTTTTGAAATGAAAGAAATTGTACCAAAAGACGAAAAGGACAAGATTATCGAGCAATTAAGACTCGAAAATGAAGAATTGAAAGGAATGATTAGTAATGAATCCACAAATACAACAAATGATGAACAAGGCAACGCAACCGTTGATAAGTCAACTAAGACAAAGACAACCTCAAATGTATCAGTTTCTCGAACAAGCAAGTCGAGGTCAAAGTAGCCCTATGGACTTACTAAAACAAATCACAGGCAATTACTCGCCTCAACAGTTACAGAACTTTTATATAACTGCTCAACGAATGGGATTTCCGAACGAAGTATTAACGGAAATTCAAAATCAAATGAAATAGGTATCAACTCGCAAGAGTTTGATATAGATAAAATTTTATAGAAAGGAGAATGTATTTATGAGTGATTCAACAGGAATAGTTCCAACTTTTGATGTTTCTGGTAATAATGGAAACAATGGGAGCTGGGGTGGCTCAATGGGTGAATGGATAATCGGTCTAGTTGCTTTAGGAATGCTTGGAAACGGTGGTATGTTTGGAGGATTCGGTGGTAATGCTATGGGATATGATTTTCCGTGGTTATTAAGTGGACAAAATGGAATAAACCAAAACACTAATGACGGATTCCAAAATCTACATTTATCAAATCAAATTGAGGGGACTAGGGACGCAGTAAACAACCTATCAACTCAAATTTGTGGTTCAACTGCCGACATCGTTCAAGCCGTAAATAGTGGATTCGCAGGTGCAGAAATATCTGCAAATGCTAGACAAATTGCTGATATGCAACAAAACTTTAACGGACAAATTGCTACTTTAAATGGTTTTAATAATATCGGAAGTAGACTTGACGATTGTTGCTCCGAAAATCGTTTGGCTTCTTGTCAAACTCAAAACACTATTATTAGTGAATCTGCTAACAATAGATTTGCTAGTGCTAATAATACTAGAGATATTATTGATTCTAATAATAGAAACAGCCAAGCAATCCTTGATAAGTTATGTCAGTTAGAGTTAGACGGTGTCAAGGCACAAGTAGAGGCAAAGAATGATCGTATTGCTGAACTTACAACTCAACTTAACATGGCTAATCTTCGTGAATCTCAAACTGCTCAAAATGCGTTTATTTCACAAGGATTCGCAAATGAAGTTGATGCATTGTATAACAGATTAAATTCATGCCCTGTTCCAACAACTCCAGTTTATGGACGTACACCAATATTTACTTGCAACGGAAATAATGGTTGTGGTTGTGGAAACAACGCATACTTATATTAAAGCATATAGTCGATTACGACATACTCGATTACGAGAACTTGCTAATTTAAAAAGGATAGACAAGTTCTATCCTTATTTTTTTTATTATGAAAGGAGAATGATAAACAATGATTGAAACAATAATTAATACACCGAAAGCCTTAACAAGTAATTCTAGCGTGATTACCTTTGACGGAATAAGTGAAAGAACTAGATGTGCTTTTTGTAGCAATGGTGGGTGGCTAGATTATGAGAATGGAAGTCCTAATTTTAAAACATTCGGAAACGGAAACACAGGTTATAATAATGCGACTTTTAGTGCAACCATAAGTTCTGCAACTGCTGGAGTTGTTGCAATCGGATTGTATGAAGATGGAGTCTTACTTCCTGATACTGTTAGAGCAGTTACTTTGGCTGCTGCTGGAGATTTTGCAAGTGTTTCTTTTGACAGAAAGGATAAAATTTGCCCTCGAGGAACTACCAGTTTTTCTGTGGGAAGTGTTCCAAGTGTTCCAACACCAACCGACCCAACTACACCAGTTGTAACACAAATTCCAATAATTGTGGCTGGAACATTTAATTTATCAAGAAGTCAAAAATAATGAAAACAAACTCAATAGACATGACATCGTTATTCTTGCAATTGTATAGTCTTATCTTATTATTGCAAGATTTTAATAACACAGACTTGATGCAAGAACTTCAAAGGCAAGATAGTGAATATTTAGAAAAAATAATCAAACAAAATGAAGAAATTATAACTCTTTTAAAAGAAAGGAAGTGATAATCTTGGAAGGCAAGACAATAGAAGACAAAACAATTGAAAATGTAGAGAAATCAATTGAAAAAATAAACAAGGACGGTCTTAATACAACAAACCTAGACCACTTATATAAATTAATGAAAATTAGAAGTTTAGCAAAGGAGGGAAAAGAAATGTACGGAGAATATGGAAGAGGAAGAAGAGCAGGATATGACTCTTATGGACGTGACGAATACGGAAGAGGAAACTACGGAAGAGATTCTTACGGAAGAAGAGGATATGATACGAAATATCGTGGCGATGAGTACATGGGAAGAATGTATGATGAGTACGGAAGATACATGGAAAATCGTGAGAGATATGGAGCAGGCGAAGAAACTGACAAAAGTTTTCACTATATGGTAAAGGCACTTGAAGATTTTATTAAGGTACTACATGAAGAAGCAGAAACCCCACAACAGAAGCAACAATTAAGAGATTCATTACAAAGAAGTATGATGTAAGGTGTATAAGTTTTATAACGCAAATGCAGTAAATAGATTCGAGGACGATTGTGTCATCAGGGCAATATCGTGTGCCACAAATAAATCATGGGACTATGTTTACGATTATTTAAGCGACATAGCACAATACGAGGGGACTTTACTTGATAAAAGGGAATTTGTGAGGAACTATTTAGATAGAACCTATCAAAGGTTAAATGGAATTTATGGAAGTGTGGGATATGTATCTTCACTTTTCCCAAATAATACAATTTTAATAACTATGCGTAATCATATTGTTTGTTCCAAGAATGGAATAGTTTATGACACGTTTGATTGTCGGGATCGAGAAGTAGAGAATGTTTGGCTAGTTAAATAAAGGGTGTAATTTTACACCTTTTTGTTTTTATGTTATAATTTTTTTAGGTGGTTATATGATAAATAACATATATTGGGTTGGAAACTTGAATGTTATTGGAGGAGTTGAAACTTTTTTATATGAACTTTCTAAACAATTTCAAGATTATGATTTTGTTATTTATTATAATAATATACCTAAAATTCAATTAGATAGATTACAAAAATATGTAAAGTGTGTTAAATATAAAGGCGAGAAATTAAAATGTAGAAAATTATTTATGAATTATGATATTTCAATAATAGATAATGTAGAAGCAGAAGAATATATTGAAATAATACATGCAGTTTTTAAATACAATGAATTAAAACCACATACACACCCTAAAATAACTAAATATTACGCAGTAAGTAAAGAGGCTTGTGAAAGTTTTAAAGAAATAACAGGGGAACAATGTGGAGTAATACATAATCCATTACAAATTGATAAACCTACTAAAATATTAAAATTAATAAGTGCAACAAGAATGGCAGTTGATAAAGGTAAAATAGCAATGAGAATGCAAAAATTAGTTGATGAATTAGATAGTAGTGGAATACCTTACCAATGGTTAATATTTACTAATGGACAACATATAGTTAATGGTAAAGGAATTATTTATTGTCAACCTAGATTAGATATAAGAAATTTTATTGCAGAATGTGATTATTTAGTACAATTAAGTGATACAGAAGCATTTTGTTATTCGGTATTAGAAAGTTTATATATTAATACACCTGTAATAGTGACACCTATTCCTTGTTTTACTGATGAAATGGGTGTTAAAAATGGAAAGAATGGTTATATATTGGATTTTGATATGAAAAAAATACCAATTTTTGAAATATATAACAAGATACCAAGATTTGAATATACTCCATTAGAAAACGAATGGGAAAATATGATAATTAAGGAAAAAGGAAATTATAAGGAGGAATTAAAAATGAAATTCAAAGTAAAGGCATTAATTAATTTCAATGATTTAGAAGAAAACAAAAAAAGAAATATTGGTGATGAGTTTGAATGTTCTATGCAAAGAAAAGATTATTTATTAGAACATAAAGCTATTGAAGTTGTAACAGAAATTAAGCCAAAAAAAGAAATTAAAGTTGAAGAAAAAGAAGAAAAACCTAAAAATAAAAAATCTAGCAAGAGATAATCTTGCTTTTTTTAGTGAGGTTAAAAATGAAACAAATTACTAAAGATATGTTGAAAATTTACAAACCATATTCTAATCTTGATTGGATGAATTACAAATTAGTTAGGTCGGACATGACTGCTCATCATATATTAAAAAGAGAATATGGGGGAAAATTGGAAATTAATAATATTGCGTTGTTGCGTTCCATATCACATCAATATTTACATTTAATAGAATGCAAGGATATAGGGACATACAACGCAATAAATAAAATGTTCAAGTTTATAAATCAGCAAAGGCACGAGCCAACCCAAGAACAAAGGGAAATAATTGAATATTTATTAAAAGAGTTCGAAAAAGAACATAGGTGGGATAAAGGCAGTAGGGGGAAACTATTAATACAAAGGAAATATTTAAACAGAGAACATTTTTGACAAAATAATTAATTGTGTTATAATCTTATTAAGTTCCAACGAGGAATTAATATGTCAAACTTGCAGACACTAAAAGCAAGGTTATACTCCAACTTAAAAGAGTATAAAGAAAGGGTTTTATGGAAGAACAAAATATTCAAGAAGTAGAAACTGAAACTACTACTACTGAAGAAGTAGAAAATAACAGTGAAGAAGTTGTAGAAAAAACATTCACTCAAAAAGAAGTGGATAATATTGTTAAAGAAAGACTTGCGAAAGCTAAAAAAGGAATTCCAAGCAAGGAAGAATTAACAAAATACAACGAATGGAAAGAAAGTCAAAAAACTCAACAGGATAAATATGATGAGTTAGTTAAAAAAGATGGAGAAAAAGATACCACGATTTCTAATTTGCAAAGAGAAAACGAGATATTAAGAGCTGGAGTTCACGATAGCGATGATGTCGAATTTATTCTTTATAAAGTTGGAAAAATGGAAGGTGATTTCTCGGACAATCTTAAAAATTACTTGGCTGACAATCCAAAATATGTAAAAAAACAAGAAACAAAAGCAACGGACGTTGAAAACAAATCAAGTGCTGTTGCAAAAGAAAGTGGGGTTATGGCGATTCTAAAGTCAAGACACCCAGACCAATTCAAGTAATAAAGGAGAGATGAAAAAATGGCTAATCCAATAGCAACTAATGGTACTCACAAAAGACGTGAGACTTATGCAACTGAAGTTTTAGCAATGGCTAAAGCACAAGTAAATATTTATGAAGATTTTTCAACTGATTATGAAATTGACGGAGCAACTGGAGCAATTAAAGTTCCAACAAGAGATGCTACTGTAACAATAAGTGATTATGATATTTTAAATGGTGTTTCTTTAACACAAAGTGCTACTGATTATGTAGATTTACCAGTAGATAAAAACTATGCAATAAATGAATTGATTGATGGCTATGAAGCAGAAGCAGTTCCTGATAATATTCGTGCTAATCGTATTGAAGCTGCAGGATATTCATTAGGATTAAAGAAAGAAAACATGGCAATTACTGCTTTAGTAAGCAATGGTACTACTTCAAGTGATACTACTGCATTAACTGAACAAACTGTTTATAAAAAAATAGCAACAGAAGTTAAAAACATGAAAGCAAGAAACATGGACGTATCTCAAATGAGAATTGTAGTAGATGCAGAAACTGAACTATTACTATTAACTGATGAAAAATTTGCAAATACTTCTGGTCAACTTGGAGCAGAATTAATCCGTGAAGGTGTAATTGGTAAAATCAACGGAATACCTGTTAAAACTAATTATTTACTACCAAACAATGTTGAATTTATTATCTATGATAAGAGATTCATTCAAAAATACGAAGTATGGGCAGTTGAACCAACAATCAATAATCTAGCAGATGGAAAACATATCGGAGCAAGTGCTTTACAAGGTCGTGAAGTTGGTGGACTTAAAGTTACAAATGCTTTAGGTGTTCAAATTAAAACTAAAGGTGCAGTTAGTTTATAAAATAGAGGAGGGAGTTTATGGAATTTAAAGGACAATACCTAACATATCAAGAATATAAAGGATTAGGTGGCACTTTAGAACTAACTCCTTTTAATGTATTAGAATTCGAGGCAAGAAGAAGAATCGATGAAGTAACTCATAATAGAATGATCGGGGGGAATAATATTCCTGATGAGGTTAAAATGTGTGAGTTTGCAATAATCAATAAAGTATTAAAGGCTTATGATGAAGAAATCAGTAGAGGAAAATCAAGCGAAACTGTTGGAAGTTATTCGGTAAGTTATAACAATGATATTAAGAAGATTATTGAAGATAAAAAATCCGAAATTGAGGATTTAGTATTGACTGATTTATATGGTGTTGTTTACAACGGAGAACACGTTTTGTATTGTGGGGTTTGATAATATGATGACCAATACAAGCATGAGTGTTTTTAATAAATACACCGAGCCTTTTACAAAAGATGTAAGTTACAAGAAACACTTGATAAAAGAAGTGTTTTGGGATGATAGTCTAGGAATAAATTTGAATGCAGGTTATGATAATGCCGATAAGGTAAATGTTTATATTCCATTTGATAAAAATGAAGAGGACATGAAAAATTATAAAGAACCAAAAGAGTACAACGGAAATGGTTGGACTTTACAAAATGGGGACTTTATAATTAAAGGTGATGTTTCTGAAACCGAAGTTGATGGGATTAAAGATTTAAAGGCTTATGAGGTGTTTGAAATAACTGTTGTCGATAAGAAAGATTTCGGAAGTTATAATATGCAACATTTCGAGATACGAGGTTTCTAATGCCTTTAAGTATTAAATACGAACTTAAAGATTTTGACAAAGGCGAAATCATTGACAAGTTCGGATTGCAAGACGAAGGAAACGCTCAATTATTCCTTGCTAACGATTGCTTTAGAAGAATGGTTAAATATACACCATGGGATACGGGAACAATGGCAACCGATGTTACTATAAAACCTAAAAAGATAATCTACAATCAAGAATATGCAGTTTATCAGTATGATGGTTATACAAAAGGTCCAGTTACTCATTATTCTAATAATTATACAGGTTTAAGAGGTAAAGAATGGGACAAGCGAATGTATAACAATGAAAAGGACATTATTGCTAGAGAAGTCGAAGACTATGTTGCAAAAATAGGAAAGAGGTAAGTATATGATAGAAAAATTAAAAGATTATTTTTTAAATCACGTCACTCTCGCCGAGGAATTTAAAAATATACTTGCTGACTTTCTAGGTGAAGAAGCGACTGATTATGTGATAGAGCCTGCCCCAATCGATCCAAAAGAAAGACCTTATGTGGATGGTGGATATTTAGGACAACTTACTTTCAACTTTGGAAGCCGAGAATACTATGATGATAGTAGTAAGCAAAATATAGAAAATCTTGATTTTTACGAGAGGTTTTATGATGAAATAGAGTATAACAACCGCAACCATATATTGCCTGAAATTGATGGAATACAATCTATCGAGTGTTTAAGTAATGGAACGGTGCAATATGCCCAAAAAGGAACTGCGAAGTATGTTATACAAATGAGAATTACTTATTTAAAGGAGGTTTAGGAAATGACAGATAGAAAATTAGTTAAAAGAAGTGACAAGGTTGCTTTCTTTGGAAACATGGGAACAGGGACTGAAACATTTAATCGTATGCGTGGATTTACTACATTAAGTGGAAGTAAAAATCCAATGGAATATTCAAGACAATATGTTGATGAAGAATTCGAAACAACAGATGTTGTAGGATTTAGTCCAAGTGTTGAATTTGGATTTGATCAATATAGTGGAGATTTAGTTCACGATGAAATGGTTGAAATACTAGATGGAGAAAAGACAGGAACAGAAGCAAGAAGAAATATCGTAACAGTTGATTTTTCACAACCTGTTACAGGACAAGATGGTGCTTATAAGGCAGTAAAACGTGAATATGCTATAATTGGAGATGCTGATGGAGACTCAATGGACGCATATACTTATAGTGGAACTTTAAGAGCAACAGGAAAAAGAATTACAGGAACTGCTACATTAAATAGTGATAGTTCCGTAGCTACATTTACAGCAGATACAAGTTTATAAAAGAAAGGTGGTAGTTTATGACTATCAATGGAGTGGAACGTGGAGAAATAGACTTCACGGATGCTGATGTACTTGATTTGATAGATAAAGAAAGTCAAATAGTAGATTCAAAGGCAGAAGAACTAAGAAAAATAAAAGAAAATTTATCATTAGCCGAAGGCATAAGGCAAGAATGTAAAATTGTAAAAGACTTTTTTGATAATGTATTCGGCGAAGGAACAAGTGAAGAAGTTTTTAAAGGTAAAGATAGTTTGAATGAATGCTTAAATGCTTATGAGGATGTTATGAATACTTATCAGGAACAATATAAAATGTATTATGATAGGATTAATAAGTATAGTCCTGATAGGTTTCAAAGATGAACTTACTAATTGATAAATTACCAACTGAATACGAAGGACTTAAAATTAATACTAATTTTAGGTCTTTTATTTTATTTGAATTACTTATGCAGGACAGAAAAATAAGCAAGAGAGATAAAATATCATTAGCATTAAAGTTGTTTTACGATAGCCCGCCAGATGATTTAAAAAAAGGCATTGAGGGTATATTGTGGTTTTATTCAAGAGGCGACCAAAAAGAAAAAAAGAAGAAAAAAGAGGGAGGCGAGAGTAAAAAAGCAATATACTCTTATGAACATGACGCAGATTTGATTTATTCGGCGTTTTTAAGCCAATATGGAATAGATTTGAACGAGATTGAATATTTGCATTGGTGGAAGTTTAAATCGTTATTTGAGGGTTTAAACGATGAAAATAAGATATGTGAAATTATGGGGTACAGAGCAGTCGATTTAAGTAAAATCAAAGATAAAGACCAAAAAGAAAAATATAAAAAGTTAAAATCAGCTTATGCTTTACCTGATGAAAGAACTGAAAAAGAAAAAGAACAAGATTTTGCCGATGCTTTTTGGTAAAATCGGAAAGGAGAAAGATATGTTGAAATTAGATATTCAAATGTTTGCTAGACCAAAGTTAGTTATTGAAACTGATTTAGACAAAAAAGGTTTTGAAAAAGGTTTAGATAGAATGCAAAATGCGAGTAAAAAGGCAGGGGAAACAATAAAAAATATAGTTGCAGGGTTAGGAATTACTGCAGTAATTTCTAAAGGTATAAACATGATAACTTCAAGTGTTGATGACGCAGTTGCTAGAGTTGATATTTTGAATAACTTCCCTAAAGTTATGTCTAATTTAGGAATTGCAACAGATGAGTCTCAAAAAGCAATTGATAAGATGAGTAAAAAATTGGCTGGATTACCTACAACATTAGACCAAGGTGCAAGTGCAGTTCAAAGATTTACTTCTAAAAACAATAATGTTAAAAAGTCTACTGATATTTTCTTGGCTTTAAACAATGCAATTTTGGCTGGTGGAGCAAGTAGCGAAATTCAATCAAGTGCTTTAGAACAATTAAGCCAATCTTACGCAAAAGGAAAACCTGACATGATGGAATGGAGAGCAGCAATGACTGCCATGCCAGCACAATTAAAACAAGTAGCAACGGCTATGGGATATGTAAACGCCGATGAATTAGGAGAGGCTTTAAGAGAAGGTTCTGTATCTATGGATGAATTTATGGATACTATTGTCAGACTTAATAAAGAAGGTACAGGAGAATTTGCTAGTTTTGAAAAGCAAGCAAGAAATTCAACTGCTGGTATAGGTACTGCAATAACAGTTGCAAAAACGCAAGTTGTTAAAGGTGTTGCCGATATAATAACAGGAATTAATAAAAGTTTAAAAAAATCAAATTTACCAAGTTTAGGAGATTTAATAGCTGATGTTGGAAAAAGAATGAAAACAGAATTAGATAAAATAGCAAAACTTGTTTCAAAAATAGATTTTAGAAAATTGTTTAATACTATAAAAAAATTGATTCCAATTGTTGGGACGTTAACCGCTGGCTTTATAGCTTATAATGCCTCATTAAAAGCATTAGTGATAGCAAAGTCAATTAAAAACTTTGCAAAGTTAACAAGTACGTTCTTAACTTCGATACCCGCATTAAAAGGGGCAAATTTAGCAATGATAAAATTAAATGCAACTATGATGATAAGCCCAATAGGATTGCTAGTTGCTGGAGTTGCAGGATTAACTGCTGGCTTATATTTATTAAATAAAGCTTCGGCTTCAAACAGAACGGAACAGCAAAAATTAAATGATACACTAAGAGATTATGATAAAGCAATGAAAGAAGCAGATAAAAGTAGACAGGCATATTTGGATAAACATATGAATGAAATACAAAACACGGAAAATTTGTATAATGAATTACAAGCGTTAGTTGATGAAAATGGAAAAGTAAAAGAAGGTTATGAAGACAGAGTTAATTATATCTTAGGAGAATTGAATAGTGCTTTAGGAATTGAAATGAAGATGACTGATGGAGTTATTGATAATTATAAAGAAATGAAACAGTCAATAGATGATGTTATTCAAAGCAAAAGAGCAAAAGTATTACTAGATGCACAGGAAGAGAAATATAATGAAGCAAAAGACCAAGCAGTTAAATTAGAGCAAAACTATGCAAATGCTCAAAGAGATTACAATAGTAATTTATCTAAAAGAAGTAAAATATTAAAAGATATACAAAATACTTATGGATTAACAAATAAACAATTACAAGAGGTTGCAACAACTTTATCTTATACTGATAAAAATGGTCAAAAAGTAAACTTGTCTTTTGATAAATTAAGTAAACAATTAACAGTTACTAATGCAAATTTGACTACAAGCAAAAATACATTAGACAAGGCTGGCAAAGCATATGCTGATAATCAAAAGTTTATAGGTAATTATGAACAGGCGTTAAAAGAACTTGCAGAAGGTAATTACAATGCAGTATTAAAGATGTATGAAGATACAACTAATTATCAAGGCAAAACAAATGAAGAAACTCAAAAAAAATATGATAGTGCAATTCAAAGTCAAAAAGCTTATTTAGATTATTTAAAACAAAATAGAGGAGCATATAACGATGAAGTTTATCAAAAAGAAGTAAATGCAACAAATCAAAGAATTAAAAATTTAGAAGATGAACAAAAAAGAGCAAATGCAACCGTTGCAACAGGGCAATCAATTGTAAAAACAACATGGAATAACGCTTTGGCTCAACAACTTAGTGAAATTACTGGCAAAAATATTCAATTTGAAAAAACTGGTAATGGGCAAATTCAAGCTTATATAAATGGGCAAAAACAAGGTGCCCCAATGACAAAAGCTCAAGCAAAAAAAATGGCAGAAGATATGAAAGCAGAAATAAATAAAGCAAAAAAAGGTTCAAAACAAGCAGGAATTGATTTTACAACAGGTACTACTCAAGGTATCAGAAGTGGTCAAGGTAGTACGTTTAATGCAGTTGTAAATTATGGTGCTTCTATATTGGCAAGATTTAAAAAAGCATTAAAGGAAAAATCTCCATCAAAAGCAACAAGAGAAATGGGTATTTTCTTTGACGAAGGTTTTGACGAAGGAGTAGAGCAAGGAAGTAAAAATTCAATAAAAACAGTAAAAGATTACGGTGAAGATTTGTTAGATGAATTTAACTCAATTAATTATGACAAGACCATAGATAATATGTATAAGTCAATGCAACATGCAATTGATTTGGAACAAGAAAAACTTGTTGCAAGTGTAGAAACAGGAAGAGTGTTTAATACAATCCAAAATAGCACTCCTGTCGCAATTAATATCAATGGAGATGTTAATATGGACGGGCAAAAAGTTGGAAGGTTGGTTACTCCAACGGTTACTAGAACAATTAAGAACGGTGGTGGTATTTAGTGATTAGATTAAAGATAAGGGATAGTTATTTCCGAATAATAGACGGATACAGAGTCAATGAATCAAGCCGAGAGGTTAAGTTCAGTTCATTAAAACTCGATTTTACTAACAAAACCATCGCCGACCTCCCTTTGAAATATCAAGAATGTCAGTTAGTAGAAGGAGAATTTGAAAACATTTTGCCAAGTGGTTACACGCAAGTTGATTATATTGAGAGTAGTGGTACTCAATATATTGATACTGAATATATTGCTAATACTAGTACTGAAGTACACACTAAATTTTTACTGAATAATAAGAACAATTTTGGTTTATATGGTGGACAAATAACTGGCAAAGACACAAATTTAAGATTTTTTGCTGATAGCGGTAGTTTATATATCGCTCATGGAGGTAACAGACGACAACAAGTAAATAATTTAGAAATAAATATTGAATATGAATTACAACACAAGAAATCCGAATGCGTTATAAATGGAGTTCAATATATTTCATCTGGTTCTAATGATTTTCAAAGAACAACTCTCGCTATTTGTAAGTGCAATGGGTTTGATATAAATGGCTATTTTTTAAACGGAAGAATATATTATTTTAAAATATATGATAGCGGAACATTAGTGCGAAATTTTATACCATGCTTTAGAAATTCGGACAATAAAGTAGGACTATATGATTTGGTAAATAATGTATTTTATGGAAATCGAGGAACAGGAGAATTTAAACATGGAGACATTGTTGAAAATGAAACAATTGATGAAACAATTTATACAGGATATGTAAACAATTTCACACTACCTAAAATGAAAAACCGAAACGAATATAGGGAACTTGAACTTGACTTGTTAAGCCCTTTAGCAATGGCAACTGTAAGAACGGTCGATGCAGTAGGAACTTACAAGTTGCAATCTTTAGTAAGGGAATTGGTTCAACCTTTGATAGATGACGGTTTTGTTTTAAAAGAAATGAACATTGGCAACAATCAAATAACAGTTAATTTCTTATCGGAAACAGTTGAAAGTTCTTTAAACAAGTTGTCAAACAAATTCAATTTTTGGTGGTACATTGATGCGAACAAGAACATATACATAAATAGCATTACTTATTTGATGAGTTTGAAACCAAAGCTTACTTATGATGATAGCAACCCAATAAAAGGTTTGATAGATGTTATCCCAAGCATTGATGCGACTGATTATTGCAACGTTGTTAATTTTACCAATGTAAGAATGTATGTAGAGTCTTATTTTGATTGGGATTATTATTCAAAAGATTATGACAACAAAATTATAACTGGTTTTTACCCTTTATTTGAAAAGTTTGTATTAAATACGGGGGATGAAATTGAATTCAATTATCCAATTGACATTTCGGCTAATGCAGTCCTTAAAATGGCTAGTTCTTCAAACGGATATTATGTGCAAAGAACTCCATTGACAATTTATGAAGATTCAGAAGGGCATGGGGCATATCCAAGATTAAGAATATATTTAGATTCAAACAATAATGTTGTTATCCCAAGCGATGCTATAATTAGTGATAGCTATTCAGAAGAAAAAACTTGGGTATTAGTACGAGACTCATTCTTCAGCAACTTAATTGTGGGGTTGAAATACAATGGAGAACCTTTTAATATCAAAACTATACAATCACTAACTGCATTAATTTGGGCGAAAGTAAAAGTCCAAGACAACATAGAAATAAATAAAAACAAAGGTATTATAAGTAAAAGTGGGATTGTTGAGAAACAAATTAATATGAATGAAACATGGAAAACCTATGATGAACTTATTGAGATAGCAAATTCATATATAAAAAAGAATTTGTCAAAGGTAGACACAGTTAAATTAAATGTTGATTATGATGTTAATCTTAATATTGGAGATACAATGAAAATAAACAAGGATTACTTTCTAATTGATGATGTTTATATAATTACCGATAAAACTTCTACATACGAGGGAAATGTTAAAAGTTGGTCATACACTTTGAAAAACACAAATATACTAGAGAACTATGTTGATTTATTTAGAGCAAGTGAAAGCCAAGACAATGAGCAAAAGAAAATAAATCTTGTTACTTCTGATTATATTGAAGAGGGATTCCAAGAAAGATACGAGGTAGTAGTCAATGAAAGTTAGAAATGAATATATTCAAATAAAAATTGGAGATAAGACATGGACTAAAAAGAATATGATATTAAACGAGTATTTGTATAGGTTGTTTGATTCTCAAATAAAAACATCACACGATGATTGCTATATATCATGTTGTTATTTAAAGTTAGATACTCCTATTGAGAATGTTGATTATGATAGTGAAATATTGCCAAGCGAGTTTGACATAACAATAAAAAATTTGCCTAGTGAAAAATATTTTAAAGCTAAAACTACAAGAACAAATAACTCAATAAGAATAAACTATGTCTTTGATAGCAATAGCTTATTTATAATTGATGATTTATGGTACGAGGCTTCTATAATGAATGACTATGCTAACAGAAGGATTATGGGTATAGGTTTTGGAATAAACGATTCTAGCAATATATTTGCCTATTTAGATACTTCAAATATGAATATTGTAATAAATTACAATGAAAGCATATCAATTTCAAGGGTAGATTTGTTGCAAAGCGACGGTGTTTGTGATGGGATTGAATATC
>Ga0256407_10005645_pt1 | contig 19884 bp, 20 predicted proteins | sample RumenRJG_04DNA_FD_193489 | JGI IMG/M metagenome (GOLD analysis project Ga0256407, IMG submission 193489) | Bovine rumen microbial communities from Lethbridge, Alberta, Canada - RJG_04 | ecosystem: Host-associated > Mammals > Digestive system > Stomach > Rumen | place: Canada: Alberta... | reverse complement strand
ACCCTTGAGGGCTTCAACACCACGGCTGAATTCAGAATGTTCCATGAAACGGCAGTGGCCAATTTCTTCGAGTTGGCGACGCATAGGGATTGAGTTGAAATAATTCATTTTTTTGAACCTCTGTTAAGTAAAATGTTCCAAGCGGAAAGATAGCAAAGTAAAGTGGAAAAAGTTACTAGTTTCCAGCCACTAATTACTAGAAAACGTAAAAAAACGGGACTGGGGGGAAGCCTCCCCCTGATTGCAGCCCCGGTACGCCGGGTCTTCCATCACCCCTACTGCGGGCGCTCAGTCGCCGCCCCGCAACGCCCCGGCTTCAGCTACAAGAGTTTCTTTTTACATTTAACAAGCAATTACCTACAATGAAAGGTTTCCCTATGCCCATTACAAATAAAGCTACCGTCACGCAATGGAACGAAGAAAAAGGATTCGGTTTCGCCACAGCAAATGGGACCAAGTACTTTGTCCATATTTCTGCTTTAGGGCATCCCGTGAGACCGCCAAAAGTCGGTGATACAATCATCATTTGCAGTTTCGGCAAAAACGAGAAAGGTGCAAGAATCGAAAAAGGAATTCTTGAAGGTGTAGCCTCGCGAGAAGAACAAGCCGCGTCCTCCCCGGTGCGCAAAAATTATCGCAAGGCGAAAAAATCCAAGATTGCTGTGATAGTCGCGATATGCATCGCGTTGGCATTCGCATTCGACATATATGTAGTCTACACGACCCACGAAGATGCGCCCCGCAACAAAAAAGTCTGCCTGCTAAAAGAAAATCCCGCCGAAAAGGAATACACCTCAAGACTCCATGTTGCAAAGTACATCTGCGACAATGACCGTCTGCCCTCCTATTACATAACCAAGAGCGAAGGAATAAAACTTTACGAACAAAAGACCGGCAAAACATTTGTGAAATGGAATTTCAATCCGCATACAACGCTCGGCGTGATGATTGGCGGCGACAACTTCGACAATCGCGAAGGAAAGCTCCCGACAGCGTATTACTACGAAGCCGATGTCGATTACTTCGGAAACAATCGCGGCACAAACCGCCTCGTCTATAGCAGCGGCTGTAACATCTATTACACCACCGACCACTACAAAACATTCAGCAAAATTGTATTCGAAAATTGAATTGGAGCTTCAAAATTTAGGGCAACAATTAGTTCTTTATGCAACGGACAGAATATCCGTAGTTTTTGTGGCCCTCGGCAAGAAACGCCTTCTCGTCCTTGAAAGATAAATATGCATAGTAGGCTTCCGTACCGTTTGCGCTGGGCCCATTAATCCAGAAGTATGCGAAGATACCATCGTAGTTAGAGCTATTACCCGTACTGTAGCCAGCAGGCACCGCTGAGAAACCGAAAACATCCGTACTTTTATGCGATAGATTATCCCAGCTGTCCCGCGACTTAAGAACAGCTCCTGCAATAGAATCTCCGCCAACCGTAGTGAACAAGTCTTCCCATTCATGCAAATCGGGCAAATGCCAACCATCCGGACAGATTCCCTGCATAATCCAATGTCCAGCATCACATCTCGAATAGATTCCGCACCCAGTATTTACAGAGTCCATCGCCGCAGCCCAGGTATAAAAGCGACCACCCACATCGCAGTTTTTGGGTTCATCATTGAAGCAGAAGTTTCTGCGCTTGAGACTCGGCGTCTTTACACTGTCTGCGTAGTTCAGGTTTTCCGCCATCCAAGTTTGTTCACCAATCTTTACCGTTCTGTAAACCTTGCCATCACGTTCATCGGTCAAAAAGCCGTAGTCAATATCTGGGTTAAAATAAATTTCTTTCGGAGCATCCCAACTCCAACATTCCAAAATACTATAATAGGAAAACACCTCAGTCCAATGGCAGTTGGGATTTACCGCAGTTTCACTAGAGCTTGGCTTCGGCTCCGGCACAACACTAGATGAGGATTTTTCCGAGCTGCTGCTTGACTTGGACGATTTTACCGAGCTACTCGACTCTGATTTCTTTTCAGATGAACTCGACTTCGGCTCAACGCTAGAGGAAGACTTCTCCGAACTACTGCTAGACTTGGACGTTTTTACCGAGCTGCTTGAAGAAACTTTTTTACCAGAATCAGGCTTAGAAGAAGACGAGCTAACCAGCTCTTCATCGCCACCCAATTCTGCAGATTCATTGTTTTCTGTCAATGCCGATGTCGAATCTTCACACGCCGCCAAGAACGCCATCAAACACAACGCTACAAAGAACTTTCTCATAAAATTTTCGCACCCAATTATCTTAATTTATTCGGCAGACAATATAATTATCCCCCGCACACTTGTCAAGCTAAGCGACTTTACCCTTCAAATTTCCAGCCGCAGTCGTTGTGGTAAATCATCTGGCGGGTCATGCCGCCATCGATGCAGATGTTTTCGCCGGTAATGAAGCCGGCCTTGTCACTTGCAAGGTAAAGCACCATATTCGCGATGTCGAGCGGGTTGCCGACGCGACCTGCGGGTTGCTGAGTGGCATCGGGACCATCGTAAACCTTGAAATCCGTATCAATCCAACCCGGCGAAATTGAATTCACGCGCACACGGCCTGCAAAACTCACGGCTAAAGCATGCGTGAGAGCAGCAATCCCGCCCTTCGCCGCAGTATAGCTTTCGGTTTGTGGTTGGCTCATGCGATCGCGAGACGACGAGATATTTATAATGCTAGCGCCCTTTGCAAAATGCGACGCAAAAAGTTTTGCAAGATAAAACGGAGCGGTCACACCGACAGCGAGCGCATAGCTGAATTCTTCGTAACTACATTCGTCAATACCCTTCATCAGCGGGAGTGCATTATTCACCAGCACATCCACGTGCCCGTATTTTTCGATAACGAACTGCGCAAACTTCTCCAGAGTCGCTTTCTTTGAAAGATCCCCGACAAAGCAGGAATTCTCGCGAATGTCAATGAACGCGACTTTCGCTCCCTCTTTTTCAAATTCACTCACGATGGAAGCGCCGATTCCATGCGCCCCACCCGTCACCACAACCACTTTATTCTCAAACAATTTCATAAGGGTAAATATACATTCCTGTTCTTTTCAAGCGAACGGCCGATAACAGCAGACAAGACCCAAAATTCGTATGCATCAACACCATATTGGCTATTACACACAGTATATGTATATTACAGATATAAAAGACGAAGAAAAAACATTTTTACCAGCGCAGGTACGAAAATGGCGAACTCAGAATTTGATCCGATGGATGAAGAAGAAAGACTCCTCATGGAAGCCATTGAACGAGGCGATACAGAACCTCTTCCCAAAGAAGAAGTGGACCGCATCAAAGCATCAATCCGCGGGTCGGCTCACAACTTAACCATCCGAATGAAAGACGCTGATATCGAAGGTATGAAGGCTAAGGCCGCACGTCTTGGCACAAGCTACCAGACACTCATTAACAGCCTTATACACCGCTATCTCAACGGAGGTGTAATCATCAAAGAATCTTTTTAGCCTTTACTTCGCGAATCCGGGAGGCGGCAAGTGCATGCCTGCCATTAGAAGTTTGTTATCGCGAGCGTATTGCATAATGCGTTTGCGACTCTCGGCAGACTTCATTTTGTCCATGTCGTAATTGGAATTGATTTCGGGATGGTTCTTTTGCAAAGCGTAGCCGTGCATCAAGTCGCCAATCACGAGTAAATTTGAAAACTGGAAGGCGGTATGCCCCGGCGTATGTCCCACGGCATCCATCGCAAGCACTCCATGCGGGAGGCTGTCTCCGAACGCAAACAAATGAAGACTATCTTTATAAAGAGCCATGATGTTCTTTTGCAAATCATTTTTCGGGATGTTGTTCATCCAAGCATCATATTCCACCTTGCCCGCATAAACGGAAGCATTTTTAAAAACCTTTTCCATCTTTCCGGTGCCACCGCTTTTCACAAGACCTGCAATGTGGTCTGCATGGAAATGCGTCAAGTAGACAAGACCGATGGAATCCGGATTCACTTTCAAAGCATCAAGACGCTTTAAAAGCTGTCCGCCCCACGCGCCAAGACCTGCATCAAACAAAATGTACTTACCATCCGTTTTTACCAAGAACGTGCTGACAGAAGCCGGGAGCCCCGCAGGCATATTCAAACTTTCATAAAGAGAGTCGCTTGCATCGCTGAAAAGTTCACGAGGCATCAGTTTTTTGCCCTCGTTGTCCTGAATCCAAGTGACCGAAGCTCCGTTCGCAAGCGTCCGAGTTTCCGTTCCCTCGACAGCAGGCGTGTTCACCGTAGCAGAAGGCATCGTCACTTTTGCAGAAGTTTCAAGATTTACCGCAGACTTACTTTCCGCAGATTCTTTCGTGGAATTTTTCGATTCATTGCAGCCAGCAACAGCAAAAGCAAGAGCAGCGACAAAAGGGATAAATTTATTTTCAAACAGTTTCATAAGAATAAATATATACCAAAAGACGCAGGATTACATTCGCAAACTTGACACACAAGACTCATTATCCTATTCTTTCTGCAAATGCTCCAGTTTTTCGATGTCACAAGAGATGCCCCCTGGTTTCCGCAGGTCAAGGCGCTGTACGAATCGGCGTTCCCGGCTAACGAACGCATTCCAATAAAGCATTTGCTCGACGATAAAATCAAGCGAGAATTTTGGGCATTTTTTAACAAGGAAGATGGCGGAGGTGGCGCGGCCGAAAATACCGCGGCTCCCAGGTTCTGCGGGTTCTCAAATTCCATTTCACACGGCGACATCACGAACATCGTCTATTTTGCGGTTATGCCAGAACTGCGCAGTCGCGGATACGGCTCACAAATTCTGCAAGTCATTCGCGAACAACACCCCGACACACGCATCGTCGTCGATATCGAAGTCGAAGAAGATTCCAAGGACGCCGAAGAACTTGAACGCAGGAACCGCCGCCGCGACTTTTACCAGCGCAACGGCTTTGACTCCTCCCCCTTTGATTACGTCTGGCAAGGCGAGCACTATCGCCTACTCACCGCAGGCGGCACCGTCACCGAAAAGGAATTCCGCGATTTTTGGAAAGAAATTTTGAAGGATATTCCCGGAGCGAAGTACCCGTAAAAACTTATAAGGGCTCTTTATGAGCTGAGGTAAAGCAATGATAATCGCGATTAGCAAAGATGATCCGTGGTGGGAAAAGACCCGCGCTTTCGCGAAAGATTGCCCATGGCAGCCGGGGCGTCGTTTAGCCGAGCGAATGTCAAAAAACGATTTCCTAGACTGGGAAAAAGTTTTCGTTGCTGTACACGGTGAAGATGTTGTCGGCTTTTGCGTTCTCGAGGAGAACGGGAACATTCCTGCGAAATTCAATTGCAGCCCTTTTATAAATCTCGTTTACGTTAGCGAAGAATTCCGGGGACAGCGGCTATCCAAAAGCTTAATTGACGCAGCGCTTGATTACGCCCAAAGGCTCGGCTACAAAAAAGTTTATCTCAAAAGCGAGCACCACGGCCTATACGAAAAATACGGGTTCAAGAAGATTGCTGATTTCGAACCAACGGTCGGGCTTGCGAACCAACTGTTTGAAATAGAAATTTCAGTTTAACGTTAGCCTTTTAGCACTCATTCGTGGCAAAAAAATTTTTTGACTTTTCCGCCCTTTTTATCCTATATTAAAAGTATGAAATACGTAAAAATGGTTTTGAGGGTTCTGCTGGGCATTTTTATGACCTACGCAGGTATCAGTCACTTGACCATCGCTAGGCAGGAATTCCTGGCGCAGGTCCCATCGTGGTTTCCGCAGAATCCGGGATTCCTGGATTTCGTGGTATTGGCCTCGGGCGTCGTCGAGATTTTGCTCGGCCTCAGCATGATATTCTTGTACAAGCACAAGGGTACGGTTGGCGTACTGCTTGCGCTGTTCTACGTTGCTATTTTCCCGGGCAACATCAGCCAGTACGTGAACGGCATCAACGCATTCGGACTTGACACTGACCAGGCTCGTTTTATCCGCCTGTTCTTCCAGCCTGTGCTGATTGCCTGGGCGCTCTGGTCCACTGACGGCGTGCAGAAGCTCAAGGAATGGCGAAATCGCTATTGCAACAAGCGCAAAGAAAGCAAGTAAGCGAGTTCATTAAAAGTCAAAACAACATTCAAACGCAAAAAATTTCAAGGACTCCTCACAAACGTGAGGATTTTTTTATTTTAAAGTTTTTTCAACTTTTGAACAGCAATTTTCACAACCGGGTACCTATAAATCCACGCCAAACCACGTTTTTATAGGTACCCCAAACCCACAGCGCAAGAATTGCGCAAAAGTCCTAAAAAGGCGGAATCTCCGTAAAAAAAACGCCCATCCCTAAAAATGCGCCTGTAGTCACAAATGTCCACAGGCGTTTATTTAATTTTTGCCAAACTATATTTTGAGTATATATTTACAGGAAAACCGTTCCGCAGGGACCATTTAAAAGGCGTTGTTTATGGGATATTCAAATTTTTTCACAGTGGCTGCATTCGGCACGCTATTTGCTGTCTCCCCCACATTGGCCATCGACATTACCGTAGATGCAAATGCGGGCATCAAGAAAATTTCGCCGTACCTTTACGGGCGAAACATCGACAAAATCAGCGATGGCGACGCTGAGGTGACCGAAGAAGAGTCTGCCTTCATCAACCAGATGCTCGAAGCAGGCATCCACATGTTGCGAGCGAACAACGGCAACAACGCCACGCGCTACAATTGGCGTCACAAAATGACAGTTCACCCCGACTGGTATAACAACGTGTACTCGCACGATTGGGCAATTACTGCACAAAAGGTGCTTGACAAAATGCCGGGTGTTGACGCCATGTACGCTTTCCAGCTCACAGGCTATGCAGCTAGCAGCACTGACTACAACTTTCCCGACTGGAACTGGAAACAAGAACACGGCACGTACGCAACGCAAACGTTCGACCTTGCGGGCGGCGGCGAAGTTTCAGAAGACGGCAAGACACTCATCAAGGCGGGCGACGCCTCGCTCTACAATATGGAATGGCCCGCAGATTCCACGGTAGCGATCATCCCGCATTGGAAAGACGAACTCAAGTTTGATATGAGCCGTTTCAAGTATTGGAGCATGGACAACGAGATGGAAATTTGGCGCGGTACACATTCCGACCTGGATTTGCCCGTCACGGGAGACTTTCTCGTTGAGCGTTACATCGACGTAGCCAAGAAGGCGCGCGCCCAGTGGAAAGACATCAAGCTCACCGGCCCTGTTGCCGCAAACGAATGGCAATGGTGTTCCGTATCTTCGTACAACAAGGAAGACCGCCCTAAAGGCGAAGACCGCAACTACTGTTGGCTAGAATACTTTATCATGAAAGTTGCCGAAGAACAAAAGAAATCTGGTGTTCGCCTACTCGATGTTTTCGACATTCACTGGTACCCGAGCGAAACGGATTACGAATCACGCGTGAACTGGCATCGAGTCTTGTTTGATACAACCTATAACTATCCAGGCGCAAACGGCATAAAGATGGTCGGTGGCAACTGGGACAATAAAATCACCAAGGAGTACATTTTCGTGCGCATCAACCAGTGGCTCGAAAAATACTTCGGCAAGAATCACGGCATCACACTCGGCATTACCGAAACAAGCATCCTCGACAACGATCCCATGGTGACGGCACTCATTTACGCGTCATTCCTTGGCACCATGCAAGATAACGGTGTGGAGATTTTCACCCCGTGGACCTGGGGCGACGGCATGTACGAAACGGTGCACCTTTTCAGCCGCTACGGTCATCCAAACCGAGTGCAGTCGACTTCAAGTAATGATTCGCTGGTATCCGCCTACAGTTCTATCAGTAACAAGGGCGATTCGCTCACAGTGATTTTTGTAAACCGAGCCGAAAAAGACGCACAAGATATAAACCTCAATTTTGCGAACTTTGCCTCCGACGGAACGGTTAAAACGCTCACCTTGCAGAATCTCAAGGGCGAGACATTCGTTTCGCACACAAGCAACGCCTTGAAAGAAAATGCAGTAGAAGCAAAAACGCAAGGCGAAACAACCCCTGCGACGGGCTACAGCATAAACAGATTCAAGATGACGCTCCCTGCAAAATCCATCACCGCGGTGCTACTCACTACGACTACGCCAAAACAAATCGACGCCATAGCCCCCACGAGAAGCGCACTCACAGGGAACCTGCTGCACCATGAAAACGGCAACTGGTTCATCAATAACGGCTCGGGCTACGTGCGCAGCATAAGCGTGTTCAACAGTCTAGGTCAAAACGTACTGCAAATACAGCAGCCCGCCCGCGGAAACTTCCGCATTGCAAGCGAAGTGCTCAGCAAAGGCAATTTCATTGTGCGCATAGAAACTGCAAGCGGAACGCAAATGCAAAAAATAACAGTGAAGTAGAATTTATCTATAGCAACAACTAAAGAAAGCCTATCATACCAGAACGCTAATCGATCAAGTCGTTTTGGAATCTTGACAGGTGTTCGAACGGCAAGATTTGACGACCTCTAAACAGTCCGCAGCCATCGTTGATTAACTGATTGTTGATGGCCTTGAACATGTTCACATCCAATTTCGATAGCTCAAGTTCCTGCAATTTTGTCAGGCGCTCATAAGCATCATCAAAGTAAACGCACTCGCCGCTTGGAATTTGGTCGTGCTTGGAACGACGCGTTTCTTGCGTTTTTTCATAACCGAAGTGGTTTGCATCACCGATTTCGGCAAAGTCATCCATATCCTTTGTTCTAAGTTGCACTTCCGTATAACAACGGGCAAGATTATCATACATCGTTATGTGCAACGATTGGTAACCGGAGCTTCGCGGAGTCGCCACCGAATCATGGTAATACGGCTGGACAGCATCTTTCAGCAAGTCGCAATGACCGCCATCCTTATGCCTTGAAATTTCTGGCGTAAATCCACGCTCTTCCAAAAATTCAGGCATGACGTTCGCAATCTCGTAAAGATACTTCCGTTCAACCTCGCTCCGCTCTTCACCTTTTTTGATATGGCAAGATGGCATCGAAATGACAATACGATAAGCAATCAAGTCACGAAAATTTAGCTGACTTTTAATTTCGGCTTCAGACGGAAACACCCCATTTTTCTTGTAATAGTTGTAGACATATTCAAGGATATATCCGTTGAATTTTTCTTCGGCGCGAATCAATGACTTGATGCGTCCTTTGAACGTAAATGCCAAGAAGGGATATTCCCTCGTCATGTACTTGTAGAATTCTTTTATTCGTTGAGATTGCGAAGTCAAGAAGTCATTGTGCTCCAAAAGTTCAATAATCTGGATCAGAAAATTCGAATGCGCAAGATCGATGCTATTATGCGTTTCCTTAGCACTGTTTCTGAGATCATTTGAATATTGGTGCAAAATTTTCAGCACCGTATTTCCAGAAAACAGATAGTCATTCAAAGAAATCATCTTACGCCTCCTGATGCAAGATTTCTTGCGCTTTACATGTCATAATATAACAAAAGCTCTTGCGAATTCCCACGAAATAAGGTAAATTGCAAAACAAATATTTTTTTTGCAGTTCAACATATTACGTACGATGTAAAAGAGGTTTCATAAACTGTAACAAGTTTCAAAAACTTGAAAAAAAAAATTGAATACTAGGGATAAAATTTATGGAAAACAGAGAACTTAAAATACACGGCATTTACAAGCACTTCAAAAAGCGCTACTACATTGTCGAAGGAATCGCAAAGCATTCCGAGACCGAAGAAGAATACGTCATCTACCGCGCTCTTTACGGCGACAACACAGCTTGGCTCCGCGAGAAATCCATGTTCTTAAGCGAAGTTGATCACGAAAAATATCCAGACGTTCAACAGAAATACCGCTTTGAAGAAGTCGAATTAGGATAAAATCGATTATATTATATGTTATGAACAAGAAAACACTTATAACTTCGCTTATTTTCATCGTCGGGATTCTCATGATTACATTCTTCGTGAGAGACTGGCTTGTATTTTACAACTGCGGTGCTGTCGAGCAATGTCTCGTCGAAAGCAGCAACTACCAGAACATAGCCAAGTTCGCCGTTACCGCAATCATGACGATTGTCGTATTTTTCATTGGCGGGAATTGCCTGTGCAAGCGCGACCGCATTTTTTTGCAGGCAGGTTTTGCCATGGCTCTATGTGCTGATTTTTGCTTGAAAATCATGCACAATTACGCTCACGTTCTGGAGCACCGCAGCGATTACACGTTGCTTGGCATTTGCTTTTTTATGGTCGTACAGGCACTTTTCATTTACCGCCATACGCGCACAAGCGATACGGACAAAAGTTCACCGTGGATTTTAATTATTCCGTTTACGGTCATGTTCATCACGAACGCGCTTCACCTATTCCGCATTTTCGAAGGACCGACCGTCCCGATTATCGCGACTTACGCGTCATTCCTATTCTGTTCGCTCGCCGTTGCCCTCCAAGTTCCAAAGAAGGGATACTTCCCTACTAAAAACGCCAGGAACATCAAGCGCGGCATGATTCTATTCGTCTGTTGCGATGTGTGCGTAGGCATTTCACTTGCGACCGGCGACGACCACAGCGTTCAAGAAATTGTTGCGACAGTGGCAAACAACTTTGTATGGTATTTCTATACACCAGCCTTGATTTTGCTTGGGCTAAGCGGATACAAGAGAAAAGAGTAGTTTTTACTTTTGCAAACGACCTTTGAAATCGTAGGCACGAGGCTCAAACTTCGTGCCATTATTGTTAGGTACGCCCCCGTTACGATCGCCGAACTGCACATAAAGCATCCCGTTCTTGCGGAAAACTTTAGCACCGTAGGATGAAGCTGAAGTCCGCGAGACTTCTCGCAAACCAATCGTCGAATCCTTCGACGGGATTTTTTCATCGGGTTTGAGCAAGCGCCACATCTGGTTCCATTCCCAGTCATCAGCCCAGCTTTGCACCACGCGTTCACCGTCAGTCGTTGCACGGAGGTACATATTGCTGTGTTGCATTTTCATGCGGACCACATTGCCTTCGTAACCCGATTGCTTTTCCATAGCCACTTTCTGGTGAGCGCCGCCGTTCCACTTGTAAAGGCTCATCGTTATGCCAGCCTCAGTTGATTCATTCGGCGTATCAAGCGAGATATCGCCAAAGTTGATGCGGTAAGTCGTCGATGAAAGCGGAGTCATCGTCGCAATCGCATTATCGCCACTGCAATCGCCCAGCGCAAGCTTGTTCTCGGCGGTCCTTGTCATGCACGTACCAAAGTTCATCGAGAAAATACGCACGGTATCGGGTTTTGCGGGTTTCGCCTGCCACACGCGCACCCAGTCCGCTTCGAAATACGCAGGCTTGTCCGCCGTGATTTCAATATCGTCGCCCGCCCAGCCGCCAATCGCCAAATTCACGATGATGTACTGAGCCGAAAGCTGCTTGATTTCGGTCGGGCGGTTGTAACTTGCAAACTTCTTGTCGTCAAAATAGAAGCTAAGCGTAGACTCGTCCCATTCTACAGCATACGTGTGGAAATCCGCCGAGCGGTCCACATTGTCGTCCTTATGTCCGCCAAAAGAAGCTTCGTGATCCCACGCCGAGCCATGACTGTTGTACCAACTCGGGTCGGTGTAATGCAGATAGTAATGATGCTGCTTGCGCGATGCGGGGATTTCCAAAATGTCAATTTCTGGAGGCCAGCCGTCTTGCAAAGTCCAAAATGCAGGCCAGGTTCCCTTTTGTGAGGGGGCCTTGAAGCGGCCTTCGATATAGCCGTACTTGACTTCAAATTTTCCCTTTGTGTCAATCGCACCCGAAGTGTAATCGACCGGAATTTCCTTATTGTTGAACTTAGCCTTGGAGCGGTCACCCGTAGCCTTTGGATGCTTTTTCTTTTCGCCCTTGAGCTTGAGGGTTCCATCAGATACAATGACGTTTTCTTCGGCACAATAGGCGCGGTGGTTGTGCGTTGGACCCCAGTTGTAAGTCGGGTTCCACTTCTTTTTATCTAAAGATGTGCCGTCAAAATTATCTTCAAAAACGAGTTCCCAGCCGCTAAAATTAGACGGCGGCGCAGCAAAAGCGATAGATGCGAGCGCAACGAAGCCCGCAATGACGTGATTTTTTTTCATATCCAATTCCAATCCTCTCCCACGACTTCTGCTAAAAAATTTGCCACCACCAAAAAGCAAAACAAAAAAGCCGCAGGCAGTATAAATATACCTACGGCACCTCGATAAGCCTAGTTAAAAGTTGTAAAAAAGCCCCGAATCGACGATTTTCGAGCTTTACTTAGCGTTCATCACGTGTCTGCGCCATTTTCCGCTCTTCCAGCGACGCCAGAAAATCAGCGGAGCCGTGCTATAAACGGCAACCACGACAATCCAGGCGTAATGGGCCGGCAAATGGAACACATAGGCGGCAACATATAAAGCACCCGCCACACACCAGTTCATGATAGCACAGGCGAACATCACCCAGACCGTATCGCCAGCGCCACGGAGCGCCCCCGCATAAATCACCAGCAAGACTTCCACAAAAATATAGAAAGTCGCTATTTGCAGCATAAAAATGCTCATCGGGCGAGCCGCATTAAAAATTGCAAGTGCACTTTCGGTGGCCTCGGCCACATCAGGCTTGAAAATATCCGTCAATACGCCAGGCAGGAATATGAAGAATATACCCATTAGCAAGGAATAGCCCCAACCAAGTTTGAGTCCCGAATACGTCGAACGCGTCGCCGCAGCACCATCTTTTGCGCCCACGTAACGCCCAACGAGGCTCGTAGATGCCACTTCCAACCCCATCAGCGGCACATACGCCACCATATCCCAGTTGAACATAATGGACGAAGCAGTCGCCGCCTCGGGCCCAAGCGCATGGAACATCAAAATCAACAGCTGGAACGCCGCCATGTTCAAGAACATTTCAACACCAGAAGGAATGCCTTTTCGCAAAAGCTCTCGCGTCAATGGCCAGCTAAACGCAAACGAAGAGCGAGTCGCAAATCGCGAATTGCAAGACTTTCCAAAGAACTTGGCGAACAAGATGACGGTCGAAACAAGGTTTCCAATCAACGTTCCGTAAGCCGCACCCGCTACCCCCATCGCAGGAATCGGTCCACATCCGTAAATCAAGAAGTAGTTGCAAACAACATTTACAATCATCCCGACAAAAGCGGCCTTCATCACGATTTTCGTTTCACCGATACCGCTAAAGAAACATGGCGCCGCATTACGCACAAGGTTTATAATCCCGCCGAACATCAAAATATTAAAATACTGTTTTTGATATTCCAGCTGGTCTGTCGGCAAATGCTCCAAACCAAACAGCAAATGTCCAAGAGGTATTGTCATGTACAAAAGTGGCACCGAAATCAACGACAGATACAACGCCTGCATGAACACACGGGCACAATCCCAACGTTTTTTTCCACCCAGACGCTGCGCCACCATCGCCGTTGTGTAACTAATCGCGCCCGTAAAAAATGTGGTGAGCGCTAGTTGCACCGCCCCCGCCCCAAGCGCCGCATTCATTTCAGCGGGGCCAAGTTTCGAGAGAAACAATCGGTCGATGAACGTCATGAACGTATCGAAACTCATCGACAAAAGCATCGGAAGTGCTACCACGAGCACGTCCTTCACATCACCATTCTTCTTGAATTTTGATGGTTTATAGAACTTACTTAATACCGTTTCAACCATAGCTTGGTAAAGATAGAAAATTCATAAACCATGCAACAGTCAATGCGACAATCTCATGCTTTTTATTTTCCAAGTTCTTTTTTCAGCCTCAAGAGGACATCCTTCTTGTTGGAATCCGAGTTAAAGCGGAGGCTGTCAATGTACAAGCCATCTACAAAGCCCTTGGCAAGCGCTTCGTTCGCATGTTCCCGCGTATCCCACTTTTTCACTTGCAATTGGATAGACTCCTTTGCAAGCGTAACGGACAGCTTTTTCAGCAGCGATTCATCTTCATCACGAACCACGCCCACTGAAAAACTCAACGAAGTTTCTTGTTTTTTAATAGTCGCGCGCTTTCGCGCACAGCAGTCAAAACGAGCCATCGCAAAGGAACTCAGCAAAATACAGAACAATAGAATCTTTTTCATGTGCACCTCTAGAAATCAAACATCGCTTCTACGCCGAAAATAAAGGAAGGATCATCTTTATTCTCTTCGATTGGCCAATCATCGCCATACGGAATATCAGCAAGCACCATCGAAATTATGTTGATTTTGAAATCAGGAACATTAAAGTAGAATCGTCCGCCAACACGTACCGAGCCCAAGTCGTCTTTTTTATCTAATGTATTTGTATGTAATTCTAGCGGAACACCAATCGTCCAATATTCATTCAAAGCAACGCTCGGCTCGATGGCCGCAAAAAAGTATTCCGGTCGGCTCGTTATTTCAAGGCTAGTGCGTACCGGATCATCAATAAACGCATAAAATAATGAACCGATAATGCAGAATTTCGAAATTTCGAACGACGGTTCCGCCAAAAGAGCATGATACGAAACCGCATCGTCGCTCGCAAGGAACACGGAGTGGAATCCGTACAATCCGTGGAAGGCGAAAGGCTCAAACGAAAGTGATAAATCTAAGCCCGCGTAGAGTTCGTTATAGTCCTTGCGCTGGTAGCTTTTATAGGCAAAATAAGGATGGAAAACTTGCTCGGCAATTTCAAAGTTGTAGGCGGTGTGAACCTCATACGTGTAGCCATCCTTACAATCCATTCCCATGTACTCGCCAAACATAAAGTGGTAAAAGCAACTTTGGTCATTGCTAGCGGTGCCAAAGCCAACATCAAGCTGCAAGCCGTTCCACAGAAATTCAAGACCGCGAATGCTTTTTTGCGAAATGCCAGCGGCATCATCGCGAGGGTCTCCAAAATCATAATAGTTCTTGAACAGGCCTTCGTAAAAATTCAAATCACCGATACGGAAGAAAGTTCGCTCCGAGCGAGTGTATTGAATATACGCTCCGTTAAAAATAACCGCAGGGTTGACCGGATCCATGGTCGAACCATCGCCCATGTCCATTCCCTCCATACCTTCCATATCCTCCATCCCGCTCATTGCCATCCCCATCGCTTCGAGTTCAAGCCACGCCGACCAACGTTCATTGTAATGAAAGTCAAAATCTAAATCAAGCATGGATTCAAAACGATGCGTCACCTTCGTTTCATCAGTATTCCAGTCGGCATAGGCATGTACCATCACCATTCCCGAAAGGTCAAATTTAGGCTGAGCCTCAGCAAAAGCAACACCCGCAGACAATAAAACACATGATAAAATTCTTTTATTCATAAAATAAAGGAGCATCCTTTTTACAGACGCTCTTCCCCATAATGATTAATTACTTGTCGCCTTTGATAAAGTTGTCGATGTAGTCCGTCACAGTTTCTACAGCGGCTTTGGAGCCCCAATGTGTATTATGGTCCGCATCTTTGACTTCACGGAACACGACTTTCTTTGCCTTAGAAAGGCCATCCTGCAACGCTTCCTGCGACTTTTTATCGAATATAGCGTCCTTCGTACCCCAGATAATCTGGACATTCGATGTAATCGAGGAAAGGCGCTTTGCGTTGTCAACGGCAACAAAGCTCTTGACAAGGAATTTCCATGCGTAATACGGAACCTGTTTTAAATGTTCCAAATAAGCCCTCTGGAAATCCTTATCCGGATTCGTGCTGTTGCCCCACTTTTCAAAGAACGTTTCAGGAAGCTTTTGTATGGAATCGTAAGCGAAAACGCCATCGAACGACTTATCGCCCGAGCCGTTCACAAGCCAATCTACAGTAGAATTTTTCTTATCGACAGCGGCAGCAGAACCGATCAATGTAATAGAACCGATTTTATCCGCATGCGAAACAGCCAATTCCTGAGCAATAAACGAACCAAAAGAATGCCCCACAATATGAGGTTTCTTCAGTTCTAGTTTGTCAATAAAGGCTGCAATATCGTGAGTCAATTCCTTGACCGCATAAGCGGATTCTTCAATAGGCTTGTCCGTCTTTCCGTTACCGCGGAGTTCCGGAACATAAACGCGGTAGCCCTTCTTTGCAAGCGCCGGCGCCACCTGCGACCACGAAACACGACCATCCGTAAGCCCATGAATCAAAATGACAGGAGTTCCCTTTTCGTCACCCGTAACCGTATAAGCCAAGTGGATTCCTGTAGACAAATGCGCAGCCTTTTCGGTCCAATCAACTTTTTGATAATCCGAAAACCTCTTGGTCGTAAAGGTATTGTTCTTGCCCATAAAATGATGACCATTCACCTTTGCATTGTCTTCAAAAGCGTAGACATCCGTATTGCTGCTACCCACATGAACCACATCGGCACTGCCTGAAAAATCAACGCGGCCAGAACGCTTGATTAGCAAATTGCCCGTGACCTTGACGTTTTTAAGCACTGTTGCGCCCGGCGTTGAAGCATTCACCGTCAACACGCCATCAATCGTCGTATCTTGCAAGAAGATGATGCCGTCTTTAATATTTTCTTCGCCAAGCGTCAAGCCGCTTGATGCAGATTTGTGGTCACCAGATTCCGTAGCATGACCAGAATGTTCATCGGCAGCACCGGAATGCGTTTCGCCAGAACCGGAGTGTTCATCCGTAGCATGATGTTCATGTTCTTCAGAGGTTGATGGAGCGACAGAATTTGAATCATCATCAGAACATGCAGAAAGAGAAAGGAGCGATGCTAAAATAATAGTCGAAAGTTTCGTACGTTTTTTAAAGATATTCATTGAATCCTCCGTTGTTAAGTTGATTTTTGTAGGCTCAATGATAGATTCTGCGGAGGCTTTTGTCCAATACTATTATTTCATTACTGATGATACAATTTATTTATAACAAATCTATTCAAAATAAATTTGTATAAAAAAAAGCGAAGCACAGAGCCTCGCAATTTTCAAAGTAAAATCATCTCTTACAGCATTACCGTTTGAGTTTGTACAGATTTTCCAAACGGTTGAGCGATTCGTAGAGCGTTTCGTCTTTCTTCGCAAAGTGCAAGCGAACAAGGTGATCCACCGGTTCGCGGAAAAAGCTTGAGCCAGGCACTGCCGCCACGCCCACCTTCTGCGCCATATCAATGCAGAATTGTTCATCTCCTTCATACCCGAACTCGCTAATATCAACGAGTACAAAGTAAGCGCCCTGCGGTTCGGTAAAACGCAAACCGAGATTGCGGAGTCCGCTTGTAAACACATCCTTCATGTGCGTGTAATGCGCTTGCAAGCCCGCATAATACGAATCGTCAAAACGGAGCGCCGTCACTGCAGCTTCCATCAACGGAGCCGCAGCACCCACCGTCAAAAAGTCATGAACTTTCTTGATGCGTTCCATAACCGGTTCTGCCGCAAGTACGTAGCCCAAGCGCCAGCCCGTAATCGAATACGTCTTGCTCAAGCTGCTACATTCAATCGTACGTTCGAACATTCCCGGGAGCGTAGCGATGTAAGTATGGCGATGCGGAGCGAAAACGATATGCTCATAAACTTCGTCCGTAATCACATACAAGTCGTACTTGACAGCAAGCGAAGCAATAATCGAAAGTTCTTCGTGCGTAAAGACCTTGCCGCTCGGATTTGCCGGATTGCAAAGCACAAGCGCCTTCACGCCAGGTTGCGCCATCGCACTTTCCAAGACGTTCGCATCAAAGCTCAAGTCCACCGGCGAAAGCGGCACATAGACAGGAGTTGCCCCGCACAAAATCGTATCCGCAGAATAGTTCTCGTAAAACGGCGAGAACAGCACCACCTTATCGCCCGGATTGCAGACCGACATCATCGATGCCATCATCGCTTCGGTACTGCCGCATGTAATCACAATTTCTTTTTGCGGATTATAACGCAACCCGCTAAAATGGAACTGCTTGTCGCTCAGCGCTTCGCGGAAATTCTGTGCACCAAAAGTAATCGCATACTGGTGCGGCCCCGTCAAAGCGACTTCCGAAAGGCGCTTCGTGAGCGCCTCCGGCGGGTCAAAATCAGGGAACCCCTGCGACAAGTTAATCGCCCCGCAAGCATTTGCAATGCGGGTCATTCGACGGATAACGGAATCGGTAAAAGTTTCGGTACGCTTACTTAACGGTTGCATGGCAGGCAAATTTAAAAATTTTTCTACTATTTATCCAATAGGAGATTTCTATGTCAAACCCCTTACATCCCATTGTTTCGGCGCTTAACACCGCCCTGTATGATTTCTACATTGTCCCGCTATTTTTGATTGTAGCCGGGGTATTCCTTTCAGTCCGTTTGGGATTTCCGCAAGTCCGCCACCTGATCGAAACATTCCGCGTCACTCGCGAAAAGCCATTGCACAAGCACGGGATTTCGTCATTTGCGGCGCTGATGGTTTCAACCGCTTCCCGCGTCGGCACCGGAAACATCGTTGGCGTATCTTCGGCCATTTGCCTCGGTGGCCCCGGCGCCATTTTCTGGATGTGGGTCATCGCCATCCTCGGCGCAGCCTCCGCATTCGTAGAATCCACCCTCGCCCAAATTTACAAGCGCCATGACGATGTCACGGGACACTCCTACGGCGGACCGTCCTATTACATCCAGACTGCACTCGGCAAACGCTGGCTCGGCGTTCTCTTCTCGGGCTTTGTGCTCCTCACCTATATCGTGGGCTACAACCTGCTCGCCTCGTACAACATTCAGGACTCCCTCACCGGATACAAATTCTACGACCAAGCATCCACACCGTTCATCGTCGGATTTATTTTAGCCGCCCTCTTCGCTCTTTGCATTTGGGAAGGCGCCAAGAAAATTTCCACCATCACAAGTTACCTCGTTCCCTTCATGGGAACAATCTACGTCATCGTCGCCTTCGGCATTATCATATACAACATCTCAAATGTTCCCGCCATGTTCGGCACGATTTTCAAAAACGCATTTTCGTTTGACGCAGGATTCGGCGGCTTCGCCGGAAGCTGCATCATGTACGGCATCAAGCGCGGCCTCTACTCCAACGAAGCAGGTATGGGTTCCGCCCCGAACGCGAGCGCAAGCGCAAGCGTCTCGCACCCCGTCAAGCAGGGACTCGTGCAATCACTCTCCGTATTCATCGACACGCTCCTCATCTGCTCTGCCACAGCCCTCATGTGCCTCTCGACCAACATCGAACCCAGCAAGGACATTTCGGGAATCATTTACGTACAAAAGTCTCTCGCCTCCGTCCTCGGCAGCAACGGCGCCATTTTCATCACATTCTCCATGTGCCTCTTTGGCTACACCACACTCATCGGGAACTACTACTACACCGAAGGCTGCCTCCGCTTCATCTTGAACAGACGCCCCACAAAGAAAATCCGCAACGTATTCAAGACCATCGCGACCGCCATCGTCTTCTTAGGCGCCACCTCTAGCGCATCGTTTGCCTGGGACAGCGCAGACCTTTGCCAAGGCCTCATGGTCCTCGTGAACATTCCCGTCATCTTGATACTCTCGCCAATTGCCATCAAGGCACTCAAGAACTACACCGACCAAAAGAAGAAAGGCCTCGAACCCGTCTACATCGCAAAAGAATGCGGCATCGAGCAACCCACCGATTACTGGAACGAAGGTCAGAAGCTGTAAAATAGCGGTACAAGAAAAGCAGGTCGTTCACGCGGCCTGCTTTTTTGCATTCTTAAAAACTGAATTTTAGCTATAAACTGCGAATTTCCTCTTCAGAAAAACCAGTCGATTTAGCGATTATAGAAACATCGACATTCTGTTCCTTGAGACTTTTCGCCATTTGGCGTTTTTCCTGATCCGCTTTCGTCCGCTCGGTAGAAGCCCCTTCCGCAAAGCCTTCCGCCCTACCTTCGGCGAAACCAGCGACACGGCCTTCTTCCTTGCCTTCGGCAAAAGCGTTTTCGCGTTCAGCCATCACATCCGTCATTTTCTTTACCTCGCAGTTGAAAAGCTCTTCTGCAAAATTAATCAATTTCACCGATTCAAGCAACCGCCTAAACGT
>Ga0256407_10005640_pt1 | contig 19901 bp, 19 predicted proteins | sample RumenRJG_04DNA_FD_193489 | JGI IMG/M metagenome (GOLD analysis project Ga0256407, IMG submission 193489) | Bovine rumen microbial communities from Lethbridge, Alberta, Canada - RJG_04 | ecosystem: Host-associated > Mammals > Digestive system > Stomach > Rumen | place: Canada: Alberta... | reverse complement strand
GATCAGCGCATCGAACGTGCCAAGTATGAGCTTGCACAAGCTGAGCATTTCGACGAAGTGGTCATCAATGACAATCTGGAAATCGCCCAAGTTGAGGCTCGTGCGTTGGTGGAGGATTTCTTGGAGGAATAAATGGAAGATTTCTTGGAAGAGTAATTTGTTGGAAGAATAAGAATACATAAAAAAGCAGGGGTTGCAATGACGCAGCCCCTGCTTTATGTATCAATGCTTGTTTAGAGATTGCCTCTCTCCTTGTCGAGGTAGTACTTGTAAGTGCCCACGGTCAGCTCGTCGCAAGCAGCCTCGTCGCAAACCACGATGGCATGTGGGTGCATCTGGAGCATGGAAGATGTCCACTTGTGGCTGATGTCGCCGTCGATGCAGTGCTTCAGGGCACGAGCCTTGTTGTGACCAGAGCATACGAGGAGCACTTCCTTGGCATCCATCACAGTGCCGATACCGACAGTCAGCGCCTGCTTAGGAACGAGGCTGAGGTCGTTGTCGAAGAAGCGGCTGTTGGCGTGGATGGTGTCGGTGGTGAGGGTCTTGATACGGGTGCGAGACGAGAGGGAAGAACCTGGCTCGTTGAAAGCGAGGTGTCCGTCAGGACCGATACCGCCCATGAAGAGGTCAACGCCACCAGCCTCAGCGATGAGCTCCTCGTAGTGGTTACACTCAGCGATGAGATCCTTTGCGTTACCATTGAGGATGTGTACATTCTCAGGCTTGATGTCGATGTGGTTGAAGAAGTTGTTCCACATGAAGCTGTGGTAACTCTCTGGGTGATCTTCTGGCAGCTTCACATATTCGTCCATGTTGAATGTGATGACGTTCTGGAACGAAATCTTGCCTGCACTGCACATGTCAATCAGGTTGCGATACAGACCCAGAGGTGATGAGCCTGTAGGACATCCCAGCACGAATGGCTTCTCTGGTGTAGGTTTTGCTTCGATGATACGGTTAGCCACATAGTTGGCAGCCCACTTTGAGAGGGCCTCGTAATCGGGTTCAATAATTACTCTCATGTGTTTGTTTGGTTTTTAGAGGTTAATATTAATGTTAATAAAATTGTTGTATTTCAATCTTTCTGTTTCAACGGATTCCAGCCCTGGGCTTTCAGTTCGAACTCTGCACCGTCACGGGTGATGAGGGCGCAACCAAGGCTTTCCTTCGTGATGTGGCCGATGAGTTTCACGCCTTCCATCTGCTCAATCTTTTCGTGGTCGGCGATAGGAACCGTGAACAGCAGTTCGTAGTCTTCGCCTCCATTGAGGGCGGCAGTGGAGAGGTTCATGTTCAGTTCCTCAGCCATCACAGCGGTCTGGTAGTCGATGGGGATGCGCTCTTCGTAGATTCGGCATCCGCAATGACTCTGGGTGCAGATGTGGATAAGTTCGGAAGAGAGTCCGTCACTGATGTCCATCATGGCGGTAGGTTGGATGCCAGCCTCACGCAGTTGGAGGATGATGTCTCGTCTTGCTTCGGGCTTCATCTGACGTTCCAGCAAGTATTCACGTCCGCTAAAGTCGGGTTGTGAAATCGCCATACGTTCAGCATCGGTCTTGGCGGTCTCTATCTGCTTGTAATAGACCTCCTTCTCACGTTCGAGCAATTGGAAACCCATGTAAGCGGCTCCGAGGTCACCACTCACACAGATGAGGTCGGTCTCTTTCGCCCCGTTTCGGTAGATGGCTTTGCCTTTCTCTACTTCGCCAATGGCGGTGATGGAGATGGCGAGTCCTGTACGTGAACTGGTGGTGTCGCCACCTACGATGTCCACTCCATGTGCCTCACAAGCGAGTTTCAATCCGTCGTAGAAGTCATCCATATCTTCGATGCTGAAACGCTTGCTCAATGCGAGGCTGACGGTGATCTGCTTGGGCATTCCACCCATTGCATAGATGTCGGAGAGGTTGACCATCGCCGATTTATAACCTAAGTGCTTCATGGGCAGATAGGTCAGGTCGAAATGCACACCTTCCATCAGCAGGTCGGTGGTGACGAGGATATCCTTGTCTTCGCCATATTTCAATACTGCACAGTCATCACCCACCCCGTATTTCGTTTCAGGGTTCTTCAGTTCTATGTTCTGAGTCAGTCGTTTGATGAGTCCAAACTCACCAATTGTTGATATTTCTGTTGCCATTTATTTTTGGTTTACGTAGTTCTTAATCTTTCTTGTTTACGTAGTTCTTAATCATTTTGTCAAACTTTTCTTTTCCCTCGATAAACTCCACCTCGATGGGGATAACCTTCACGTTGTCGAGTCCATGCAGTCGGGTGGCATCCTTTTCGGTGGTGAGGATGGTGCGTCCTGCTGCTCGTGTACGGATGGCATTGATGTCCTGCTCCGTGAAGTTGTGGTGGTCGGGAAAACTCATCAACTCAAACGTGGGTACAATCTTTTGGAGGTCATACACCATCTGTTGGGGCGAGGCGATGCCTGTCACAAGCAAAGGATTTTTCCCGAGCCCTTTCATTTGGTCGGGATATTTGTAGGTGGTGAAGAATATCTTTTGCCAGTTCTCCAAGTTGATGGAGCGTTCTATGCCTATCCTGTCCATGAGCTTGATGTCACGTGGACATTTCGTGATGATGACGATGTCGGCTCGCTGGCTTCCTGACATCGGTTCGCGGAGTCGTCCTGCAGGCAGTAGTTTGTCGAGGTGAATGAGACGATGATAATCCATCAGCAAGATGTTGAGCCCTGCTTTCACGTAGCGGTGCTGGTAGGCATCGTCGAGGATGACTACATCGGTCTGTGGCTTCACCGTGTTCTGCATCAGTTGGTTAATACCGTGACAGCGGTCTTTGTCCACCGCCATGTGTATCTGCGGATATTTCTGCTTCATCTGATAAGGCTCATCACCAATTTCAGCCATCGGGGTGTCTTTGGTGGCCAGCACATAGCCTTCTGACTTCCGCTTGTAGCCTCGGCTCAATACCGCCACTTGATGGTCTTTCGACAGCAGGCGGATGAGGTACTCCGTATGTGGTGTTTTGCCTGTTCCGCCCACGGTGATGTTGCCAACGCAGATGACAGGCAGGGGGAAGGTCTTGGATTTGAGCATACCGACATCGAACATCAGGTTTCTGATGCTTACTACCAGTCCGTAGAGCCATGAGAGCGGCAGGAGCCAGTAGTTGATTTTGATGTGGTCGCCTTCCATTTTGGTTGAGGGTTTAGAGCTGAGGGTTTAGGCTTACTTCTTTCCAGCAATTCTTCCTGCTAAACTTTGATCTACTAAATAGTCATAGAACTCACAGGCGGCTAATAACCATGCTCCGGTGCCGAATGGTGCTTGCGACTTGGCATTGACAGTCTTGGTTGGGTCGGGCTTCTCGCCGATGGGTTGCACGTAGCCAATGCTGCCGTCAGGTTGGAGTGCCACTTCGAACAGATATTTGTATGCCTTCTTGATGGTCTCTCTATATTGGTCAGGGTGGAGAATGCCGTTGTTCACGCCCCACAGAATACCGTACGTGAAGAAGGCGGTGCCGGAGGTCTCATAGCCTGGGGCATCGTCGGGACAGAGCATAGAGCGTGTCCAATGTCCTTCGGGCTGTTGGCATCGAGCAACTCCTTCAGCCAGTTTCTTGAAACGGTCAATATAAAACGGACGATATTTGCAATCCCGTGGCAGATCTTCCAGCACTTGTGCCAAGCCTGCGAGCACCCATCCGTCGCCTCGTGCCCAGAAGGATTTGCCGTCGTTGCAGGCGGTCTTTACTTTGGGATATACGTACTTGGCATCACGATAGTAGAGTTGTGCCTCGGTGTCGAAGAGCAGGCTGTCTGTCCACTTGAAACACTCATATTGTTTGTCGAGGAGTTTCTGGTCATGGGTGACGGTGTAGAGTTTGGAGAAGATGGGCAGTCCCATGTAGAGGGCGTCTGACCACCACCAATAATCCTTTTCTTGGGTCGATGCCTGATAGCACATCACTTCCAATGCGCGTTCGATGCGTTCGGCCCGGTGTTCCTGTTTGTATAGGTCGATATAGACTTGGAAGCAGATTTGCCAATCGGCGAAGAGCACGTGGTTCATGCCTTCGCCATAAGTTTTGTATTCCCACTTGCTCTTGTCTTTCTGTGTAGCTCCTTGCCAATGATTGTATTCTGCCCATTGGATGGCATAATCAAGATATTCCTTCTTGCGTGTCCGCCGATAGACCTTTTGATTCGCGGTGAAGTAGGCGGCATTGTCCCAGAAAGCGCGGCACTTGGGCGAGTTGTGGCTCTGCCAGTAGTCATTGACCTTTGGGATGACAACATCGAGTTCACTTGTCAGCACTCTTCCCATTGCCAAAGGGTCATTGAGGTCGACTTGCGCGGTGGTTGTCTGTGCCATAAGCACAAAGCCAAGTATGGGTGTTAAGACTTTCTTCATCATATATATAATAGTGTTAATTAGTCATCATATTTAGTCCGAGTTTCTTTGCCTCCTCGATGAGGAGTGCCTCGGCTGGTTCGTATTCGTTGGGTATCTTTCCGTCGAGGATGGCGTCTTTGATGGCGGTTTTGAGGATGCCGACTTCCCTGCAGGGTTTCAGTCCGAACATCTCCATGATGTCTTCTCCGCTGATGGGTGGCTGGAAGTTGCGGATGCGGTCTTTTTCTTCTATTTGTACGAGTTTGGTGCGTACGGTGATGTAGTTGTCGGCGAACTTTTTCTTCTTGAGGCTGTTCTTGGAGGTGATGTCTGCGGTGCAGAGTATCATGAGGTCGTCGATGTCGTTTCCTGCGTCGAAGAGGAGTCGTCGGACGGCGCTGTCGGTTACTTCTGAGTCGGCAATGGCGATAGGACGCATGTGCATCTGCACCAATTTCTGCACGAACTTCATCTTCTCGTTCATCGGCAGTTTCATCTTGCGGAAGATGCTCGGAATCATCTTTTCGCCGATGTCATTGTGGTTGTGGAAAGTCCAGCCTTGCAGGGGGTCGAAGCGTTTCGACTTGGGTTTGCCGATGTCGTGGAGTAATGCTGCCCAGCGGAGCCACAACACGTGATCTTTAGGTGAATCCCACGAACCATTTCCCTCGCCGATGCTGTTGAAGTCAGCGGTACTCTTTGCCACATTGTCTAATACTTCCAACGTATGGTAGAAATTGTCCTTGTGCGCTTTGCCATCCTTGGTTTCCACTCCTTGCAGTAATGCCAGTTCGGGGAAAATGAGGGGCAGGAGCCCACAACGTTCCAATTCTACGAAACCTTTGGAGGGAGTGGGGGAGAGGAGGATCTTGTTGAGCTCGTCAGCAATGCGCTCTGCTGAGATGATTTTGATGCGTTCCTTGTTGCGACTCAACGCGTCAAAGGTTTCTTCCTCAATATGGAAACCGAGTTGAGTGGCGAATCGGATACAGCGCATCATGCGGAGAGGATCGTCGCTGAACGTGATGTCGGGGTCGAGTGGGGTGGCGATGGTCTTATCCTCCAGGTCGGCTAGTCCGTCGAAGGGATCGACCAGTTCGCCGAAGCGGTCTTTGTTCAGGCAGAGTGCCATTGCGTTGATGGTGAAGTCGCGGCGGTTCTGGTCTTCCTCCAGCGTGCCGTCCTCGGTCACAGGCTTGCGCGAGTTGCGGTCGTAGCTCTCTTTCCGGGCACCGACGAACTCAATTTCCAGACTCTTGTGCTTCAGTTGCGCAGTGCCGAAGTTCTTGTAGATGGCGATGTGCGCCTTCTTGCCGAGCTTGTGTCGGAGGGCTTCGGCGATGGCAATACCAGGACGTTTCGTCTCCTTCGTCTCATCGACCACCACGATGTCGATGTCGCTCGACGGACGTTCCAGATAGAGGTCTCTCACCCATCCGCCGATGACGTAGCAGTCCAGACCCAGCTCCTCCGCCGTCTCCGAGATGAGGCGGAAGAAAGGATGGTCGAGCTGACGCATGATGTCGTCGTGAGTGAGAATCTTCATATAGTTATTCGTCTTCGTAATTGTTTGTCTGTCTTTCCTCCATCAGCTTCAGCTTACCGTTCTCCCATGCATATTCCTCATGATAATGGTCGCCTACGACGGTTGCAAAATTGCTTTCGATGACTTTCCTCTCGGCATCGATGGACAGGTTTGGCTTGTCCTCCAAGTCGGTTACCTGCTCAAATTCTCCAGTTGCCTCGTTAAAGACGAATGCCCCGTAGAAGATCATCGGGAAAAGCCCTGGATTGACACCGAAATCACCCAGTGTCACCAACACGTCTGGCACGCCGTCGAAGTTGATGTCCACCTCCTCAATCTCGCCAGCCTCGCCCAGATACTCTCTGTCCTTCGAAAAGTTGAATTCGCACGTGAACTCCTGTTTCTTGGTGTCAATGTTGCACGTCAGGATGAGCGCGTCACACTGTCCATTCTCGTCCTTGCGAAATCTTGTTGAGAATGTTGTACATTCGCGTAACGACGGTTCGTCAGCCTTCGCAACCACCGAGTCTTGATCCACTGCCGTTGAGTCTTCGCCCGAATTGTTATTGCCGGAAATCTTTCCGTTGCAAGCCATCAGCAGACCTGCCAATGCCATCAAAAAAATCTTTTTCATATCCTTCATATTCTTAATGTCTTAAAGCCCTTAGTGTCCTTCATTTCAAAAATCAAACGTGCTCTTACCCTCCTTGTCGATAAAGCCAATCTTGTTGCCCTTCATCACCGACACGATACCCTCGCAGAATCCCTCCGCACAAGTGTATTCGCAAGGGATGACGAGCTTGCCCGTCTTGTCGATGAAACCGTCGTGATTGCCGTCCCACACACGAGCCATGCCCTCGTGGAAGGGGTGCGCGTCCTTATACTGATTCTCCTCGAACTTGATGACCATCTTGCCTGACTTGTCGATGTATCCGATCGGCGTGCCCCAATGGTGAACCAGCGCCAGTCCCTCGCTGAAGTCGCGGCCCGCCACACCCTCGTCGAGCGTGATGACCGTCTTGCCCGTCTTGTCGATGTATGCCCAGCGATCCTGCTCATTGTCGTACACCGAAGCCATGCCCTCGCTGAACGAGAACGCCGTCATGAACTCCCTCGCAAAAGCCCGCTCGCCGGTCTTGTCGATGAAGCCCATCCGCTCCGTCGCAGGATCCACCACCACCAGCGCCAAGCCATCGTGGAAGCTCTGCGGATTCTCCTCGGCCCTCGACTCATACTGGCACGGAACCTTCAGCTCGCCCTTCATGTTGATGAAGCCCCACAGACCCTTCTCCATCACCAGCGCCATGCCGTCAGAGAATGGCTCAGCCCACTCCCACTTCTTCCCGTCGAACGCAGGCTTGCCCTCCTTGTCGATGAAGTAATACTTATCGTCCCTCGCACTGTACTTGCACGCAAAACCATCGAAGAACTGGTCATTGCCCCCGTCCTTCGTCGTGAAGAGCAAATTTCCGTTGCGGTCGAAATAATACCTCATGTCCTCCTTCAGCTTATGGCAGCACAGCACCCCGTCCGTATAGTGATACACCGAATAGTCATACTCGAACGGAATCACCACATTGCCCTTCCTGTCGATCACGCCCAGCTTCCCGTCCTTGTTGATCACCGAGGCCCTTCCCTCCGAAAATCCGAACGCCGTCTCAGCCCCCTCAATCACCTTGGCGATGGCCTCCAGGTCATAGTCCTCATCCTCATCCACCCACACCATTTCACTCACGGCCGTGCTGTCCTCCGCCTGAGTCGCACCGCCCGTCTTCTGTCCGTTACAAGCCGTCAGCAGCCCCGCTGCCCCCACGGCCAAGAGAAAAAACTTTGCTTTCATCATTACCGGTAAATTGATGTTTCCGCTTGCAAATATACAAGAAAAACACGAAAAAAAACCTTTCCATGCCCGAAAAAATACAAAATCGCACCTAAATTCCCTGTTTTCACTTTCGCGGAGGCTTTGTCACACTGACAAAACTCGTTTTCACTTTCGCGGAGACTTTGTCACGCTGACAAACCCCGTTTTCACTTTCGCGGAGACTTTGTCGCGCTGACAAACCCTTTTTTCACTTTCGTGGAGACTTTGTCACGCTGACAAATCCTTTTTTCACTTTCGTGGAGACTTTGTCAGTTCGAACTTATTTTCAATTACAAAACAATCGGGAGGAAAAACTTGGCGTTCGTCCTCCCGATGTGTTTCTGTACATTGTTGCTTCCCGAAGGAAGTATGATGATTTTACTCTTCCACTTCCTCTTCCTCGACGGCTTCTTCTTCTTCAGCTGGCTCGGCTGGGGCGTTGACCTCTTCCTGGATCTGCTTGACGACGGCGCCGACATTCTCGACCGTCACGTTAAAGCTGTCGAGCTGCTCGGGGTACAGGTCGATCACGTAGGGGGCCATGTCCTCGACGGCCTTGCTCCATGCAGCACATGCAGCATTGAAATCTTCTTGCGTCTCGTAGGTGTCGTAGGCGGTTGTGGTGGACTCGAAGGTGGCGGAGAGCTCCTTGAACTTCTCCCATGCCTGCTGACCCTCTTCGTTGAGTCCCTTCTGGATGCAGGATGCCATCATGGCTGCGATGGCGAAAGAAAAGATGATTTTCTTCATGTTGTTTGGTTTTTAGGGGTGAATAAAAAATAAGTTAGGAATTGATCTCGGCGGCAAAGTTACGAATTTCTTTGCAGACGGGGAAGGTTTTCTCGCATTTTCATCGCCGAATGGTTGGCGCTTTGCAAGAAATGTCGTACTTTTGCAAGCGGAATGATGAATTGCTGGATTGTTTTATACATTTAATATCTTTATCTTATGAGAAGAATTTCTTTTTGGATGGCTGTGGCGGCCTTTCTGCTCGTGCTGACGGCATGCGGCGAGAAAAAAGCCAATCAGACGGAAAACGGTGGGGAGGCGACGGATTCGCTGACGGAGAATGTGGAGGCAGTGGAGGATGAGGATGGATTCACTTCGGATGCTGAATTGGCGATGAGGAGGATGCAGACGACGTGGTCGAAGGAGTCCATAGAGGGTCTGCCGCCCGAGGAGAATGGGCTGGATATCGTTGCTCTGGCAGTGGCGTTCTGCGAGAAGTATTCTGACTTTGATGCGAACAAGCAGCTGGTCACTTATTTCACCCGCAGGGATCAGTTTAATTCGGATTGGTACTTTGTGGACGAGGATCTGAAGAACGGCTATGTGAGGTGCGGGAGCGGATCGGAAATCAGCAGTGACGTGACGGCGTGCTACTGGAAGAAGAAGGACGGTCATCGCCTCGTGGCGTTCTGGCTGGAGCTGGGTCATGAGGGGAGCGAGCATGTGGATCAACTGCTGGCGTTCTACGACTACGACCCTGAGAGCGATTCGATGACTCCAAAGCCGGAACTGTCGCAGCGAGTGGAGAAGACGATGTCGAAGTTCGATGCCTATAGCGTGCGACTCCCTGACGAGGGCAAGGACATCATCCTCATGGGTCACGACTTCGGCGACGACGATTCGTACCAATGCACCTACTATCTCTTCAAGTGGAACGGAAATGACTTCGACCAGAAGGAGGTGAGCGAGGATGAAGCTTTCGGGTTGTAATCGGCCGAATCGTATGAATATGAAAAGAATCTCCCGCATCTCTTTCTTTATATATATAGCCCTGCTGGCTCTCTCATGCCAGGAGAAGAAACCCTCGATGGTGGAGCAGCGTCGCGAGGAAATCCGCAGGAACGACTCGACGGAACTGGCTCAGGCTGAGGCGGAACTGACGAGGATAGACAGTCTGGTGACATACTCGTCGCTCGACGTGGAGGACATGAAGCGCCGGATGGTCTTCGAGAAGCAGGAGCGCTATCAGACGATGGGCTACTGGGTGCTGCCCTCATACCAGGGGAGCAAGGAGCGCTTCACGTTCTTCCCCGAGGTGGAGGAGAGCGGCAAGCTGCTGCTTGTGAGCATCAACGGGAAGCGGGAATACTCGTTCACCGAGGTGGATCTCAGCAGCGAGGACTATTCAGCCCTGCTCCCCAAAGGACTCTCAGCTGAGCAGCGGAGGGATGTGGAACGATGCTACACCTTCGCCAAAGCGATGCATGACCTCGACGAGGCCCGCAAGCATCGGGAAAAGATTCTGCTGAAGATAAGGTTCTATCAGAAGAAGATCAAGAAAGATCAGGAGTAAGGTCTTTAAGGACTCTAAAGACTTTAAGGACTCTAAAGACTTTAAGGACATTAAGGTCGTTAAGGTCAAAAAAATTAGGCGGGACGCATTCTCACGAATGGGTCCCGCCCGCCCTATATGTTATTTGGACATGATTAGTCTTATTCGGCGCGGAGTGTGAAGCGCTTGAAGTCTGTCACAGTGAGCTCCTTGTCGATGTTCTTGAGGTACTGAGCCACAGAGATCTTGTTGTCGTCGATGTAAGCCTGCTCGAGGAGACAGTTCTCCTTGTAGAACTTAGCGACCATACCCTTGGCGATGTTCTCAATCATCTGCTCCTTCAAGTTAGCCTCAGCTTCCTTGGCAACAGTAGCCTTGATCTCGCGAGCCTTGGCAGCCTCTTCTGGAGTGATCCAGCCCTTGGCAGTGTTAGACTCGATGTGATCCTCAGAATCCACGTGTGCAGGGTTGATGCCAGCCTTCTTCAGTGCGTTCTCAACAGCCTTGCCGATCTGGTTCTGCTTAGCCTTGTCAACAGCGTTGCGAGTCTCAGAATCCTTCACATCCTGTGGAACAGAATCAGCGTCGAGTGCGATAGGAGACATAGCTGCAACCTGCATAGCTACGCCCTTACCAGCCTCTTCGAAGCCCTTTTTGTTCAGCACTACGAGAGCGCAGAGGAAGTTCTGGTTCATGTGGTTGTAGGCAACGATGTCCTCACCCTCCACAAAGTTGAAGCCGTCGAGCTCCATCTTCTCACCAGTCACACCAGAGCGGTTAGTGATAGCGTCCTTGATGTTCTCGCCGTCGATGGTCAAAGCGTTCACCTCGTCCATGCTCTTGCACTTTGCAGCTACAACTGCATCGATGATCTTAGTAGCCAAAGCCACAAAGTCTGCGTTCTTAGCTACGAAGTCAGTTTCGCACTTCAGTGCGATCATTGCACCGTAGTTGCCGTCCACCTTTGCAAGTACGCAACCCTCAGCAGCGTCGCGGTCAGAACGCTTAGCAGCTACGAGCTGGCCCTTCTTGCGAAGGATTTCCATTGCAGCCTCCATGTCGCCGTTGGCCTCTGTGAGCGCCTTCTTGCAGTCCATGAGACCTGCCTGAGTCTTCTTACGAAGCTCGTTGATTTCCTGTATGGTAATTGCCATAATTATTTTAAGAATTTAAGGACCCTCTCCCCAGCCCTCCCCCGTAATGGGGAGGGTGTGCCTTCCGGCTTGGCTCAACGAGGGTTTGTGAATTTGTTATTTATTTTTATAGAAGATAAATAGATTTCCACTCCGCATGGTCTCCCTCCCCATTACGGGGGAGGGTCGGGGAGAGGGTCTTCTATTACTCTGCTGCAGGAGCCTCAGCCTCTTCAGCTGCTTCTTCCTCTGCAACCTCTTCCTCGTCAGCCTCTACTGCTGGAACCTTGCCTTCCTTCTTCTCAGCATTGGCTTCCTGATCAGCCTTCTCTACCTTACGCTCTTCGATACCCTCGCTGATAGCGCCGCAAACAACGCTGAGGATGAGCTCGATAGACTTTGCTGCATCATCGTTTGCTGGGATCACGAAGTCAACGTCGCGTGGGTCAGAGTTGGTGTCCACGATAGCGAACACTGGGATGCCCAGACGGTTAGCCTCGCTCACTGCGATGTGCTCCTTCATCACGTCAACCACGAAGAGGGCTGATGGGAGGCGAGTCAGGTCGGCGATAGAACCGAGGTTCTTCTCCAACTTAGCGCGCTTACGGCGAATCTGGAGGTTCTCACGCTTAGAGAGCTTGTCGTATGTACCGTCGCTCAGGAGCTTGTCGATGTTAGCCATCTTCTTCACAGCCTTACGGATGGTTGGGAAGTTGGTCAACATACCACCGGGCCAGCGCTCAGTCACGTAAGGCATGCCTACTGACTGTGCCTTCTCGGCGATGATTTCCTGTGCCTGCTTCTTAGTGCCAACGAAGAGGATGCGCTTGCCGCTCTTTGCAATCTGCTTGAGAGCGTCAGCAGCCTGGTCGAGCTTAGCGACTGTCTTGTGAAGGTCGATGATGTGAATGCCATTGCGCTCCATGAAGATGTAAGGAGCCATAGCTGGGTTCCACTTGCGCTTGAGGTGACCGAAGTGGGCACCTGCTGCGAGAAGAGAATCAAAATCTGTTCTTGCCATAATTGTTTGGTTTGTTTACTTTCTTTTTGAGTTAATGTTTGTTTAACCAACCCGCAGGTCGCCCTGAATGTGACCGCCCTTGATGCGAGCGCCCCCACTGTGAGAGAGCCTGCCGGTTTAGATACTAAACGAATATAAGATGTCCTAGTTTTTCTAGTCAGCCTAGTTTCCCTAGTAATTCTATTAACGCTTAGAGAACTGGAAGCGACGACGTGCCTTTGGCTGACCTGGCTTCTTACGTTCAACAGCACGTGGGTCACGTGTGATGAAGCCTTCAGCGCGGAGTGCCTTCTTGTCTTCTTCGTTGATCTTCACAAGTGCACGGGCGATGGCGAGGCGAAGTGCCTGGCTCTGACCTGTGTAACCGCCACCAACGAGGTTGGCTTTGATGTCATACTTCTCAACTACACCGAGGAGGTTGAGGGGCTGCTTCACAACGAACTGGATCAGTTCTGATGGGAAATAATCAGCAAGTTCACGCTTGTTGATGGTGATTTTGCCAGTACCTTCTGTAAGGTACACGCGAGCAACGGCGCTCTTACGGCGACCAATTGCGTGGATATATTCTACTGCCATATACCTTATGCTTATTTGAGGGTGTTAATATCAAGTGTTACTGGCTTCTGAGCCTGCTTGTCGTGCTCAGCGCCTTCGAAAATGTAGAGATTTCTCAGAACCTTTGCACCGAGGATGCCCTTAGGGAGCATGCCCTTCACTGCGTGACGGAGCACTTTCTCATATCCGTTTGGACGCTTCACCATCTCGGCAAAAGTTGCCTTGTGCTGACCGCTTGGATAGCCAGAGAAAGTGATGTACACCTTCTGAGTCTCCTTTGCACCAGTAACCTTAATCTGGTTGGCATTGATAACGATTACATTGTCGCCACAGTCCATGTTGGGTGTGAAGACGGGTTTGTACTTACCGCGAAGTACCTGTGCTACTTTGGATGCAAAACGACCCAGGGTCTGTCCTGCGGCATCCACTACCACCCACTTCTTTTCTGCTGCTTCAGGGGTGATGTAGCTTGTCTTGAAACTGTTTGATTGCATTTAACCTTTTGGTTTTAATAATTAATAATGTTGTGTTCGCTGCCAGCTCGACGTTGCCGTGCGACTGACGTACTGTGCCCATCGGTTCACTTTCTGTCGGCTCCTCACTCGGGGTCGCTTCCTTCAGTTTCCCTTTGGGTTTTCTGCGTTTCACGGACCGCATTCCCGACGAATCGAGACATACTATCCACACAGAGAATGAGGCAGCTTTCGCCACCTCTCGATATAAATCGACTTGCAAAGGTACGACTTTTTAACAAAGTGACAATGTTTTTTCATGATTTTTTCACCTCTTTTGCAAGAATTCTTTAACTTTGTCCACCGATTGATGCGCATTTGTACAATGGAAAGATACAATGAATACGGTTTTTGGCTCAAAGAGCAGTTGGGTGTGAAGACTCAGAAGATCTCTCTCAACGCGGGCTTCACCTGTCCTAATCGCGACGGTTGGGTGGGTATAGGCGGCTGCACTTATTGCAACAACCAAACCTTCAATCCCGACTATTGTGTTACGGAGAAATCCATCACCCAGCAGCTCGAGGAGGGCAAGCGTTTCTTTGCCCGAAAATATCCTGAGATGAAGTATCTTGCCTACTTCCAAGCCTATACAAACACCTACGATACGCTCGATAATCTCAAGGCCAAATATGAGGAAGCGCTCTCTGTCCCCGATGTCGTGGGTCTCGTCATTGGCACCCGTCCCGACTGCATGCCCGATGCGCTGCTCGACTATTTGGAAGAGTTGAACCGCCGCACCTTCCTTATTGTTGAATATGGTGTCGAGTCCGTGTATGATGCGACGCTGTTGCGTATCAATCGTGGTCACACTCACGCTCAAACCGTCGATGCCATCACCCGAACCGCTGCTCGTGGCATCCGCATCGGTGCTCATCTCATCCTCGGACTTCCAGGGGAGAGTAGGGAAGCAATGTTCCATGAAGCCACCGTCCTTTCCGACCTTCCCTTGACTCTGCTCAAGCTCCACCAACTCCAGCTCATCAAGGGTACTCGCATGGCTGCCGAATATGCCGCGAATCCTGCCGATTTCCACCTCTTCACGTCCGATGAATACATCGACCTCGTCATCGACTTCATCGAGCGTCTCCGTCCCGACCTTGTCCTCGAGCGCTTTGTCTCGCAATCTCCCTCCAGCCTCCTCGCCATCCCCGGCTGGGGCTTGAAGAACCACGAGTTTGTGGCCAAGGTGAAACGGCGTCTCAACGAAAGAGACGCCCATCAGGGACGTCTCTATTCTCATATCTAACAGACAAGGTTCTCACTCTTTCTTCCTTTCCAACGTTCTTACGAATTCCACCTCATATCCCAACTTCCTCATCACCTCACTGATGGCATCCTCCGCATATCTCTCCGCTTTTCGTCGGTTGCTGGGCGTGTCGAACCGCTTCTTGATTTGTCCTTCCACTTTCCGCTTCATCGCGTTCGTGTTGGGTAGATGATCCGCCCAGAAGTTTCCGTCATCCGAAAGGAATGTCATGCTTTGGGTCGTCGCCACATATTCCACGTCGGGCAGTTTCACGTAGATGGTTCTTGTCGAATCCACGGGTTCGTACTCCACCTTGTCGAGGTCGATCACGTAGCTGCACTTCTGCGTTATGGTCTGCACACACGAATGTTCTTCGTCAGCCCAGAACAGGTTTTCTTCTGTAGCCCGTTGCATCGTGTAGTCCTCAATCATCGCGCTGCACACATAAATCTCTCCCCGTGGCCGAATTTCCTCGATGCTCGCCATTGTCTCCTCCATCGGAATCTCCGTTCCGCTTCCCTTCACACATCGCCTGATGAGCACTGTCGCAACAATGCCCACCACCACTATGCATGCCACCGTGGCAATCCATCCTATGTGTTTCTTGGTAACTTTCACTTTTAGTTTTTAGTTTTTAGTTTCCAATCATCCTTCTTGTGTACAACCACCTCCACATTCTTCATTCCGATGCCCTTCACAATCGCCTCGAACACCACCTTCGTGTTCTGCTCGATGTCCCTCTCCACCATCTCCGAGAAGTCTTCTTTCATCACCGCCCTGTAGGCCTGCTCCATCAGCTGATCCACTTCCTCGTGACTGATGCGGTCTCTCATGCCCGACGACATCCTCACCACCTGTCCTTCTTCCACCTTCGCCTCATAGCCCGAGTCAATCACCTTGGGTTCGGGCAGCAGGATGACCACAGCCGTCGAGTCGTCCGTCAGTTTCACATCGTCGATGGTCAGGTCGCGCAGGTCGTAGCCGTACTTGATGGTCACATCCACTGGCACGATGCATTTCCTTTCTCCGTACTTCCATGTCCTCGGATCCTTCAGTTCGAACTTCTCGTGCTTGCTCGAGTCGTAGATGGCAAGTTTTCTCACCCTCACCTCCGTCGTCACCAAGTCCGCTTTCTGCCTGATGCGCGACAGGATGACCGACTCCACCTTCGGCTTCTCCTCCACCTTCGTGTCGCTGCATCCACTGCACGAAGCCAACGAGAGCACCGCCAGCAGCGCTCCTATATATATAAATATGTGTAAATGCTTCATGCCTTTCTTCTCTTTTGCGCGACAAAGGTACGAAAAAATGACTGAACCGCAAAATTATATTCGTGCAGATTCGAAAGATTCGTGTTCGTTTTATTTGGCTATTCATCCGTTTTTCCGTACCTTTGCCCTCGAAATCTAAAATTACAATGAAAATGAAGAACTTGATGACAAGGAAGACTTTTGCTGTGGTGGCGCTTTGGCTGACAGCAATGATGATGTGTGCTCAGCAGATTGCGCTGGGTGATATTTTACGAGGCAGTTATTCGGCGCGTTCGGTCAGGAGCGTGTGTCCGATGGCGGATGGGAAGAGCTATTCGTGCGTGAGCGACGACATGCGGAAGATTGAGCGGTGCTCGTTCAAGACGGGTGAGGTGGTGGAGACGCTGTTCGACGCTGCTGAGGCGCGTGGTGCTTCGGTGCGCAGGGTGGAGGGCTACATCATGTCGCCCGACGAGAAGAACATCCTCATCGAGACGAACCGCGAGCGCATCTACCGTCGGTCGGCGACGTCCATCTATTATATATATAATGTGAAGAACCGCACGCTGACGCCGCTTTCGGAGGGCGGACCGCAGGAGTGTCCGAAGTTCTCGCCCGATGGCAACCAGATTGCGTTCGTCAGGGACAACAACATCTTCCTCGTCAAATTGCTCTTCAACAATGCGGAAAGCCAGATCACGAAGGACGGCGAGCGGAACCGCATCATCAACGGTAAGCCCGACTGGGTGTATGAGGAGGAATTCTCGTTCAATTGCGCGTTCGACTTCTCGGCCGACAGCGAGATGCTGGCATGGATTCGGTTCGACGAATCGGCGGTGAAGACGTTCTCGTTCCCGTGGTACAAGGGCACGAATCCGTCGAAGGAGGAGTACAAGCTCTATCCCGGTGCATACGAATATAAGTATCCGAAGGCAGGCGAGGTGAACTCGAAGGTGTCGGTGCTGACTTACGACATCAAGAGCCGCGTGACCCGCACGATGCAGGTGCCGCTCGATGACGACGGCTACATCCCCCGCATCCAGTTCACGGGCGAGAAGGACAAGCTGATGGTGCTCACCCTGAACCGTCATCAGGATCGTCTCGACTTCTATGCCGTGAATGCCCGCAGCACGACCGCCCAGCTCATCCTACGCGAAGAGGACAAGCGCTACGTGGACGAGCCTGCCTACAGCGACATCGACTTCTCGGGCGATCAGTTCGTCATGCTCAGCGAGCGCGACGGACATCAGCACATGTATCTGTACTCTCTCGGTGGCCAGCTCATCCGTCAGCTCACGTCGGGCGATTACGAAGTGACGGAATACTACGGCACCGACGCATCGGGCAAGAACTTCTACTATGCCAGCAACGAGGGGAGTCCGCTCGAGCAGTACATCTACAAGGTCGATGCCTCGGGCAAGAAGACCAAGCTCTCCACGGAGAAAGGCTGGAACGAGGCCGTGTTCAGCGACGGATGCCAGTACTATCTCAACACCTACTCCAACCTGACCACACCGCCCGTCTATACGCTCTGCAACGCCTCGGGCAAGGCGCTCAAGACCGTCGAGGACAATGCCGACCTCAAGAATCGGCTCGCCGACCTGCCCCTCGGCACGACCGAACTCATCTCCGTCAACACCGCCGACGGCATCCAACTCAACGGCTGGATGGTCAAGCCCCGCAACTTCGACGCCTCCAGGCAGTACCCCGTCATCATGTATCAGTACGGCGGCCCCGGCTATCAGATGGTCTTCAACTCCTTCGACAACGGATTCCTCGGCGGACTCATGTGGGAGCAGCATCTGGCCGAGAAGGGCTACATCGTCGTCTGCGTCGATGGACGCGGCACCGGCGGCAGGGGCTCCGACTTCAAGCGATGCACCTACATGAAACTTGGCGACCTCGAATCGCGCGACCAAGTCGAGACCGCCATCTGGCTCGGCAAGCTCCCCTACGTGGACAAGACACGCATCGCCATCTGGGGATGGAGCTTCGGTGGATTCAACACCCTCATGTCCATGTGCGAAGGCCGTGAAGTCTTCAACTGCGGCGTAGCCGTTGCCCCCGTCACCGACTGGCGATTCTACGACACCGTCTATACCGAGCGATTCATGCGCACACCGCAGGAGAATCCCACCGGCTACGACTGCTCGCCGCTCCACCGCTACGAGAAAATCCACGGCGACCTCCTCCTCATCCACGGAATGGCCGACGACAACGTCCACTTCCAGAACTCCGCCGAACTCGCCGAGGCATTCGTGCAACTCGGCTACCAGTTCGACATGCACTTCTACACCAACCGCAACCACTCCATCTACGGGGGCAACACGCGCCAACACCTCGTCACCCGCATCGAGAACTTCCTCGACGAGCACCTGCTCAAATAGGCTTCTTCAATTTTTCTTCACTCGAGTCATTTTATCGTTTGACTCGAGTCGATTGATGATTTGACTCGAGTGAAGGTTTTTGAGGTAAAGGTCGCATTCGCTCAAAATCATCCATCATCTGATTCAAAATCTTCAATAAATTATACGTTTGTTGCTTGGTGTGAAAACTGACTTAAAATCACGTGAGTTAACTCGATTCATCAAACGAGATAACTCAATCGATGAAATGAGTTAACTCAGAGTTTGGGACGGGTCATTTTCTACGCCGCGTTCTAAAACTTTTTACAACGGGACGGAAAAATATTTAGAACGCGTTCCAGAAAAAACTGCTTCTCATCATAATGTGGGTTGAATGGAGAGTTCTGCAACGACACGCTGAAATTCATCGCCGATGAGGAAGTTCATGCGCTGGGAGTCTCCGTCGCGGACGGCTTCCATCAGGGCATTGGTGAAGGCGACGTGCGGATTCTTCGCGAAGTAGGAATAGGCTCGGCGGTCGGCGAGAAAGAAGTTCCATCTGATGCCGTCGGTATGGACGACGCGCAGCGGATGCTTGCCAGAAAAGGTCATGACTTCCATCGTTTTCTCGTCGATGGCTTGTCCGATGGCGTTTCGCCAGATGGTGCGCAGAAGTTCTGCTTGGTCATCGGCAAGGGCGAGCTTGTAAGTGTTGACCTTGGGCGACTTGTAGCGTTTTGGACGCTTCTCGCCAGGCTTGTGGGTGTAATCGTCCCAGTGGTCGAAGTGGTATTTCTTGTACCAGATGTTCTCCTGGCTCACCTTGTAGATGAGGGCATGAGCGGAGGGAGAGTAGGTCAACGTCCATTCGCACTCAAAAGACGGCACGCACTCAACGCCAAACTCTGCATCCTTGGGCATCAGCAGGCGCAGCATCTCTTGGTCGTGGAAATAAAGATCTGGGGCACTCTTCCGAACGGCGACGTGTAGGCTGTCGGGGAGGAAGAGCTTGTCCTGTGCATGGAGGGTCAGGGCTGCCGCTAATAGCAGCATGGTGATGATGTTCTTTTTCATGTCGTTATTGCTTTTAGTTGTGAAATGTTTTGTTGCTGCAAAGGTAGGTGTTTTCCCCTCAAAACACCAAGAAAATGAGTTCACAAAAAGTTCACATTTTATGAGAGGGGTGGAAAAATAGTTCACAAAAAGTTTACAAGAATTCTGCAAAAGACTGTCTTTCAACACATTGCAAAGAAAATCTCGCTCTCGCTTTCACCTGTCCACAAAAGCAAACTCTTCTTTGTCCCAATGTTACAAAATTGAAAGAACATGTCCCAGTAAACTGTTTCAAGGGAAGCAGTTTTTCTCCTTTTTCTCCTCAAATCTCCCTTCTTTTTGTCCCATCTTGTCTTTTTTCTCATTTTTCTTGAAAAAAAATGGTGAATTGTTTTGCCAGTTCAGAAAAAGGCCGTACCTTTGCACTCGCTTTCCGAAAACGGGGGGCACGAAACTCGATCTTTGACAGACTGCGAACAGAAATACAAGACAAGCAGCGCGTGCACATTATATATATAATATATGTTGCATGCACAAGCAGAAGTCATTCCTTTTTACACAGACTTATAAACGAACAATGGAGCAGGAAAGCCTGGCCGGTCAGACAGAACTACAAGAATAATGATTATTACAGTGAAGAGTTTGATCCTGGCTCAGGATGAACGCTAGCTACAGGCCTAACACATGCAAGTCGAGGGGCAGCAGATCGAAAGCTTGCTTTTGATGCTGGCGACCGGCGAACGGGT
>Ga0256407_10005638_pt1 | contig 19903 bp, 16 predicted proteins | sample RumenRJG_04DNA_FD_193489 | JGI IMG/M metagenome (GOLD analysis project Ga0256407, IMG submission 193489) | Bovine rumen microbial communities from Lethbridge, Alberta, Canada - RJG_04 | ecosystem: Host-associated > Mammals > Digestive system > Stomach > Rumen | place: Canada: Alberta... | reverse complement strand
CTTGACCGCCGGCTCCAACTGTGCTCTGGAGCCAACAAGAGGGTGCAAGGGCACCCTCCGCCCGAGGACGCGGGCGCCAGATGGATTTTGGGCTGAAAAAGTTCAACTTATTCTTGCAATCCGCCAATTTTATCAGTTTGTCATAAAGACCTTTAAAAGTTCTGCTATCGTGCTCGTTCCCAGGAGACACAGTGTAACTAAGTACCCATCCGTTTTTGTCGCAAGCTGTTTCAACAGAATATGCGAACACTTGCTTGTGTTCTCCTTTGTGAAACCAGCCACTGTCAGGATCGTTAGTGCTGGTTTTTCTTGTCTTCACATTGCCGGGACCATCGTCATCGTCGTCTGAGTTATCCTTTTCCTTCAATGGCTTTTTGCCGTGTTTCTCTCGGTCTTTGTCAATTTCTTCCCTCAGTTGTTCCTCGTAAAATAAAGCTTCTTTTTCAAAGGGCTTATCCTCAAACTTGTTTCTGTTTGCTCGTGCTTTAACATGGGTGGAATCCACAAAGATGTTGGTTGTATCAACCAAGCCGTATTTGTTGCATTCTTCAAGAATATGCATGAAAATATGCTCAAAAAGATCAGTGCCCTCAAAACGTCTCACATAATTCTTCCCGAAAGTGGAGAAGTGTGGAACCGGATCCTGAAACGTCAGTCCCAAAAACCAGCGGTATGCAACATTGACTTCTATCTCTTGTATGGTCTTTCTCATACTGGGAATGCCATACATATACTGAATCAGGGGAATCTTTATTAAAGTGACAGGATCGATGCTGGGGCGCCCTTTCTCGAGAGAATACCGCTCCTTGACTAAATCATAAATAAAGCTCCAATCGATCGCATTTTCGATTTGTCGCAGAAGATGGTCCTCCGGCACAAGGTCATCCATACACAGAAACTCGATTTGTTTCCTGCTTTTTTCGGGACTTTGAGTCATCATAGCGAGCACCTCACTCGAGATTTGTTACTACTATTATACCACAAAAGAGCCAAAAAAACCGCATAGATTAGCCATTTTTTGGATTTTCTTTCCGCAAAACAAAACCCCAACGCGGGGAAAAACGCGCTAGGGTTTTGTCTACAGTCTGAGAGCCTGACGGGAGTCAGGCTCTTTTCTTTTATCTGTTCAGTTTTCCGGTTTGTCCTTTTTGATGAACACCAGGAACTTGCTGAAGATGTAGTTCAGGATGATGACGACGATGGAGACGACGACTTTGGCGAGCAGGCCCTTGACGCCGAAGAGCGGGTGGGTGAGCCCGTGGGTCGAGAAGTAGGGGACACCGAACCATTCGATGACACCGGTGGCAAGGCGGGCGCCGATGAAGGAGACGAACTCCCGCAGGGCGGTGGCCGGCTGCCAGGTCTTCGACTCGAAGACGAACAGCTTGTTCGTGACGAAGGCGAAGAGGACGGCGCAGATCCACGAGAGGACATTGCCGACTCCGACCGACATGCCGATGGCTTTGACGAAGAGACTGTAGGTGCCCCAGCTGACGACGGTGGTCAGGCCGCCAAAGAGCAGGTAGTTGATGATCTCTTTATGTTTGAAATAAAGGTTCTTGAGCGTTTCCATGGATGGTCGTTTCTCCTGGTTCCGATTTATTCTGCTTCCGTGACTTCCTCCACGGGATCCTCACCGGCTTCGACGATGGAGCGGGTGGAAGCGGATGCCTTGTTCACATAGCGGTCAACGGCTTTGGCGACAGCGGCACCGACGATGGTGCAGACGATGGCTTCGACGATGAAATTGACGCCGACGGAAAGCACGGCGAACAGGAAGACATTCGTGGCGCCGGGGATGCTGGCGGCCCAGGCCTGGATGACATCGGTGTTCCAGAAGCAGGCGATGAGGGTCGTCATGAAGAACAGCGTGTTGAGGAAGGGGCCGAAGAAGGCCGTGACGGTGTATGCCGCCGCGCTGCGCTTTTTGAACGCCTTGAAGATGAGGCCGACGCAAAGGCCCATCAGAAGACGGGGAAGGACCGTGAACGCGAAGGTGCGCGGGAGGCTGATCTGCATGAGGGCGGTGCCCATCGGGTCCATGCCGAAGCACTGGTAGAAGCTCGTGAGGCCGAAGATGGTGCCGAGGATGGTGCCGGCGCCGGGTCCGCAGACGATGGCTCCGACGACGACCGGGACCGTCAGGAACGTGATGGTCATGGTGCCGATGCGGAGGTAACCGACCGGGGTGAAGGCCATGAGCAGGAGGATGGCGATGAGGATGCCGAGCTCACTCATGTAGAGGATGTTTTTGTTGATTCGTTCTTTTCCCATGGTTGATTCTCCTTTACTGTGGCTCCGCCTTGTTGCGGATGCCGCGCATGGTGGGGAAAGGTGCCGGTGGGCGATGTACGGGCAGCGGTCAGTGGTTCTTCCGGTAGATCAGCTTCAGGCCTTCTAAGATGAGGTCCTGATCCATCACCATCTCATTGCGGCAACCTGCTGCAACGGAACTGAGACCGCCGGTCACGATGATCGTCTCGACCGGGTCTTTGATCTCTGCGGCAAAGCGGTCACACATGCCGTCCAGCATATCGATGCTTCCGTAGATGAGCCCGGAGGTCATGCTGTCGACCGTGTTGGTGCCGATGGCATGGGTCGGGGCCCGGAGACCGATATTGGTGAGCAGGGACGCTCCGTTCGACAGCGCGTTCAGCGAGATCTCGATGCCGGGGGCGATGGAACACCCGAGGAAGGCACCGTTTCTGTCGAGGGCGATGGCTTTGGTGGCCGTGCCGAGGTCCACGATGATGGCGGGCAATGCGTACTTGTGCTTCGCGGCGACGGACACCGCAACGAGGTCTGCTCCGACTTCCGCGGGGTTGTCGGTCAGGATGTTGAGGCCGGTCTTCACGCCGGGGCCGACGAGCAGGGGAGTCTGTCCCGTGACGGTTTCCACGGCTTCCTTCAGCGCTCTGGAAATCTCCGGAACGACAGAAGAGATGATGGCACCGGAGAAGCCTTTCTTGTCGATGTCGTGCAGTTTGAAGATGCTGGCAAGGTCAACGGCGATGCGGTCTCTGGTGGCATGGTGATCGGTCGCGAGCCGGGATGTGAACAGCAGTTCATCGCCTTCGTAGGCACCGATGGTGATGTTCGTGTTACCGGCGTCGATGACAAGTAACATATTGTCGCCTCCTTTCGGACGGAAGGATTATATATCATTAAAAAGAGAAAAGCAAATCCCGGTAATACGTTGACATATTATGCCAAAAACAGGTACAATATTTTTAAGTTATTTGTGCAGAATTATCTGCGATGGCAAATGTTTAGGAGGTTGTTGCAATGCCAGTTTTGAAAGAAGAATTCACGTTCCCGTCCGTCGTCGGAGATGCCGACATCCATGCCATTTCCTGGAAGCCGGAAGGCCCGGTGAAGGCTGTTATGCAGATCATCCACGGTATGGCGGAGTACATCGACCGCTATGACGGGATGGCAAGATGGTTCGCCGAACACGGCGTCGCTGTCTATGGTAACGACCACCTCGGCCACGGCCTGTCCGTCAACGACAAGTATCCCCTCGGTTACTTCGGTACGAACAACGACAAGGGCTTCGTCTTCCGTGACGATGCGAAGCAGCTCACCGACATCGCCAAAGAGCAGAACCCCGGTGTCCCGGTCGTCCTCTTCGGCCATTCCATGGGTTCCTTCGTCGCCCGTACCTATATCGCCAAATACGGCGATGGACTGAAGGCTGCCGTCATCTGCGGCACCGCCGGCCCGAACCCCGCCATCGGCGCTGCGAAACTTGCCACGGCTCTGTTCACGAAGACCTCTCCGCATGCGGACGGCAAGATCATGAACAGCCTCGCATTCGGCTCCTACAACAAACGGACCGACAAGCGCACCGGCTTCGACTGGCTGTCTGTCAACGAGAAGAACGTCGACGTGTACATCGACGACCCGCTCTGCGGTTTCCTGTTCTCCAACCAGGGCTTCCGCGACCTCATCACGCTGAACGACTACATCTGCCAGGATGAGTGCATCGCCGGCGCACCCGCCGACCTGCCGCTCTTCTTCATCGCTGGTTCCGAAGACCCGGTCGGTGAGTACGGCAAAGGTGTCCAGTGGACTTACGAGGCCTATCAGAAGGGCCACACCGATGTCCAGATGAAGCTCTATGAAGGCAAACGCCACGAGATCCACAATGAAGAAGACGGCGAAGTCGTCTATCAGGACGTCCTGAACTTCATTGAAGAAAAGGCTCTGTAATGGTATAATATCAGCAAATGGACTGGTAAAAGACCCCGGACATTTTGTCCGGGGTCTGTTTTTGGAAAGGGGAGTTCCTGTGGATATCGATCTCAAACAACTGGAACAGATGGACCGGCAGAGTCTTCTGGAATACATCGAAGCGCTGGAAGCCAAGACCGCTTCCCTCGAAGAAAAAATGGAAGACCTCAAAGCCCAGGTCGACGTCCTCAACATGGACATGGACGACTTCAAAGTCCCCGAGGTGGGCGATGTGCCGGAACTGAAAGTGTCCGAGCAGACCTCGGACGCCCTCGCGGAGGCCGCCTCCATCTTCGGAGACTTCGAGGACATCGAAGTGGACCCGGCTCCCGTGGAAAACGGCGTCGTGAAACTCGGCCCGGTCACGGCGGAGGAGTCCTACATCCCGTTCGCCAAACCGGCGAAGAAGGTCACGGCAAAAAAGGCTGTGAAGGTGAAAGTCAAAAAGAAAAAGGCGTAGATCGCCAAAAACAGGAAAACGCTTTCGTCACATTGTGTCGAAGGCGTTTTTTTGCGCGAAAATGGACGTTTCTATCCCCCCTGGGGGCTTGTGAGCGGGTCCTTTCGATTGGTAAAGTATTGGTAGATATTTACGCATATGGGATATATGCCTTTTGGGAGAATGATCATGATGGAAACTACAACAGTCAGGACCGTGAGCCTGCTCGAGGAGATCGAGCAGTACTGGAGCCGCAGAGCATCCAGCTACTCCGACCTCATCCATACCGAACTCGTGACAGACGGTCTCGACCGCTGGCTGCCTGTCCTCCGGGAAAACGGCATCGGCGATGAACCTCTGCACATCCTCGACATCGGGACCGGACCCGGCTTTTTTGCCATTGCGCTCGCTATGCTGGGGCACCATGTGGTGGCGGTCGATTACACAGAGGCCATGCTGGAAGAGGCGCGCAGAAATGCCGCCGCAGCCGGGGTCCTCGAACGCATCACGTTCCTGCAGATGGATGCCCAGCACCTGACGTTGCCGGACGACACCTTCGACTTCATCGTCACCCGGAACGTGACCTGGGTCCTCGAACACCCGGACGAAGCATATCAGTCCTGGCACCGCGTCCTGAAAAAGGGCGGTACCATGCTCAACTTCGATGCCGGCTGGTACAACTACCTCTTCAACGAGGAAAAATATGAAGAGTACCTCGAAGACCGGGAGAACGTCAAGGCAGCGAACCTGACCGACAGCTACGACTCCTATGACCAGAGCGACGTCTGTGAAGAGTTCTCGAAACAGCTGATGCTGAGCCGGTATACCCGCCCGGAGATCGACCTCATGATGCTCGAGGAAATCGGCTTCTCGGAAGTCTCTGCGGACAGAGACATCTGGCAGAGGGTCTGGAATGAGGAAGAGAAGGTCAACGGCCGTTCGACTCCGCTGTTCCTGCTGAAAGCGGTCAAATGAAGCAGATCGACATGCGAGATGGTCCGATCGGAACGAAGATCGTTCAGTTCAGTATTCCTCTGTTCCTGACCTATCTCATCCAATTGCTATACCATACGACCGACACACTTATTGTCGGTCGTTTTCTTGGAACGGACCCACAGGCGGCGGTCGGTGCCGGCGGCAACCTCATCACCCTGATGATCGGTCTGCTTGGTGGACTGACGATCGGCGTCAGCGTCCTGGTCGCCCGCTATTACGGTGCCGATGACGAGAAGGGGATGCATCGCCTGACGACGGCAGCCCTTATGCTGGCTGCCTTCCTGAGTGTGTTATTTTCTCTGCTCGGGGTGGTGCTTGCGCCGACCTATCTGCGTCTCGTCCATACACCGGATCACCTTCTGCCGATGGCGAGTGCATACCTGCGGGTCTACTGCCTGAGCTTACCCGCCATGGTCCTTTACAATCTGGGACTCGGCATGCTCCGCGGCATCGGAGACTCGTTTCGACCGATGCTGTTTCAGATCGCAGGAGGCCTTCTGAATGTCCTGTTCGATATCGTGTTCCTGATCTTCCTGCGCATGGAGGCGGTGGGGGCTGCCATTGGAACCCTGCTGGCACAAAGCCTGGTGGCGCTGTTCGTTCTCTGCTACCTCCTGGCTCCGCGGGACCGGTTCGTCGTTAAGCGGTATTCGTGGCCGACGATCTCGTTCGAGTTGCGTCAGATCCTGTCGATCGGTGCTCCGGCGGGGTTCCAGGCGATGCTGATCACACTGTCGAATGTGCTGATCTCCGCGCAGATCAATCGCCTCGGGGCCGTCGCGATCGCGGCATTCTCAGTCTACTTTGAAGTCGAACTGCTCATCTGGTACCCGATCGTATCCTTCGGTCAGGCGGCTGCCGTATTTGTCGGCCAGAACGCAGGGGCTGCGCAGTGGAACCGGCTTCGAAAAGGCGTGGGCGTGACCAACGGGATGGGCGTCCTGTTCACGGTCTTCATAAGTGTGTTCTGCATCCTGCTGGCGCCTCATCTGTTCGGACTGTTCTCGAAGGACCCGGAGGTCATCGCGTTTGGAGCGTCCATCGTCCGCATCACGTTCCCATTCTACTTTGTCTATGTATTTCTGCAGGTCTTTGGCGATGCACTGCGTTCGCTTTCCCATTCGTTCGCAGTCATGCTGACGGTACTGCTCAACATTGGCCTTCTTCGCGTCGTGCTCATGTATGTTCTTTTGCATGTGTACGGTACGGTGGAAGCTCTGGTCGTCATTTACCCGATCACCTGGTTCACCGCAGCCGTTTCGATGGCTGTTCTATATAACATCAAAACAAAGCAATCGAAAAAGGGAGAAGATACTTATGAAACACAGATCGCTTAGCCGGATCCTGGCTGCCCTCATGTCTCTTGTCATGCTGGTGGCGTTTGCCGCCTGCAGCGGCACCGAGACCACGGACCAGAACGATGCCGCAAACACCAAGTTCCTGAACCTGGCGGCCAACTTCGCGTACCCCAGCATCGATACCCACAAAGAGTATTACGGCTGGTACACCTCCATTTACGGCATTACCGAAGGCCTGTTCAAACTGGGTGATGATATGTCCGTCCAGCCGGTCCTCGCGGAGAAGTGTGAAGCGAACGGCAATGAATGGGTCATCACGCTGAAAGACGGCATCAAGTTCTCGAACGGGAACCCGGTGACGGCGGAAGTCGTCATCAAGAACATCCAGCGTGTCGCCTCCGTCAATGAGCGTTTCTCCTATTTCGGGGAATACACCTATAAGTATGTCGACGACAAGACCTTCAGCGTCTTCTGCCCGGAAGTCTATCCGATCCTGCCGAACGACCTGGCGAGCCCGGAATTCGGCATCATTGACATCGACCACATCACGGACTTCGACAAGGCCATCATCGGCACCGGTCCCTTCACCATCAAGGAGTTCATCCCGGAAGGTGACGTCACCGTCGAAAAGAACGCGAACTACTGGGGCGGCGAAGTCAAACTCGACGGCGCCAAGTTCTTCTACATGCAGGAAGACGAGCCGAAGCTGATGGCGATGCAGTCCGGTGAGATCCAGGGCTACGACTCGGTCACGGCCGATGCCTTCGAGATCTTCCAGAAAGACCCTTCGAAGTACGCGCTGACCGACATCCCCGGCACTCGTCTCCAGTTCTATATCCTCAACAAAAACCGTCTGTCTGACAACGTCCGCAAGGCGATCAACGGTACCGTCGACAAGCAGGCCATCGCCGACTATCTGAAGGGTACGGTCTCTCCGGCTGTCGGTCCGTTCAACACCTCTGCGGCATACGGCAAGGTCAACGGAACTCAGAAGATCGACGCGGCGGCCGCCAAGGCTCTCATCGAGCAGGACGGCTACACGATGGGTGCTTCCGGCTTCTACGAAAAAGATGGCCAGCCCCTCAAGATCAACATCGCTTACTATGCCGCCCGTTCGCTGGATACTTTAGCGACGCTCATCCAGTCCCAGCTGAAAGCCATCGGCATCGACTCCACTCTGACCGTGGAAGAAGACCCGGATGCCACTTACATCAAGACCGGCGACTTCGACCTGGCACTCTACTGCATGATCGCCGACAAGTCCGGTGATCCGTACTACTTCATCGATTCGACCCTTCGCAACGGCTCGTACTACGACTGTGGCGGGTTCGACAACGACCAGTGTGAAGCGCTCATCAACCAGCTGGCCCACGAGACCGATACGGCGAAACGCGCGGAACTGGCGAACCAGATCATCCAGATCGCCATCGACGACAACGCCTTCGGTTATGTCGGCCTGTTCAACAAGATCACCTGCCTGCAGCCCGGCATCACCGGTTACGCCAACAACAACCCCTTTGACTTCTATGCCATTTCGGCAGACACCGATATCACTGCATAACCTATGAGAAAGTACGTCGGAAAGCGGCTTTTGTCGCTGATCCCGATCCTGCTCGGGATCACGTTCCTGACGTTCCTGCTCCTCTACATCGCTCCGGGGGACCCCGCGCAAAAGCGGCTGTCTTCCAACAGCGGTGTGGCGGTCACGCAGGAACAGATCGACAATATGAGAGAGGAAATGGGCCTGAACAGGCCCTTCCTCGTCCAATACGGTTCCTGGCTCGGCCACGCGCTGACCGGGGACCTTGGCACGTCTTATAAAGACAGCATGCCTGTCTCCGGTAAGCTCGGACCCGCCTTCCAAAGGACCCTGATCCTGGCCGGTGCCAGTCTGCTGCTGTCCCTGCTGGTCTCTATACCAACGGGCATTTTGTCTGCTGTCTACCGGGGGAGTTTCTGGGACCACCTGTTCCGACTCCTGTCGTTCGTCGGAAACTCGCTGCCGAACTTCCTTCTGTCCATCCTCCTGATGTACTTCCTGTGCATCAAAGTGAACCTGTTCCCGGTCATCGCGACCGGAAGCGTCCAGGGGCTGTTTTTGCCGGCGATCGCGCTGGCGGTGCCCATGGCATCGCGGTTCGTCCGACAGATCCGCGCGGAAGTCCTCGAGGAGATCGGACGGGACTATGTCACCGGACTCTCCGCCAGAGGCGTCCGCTCTTCGTGGATCCTGTTTCGCAATGTCCTGCGCAATTCCATGAGCTCGATCATGACCATCGTGGCACTGGCCGTCGGTACGCTGATGGGTGGCAGCGTGGTCGTCGAGTCCATCTTCAACTGGCCCGGCGTCGGCAAACTGGCGATGGACGCCATTTCGGCGAGAGACTACCCGGTCATCCAGGGGTTCGTCCTCGTCATGGCCGTCATCTATGTGCTCATCAACCTGTTCACGGATCTGTTCCACCACTGGCTCGATCCGCGCATCGAACTGGAATAGGGGAGGCTGTTTATGAATCCGTTTCGTAAAAAGGAAAAACAGCTGACCCGGGAACAGCTGCGCCGCAGAGTGCTGGCCATGCTGGCACTGGCGGGGCTCCTCTGTGTGTTTGCCCTCGTGGCACCTTACCTGACCCCGAACGACCCGAACCTTCCGAACGCCGCGTACATGAACGCGGCACCCTGCAAGGAGTTCCCACTGGGCGCGGACCGGTATGGGCGATGTGTTCTGTCCCGCGTCATGATCGGCGCACGGACCTCGATCTTCTCCGCCGTCGTACTGGTGTTCGTCTCCTTTGCCGTCGGCTCGCTGCTCGGCATGCTGTGCGGCTGGTACGGAGGTGTCCTGGACGCCCTGATCATGCGGCTTGCTGACATCTTTCTGGCATTCCCGCAGATGGTCCTTGCCATCGCGGTCGCCGGTGTCCTCGGTGGCAGTCTGCTCAACGCGATGATCGCCCTCGGGATCACGGGATGGACCCTTTATGCCCGTCTCGCCCGGACCCACACGATGGCACTGAAGCATGAACCGTTCATCCTGGCTGCCAAAATGAATGGCAGTTCCGGACCGCAGATCATGCTGCGGCATATCCTGCCCAACATGATCGGACCGCTGACCGTCAACGCAGCTACCCAGATCGGTACCAACATGATCGGCATCGCCGGCCTCAGCTTCCTGGGGCTCGGTGTCGTTCCGCCCAAAGCGGAGTGGGGCTCTATGATCAACGAGGCAAGAGCCTATGTCCAGCTGGCTCCATGGTCTGTTCTCGTGCCGGCGGCCGCCGTCATCGTGACCGTCATGGTCTTCAACTACCTGGGCGATGCCGTCCGGGATTATTCGGATGTAAGTGAGGCAAAGTGATGGCTATGACGAAAAAGATCAAAGCGGTCCGGGCCGTCACAGCCCGTCCATCGCCTTGGAAAGAGAGCCTGCTCTCTATGAAAGGCCTGCGGGTGTCGTACGGCGACTATGAGGCGCTGCACGGCTACTGTCTGGAACTGGCTCCGGGGGAGATCCACTGCATTGCCGGAGAATCCGGTTCCGGAAAATCCACGATTTTGAAAGCCCTTCTGGGGCTCACATCCTACTCCGCCGAAGTGACCGGTGGCAGTATGTCCTTTGCCGGGCAGGATGTCCTCGCGATGAGCGACCGGGAACGTCGAGACCTTCTCGGAGATGAGATCGGACTGATCGCACAGAACCCGGCGGCCTCCTTCAACCCGCTCCGGACCTTCCGCGTGCAGTTTCAGGAGACCCTGGAGAGCCACGGGAAGAAACTCGATGAGCATGAAGTCTTCCATGTGTTCAAGACGCTGGGCCTGCCCACCGACGGGCGCGTCCTGTCGAGCTGTCCTTACGAGGTCAGCGGCGGCATGTGTCAGAGAGTCGCGATCGCACTGCTCATGCTTCTGAGGCCCCGGCTGCTCCTCTGTGACGAAGTGACCTCCGCGCTGGACGTCACGACCCAGAAGCAGGTGGCAGACGAACTGCTCCGGTTGCGAGACGAGACCGGTATGGCCATTCTCATGGTCACCCATAACCTCGGCCTTGCCGCTTACATGGCGGACACCATCAGTGTCCTTCTGAACGGAGACTGTGTGGAATCCGGTCCTGTCGGCGGCCATTACCGGGGCGATGTGCCGGGTGTCCTCTCAACGCCGGCCCATAACTATACGAAAAAACTGCTCCACGATGTGGCAGACTTTGAAGATGACCTGCGGGCGCGAACGGCCTTCGAGCCGGATGCCCCGCGTGCCGTGCAACTGTCGGATGTCCACAAGTCCTACAAGGTCCGCGGCAATGAAGTAGAGGCACTGAAGGGGGTCGACCTCCTCCTGTACAAAGGCGAGATCCTCGGTGTGGTCGGGGAGTCCGGCTCCGGCAAGTCGACCATCCTCCGACAAATCTGTGGCATGGAGACACCGGAGTTCGGTGATGTCATCCTCGATGGGAAATACCAGTACATCTTCCAGGATGCGTACGCATCCTTCGACCCGCGCATGACGATCCGTCAATCTCTGTATGAGAGCATCCGTAATGCCGCGAAGCGGGACGGAAAGCCGTCTCAGCGCGGCAGCATGGTCCCGGAATATGAGGACCGGATCATGACCTACCTCGAGCAGGTAGGACTCTCCACGGACCTCCTGGACCGGTTCCCGTCACGTTTGTCCGGCGGGCAGTGCCAGCGCATGGCGATCGCACGGGCGCTGGTGGGAGACCCGGAAGTCCTCCTGTGTGATGAGATCACGTCCGCACTCGACGTCACCGCACAACGGGAAGTCGTCGAACTGCTGGTCCATCTTCACGAAGAACTCGGACTCTCGATCGTCTTTGTGTCCCACGACCTCGCGCTGGTCCACAGTTTCTGTGACCGCATCCTCGTCCTGAAGAGTGGGGAAGTGATCACCTGCGGAGACGCAAAAAAGGTCATTCGGCACACGGAAGAACCCTATACGAAACAGCTGCTGGACTCGGTCCTGACGGTCCGGTGAACATCTCTGAACAAATCATAAGACCGCATTGCGAATGCAATGCGGTCTTTCTGTTGTTTCGTGGATTGCCCGAGAGGACTACAAGAGCTGGATCATCAGCTTCGTCGCGATGACGATGGAGAGGAGGGCGATGGGGTAGGTGGCGGCGTAGGCGGAAGCGACGGCTTCCGTGCCGGCCGTGGAGATGAGGGTGCCGAGGGCCGGGGTGGAGGTCATGCCGCCGGTCAGAGAGCCGAGGGTGTTGAGCAGTGGCATCTTCATGACGAAGCGGGAGAAGAAGAACCCGATGATCATCGGCAGGATGGTGATGATGGCGCCGTAGATGACGTAAATGGGACGGAAGTACCGGATGAAGCTGGCACCGCCGGCGACGCCCGCGCCGATGAGGAAGAGCATGAGGCCCAGTTCCCGGAAAACTTTCAGGGACGTGACGCTCGGCATGATGCTGACCTTGCCGATGTGACCGAAGTGGCCGAACACCAGGGTGACCAGAAGGCAGCCGCCGGTGACGGTGAGGGAGAAGCCCTTGTAGCCGATGCACCCGACGATGATGCCGAGGATGGCGGCGACGGAGAAGGCGCAGAGGCCGAAGTCGTCGAGCTTGATGAGGTCAGCGTCGTCTTTGGAATGGTCATCGGAGTCTGCCATGATCTTCTGGCGTTCGACGACCATGTCGGCCTTCAGGAACTTCGGGACGAGCTGGACGAACAGGACGACGCCGATGACGCCGAACAGGTACGCAATACCGTTGCCGACCGCGACGAGGTCTTCATGGGCGGCACCGACTGACTCCTTGGCGGCGGAGAACGCCGGGGTGGAGGTGAGGGCACCGGACAGGAGACCGGCGACGAGGGCCTTGAAGGACTCGTGGTCCTCGGTGGAGAACCGCTCGCCGATGAAGATGATGGCGACCGTGACGAGGACGGCGGCCAGGATGATGATGAGTCCCAGACTGACGTAGGACTTATAGTTCTTCTTGAGATTGCGGAAGAAACTGGGACCGGCGATGAACCCGACGGACGAGACGAACAGGACGAGGCCGACGTTCTCGACGATCTTCAGTGCTTCCTTCGCGAACGATACATCGCCAACCACCAGGTTCGTTTCCAGCGACGAATAGAAGAAGCAGCCGTACAGCAATGCGGCGATGAACACACCGGCGGTGCCGAGGTTGATGCCCTTGATGGTGACGCGCCCGAGCAGGTAGCCCGCGGCGGCGATGAGGAAGACCGTAAAGGTCAGGTACGTGATCGACTTGATGGACAGCAGTCCCAAAGCTCCAGTCATGGATAAACAGTTCCTTTCACAGAGTTCTCTTTCCACACACTACAAAATAGTTGTTCTACAAAACAGAATTATAATAAAACAGAGGGAAGTGCGTCAATAGAACTGTTAAGTTTTTCACACATCTTTCCCGAAATGATAAAAAGCTTTTTTCGGAAAGGGGCTCCCGCTTACTTGCTTTGAACAGACAACTTTGGTAGAATGGAATAGTAGTTAGCCGTTGCTAACCTGCAACAATTATTTTTGATCCCGAAAAGAGGTTGTATCATCATGCAGAAGAAACTTGAAATCGTAGACGTCATCGGTCGCGAGATCGTCGACTCCCGCGGTAACCCCACCGTCGAAGCTGAAGTCATCCTGGCAGACGGCACGGTCGGCAGAGGAGCCGCTCCCTCCGGCGCATCCACCGGTGAATTCGAAGCCCTCGAACTCCGCGACGGGGACAAGGCCCGCTACGGCGGCAAAGGCGTCTCCAAAGCGGTCGAGAACGTCAATACTGTCATCAAAGAAGCTGTTGTCGGTGTCGATGCCGGGAACATCTATGAAGTCGACGCCGCCATGCTGAAGGCCGACGGCACCAAAGATAAATCCAACCTCGGCGCCAACGGCATCCTCGCGGTCTCCATCGCCGCCTCCAAAGCCGCTGCCGCGTCCCTTGGCATCCCGCTGTACCGTTACTTCGGCGGCCAGAACGGCAACCGTCTCCCGGTCCCGATGATGAACATCCTGAACGGCGGCGCCCATGCCACGAACTCCGTCGACACCCAGGAATTCATGATCATGCCCGTCGGCGCTCCCTCCTTCAAGGAAGGTCTCCGCTGGTGCACCGAAGTCTTCCACGCCCTCCAGAAGCTCCTGAAGGCGGAAGGCAACACCACCGCCGTCGGCGACGAAGGCGGTTTCGCACCGAACCTCGAGTCCGATGAAGACACCATCGAGCACATCCTGAAGGCCATCGAAGATGCCGGTTACAAGCCGGGCGAAGACTTCGTCCTGGCGATGGACGCCGCCTCCTCCGAATGGAAGAGCGAAAAGGGCAAGGGCTTCTATCATCAGCCGAAATCCGGCAAGGACTTCACCTCTCAGGAACTCATCGACCACTGGGAGTCCCTCGTCGACAAGTACCCCATCTGGTCCATCGAAGACGGCCTCGATGAGGAAGACTGGGAAGGCTGGCAGAAGATGACCGCTCAGATCGGCGGCAAAGTCCAGCTGGTCGGCGACGACCTCTTCGTCACCAACACCGAGCGCCTCGACAAGGGCATCGAGCTCGGCGCCGGCAACTCCATCCTCATCAAGCTCAACCAGATCGGCTCCGTCTCCGAGACCCTGAACGCCATCCGTACCGCCCACAAGGCCGGTATGACCGCCATCGTCTCCCACCGCTCCGGTGAGACCGAGGACACCACCATTGCCGACCTGGCCGTTGCCACCAACTCCTGCCAGATCAAGACCGGTGCGCCGTCCCGCTCCGAGCGTGTCGCCAAGTACAACCAGCTGCTCCGCATCGAGGAAGACCTCGGCTGTGCCGCTGAGTACCCGGGCAAGGGCGCGTTCAACAGAGACTGAATCGCCACAGAAGGGGAGACCCTTTGACACAAACAGAAAACCCTCTCCAGTTTCCCGGAGAGGGTTTTTCGTATCTAATAAGTAGAAAGTACAGAATTAGAATTTGCCGGCTTTCGCAGCTTCTTCCACAGAAACAGCGACAGCAACAGTGGCACCGACCATGGGGTTGTTGCCCATGCCGATGAGACCCATCATTTCGACGTGTGCCGGAACGGAGGAGGAACCTGCGAACTGGGCGTCGGAATGCATACGACCAAGGGTATCGGTCATACCGTAGGAAGCGGGGCCTGCAGCCATGTTGTCGGGGTGGAGAGTACGGCCGGTGCCGCCGCCGGAAGCGACGGAGAAGTACTTCTTGCCCTGAAGGTTGCATTCTTTCTTGTAAGTGCCCGCGACCGGATGCTGGAAACGGGTCGGGTTGGTGGAGTTACCGGTGATGGAGACACCGACGTTCTCGAGGTGCATGATGGCAACGCCTTCGACGACGTCGTCAGCGCCGTAGCACTTGACGGAAGCGCGGACACCGTCCGAATACGGAGTTTCGGAGATGACGTTGACTTCACCGGTGAAGTAGTCCATCTTGGTCTCGACATAGGTGAAACCGTTGATTCTCGAGATGATCTGAGCGGCGTCTTTACCAAGACCGTTCAGGATGACGCGGAGGGGCTTCTCGCGAACGACGTTCGCCTTGGAAGCGATACCGATGGCGCCTTCGGCGGCTGCGAAGGACTCGTGACCTGCCAGGAAGCAGAAGCACTCGGTCTCTTCTTCGAGGAGCATCTTGCCGAGGTTGCCGTGGCCGAGACCAACTTTTCTGTGGTCAGCGACGGAGCCGGGGATGCAGAATGCCTGAAGGCCTTCGCCGATGGCGGCAGCAGCGTCGGAAGCTTTTCTGCAGCCCTTCTTGATGGCGATGGCGGCGCCGACGGTGTAAGCCCATGCGGCGTTCTCAAAGCAGATGGGCTGGATGCCCTTGACCATGTCGTAGACCTCGAGGCCTGCGTCCTTGGTGATCTTCTCTGCTTCTTCGATGTCCTTGATACCGTACTGGTTCAGGACAGCGGTGATCTGATCGATTCTTCTCTCGTAGTTTTCAAATAATGCCATGATCTGATCACTCCTTTCTCGGGTCGATAAACTTCACAGCGTCCTGGACGCGGCCGTAGGAACCGGAAGCTTTTTCCCATGCGGTGTTCGGATCATCGCCGTTTTTGATGAAGTCTGTCATTCTGCCGAGGCTGACAAACTTGTAACCGATGACCTGGTCGTCTGCGTCGAGGGCCAGCTCAGTGACATAGCCTTCGGCCATTTCAAGGTAACGGACACCCTTGGCTCTGGTGCCGTACATGGTACCGACCTGAGAGCGAAGGCCCTTACCGAGGTCTTCGAGACCGGCGCCGATGGAAAGACCGTCGTCAGAGAACGCACTCTGGGTACGGCCGTAAACGATCTGCAGGAACAGCTCACGCATCGCGACGTTGATCGCGTCGCAGACGAGGTCGGTGTTCAGTGCTTCGAGGATGGTCTTGCCCTGAAGGATCTCAGCGGCCATAGCGGCGGAATGGGTCATTCCGGAGCAGCCGATGGTCTCGACGAGCGCTTCCTCGATGATACCTTCCTTGACGTTCAGGGAAAGTTTGCAGCAGCCCTGCTGCGGTGCACACCAGCCGATGCCGTGGGTAAAGCCGGAAATGTCTTTGATCTCCTTGGCGTATACCCATTTTCCTTCTTCAGGAATGGGGGCCGGATCATGTTTCGCGCCCTTGGCGACGGGGCACATGTTCTGTACTTCTGTGGTATAAATCATGCTCAACCACAACTCCTTCCTTACAGGATACTTTTGGGTAGCTGTCTACTAAGCCTAATTATAGTTGACATACTATTAACAAGTCCCACAATATGTTCTCATAAATGTAGCAACTAGTCAACGACTTTTTGCACGTTAGCAACTGCTAACTTTTGGCGATGTACTGCGCTTTTTGACAGTTGACCGTTTCTGTTCAGATATGGTATAATGAAGTTATTCGAACAAGTAAGCGTTTTCAGAAAGAGAGGACCGAAATGACGATCGCTTCCTATGCATTCCTGATTCTGTTCTTCCTTTTCTCCGGCATCCATCTCGTCGACAGCTGGAAAGACGATGCCGAAGCACGCAAAAAAACAAAACCCTTCCTGCTCATTTTCCTCATCCTGTTCTATGTGACCGCGGCCAGAGGGAAGGACGGGACCGAATATCACCTGCTGCTGGCTCTCGTCACGAGCTGGCTCGGCGATGTACTGCTCATCCCGAAGGGCCACCACTGGTTTGCTCTGGGCGGTGTCTCGTTCGGCGCGTCCCACGTGTTCTTCATTCTGGTCTATGCGCAGAACATCGTGTTCCAGGGGATGCCCTGGTTCCTCGTCGTGCCGATCGCCCTCCTCTACTTTGCCGTGGCCTTCGCGGTCATCTGGGCGGTCCAGCCGACCACCCCGAAGATCATGATCGGCCCCATGTACATCTACCTGCTGGCCAATGCCACCATGAACACGTTTGCACTGATGCAGCTCATCACGCACCGGAGCCCCGGTTCCATCGTCGCCTACATCGGCGCGCTCCTGTTCTTCATCTCGGACTGCACGCTGTTCCTTGTCCGGTACTACAAGAAGAACGAAAACCTCATCTTCCACAAACACTTCACGGTCATGCTCACGTACCTTGCCGGTGAACTCCTCATCGTCATCGGGATGCTGATGCAGGCCTGAGGTCCATCGCCAACGAGATCAGGAGACCTTTTCCCGCAACGGGAAGAGGTCTTTTTCTTTTTTTGTAAAAGTTGTTGCATTCTGGTGCATTTCATTTGCAACTATGCTACAATGGTTCGGAAATAACCCTATGCTAACTGTTAGGCACAGAGACAGGAAACGGATATTTATGACACTGAACGAATTAGAAGTCGGCAAGACCGCGGTCGTCACGAAGGTGGGCGGCAGCGGCGCGCTCCGACAGCATTTTCTCGACATGGGCATCCTGCCCGGCGCGCGGCTCAAGCTCGTGCGTTACGCGCCCCTCGGCGACCCGATGGAACTGCGCATCCACAGCTATGAGCTGAGCCTCCGTCTGGCGGATGCCGCGAACATCGGCGTGGCCGTCTGCGCAGGCGACGACGAGGATGAGTCGCCGGTCGGCGAACACTGGACGCCGGTCGAGCGGATCCGCGGCCACCATATGGAACATCCTGGCCTCGGTGAGGGCGGCAAGTACCACGACAGCGAACATGAGACGCCGCTGCCGGAGGGCGAGACCCTGACCTTCGCGCTGGCGGGCAACCAGAATTGTGGAAAGACGACGCTCTTCAACCAGCTGACCGGTGCGAACCAGCACGTCGGGAACTTCCCCGGCGTCACAGTGGACCGGAAAGACGGCAAGATCAAGAAGCACCCGGAGACCCTCGTTACGGACCTTCCGGGCATCTATTCGATGTCTCCCTACACCAGTGAGGAGATCGTCACCCGGCAGTTCATCCTGCGGGAAAAACCGAAGTGCATCATCAACATCGTCGACTGCACGAACATCGAGCGCAACCTGTACCTTACGATGCAGCTCCTCGAGCTGAACCGGCCCATGGTCGTCGCCCTGAACTTCCTCAATGAAGTCGTCGACAACGGCGGCGCAGTCCACATCAATGAACTCGAGATGGCCCTCGGCGTCCCGGTCGTCGCCGTCAACGCGCTGACCGGCGAAGGCGTCGACGAACTCGTGAGCCACGCGATCCATGTGGCCCGTTATCAGGAGAAGCCCACCTATCGGGACTTCTGCGACGAGAGCGACCACGGCGGCGCGGTCCACCGGGCCCTCCACGCGGTCATGCATCTCATCGAAGACCATGCGGATCACGCGGGCATCCCGCTGCGGTTCGCCGCTCATAAACTCATCGAAGGAGACTCCCGCGTCGAAGACGCGCTGGGCCTCGACCAGAATGAAAAAGAGACCATCCAGCACATCGTCGACCAGATGGAAAAGGAGAGAGGCCTCGACCGCTCCGCCGCCATCGCCGACATGCGATTCGAATTCATCCGCCGGGTCTGCCGGGTCTCGGTCGTCAAACCGAAGGAGAGCAAAGAACATAACCGCAGCCAGCGGATCGACAACATCCTCACGGGCAAGTGGACCGCGCTGCCGGTCTTCATCGCCGTCATGGCGCTGGTCTTTTACCTGACCTTCAACGTCGTGGGACCCTGGCTCCAGGACCTCCTGCAGCTGGGTATCGACAAACTGGCGGAACTCGTGTCCCGGGCCATGGAGGCGGGGAGCGTGTCTCCGGTCGTGCAGTCGCTCATCATCGACGGCATCTTCAACGGCGTCGGCGCGGTCGTCAGCTTCCTGCCGATCATCTGCCTGCTGTTCTTCTTCCTGTCGGTCCTCGAAGACTCCGGCTACATGGCGCGGATCGCCTTCGTCATGGACCGCCCGCTGCGGCGCATCGGCCTCTCGGGCCGTTCCATCGTCCCCATGCTGATGGGCTTCGGCTGTACCGTGCCCGGTGTCATGGCGGCGAGAACATTGCCCTCCGAGCGGGACCGGAAAATCACCATCCTGATGACGCCCTTCATGAGCTGCGGCGCGAAGATCCCGATCTACGCCTTCTTCGCGGCGGCGTTCTTCCCCGGAAAAGGCGCCATCGTCATGTTCGCCCTTTACTTCCTCGGCATCATCCTCGGTGTCCTGTTTGCGTACATCGCCCGAAAAACGACGTACAAGGGAGACGCGGTGCCCTTCGTCATGGAGCTCCCGAACTACCGCATGCCGGGTCCGAAGAACGTGGCACGGCTCCTCTGGGAGAAGGCGAAGGACTTCCTGCAGAGAGCGTTCACCATCATCTTCCTGTGCACGATCATCATCTGGTTCCTGCAGACCTTCAGCTTCCACTTCACGGTCGTTACCGACCAGCATGACAGCATGCTGGCAGCGATCGCCGGCGCCATGGCGCCTCTCTTCAAACCCCTCGGGTTCGGGGACTGGCGGATCGTCACGTCGCTCATCGCCGGTGTCCTCGCCAAGGAGAGCGTCGTCTCGACCATTTCCATGCTGTTCGGCAGCGCCGGGGTCTCCGGTGTC